>Ga0116141_10003777_pt1 | contig 12819 bp, 10 predicted proteins | sample AD_UKC097_MetaG_FD_89744 | JGI IMG/M metagenome (GOLD analysis project Ga0116141, IMG submission 89744) | Active sludge microbial communities of municipal wastewater-treating anaerobic digesters from USA - AD_UKC097_MetaG | ecosystem: Engineered > Bioreactor > Anaerobic > Digestate | place: USA... | reverse complement strand
CAATACGGTCGTGCTCCCATTCAGCCCGTTTGAGATCAAGACGTTGCGCGTGGCGTGGTGAGTACTCCCCCTCTCCAAAAATGGTGAAAGGGAGAAGAACTACTGCGCATTGTCGTTCCGGCGAAAGCCGGAATCCAGAAGTCCTATAATTTATTCGCGCCGGTTTTTGCCACCAGGCAACTCGCCTCAAACAAAGAGGTCCGGTCTTCACCGCAATCGGCCCACCAGCCGTCGAGAATTTCGTAGGTCAAAGTCCCTTCCTCAATATAAGCGTTATTGACATCGGTGATCTCCAATTCGCCCCGGCCGGAGGGTTTTAAACGGTCTATGATGTCGAACACGCGGTTATCGTACAGGTAGATACCGATTACCGCGTAGTTCGTATCCGGATTTTTCGGTTTTTCGGTGATCTTGACGATGAGTTTATCCTGGATGGTTGGGACACCGTAGCTTTCGGGATGATCGACTTCTTTCAGCAGGATTTTCGCGCCCCGTTCCTGTTTCTGAAAATCGTGCACGGCCTTCGCGAAGTTCTTCTCAATGATATTATCGCCAAGCATGATGGCTACACGGTCATTTCCGACGAAATCCCGTGTTAATGAAATGGCGGCAGCGATGCCGCCTTCCCCTTCTTGATATACATAGGACAGGCGTTTCAGTCCGAATTCTTTACCGTTGCCCAGCAGCCGGATAAAGTCCCCCGCGTTGTTGCCGCCGGTGATGATCATAATATCGTTAATTCCGGCGTTGATGAGTGCCTGAATCGGGTAATAGATCATGGGAAGATCATAGATCGGCAGAAGATGCTTGTTTGTGACCTTGGTCATGGGATAGAGCCGGGTTCCGAGTCCGCCTGCGGTAATGACACCTTTCATCGTGCATCCTCCTCGTCTAACGTGGTTGATTCTTCCAGGCGATGTCCATAATGTTCCTGGTAGTATTTCTTAAATTCACCGGATTTGATTTTCTCCCACCACCAGCGGTTGTCGCGATACCACGTGACGGTCTGGCGCATCCCTTCCTCGACGGCAACAGTCGGATGCCAGCCGAGTTTCTTGAGCTTGGAGCAATCCAGGCTGTAGCGGGTATCGTGGCCGGGTCGGTCGGCGACACGACGGATCAACTCTTTTGGCTTGTCGAGAATGGAGAGGATCAACTCAGCGATTTCGCGATTGGGGCGTTCCTGGTCGCCGCCGATATTGTAGATCTCACCTTCCTTGCCTTGCAGAAGGACAGTCTGAATGCCCCGGCAATGATCCTCTACAAACAGCCAGTCACGAATCTGCATCCCATCGCCGTAGAGAGGAATCGGCTGGTTGTCCAGGACATTCGTGGTAGCGAGCGGGATGAATTTTTCGGGATACTGATTCGGTCCGTAATTGTTGGAGGCTCGTGTGATCAGGACCGGTGTCCGGTACGTTCTGAAATAGGAGAGAACGAGCAAGTCCCCGCCCGCCTTGCTTGCGGAATACGGATTGGATGGATTGAGTGGAGCGGTCTCTGTTGAGGAGCCGACCGGGACCGTGCCGTAGACCTCATCCGTGCTGATCTGGATATAGCGCGAGATGGCGAATTCGCGTACGGCCTCCAGGAGGCAGAACGTACCGAAAATGTCCGTATTCAGGAAATCCGAAGGGGAACCAATGGACCGGTCCACATGAGTCTCGGCGGCGAAATTGACGATGGCATCGAAGCCGCCGCTTGAGAGGACCTCGCGCACCTGCCCGGCGTTTGCGATATCTCCACGAACGAAGGCATATCGGGGATTGGTTTCGCATTCTCTCAGGTTATCGAGATTTCCCGCGTAAGTGAGTTTGTCAAAATTGACGATCTGCGCATCCGGGTCCTCCCGGAGCATGAAACGGACGAAGTTCGAGCCGATGAATCCGGCCCCGCCGGTGACGAGAAGTTTCATGGTGTTCCCTCTGCTCGGCAATATGATTCATGGGAAGGCTATCACATTTGATCAAGGAAGACGAATGGGGGGCGGGTTTGATTTGTCTCCTTACAGATCTGCCAAGTACCCCTCCCCGGCCCTCCCCGTAAACGGGGAGGGAGAGTTCTTCCCCCCGTTTGCGGGGGGATTTAGGGGGGGAGGACATCCCTCATTCAAGCGATCACGCGCATGACACCTATGCAATAGCATTCACCTCTTTTACGCAACGTGTTACGCTTGGTTCGGAAAGGGACGATTCTGCGCCTTTGGAGGACAGACATGAGGTTTCGAGCCGGTTTCTTATTCCTGTTTTGCGGAGCGTTTACGATGAACCTATCGGCGGAGATACCGAAATCCGAACACCCGCGCCCGGATTGGCGGCGCGATGCCTGGCAATGCCTGAACGGTCCCTGGCAGTTTGCGTTCGAGGAAGGCCAGTCGGGCGAGTCTCTCGCCTGGCAGAATTGGCCCGACACGAAAGTGACAAGCCGCGAGATCGTTGTGCCGTTCCCGTGGGAAAGCCGTCTCTCCGGCATTGGTGAGCCGGATCGGCGGGGAACCGGCTGGTATTTCCGTCCCTTTGAGATCCCCGCAGACTGGCGGGATAAGCGGATCTGGCTGACCGTGGGCGCGGCGGATTTTGAGGCAACCGTCTGGGTGAACGGCATGGAGGCGGGGAAACACGAAGGCGGGTATAACCCGTTCGGTTTCGATATCACGCCGCTTTGCCGGATGGACCGGGAGAACAACCTGGTGATTCGCGTGGTGGATCTGCTTGATGCCAGTCAGCCGTCCGGCAAACAAACCCGCTGGTACACACCGACCAGCGGGATCTGGCAGACGGTTTACCTGGAGGCGCGCGGCCTCGCGTACATGCAGGACGCGACGATCCGCACGGATGCGCTGAAAGGAACGGTCTCCTGGTCTGTCAAATTCGGTGGCGAAATCAAGGAACCTTTGTATCTGGAAGTGGCCCCGGAACCGGACCCGGAAGGATTGGTCACTGCCCCGATGTTCGGGGAAGCACAGAGATACACAGTCGAGAAGAACGAATTGACGTTTGACCTGAATGTTCGTGCACCTCGACTGTGGTCGCCGGAGTCTCCGAATCTCTATTTCTGCCGCCTGACACTCAAAAGCGATGACCAGGTATTGGATACGGTGCGGACCTATTTTGGCATCCGTTCGCTCAGTCGCCAGGCATTGCCCGGAAAAGACTATGAGTACATTTTCCTGAACGGACGACCGATCTACCTGATCGGTGCGCTCGACCAATCGTTTAACCCGGAAGGTGTCTACACGTTTCCCAACGATGCCACGACCCGTTTCGATGTGGAAAAGGCCCTGGAATTCGGATTCAACTTCCTGCGCATTCATATCAAAGTAGAGGAACCGAGATTCTACTACTGGGCGGATCGGTTGGGTCTGCTCATTCAGCAGGACATGCCTAATTTTAACCGTTATGATGACCGGGCCAGGCAGTTGTATACGAAGATGCTGGATGCTTCCATGCAACGGGATATGAATCATCCGTGCATCTTCTCCTGGGTTCTTTTTAACGAAACTTGGGGATTGGAAAAACACGATACCCGGGACAGTCAGGATTGGATTAAATCGCTTTATCATTCCGCAAAGGAAATGGACCCGACCCGGCTGATCGAGGATAATTCCCCGTGCCGGTATGACCATGTCATTACGGATATCAATTCGTGGCATTTCTACATTTACGACTTTGACAAGGCGAAGAAGCATATCGAGGATGTGGTAGCAAAGACCTTTGCGGGATCGGACTTTAACTACATCGGCGGCAATAAACAGGGAACCGAGCCGATGATGAACAGCGAATACGGTGGCATCAGCGCCGGCAGCGGAGACCGGGATATCTCCTGGTGCCTGCATTACCTGACAACGGAACTCCGTCGGCATGAAAAGATCTGCGGCTATATTTATACGGAATTACAGGACATCGAGTGGGAACACAACGGGATGATGGATTACGACCGCACCCCGAAAGATTTCGGCTATGAGGAGCTGATTCCCGTGCCGGAAGGACAGCCACCGTTCAGTTATCGCGATATCCATAACGAGGATTTCCTCGGGATTGATCTCGTTCCGCTGGAGGCGCGGAAACCGGGCGAGCCGTTTAATGTGACGACCTGGATCAGCCGATTTTCCGGGAAGGGGGATGAGACGCTTCTGATCAGCTGGCGGATATCGGGAGTGAATGCGCTGGGCGAAGTCTGGCGGTCCGCGGGTGTGCGGACACGAACCTCCGCGCCTCACTTCGCAGTCACCCCACTTGTCAACCTGGAGATCGGAATCCTGCCGGAAGATTCCATGCTGTACGTGCTCTGTGTGGCTGCTGAAGATAAAGATGGAAAAGTAGTTGCTCGAAACTTCGCTGCATTCCACACATTCACGGAATCCGCACCGCGCATGCAGATGGGCGGCAAGCAGTGCAGTCTGCGCTGGAAACCCGGCGATGTTGCGACAGAGATCTGGAATAAGAAATTGCAGCGATTTGAGAGCGGCGAAAAAGTATTCGGCGAAGGTGCAGGGCGTGTCGAGTACCAGGTAAACGTACCTGCCGAGGTTGTAGCCGCACAACCGGCAGAGATGGAAATCCTGGTTGAACTTGGCGCACACGCCGGAAAGGCAAAAATCGAGTGGATTCAGAAACATAAGGAAACCGACTATCCGCAAACCGAGCCGGACAGAAGATTTCCGACCGATGTCACTGTCCTGGTCAACGGAGTTACCGTGGAAACCGTTCTCATACCCGATGACCCGGCGGATGTGCGCGGATTGCTCTCCAACCTCTCCGGGAAGCATCCGAGCTCTTACGGCTACCTGAAGCGGATTCAACTATCGGCGGAGCAGGTGTCGAAGATTTTCGAGAACAAGGAAGGGGAGACGGAGTTGCGGATTGCCTTCCAGGTGAATGAAAACGCCGCACACAAAGGCGGGCTTTCGATATACGGAGAACGAGAGGGACGGTATCCTGTCGATCCGACCCTGGTGATCAAGACACGAAATGAACTTAAGTAAACCAGCCTTCAAGAAACGGAGGAAATCGCCATGCCCAGAATCGCTATGATCGGTGCCGGAAGTATTGTGTTCTGCAAGACCCTGATGATGGACATTATGTCTACCAGGGCCACGGCGGACAGTACATTTGTGTTGATGAGTCCCACGGCGGAGAAACTGAAACGACTGGAGGATTATGCCAAACGGATCGTTTCGGAGAATGACTTGCCGTCAACGATCCTGGCAACGACGAACCGTCGTGAGGCACTGCGCGATGCGGATTATGTTATCCTCATGTTCCAGATCGGTGGGATTGATGCGTTCCAGGTCGACTATGAAGTGCCGCTGAAATACGGTGTGGACCAGTGTATCGGCGATTCGATGAATCCAGGCGGAATTTTCCGCTCCCTTCGTTCCATTCCCGTGCTGGTAGATATTGTGAAGGACATGCAGGAGCTCTGCCCGAAGGCGTTAATCATGAACTATGTCAATCCCATGGCGGTCTGCTGCTGGACGCTGGGTGAGGCAGGAGCGACACGGTTTGTCGGGCTGTGCCACGGAGTCCAGACGACACTGGACCTGATTTCCCGCTATGTCGGGGTGAAAAAGGAGCAAATCGATTATGTGTGTGCGGGAATCAACCACATGGGGTGGTTCCTGAAAATCGAACACGAGGGGAAAGACCTGTATCCGATTCTGCGCGAGAACATCGAAAAGCCGGAGTATTATATCAACGAAAAAGTTCGCTGTGAAGTGATGCGTCATTTCGGCTACTTTATGACGGAGAGCACAGGCCACCTGTCGGAATACCTGCCGTGGTTTCGGAAGAACAAAAAGGCGCTCGGTCTGTACTGCGATCAGCCTTCGTTCGGCGGCGAATCGGGGGCGTACTACAAGTGGTGCCGGACCATGGCGGACAAGTTCAAGGGAGTGGATTTATTCGCTTCCGAATCGACGAAACTGGACCCTCGGAGCGCGGAGTATTGTTCCTATATCATTGAAGCGCTGGAGACGAGCAAAGTGTTCCGTTTGAACGGGAATATCCGCAACAACGGTTTGATCGCCGATTTCCCGGATCATTGCTGCGCCGAAGTACCGATTTATGTGGATCGTTCGGGATTGCATCCGACGTACATCGGGCATCTTCCGCCGCAGTGCGCGGCGATGAACCTGAGCAATATCACCGTCCAGGGACTTACCGTTCGCGCGGGGATGGACGGAGACCCGGAACTGGTTGTTGCGGCGATGTCCATGGACCCGTTGACCTGCGCCGTTTGTACTCTCAATGAGGTGCGGGAAATGGCGACGGAGATGCTGGAAGCGGAAAAGCGATGGTTACCACAATTCGAAGGGAAAACCATTCGCAAGACGCCGGTTATCAGTATTCCGAAGGGAACGATGGGTGTGGATGTCCCGCTCGACCCGGCGTTGGCTATCGGGCATCGGTTCGGCGAGTTGATGCAGCGGTAGACGATAGACTCAAAATCAGGATGGATTTGCGAGATTCATTGTTTGAATACAGAGGTTAAGACATGGTTGAGCATTTGTATCGGAAAACCGTCTGTCTGGCTTTCGTTGTTCTTTTTCTTTCTGCACCCGGATTCTGTTTGGACGGCGGAGGAATTCCGGTTGCGGCGATTCAGGAGTTGATGGACCGATTGATTGAGGATACGGATGTTCCCGGCATGGTTGTCGGTGTGGACGTCAAAGGCGAACGGTGGATCGGCGTTTCCGGTGTAGCGGATCTGGAGACGGGAGAGATCGTTACACCGGATACGCAATTCCGTCTGGCCAGTGTAACCAAAACCTTTACGGCAATTCTGCTTCTCAAACTCGCGGAGCTGGGTAACCTTTCTCTTGACGATAACGTAGAGAAATGGCTTCCCGGACAACTGAATAATGCTGAGAACATTACCATTTCCATGTTGCTGAATCACACGAGCGGCCTTTTCGATCATGAAAATGTCCTGGAATTCTGGAACAAGATCATGGACAATCCGCTCTATAATTGCCCGGAAGAGGAAGTTCTGCAGCTCATCAATGAGAATCCTCCCAATTTTGCGCCGGGCACTGCGTATGAGTACTGTAATTCAGGCTACTATCTTCTGGGCATGATTGCCGAAAAAGTAAGGGGAGATACGGTGGATCATCTCACCCAACAGTATATTTTTTCACCTGCCGGGATGAGCCGCAGTCGATTGACCCGCGAAGGAGAATTGACTCTCCCCTTTCTGCCCGGTTATTTTCGTGACGATCGAAGCGAGGATCTCATGTCGGTGGGCAATTGGAATTTCAGTTGGGATTGGACGGCGGGCAGTGGTGTCTCCACGGCGGGGGATTTGATCTCTCTCGTCCGTGCTCTTTTTTCAGGAACTCTCCTTGGCCCGGAATGGCTTGCCCGGATGACGACTCCGATTCCACCGTCAGAGGAATATGGATACGGAGTGGATGTGAAACTCTCCGATACGAACCGTTTCGGCGAGCCGGTCTGCACTCATGGTGGCTATAATCCCGGCACATTCACTGGCTGGTACTATTTTCCTGAGTCCGATATGGTGATTACGTTGGGCCTCAACTATTCGGAATACCGTGAGGAATATGTATATCCCTTTGCGTATGCGGGACGGGATTTTGTGGAGGAACTGCATTTCATCCTCAATCCGTCCGGTTTCTCGACAGATTGGGAAGTGTATCGGTGAGCAGACACAGACCGGACGGGGCAAAGAACAGAAAAATCTGAATGGGGAAGTAACCAGCCTTGGTGTTCAATCGTTTTCTGATAGCCTGTTCAGGCAAGATTTTCGAAAGAATTACGTGAGGAATGAGAAGGATGTTCGTAAGGCAGATTCTGACGGTTGTTTTGTTAAGTTCGGTTTTTCTGAGTTGCGGAACCCTGCAGATGAGCCGGGAAGGTCGTTCGGCGGCGGACCAGATGCTGACAGCGGTCTCCATCCAGGATGCGCTGAACCAGCTAGACTTGGGCACGTACGTCAAAGAGAAAAAGGTCACTCTCACGGTCGCAGGGCACAGCTCGGAGATCCCCTATATTGAGAAGGCCGTGGCGGAACTTTTGGTGGAGCAAGGTGCGGTTGTTGTTCCGCCGGATGCGGAACGTGATCTGAACCTGACCGTTGTAGTGGACAGCGCGGGTTCGGATCTCGGTTCCGGCGGGCTTGCGATCCCGATCCCGCTGCCCTCGGTGAGCACGGGGATTACGATCAGCAAGATCGACCTGGTTCAAACCGAGGAACAGGAAGGACTTTGCCGCCTGTGGGTGTACGGGACGAATCCGGATGGAACCCATGCCTTCACAACGGACCCGGTATTCGCAAGGCACTGGGTTACGAATCTGTCGGTCTTGGGATTCTCACTGGGTCATCGAAGCGACCTGAAGGAAATTCGGGATAAGATTGACGTGCCAATTCCTTGAGGGAGGTTCCCTTTTCCGAGGAGATTTCTCCCTTCGGTCGAAATGACAGGGGGGTCGAAGTCACAGGATGACCCGAATGACAGGGGTTTTGTCATTCCGAACGAACGTGAGGAATCTCAGCATATCACCCGCTTAGCCAGGAAAAACATTCGGTCCAATCTCTCCTCGTAGTTCTCGGATCTCGGATTCAACGAGCCTTCTTGGACAGCCTGGCTCCCTTTTGCGTGGATGAAATCCAATCCGCCGAGGGACAAGGCGACGTGGGTGATATTGCCCATGTTACCGACAAAAAAGAGCAGATCTCCCGGTGCGAGATCCTCACGCCAGCCGGTATCGCCGCTGACCATGCCGCAGAGACATTGCTGATCCGCATCGCGCGGCAGGCAAATCCCGGTTTCTGCGTATGTGATTTGTATGAAACTAGAACAATCAAGTCCCTTACTGCTCCGCCCGGCCCACACATAAGGCACTCCAAGCATGTTGTATGCAGCGATTACAATTCTCCTGCGCAGTGGCTCGGCCCGTTCCCAATCCACCTTCCAGATATCCGCCCACAACTTTCTCCACGCTTGCTTTTCCTTTCGCGCGATGGCGTCTTTTTCAACCCAGCCCAGGTATCCATCCATCGACTGGACCAGGATGGAATCGCCCGCTTTCGGCCCCATCAGAATCACCGGCTCGTTGTGAAGCAGTTCATTCACATGTTCACTATCGGAATCCGAAGTTGTTCTCTGGAAGGACCGTTTCGCGTGCACAACACCGAATCGTTCCTCATCTGTTCGGGCAACAAAGAGCCGATCCGCCCGCACCGGAATCCCCAGGGACTCCAGGGCCGTTACGAGACCCTCTTTTAGTCCCCGATTCGCGACAAATCCTTCGAGAAGAGCGGTTCCATCCTCAATTCGCGATTGGACTTCGAACAACATGACGCGCGGATCGAAGACATACCGTGCACAGTATCGCCGGAGATATTCGGGCAGGTCTTCCAGGCAAGCTTCTCCACGAGGAGCCATCAGGCGACGAATCTGTTGCGTATCCGGCGCGCTGATCCGCCTGCTGTCGGCATCCATGTTGGAGGATTGATTCACCATGCCAGCATTGCATCTCCGTAAGAATAGAATCGAAATCCGCGTCGAATGGCTTCCTCATAAACTTCCCGCCATCGCTCCCGGCCCAGCCAGGCGGCGATCAGAATAATCAACGTGGAACGCGGCAGATGGAAATTTGTAATCATTCCATCAATTGCCTTGAATGAATACCCAGGCCGGATAAACAGCGCGGTTTCGGCTTCCTGTGCCCGAATCTGTCCGTTCGTGTCGGCTGCACTTTCCAGTACCCGTACGGCGGTTGTTCCCACCGCGATAACCCGGCCCCCGTTATGACGGGCGTCGTTGATAGCGTGGGCGGACTGTTCGCTGATCCGGTATCGTTCCCTGTGCATGGGGTGCTCTTCCACCGCTTGAGAACGAATCGGCAGAAAGGTATCCAGCCCCACGCGAAGCGTTACCGGCACAATCGAAACGCCGGTTTCCCGCAAACGATCCAGCAGATCTTTCGTAAAGTGAAGTCCCGCTGTGGGTGCCGCCGCCGACAGCAACTTTTTAACTGGTTGTGCATAGACAGTCTGATACCGCTGCCGGTCCAGCGGTGCATTCTCCTTTCCGTCACGATGAATGTATGGAGGCAGCGGAACCTGACCATGGCGCTCCAGGAATTCATCCCATCTCCCATTATCAAAGAATTGCAGTTCGAATAGGCCATCTCCCAGGATCTCTCTCACCTCAGCGATCACCTCATCCGCGAATTGGATTTCCGCGCCTTTCTTGAGACGAGAGGCCCGCTGTGCGATCACTTTCCACTGCCGGTTGCCGAGGTCTTCCAGCAGGAGCACCTCGATTTTCGCTCCACCGCCGACCTTTGTGCCGAAGATGCGTGCGGGCATCACCCAGGAATCGTTCACAACCAGCACATCGCCCGCTCGAAGCAGCTGCGGCAGATTCCGGAACAGGTATTCTTCGATCACGCCGGTTCTCCGGTTGACCGCAAGCAGGCGAGAGCAGTCGCGGGTATCCACAGGGATTTGGGCGATCCGCTCCGGCGGCAGTTCATAATCAAATTCACGGATATCCATGGGAATGGTTTTTTAATCAGCGCCTTCCGCCGAACAGGTTCAGCAAAACCGTCAGAATCACAGAAAGGATGATACAAGTGACTATCGGGAAATACAATGAAAAATTCTCGCGCTCGATGCGGATATCTCCCGGAAGTTTGCCGATCCATGGGATTCTACCGGCGAATGTGAACAGGAGACCCAGCAGCATCAGGACTGCGCCAAAGATCAGCAAAATACGTCCGAACGACTCCATGCCGTTGCTCCCGACCTGAAAGTGTGTCAAGAATAGTCTATCAACGGTTGTTGAAATTCAACATATCACCGATTCTGACGAGAACCATGAAAATTCTACTGGTCAATCCGAACCTGATGAAACCGCCGGTGACGCCTGTTGCCCTGGATTACCTGGGGCAGGCATTGGAACAGGCGGGATTCGATGTGGAACTGCTGGACCTGTCTTTCGCGGACGATCCGGTTGCGGCTATTGAGCAAAGCGTGACAGATAACGAGGATCTGGTCGCGGTCACAGTCCGAAATACCGACGACTGCTACCTGGCGAGCCGGGATTTCATTCTGGACAAGACAAAAGTCCTCCTAGCGGAGATCCGAAGACGGACATCTGCGCCGGTTATTGTCGGTGGGGCGGGGTATTCGATCTTCCCGAACGAAATTCTGGAGTATCTGGGCGCGGATGCCGGGGTGATGGGCGAGGGGGAACGCGTTCTTTGTGAAGTGGCCCTGTCTGTGAGAGACAAGCGAGACTGGACCGAAATTCCCGGCTTGATTACGAGAAAGACGGGCTTCGAGAAGGTCTATCCCGGCGAGCCGGTGGATTTGCGACAAATGGATCTGGCGGCCCGGCCGGTTGTCGATAATGTGCGTTACCTCAAGGAAGGCGGAATGGTGGGGTTCGAAACCAAACGCGGCTGCGATCAGCATTGTTTCTATTGCCCGGAACCCGTGTCGCGGGGATCGTGCATTCGTCTGCGGGACCCGGAAAACGTTGCGCAGGAGCTGGCCAATCTGCTGGAACGGGGCGTTGACACATTCCACACCTGCGACAGCGAGTTCAATCTTCCGCCGGAACACGCGATGGAAGTGTGCGAGGCGATTATCCGAAAAGGCATTGCGAATCGGATTCGCTGGTATGCCTATGCGGCTCCCCACGCTTTCCCGGAGGAATTGGCCGCTGCCATGCGTCGGGCCGGGTGTGTCGGGATCGACTTCGGGGTGGATCATACAAACGGGGACATCCTGTCCCGCTTTGGCCGACACCATCGTTTGGAGGATTTGATCTCGGTAGCCGACCGATGCCGACGGCACGGCTTCGCGGTCATGTATGACCTGCTGCTCGGCGGCCCCGGCGAAACACGCGAGACAATAGAGGAATGTATTCGCGCAATGAAATCTCTACCGATTGATCGGTTCGGCATCTCGTTCGGGATCAGAGTCTATCCCGGAACCGGCGTCGCACGTCTAGTAGATAAAGAAGGATTTCACTCCGGGAATCCGAATCTTCGCGGATCTGTTGAGGGAAATGAATCGCGGCTTCGCCCCGTGTATTATGTTTCTCATTCCCTGGGGGAGAATATCGATTCGTTCTTCCACGACTTGGTAAAGGATGATAACCGATTTCTTTTCGGCGGCACGGAACAGACGGGACAGAACTATAATTACAATGATAATTCCGTGCTCGCGCAAGCAATTCGTAACGGTGCCAGGGGCGCTTTTTGGGATATTTTGAGAAGATTAACGAACTGATTCGATTGCGGATTGCTTTTTACCCCCCCCCTCAATCCCCCCGTAAACGGGGGGAAGAATTCTTCTCCCTCTCCCTTCGGGAGAGGGTTAGGGTGAGGGTCCTTCTGAGTAGGACAGGCCTCCGTGCCTGTCATCCCTTTGAATTTCATCATACATAATTAACCGTTTCCTACAGCTTTAACATATACATATATGCAGTCTCTATTACTGAGAACATCCACAATCTCTACCACGAATACTTTTTTGCAAAATTTGATTTTTCTTATTGACACCCGGATAATCAGTGATATACTCTTTACCGAAGAATTCTGAAATGTGCGAGCGGTCGGGGGAATGCGAGCACACTCCACGACCGGAAAGATACGGAAGTAACGGCTTGAAAGTGGGCTGGAAAGGAGATCCGCTTACCGGCTGGAAATCCTTTATTTACTAACACTTATCTCTATAGGAGGACCTGGAGATGCGACGATTCGTATCTGCGGCAGGGATGGTTTGTCTTTTGGTCGGGTTGGTGGCGGCGCAACCGGTGGAGCGATAGCCTACCATTTACTT
>Ga0116141_10003770_pt1 | contig 12828 bp, 9 predicted proteins | sample AD_UKC097_MetaG_FD_89744 | JGI IMG/M metagenome (GOLD analysis project Ga0116141, IMG submission 89744) | Active sludge microbial communities of municipal wastewater-treating anaerobic digesters from USA - AD_UKC097_MetaG | ecosystem: Engineered > Bioreactor > Anaerobic > Digestate | place: USA... | reverse complement strand
GCGTCACCTGCCGTTCCTGGTGATGACGGTGGCCTTCTTCGTGTGCGGGATGCAGCTCGTGTTCCTGACCACGCACCTGCCGTCGTACCTGGAGCTGTGCGGCATGGACCCGATGCTCAGCGCGAAGGCGCTCGGCATGATCGGCGGCTTCAACATCCTCGGCAGCCTCTTCTTCGGCTGGGCGGGTGAGCGCTGGTCGAAGACCGGGCTGCTCGGCACGCTGTACATCTCGCGCTCGTTGGTGCTGGCCTGGTTCTTCTCGTCCGCGGCCACGCCCGAGTCGACGTTGCTGTTCTCCGGGCTGATGGGCTTTTTGTGGATGGGCGTGTCGCCGCTGTTCGCGGGCGCGGTGGCCGAGATGTTCGGCCTGCGCTGGCAGGCGATGATCCAGGGCATCGCCTTCTTCAGCCACCAGATGGGCAGCTTCCTCGGCGCCTTCGGTGGCGGCCTGGTCTTCCAGGCGTTCGGCTCCTACGACCTGGCCTGGCGCTTCGGCGTGGGCCTGGGCCTGGCCGCCGGCATCGTGCAGCTGGCCTTTGCGGTCATGCGGCCGCCGCCCGCGATGGCGCACTGACGGGCGGGCTGCGCGACGCCCGAACGCGCGGCGCCCGAACGCGCGGCGATCGCGGTGCGCGCGCGCTGCGCGGTGGATCCGACGTCTGCGGTGGGCGCCGTGGCCGTCAGACCACGTACCCGAGGTCGATCGCCGTACCGCTCGCGTCGAAGGCTGCGCGCTGCTCCTGCGCGCCGTAGATCACGTAGTGCGCGATGGCGCCGTTGCTGCGGCTGCCGAGGAAGTCGGCCAGGTTGCCGTCGACGTAGGCGGCCACGTCGGGGTTGTCGGCGAGGTAGCGGTCGTCGTCGAACGTGTCGAAGCGCGGGCCGGCCGAGCGGCCTTCCCACACGCCGTACAGGTTGTAGTGCTTGAACAGCGTGGCGGCGTCCAGGTTCAGCGGGGCGAGGTCGGCCCAGCGCTGCGCGTAGTAGCCGGCGTCGAACCACGCGTTGGGCGCACGGCCCTGTGCGGCGCCGGTGTCGAGCCAGTGCTGCGCGGCGGTGGCGGGGGTGACCGCGGGCGCCAGCTCGGCGTAGCGCAGCAGGTAGTACACCGGGTCGAGCAGGAAGGCCGGCTGCTGTCCGTAGGCGGGCACGGCGTCGCGCGCGGGCGGCACCAGGGCCAGCACCTTGTCCGAGAAGCGCAGCGCCTCGACGTTGGAGAGCAGGTCGGTGCCTTCGGCGCCGACGCGGTCGGTGACGCGCCAGTCGGCGCCGGTGCGCTCGATGGTGAACGCGCTGCGCACCCGTCCGTAGCCGGCCACGTCCAGGCCCGGCCCGCCGTCGATGCGGTCGTTGCCGGCGCCGCCGAACACGGCGTCGTCGCCCGCGCCCGGGTTCAGCGTGTCGTTGCCGTCGTTGCCGGCCAGGAAGTCGCCGGTGGCGCCGGTGGTGACGACGTCGTCGCCGCCCCAGCCCCACACCTCGCGTCCGGTCGTGCCGTCGGTGAGCGTGAAGGTGTCGGCGTCGGTCGAGCCGGCGGTGAAGCGCAGCGCCGGGTTCACGCGCTCCTGGTAGTAGATCGCGTACGGGCCGGTCTGCAGCAGTGCGTTCGAGGTGACGTCGACGATGTAGGTGCCGGTGGTGTCGGCGGTGAACGAGGTGGAGTAGCCGGTGCCCGCGTCGGCGTACGACAGCGCCAGCCACAGCGGGTTGCGCACCGACACGAACAGGTCGGTGACGGTGTTCGAGCCCAGCGTGAGGAAGTAGCTGCGGCCGGCGACGAGGCTGATCGAGAACGTGTCGCTGTCGCCCACCTGGTCGAGCACACCGTTGAACTGCACGCCCGCCGTCAGCGGGGTGGGGAAGGTGCCGCCGACGTCGTCGGGGCCGCTGGAGGTGAGCACCACCTCGTAGCCGCCGATCGAGTCGGTGAAGTAGCCCTGCATGTCCACGTACAGCGTCAGCGCCGCGTTCGCGGTGAACTGGTACACGTAGCGTCCGTCGACCAGCACGGCCTGGTCCAGCACCGTGCCCGCGGTGTCGCGCAGCACGAAGTACGGCAGTGGGTTGGGCGTGCTGGTCAGCGAGGGCCAGGTGGCGGGCAGCGTCTCGATCCGGTACACCAGCCCGGGCTGCGTGCGGAACACGTACAGGTCGTGGTCGCCCAGCGGGCCGCCCGCGCCCGCGATGGTGCCGACGGCGATCTGCCCGATCGTGAGATTGCCGGTGCCGGTGCCGGCGCCCGGGGTGCCGGAGAGGTCGCGGGTGGTGGTGCGTTCGTCGAGGCTCATCGTGCGCGCGTCACAGCCGCGTCAGCGCGTTCTGTGCGTTGGCCAGGCGCTCGCCGATCTGCGTGCGCATGCGCACCAGGTCGGTGGTGCCGGGATCCTTGGTGCCCGCGCGGTAGCGCGCGTACACGCCCTGCAGGATCGCGGCGCTCTTCCAGAAGTTGAACGCGCTGTAGTAGGGCAGGCTGTCGAGGCGCGCGCCGGTGCGCTCGGCGTAGCGCTGCGCCAGGGTCTGCGGCGGCGGGAAGCCGGGCAGGGCGGTGGCGCTGTTCGGCGGCATGATCTGCCCCGGGTGCGGGAACCAGTTCAGCGCGTAGGCGAGGTCGGCCATCGGCTCGCCGAGGGTGGCGATCTCCCAGTCGATGATGGCGGCGATGCGGTCGTCTTCGCCGATCAGCGTGTTGTGCACGCCGTAGTCGCCGTGCACGACGCGCGCCGGCCCGGCCTCGGGCACGTGGGCGGCGAGGAAGGCCCTGACCTCGTGTGCGCGGTCGTCGTCGTACTCGGCGGCGGCGGCCGAATTGGTCCACGACAGGTACCAGCGGTCGAGCTGGCGCGTGATGTAGCCGGTGCGCGGGCCGAGCGTGCCGAGCCCGACGGCGTCCGGGTCGACCGCGTGCAGCGCGGCCAGCGCGTCGATGAACGACAGTGCGACCGCATGCCGGCGCGCGGGCGGCACCCAGGTGTTGGTGTCGGTGGCGTTGTGCAGCGTGTGGCCCGCGACGTGGCCCATCACGTAGAACGCGGCGCCGGTCACCGACGTGTCGTCGCAGAAGGCGATCGCGCGGGGCACCGGCACGGCGGTGCCGCCCAGCGCACGGATGATCGACCACTCGCGCCCCATGTCGTGCGCCTTGGGCAGCAGCGGGCCCGTCGGCGGCCGGCGGATCACGGCTCTGGTGCCGCGCGTGTCCTCGATCAGGAAGGTGAGGTTGGAGTGGCCGCCGGGCAGCTGGGTCCAGGTGAAGGGCGGCACGAGCGCGTCGGTGGCGCTGCGGATCCAGGCCTCGACGGCGGGGATGTCGAAGGCGGTGGTGTGGGACGTCATGGGGGGCTTCCTCTGTTCAATAGCCGAGCGTGCGTGGCAGCCACAGCGTCAGCTCCGGCACGGCGATCAGCAGCACCAGCACCGCCAGCATCGCGAACACGAACCACATCACCCAGGGCACGGTCTGCTCGATGCGCACGCCGGCCAGCCGCGACGACACCATCAGGTTGACGGCCATCGGCGGCGTGAACTGGCCGATCGCGACCATGTAGGTGAGCAGCACGCCGAACCAGACCGGATCCCAGCCATAGGCCTTCATCAGCGGCAGCAGCAGCGGCACGAAGATCAGGAAGATCGAGATGCCGTCGAGCACCATGCCGATCGCCAGCAGCACGACGACGATCGCGCTCAGCGCGCCGAGCGAGCCCAGGCCGCTGTTCGTCACGGCCTGCGCGAGCGGATCGACGATGCCCAGTGTGCTGACCGCATAGGCGAAGATGCTCGCCAGCGCGACGACGATCATGATGACGCCCGACAGCTCGGCCGCTTCGACGAAGATGTCGACGAGCGCGCGCGGGCGGATCGTGCGGTAGACGACCAGGCCGACGAACAGGCCGTACACCACGGCAACCACGGCGGCCTCGGTGGGCGTGAACCAGCCGGCGCGCATGCCGCCCAGGATGAGCACCGGTGCGAACAGCCCCCAGGCGGCCTCGCGCAGCGACCGCAGCAGCGGCGGGCGCGGCGCGGCCGATTCGGCGGCGCCGAAGCCGTGCCGGCGGGCGAGCCAGACGGCCGGCACGATCAGCGCCAGGCCGGCCAGCACGCCGGGCACCATGCCGGCGGCGAACAGCGCCGGCACCGACGCACCCGGCACCATCACCGAGTAGACGATGAACGCGATCGACGGCGGGATCAGGATGTCGGTGGCGGCGGCCGCGCCGATCACGCTGGCCGAATACGCGGGCGGATAGCCGGCGCGCGACATCGCGGCGATCATCACCGCGCCGACGGCGGCGGCGTTGGCGGGGCCCGACCCGGAGATCCCGCCCAGGAACATGGCGACGGCGATCGCCACCAGCGGCAGCATGCCGGGGCCGCGGCCGACCAGCGCGGTGGCCAGGGTGACCAGACGCTGCGCGACGCCGGAGCGGTCGAAGATCGAGCCGACCAGCACGAACATCGGCAGGGCCAGCAGCGGGTATTTGGCGATGCCGGCGTAGAAGTTGTTGGGGATCGCCAGCCAGCCGAGTTCGGCCAGGCCGATGCCGACGGCGCCGCCCAGCATCAGCGCCACCCCGATCGGCACGCCCAGCAGCATCAGCGCGGCGAACACCGCGAAGATCAGCAGCGCGGTCATTGCGTGCGGAACGAACGGACCAGCCGCTGCATCGCGCGCGCGGCGATCGTCAGCGCCAGCACGGGCAGCCACACCGTGTACCACTACTGCGGCACACCGATGCCGGGCGACGAGACCTCGTACCGGAAGTCGTCGAACGCGAGCCGTGCACCCAGACCGGCCAGGCACAGGAAGGCCAGCACCGTGGCCGCGTCCGACAGGCGGGCCAGCGCGCGGCGTCGCGCCGGGCTGCCGCGCTCGTAGAAGAACTCGATGCGGATGTGGCGGTCACGCACGACCGCAGCGCCGGCGGCGACCATCGCCAGCACCACCATCAGCGACACCGACAGCTCCTCGGTCCAGGCGAACGACTCGTCGGTGAGGTAGCGCGCGATCACGTTGGCGAACGTGATCACGGCGAGCAGCGCCATCGCGGTCGCGCCGATCCAGTCCTCGATCAGGCGCGAGGGCGTGCCGGGAGCGGTGGACGTGGTCGCCTGCGCCGTGCCTGCGTCGAGTCCCGGCACCGGGCCCGACGCGCCGGCGGCACCGGGCGCAGCGCCGGGCGCCGGCGCATCCGGCGCGGGCACCTGCGTCACGCCTTCTTGCGGGCTGCGATCGCCGCTTCGGCGCGCTTGACCAGGTCGGGGCCGATCTGCTTCGTCCACTTCTCGACGACCGGCTTGACCGCCTGCCGGAACGCCTCCTTCTCGGCCGGCGTCAGCTCGGTGATCTTCACGCCCAGTGCGGCGGCGTCCCTGACCATCGACGTGTCGTCGGCGGTCAGGCCCTTGCGGGCGATCGCGACTTCCTGTCTGCCGGCGTCGATGGCGGCCTGGCGGACGATCTCGCGGTCGGCCGGCGTCCAGGACTCCCAGACGTCGCGGTTGACCACGTAGATCAGCGGATCGGCCACGTAGCCCCAGCGGGTGATGAACTTCTGGCCCAGCGTGTGCAGCTTGGCGGCCATGAAGATGTGCAGCGGGTTCTCCTGGCCTTCGACCGCGCCGGAGGCGAGCGCCGGCTGTGCGTCGGCCCAGGTCATCTGGGTGGGATTGGCGCCGAGCGCGGTGAACGTGTCGTTGAAGATCGGCGAGCCCACGACGCGGAACTTCAGGCCCTTCATGTCGGCGGGCGTGCGGATCTCGCGCTTGGAGTTCGTCACTTCGCGGAAGCCGTTCTCGCCCCAGGCGAGCGGCACCACGCCGGCCTTCTCGACGACCTGCAGGATGCGCTTGCCGACCTCGCCCTGCGTGAGCGCGTCCAGGCCCGCGTGGTCCTGGGTGAAGAACGGCAGCGAGAACAGGTTCAGCTCCTTGACCTGCGGCGACCAGTTGATGGTCGAGCCGACCGCCATGTCGATCACGCCCTGGCGGATCGCACTGAACTCGCGCGTCTGGTCGCCGTTGATCAGCGACACGCCCGGGTAGAGCTTGATGTTGATGCGGCCCTGGGTGCGCTCCTTGACCAGGTTGATCCAGATCTCGGCGCCCTTGCCCCAGGGGAACGCGGTGCCGACGACCGTCGACAGTCGGTACTCGGCGCGATAGGGGGCGGCGGCGGCCGTGCGGGTGGCGATGAACGGTGCAGCGGTGATCGCGCCGCCGGCGGCGCCGGCTTTCAGAAGCGAACGACGGTCCATGGTCTCGGGTCCTTCGGATGACGGTTCGTGTGAGACCGCGATTCTATCGCCCGCGCCCGTGCGTCCGTCCGGGCCCGCGCGCGGGCCGAGCGTTCGCGACCCGATCACCGCGTCAGGCGGACGATCTCCTCCTCGACGTCGCGCAGGTGCTCCTTGCCGAACCAGATCTCCTTGCCGACGAAGAACGTGGGCGAGCCGAACGCGCCGCGCTCGGCGGCCTCCTCGGTGTTGGCGAGCAGGCGCGCCTTCACGTCGGGGTCCTGGCTCTTGTCGGCGATCGCCTGCGCGTCGAGGCCGGCGGCGGCGAGCACTTCGGCGATCTGCGCGTCGTCGCTCATGTTGCGCTGCTGCTCCCACATCGCCGCGTACATCGCGTCGACGTAGCGCTCGAAGCAGCCCAGCGCCTGCGCCGCGACGGCGCCGCGCATGATCTTCAGCGTGTTGACCGGGAAGTGCGGATTGAAGCGGTACTGCGTGAGGCCGTGCTTCGCGACGAAGCGGTCGACCTCGAGCTTGTTGTAGGCCTGCTTGTTGCGGATGCCGGCGAAGGCTTCGGCCGGCGAGCGGTTGCCGGTGATCTTGAACAGACCGCCGAGCAGGATGGGCACGTACTCGAACTTCACGCCGGTGCGCGCTTCGACCTGCGGGATCACCTTGTGGCAGAAGTAGGCGTTGGGGCTGCCGAAGTCGAACAGGAACTGCACGGATACGGACATGGTTCGGGTCTCCTCAGGGGGTGTCGCGAAGCCTTCGCGACGTCGTGTTCACAGGATGTGCGATCGCGTTGCCGGGGGCCGGCGGTTCACCACGACTCCATCCACGGACGCAGCTCGGTCTCGTGCGTCCAGGCGTCGCGCGGCTGCTGATGGATGTTCCAGTAGGCCTCGGCGATGCTGTCCGGATTCAGGATGCCCTGCTGGTCCTTCAGCGCGTAGCGCTGCGGGAAGTTGCTGCGGATGAATTCGGTGTCGATCGCGCCGTCGATCACGGGGTGCGCGACGTGGATGCCCTTGGGCCACAGCTCGCGCGCCATGCTCTGCGCCAGCGCGCGCAGCGCGTGCTTGGCGCCGGCGAACGCGGCGTAGCCGTCGCGTCCGCGCAGGCTGGCGGTGGCGCCGGTGAAGATGATCGTGCCGCGGCCGCGCGGCAGCATCGCCTTGGCCACTTCGCGTCCCATCAGGAAGCCGCCGAAGCAGGCCATCTCCCACACCTTGAAGTACACGCGTGCGGTGGTCTCGGTGATGCCGAAGCGCACGTTGGCACCGATGTTGAACACCGCCACCTCGATGGGGGCGATGTCGCGCTCGATCCCTGCGACGAGCGCGACCATCTCGTCCTCCTTGCGCGCGTCGCTGCCGAACGCGTGCGCTTCGCCCCCCTCGGCGCGGATCTGTTCGACCAGCGGCTGCAGCTTGTCGACGCTGCGGCGGGTCACGCACGCGACGTAGCCTTCGCGTGCGAAGCGCCGGGCCACGGCACCGCCGGTGGCGTCGCCTGCACCGATCACCAGGATCGCTTTCCTGTCATTCATGCGCCGTCCTCCGCGTGTTCGTTGCAGACGATTGTAGCTACAAAGGAACGTGGCCGGGGCCTGCGCACCGTGACGATCAGTCCGTCGATCCGAGCACCGTGCGCAACGCGTGATAGAGCGCCCCGCCATCGGCGAGGACGACATAGTGCGCACCGGCGGCGCATGCGGCAATGGCCGCGCTGATGACCAGCGTGTGCGTGAGCTCCGATGACGCGACCCGTACCGCTTCGCCGGGCTGGATCGCATGCTCGGCGGTGCGCGGGCCATAGCCGACCTCGATGCGTGGCGGCAGCGCGCGCCAGGTGCCGGTGACGGTCACGGTGCAGCCGACCGGGATCGCGCGCTCGGCGAACATCCACGGGCGTTCACGCAGCCGCGCCAGGTAGTGCTCGGGGGTGGGGTCGCTGGCGTCCATCTGCAGCGCGTCTGCCGCACGCCGGTCGACGAGATGGGCGGGCAGCGCATCGGCGCCGTGATCCCGCAGTGCTGCAACCGCGTGAAGGTCGACGTCCGTCAGATCGGGGGCGATCTGCCAGACGGTGTTCGCCAGGTGCCGGGCCGCGTCGCACAATGCGGCTTCGCCAGCGTGCTGCACTTCGGGGAAGTGACGCAGCGTCGGGGTGCCTGAGAGCTCGAGGCGCATGCTTCCCGTGTCGAGCAGGCTGGCGACCGAGGCCCGACCGCGCCAGCCTGGGCTGCCCTGGCGGACGTCGTTGTGGTGCTCGGTGGTGCGCGCGCGATACTCCATGGCCACCGCATCCAGGTGACCGAAGGGTGTGCGCAGCGCCTCGCCGTGCGGGCGGATCGTTCCGCTGAGCCGGACCGTGGCCCCGTCCTGCCAGCCCGACGGATCGGTCTCGGGGGCCATGCGCCGCCGCAGGGCGACGACGACGCCGTGCACGCAGCCGACGGCCAGGGTTGCGAGCACCGCGAGAACCGTCGACACGACCCATGTGTGCGTGCGCCCGAGCGCCGGCACGTGCTGCAACTCGAACGTCAGCGCTGCGGCGAACACCACGGTCAGGAACAGACAACCTCCGAGCATCGCGGTCTCCTCTGCGCCCGGGTGCGGCGTGCCCGGGCGCGTCATCGTAGGACGGAACGGAGCGCCGTGCAGAATGTGCTTCTGCATCGGATCGAAGCGGTATGCCTTCGGGCGCGGGAGCGGCGGCACATGGACGAGCACAGGGCTCTGCAGGACGTGATCGCGCCGGGCGGTCCCGGAACCGTCGACGCGCACCTGCGCGAGGCGCATGCGGTGGCGGACGCCCTCGAGGTGGATCCCGATCACGGGCTCGACGCGGCCCAGGCCGCCGCCCGCATGGCCCGGCATGGTCCGAACGAACTCGTCGAGCGCGCCGCCCGCGGGCCGTGGGGGCTGCTGCTCGACCAGTTCCGCGACTTCATGATCCTGGTGCTCATCGCGGCCGCCGTGATCTCGGGTCTGATCGGCGACCTGGTCGACACGCTGGCCATCCTCGTGATCGTGGTGCTGAACGCGCTGATCGGGTTCGTGCAGGCGTGGCGCGCCGACCGGGCGATGGCGGCGTTGCGGCGCCTGGCCGCCGCGCACGCCACCGTGCTGCGCGACGGCCACGTGCAGGTGCTGCCGGCCGGCGCGCTCGTGCCCGGCGACATCGTACTGCTCGAGGCGGGCAACCAGGTGCCGGCCGACCTGCGCCTGCTGGAGGTTGCGCAGTTGCGCGTCGACGAGTCCGCGCTGACCGGTGAATCGGTCACCGTGCGCAAGGAGGTGGCGGTGCTGCAGGCGGGGGCCTCGGCCTTGGGCGATCGCATCAACCTCGCCTTCAAGGGCACCAGCGTCGCGCACGGCCGTGGACGTGGCGTGGTGATTGCGACCGGCATGGCCACCGAGCTGGGCCGCGTGGCAGGGCTGCTCGACGAGGGCGGCGAGCGCAGCACGCCGCTGCAGCAGCGGCTGGCGGCGTTCGGGCGCCGTCTGGCGCTGGTGGTCATCGCGATCTGCGCGGTGATCTTCGCGGTGGGCGTGCTCCGCGGTGAAGCGCCGCTGCTGATGATCCTGACCGCCGTGAGCCTGGCCGTGGCCGCGATCCCGGAGGCGCTGCCGGCGGTGGTGACGGTGCTGCTGGCGCTTGGGGCGCGCGAGATGGTCCGACTGAACGCCCTGATCCGGCGGTTGCCGTCGGTCGAGACGCTCGGATCGGTGTCGACCATCTGTTCGGACAAGACCGGCACGCTCACGCAGAACCGGATGCAGGTCGACGCGCTGGTCGTGCCCGGCGCGTGCTGGGCGCCCGGCCCGCAGGCGCCGGGCGCGGCCTTCGTCGAACTGCTGCGGGCGGCAGGGCTGTGCAACGACGCGAGCCGGGGCACGGACGGGACCTGGCAGGGCGATCCGACCGAGACGGCGCTGGCGCAGGCGGCCTGGGACGCCGGGGCGATCGGAACGCCGGCGGCCGCGTCCGGCGGCGATGGCGAGCGCCCCGCGCCGGAGGATCGGCCCCGTGTGCACGAATTCCCGTTCGATTCCGAGCGCAAGCGGATGACCACGGTGCACGCGCACGGCGGCGGCTTCGTCGCGTATACGAAGGGCGCGCCCGAGTCGGTGATCGGACGCTGCGTGGCGAACTGGCCGTCGGAGGACGCGTGCGCCTTGGGTGCGCTTGACGGCGGAGGGGCGCCCGACGGCGGCGGCGCGTTCGACGCGGCGGCGTGGCTGCAGACCGCCGAGGCGATGGCTGCGCGCGGGCTGCGCGTGCTCGCGCTCGCGCGTCGTGCCCACCCGCACGGATGCCCGGCGTCGCAGGCCGACACCGTCGAGTCGGAGATGCAGTTCATCGGTCTGGTCGGTCTGATCGATCCCCCGCGGCCGGAAGCCGCCGAGGCGGTCGCCGACTGCCTGACCGCAGGCATCACGCCGGTGATGATCACCGGCGATCATCCGGCCACCGCGCGGGCGATCGCGTTGCGCCTGGGCATCGTCGGCGCGGGCGATGCGCCGGTGCTGACCGGCGTCGAACTGGCGGCGCTCGACGATGCGACGCTGCGCGAGCGCGTGACGACCGTGCGGGTGTACGCACGGGTCGATCCCGCGCAGAAGATCCGCATCGTCGAGGCCCTGCAGGGGCGCGGCCGGTTCGTTGCGATGACGGGCGACGGCGTCAACGATGCGCCGGCGCTCGAGCGTGCCGACATCGGCGTTGCGATGGGGCGCAACGGCACCGACGTGGCACGCGAGGCCTCGAGTCTGGTGCTGCTGGACGACAACTTCGCGACCATCGTGGCGGCGGTGCGCGAAGGTCGCCGCATCTTCGACAACATCCGCAAGTTCGTGCGCTACGCGATGACCGGCAACTCGGGCGAGATCTGGACGATCTTCCTCGCGCCGCTGGTGGGGTTGCCGATCCCGCTGCTGCCGATCCACATCCTGTGGGTGAACCTGGTGACCGATGGACTGCCCGGCCTGGCGCTGGCGGCCGAGCCGGCCGAGCGCGGCATCATGCATCGGCCGCCGCGCCCGCCCGACGAGAGCCTGTTCGCGAACGGGATGTGGCAGCACATCCTGGGCATCGGCCTGCTGATCGGCGGGCTGTGTCTGGGCGTGCAGGCCTGGGCGCTGCCGCACGGCAATGCGCATGCGCAGTCGATGGTGTTCACCGTGCTGACGCTGTCGCAGATGGCGCACGTGCTGGCGATCCGTTCCGAGCACCGCTCGCTGCTGCGCATCGGGCTGATGTCGAACCGGCCGCTGCTGGGCGCGGTGCTGCTGACCTTCGGACTGCAGCTGGCGACGCTCTACGTTCCCGTGCTCAACCCGGTGTTCCAGACGCAGCCGCTGTCGGCCCTGGAACTGGCGGTGTGCTGCGCGGCCGCGCTGGTGGTTTTCGTGACGGTGGAGCTGGAGAAGTCGTGGCGGCGCCGGCGTGCGCGGTCTGCGTCCGACAAGGCACCGGACGCGCCGGGCTGAGCGGCGGCGCGCACGGAAGCAGCCGATATACTGCCGCGCTTTCCCCCCGATCCTGCCGCCGAATGATGCCTGCCGACGTATCGCAGGGGCGCGCCGCGCGCCCGGCGACGTGAGCCTCGTGCGCCTGTCCGACCGACTGCGGTCCCCCGCCCTGTGGGCGTTCGCGCGTGCGCTGGCGATCGCGGTGCCGGCCGGCGCGCTGTGCGCCGCGCTGAAGACGCCGCTGCCGTGGATGATCGGCCCATTGGTGGCGTGTGCGATCGCCAGCGGCTCGGGCATGCGCCTGCTGTGCCCGGCGCCGGTGCGCTGCGCCGGGCTGTGGGCGATCGGCACGGCCCTGGGCCTGTTCTTCACGCCGGCGGTGCTGCTGCGCATGGCGCAGCAGGCGCCCGCGATCGTGGCGGGCGTCGTCTGGTCGATCCTGCTGGGGCTGGCGTTCGCCTGGGCGCTGCGCCGCTTCGCGCAGCTCGACCCGCCCACGGCCTTCTTCGCCGGCGCCATCGGCGGCGCCTCCGAGATGGCGCTGCAGGGCGAGCGCAACGGCGGCACGGTCGAGACGATTGCCGCGGTGCACAGCCTGCGCATCCTGCTGGTGGTGATCGCGGTGCCGTTTGCGTTCAAGTGGCTGGGCGTGCGCGGCACGGACGTCTACGAGCACGTGGCGCGGCGCATCGACTACGACGGCCTCGCAGTGCTCATTGCGGCCACCGTCGGCGGTGCGCTGGTGCTGCGGTGGGCGCGCTCGCCCAACCCCTGGGTGCTGGGGCCGCTGCTCGTGTCGATCGTGCTGACCGGGGCGGGGCTGTGGTTCTCGGCGCTGCCGCCGTGGATGATCACCACCGGCCAGGTCTTCATCGGCATCTCGCTGGGCACGCGCTTTCGGCCGGGGTTCTTTCGCCGCGCGCCCCGCCCGCTGGGGGTCGCGCTGGTGTCGACGCTGGTCGGCATTCCCGTGACCGCCGCGTTCGGCTGGGGGCTTGGCACGCTCACCGGCGTGGCGCCGGCGACGATGGTGCTGGCGACCGCCCCGGGCGGCATCGCCGAGATGAGCCTCACGGCGAAGATGCTCGCGCTGGGGGTGCCGGTCGTGACGG
>Ga0116141_10003766_pt1 | contig 12831 bp, 5 predicted proteins | sample AD_UKC097_MetaG_FD_89744 | JGI IMG/M metagenome (GOLD analysis project Ga0116141, IMG submission 89744) | Active sludge microbial communities of municipal wastewater-treating anaerobic digesters from USA - AD_UKC097_MetaG | ecosystem: Engineered > Bioreactor > Anaerobic > Digestate | place: USA... | reverse complement strand
TGGCGGTTCGGCCGTCAAAACGCATATTGCCGCTGGTGGTCTCGATGACGGCGCTGTTATAAACGAGGATTCCAAGTTCCGTCGTATTGAGCCGGGTCGTTTCCCCTTTCAGCCAGATATCGCCGAAACCGGTCTTAACCTCGGCGTAATGGATCATGACGCCGGCGTAATTGGGGCTGCCCAATGTGCCTGCCGCGTACGCGTCCCCAACGGTAAGGCCGTTCCAGGTACTGGTCCCGCTGCCGCCGCCCATCCAGAGGTGTCCGCCGTTGGTCGTGATCTTGCTGGTGTTGCCCGATGTGCCGACAACTCCGATGCGTCCGTCATTATTGCCGTCGGTATCGGCCCAGAGGATGGTATTCAGCTTTCCGGTGGACGAACTGATGGAACTGCCGGAGGAGAGGACGATCGAGGAAGGTGTCTTGATGGTCAGAGTGGCATCGCCGCCGCTGGCATTGGTAATGCTCTTACCTGATGCCAGGGTAAAGTTGGAGGCGGTATCCACCATCGTCAGCGTGGTGGCGGCGCTCCCCAGTGTGATGTTTCCCGAATAGCTTTGAGAGCCGCCATCTCCGGTTACACCCGTGATAACGCTCCCCCCATTGATGGCAGAAGTAGCGGCCGTAACGCTGAGGCTTTGCAGGGGTTTGACCGAACCCACCGCGCCGCTGAATGTGACGGTGCCGTCTCCGGCGTTGAGGGTGAGCGGATCCAGACCCACATTGTAAGAATCAAGCGTCCCGCCGAATGACATGCTGCCGTTGTTGCTGGTCAGCGTGCGTGTCCCGTTGACTTTTGTTGAGCCGTTGATGGAGAGGCCAAGTTTGTTTGCGCTGCTGGTGATGTCGCCGCTCAACAGCACGTTTCCTGTAGCTGTCAGCGTTGTCGTGGCGTCGGATCCGCTGTCTTTGGTGATCGCGCCGCCAATGGTGACGTCGCCCGCCATGGCCTGAACGGAAAGATTCCCGCTGACATTGGATGCGCCCAGCGCGATGGATGTGGCATCCTTGAGGCCGACATTCTTGCCGGACACCACGGAGACCGCGCCGGTAAAGTCATTGGATTCGTTGTCCAGGGTTGCATCGTTTGTTCCGGCCGTAATATCGGTCGTGCCGGCTATGGTCAAAGCGCCGGTTTGGGTGACGTCGCCGCCGGTTTGCAGCGTGAGACCGCCGCTGATGGTGGATGCGCCCAGATCGAGGGCATCAGCGTCTCGCAGACTCACATTCTTGCCCGACGCGATGGAAACCGCGCCGGTGAAGTCATTGGACGCATTATCAAGGGTAATGTTGTTGGCCTCTCCCGCCGCGAGGCTGGTCGCGCCCGTCACGGCCAGCGCCCCGCTCTGGGTCAGCGCTCCGCCGCTCGCGACGGTCAGATTGCCTGTTACACTCGATGAACCTAAATCCATCGCGTTGGTGTCGCGCAAACTCACATTTTTGCCGGATGCGATGGAAACCGCGCCTGTAAAATTATTGGCTTCATTATCCAACGTGATGTTGTTGGCTGTCCCGGCCGTGAGGCCGATTGTCCCTGTTACGGCCAGCGCCCCGCTCTGTGTCAACGCCCCGCCGGTCTGCAAAGTCAGGTTGCCGCTGACGGCGGATGTGCCCAGATCAAGGGTGCCAGCGTCTCGCAGATTCACATCCTTGCCGGAAACGATGGAAACCGCGCCGGTAAAACTATTGGCTTCATTATCCAGTGTGACGTTGTTGGCTGTCCCGGCCGTGATGCCGGTCGTTCCCGTAACGGCTAGTGCCCCGCTCTGGGTCAACGCCCCGCCGGTCTGCAAAGTCAGGTTGCCGCTGACGCTGGATGCACCCAGATCCAGGGCGTCAGCGTCGCGCAGACTCACATCCCTGCCGGAAACGATGGAAACCGCGCCGGTAAAGTTATTGGCTGCGTTATCCAGCGTAATCGCGTTCGTCCCTGCCGTGAGTGTGGACGTTCCTGCCACGGTGAGTGTCCCGGTCTGGGCGATGGTGCCGTTGGCCGCCGTCAGGCCGAGGTTGCCGGTCAGGTTTGTCGTTCCCATGCTGATGTTGCTTCCCGCCTCGGTCCGTTATTGGCTACGGAAAGGGACCCGGCGGTGACGCCCTGCAGGGTGATGGCGCCGCTATCCGCGTGGGTTTTGCCCGCGCCATCGGCCAAGCTAATGGATACAGCGCCCGTGCCGGCGTTGATGGTCTTTCCGTCCGCCATCGTGATGATTGCCGCGCCCGCGTCACGGTAGGCGTCAACCACGCCGTTGGCCCTGGTCTCGTTGGCCGTCAGCGCCAGGCTGCCGTTGTCGGTGGTGATGGAATCGTTGAGCAGGATGCTGCGCCCGGCCTGCAGGGTCAGCGCCCCGCCGTCGCCGCCGGTGTTGTTGGCGGTCAGGGTTGTTGATAGCGTAATATCATTATTCGCCTGGAGTGTGACCGCCGTCCCAGCGTTCAACAGTGTGGTGATGGACGCTGCGGTCAGCGTGCTCTTGCTTCCGGAATTGTTGTTAAAGGTCAATGGATTATCCCATCCGTCGGGGACGACCGCTCTCAGGATATTGACTCGACCGGCAGAATTGTCGGTCTGAGGCGAATAGACAACAGCGCTGCCGTCGCTAAGGGCTGTTGCCGGATTCTGACCGAGGAATTCGTAAGCTTTTGATCCCACCAGAGAGTTTTCTGAAGAGACCGCGCCGACCAGACGGACACCGTCGGTATCCCCATCTCCCAGAGTGACAGCTCCGGCATAACTATTCCAGTATGTACTACTGACTAAATAGTCGCCCGCGGTCAGGGACTTGACGCCGCTGGAACCGATCTGATCGTAATTTGATGATCCCACAAGAGAGTTGGACGAGGAAACCGCGCCGGTGATGCCTGTGGAACCGTCACCCCAGGTGACGGCGCCGGCATACGTGGCCGTGCCGTTGTTCCAGGAAGGACTGATCACAGCGTAATTGCCGTTGCTCAGAGCCGCAATGCGATAATTTTCGTTGCTGCCTGAGTAATAATAGTAATTGGAATTCCCGCCCTTTCCTACATAGTCGTTTTTGGTTGTGCCCACGAGGGAGTTGGTGGAAGAGACCGCGCCGGTGATGCCTGTGGCGCCGCTGCCCCAGGTGACGGCGCCGGCATACGTGGCCGTGCCGTTATTCCATGAATAACTGCTTACGACGTAATTACCGTTGGTCAGAGCTGTGATGCCGCCGGTCCCCACCTGGTCGCTTTTGGTTGTTCCCACGAGGGAGTTGGTGGAAGAGACCGCGCCGGTGATGCCCGTGGCGCCGCTGCCCCAGGTGACGGCGCCGGCATAAGTGGCTGTGCCGTTATTCCAAAGGTAACTGCTCACAACATAGTTGCCGTTGTCCGTCAGGGCCGTCACCCCGCCATAACCGACCTGGTCGTCCTTGGTCGTGCCCACGAGGGAGTTGGTGGAAGAGACCGCTCCGCTGATGCCTGTGGCGCCGCTGCCCCAGGTCACGGCGCCCGCACGGGTGGCCGCGCCGTTGTTCCAATAAGGACTTGCCACGACATAGTTTCCGTTGTTCAGGGCTGTGATGCTGGTTCTGCGGGAATATCCGTAGTAATTGTAAGCGCCCAGGGCACCGACGGAATCATTTGTATTGGTTCCCACCAGCGAGTTGGAGGAAGAAACCGGACCGGTGACGCCTTTTGTTCCGTCGCCCCAGGTGACAGCGCCGGCATTGACCACCGCGCCATTGTCCCAGTACGAGCTGGCGATGACGTAATTGCCGTTCGTCAGGGCCGTGATGCCGTCATAGCCGATGTAATCGTCCTTGGTTGTTCCGACGAGTGAGTTGGATGATGAGACTGCACCGGTGATGCCTGTGTCGCCGTCGCCCCAGGTGACGGCGCCGGCATTGACCACCGTGCCATTGTCCCAATACGAACTGGCAATGACGTAATTGCCGTTCGTCAGGGTTGTTATGCCACGGTTTCCCAGATTATCGTCCTTGGTTGTTCCCACCAGTGAGTTGGAGGATGAAACCGGACCGGTGACGCCTTTTGTTCCGTCGCCCCAGGTGACGGCGCCGGCATAAGTGGCCGTTCCGTTGCTCCATGAACAGCTGTTGACTACGTAATTGCCGTTGGTTAGAGCGGTGACGCCGTTTCGATAGACGTAATCATTATTATAGCCGTAATAATAAGAAGGATAATAATTATCCGTTCCCCCCATGCCGACCTGATCGTTCTTGGTTGCCCCCACCAGCGAGTTGGAGGAAGAAACCGGACCGGTGACACCCTTTGTTCCGTCGCCCCAGGTGACGGCGCCGGCGTAAGCGGCCGTGCCGTTGCTCCATTGATAACTGTTGACGACGTAGTTGCCGTTGGCCAGTGCCGTGATGCCGCCATAGCCGACCTGATCGTTCTTGGTTGTCCCCACCAGCGAGTTGGAGGAAGAAACCGGACCGATGACACCCTTTGTTCCGTCGCCCCAGGTGACGGCGCCGGCGTAAGTGGCCGTGCCGTTGTTCCATTGATAACTGCGGACTACGTAATTGCCGTTGCTCAGGGCTGTGACCCCACCGTATCCTACATTGTCGTTTGCAGTCGTGCCAACGAGGGAGTTGGCAGAGGAGACCACGCCGCTGACACCTGTGGAACCGTTGCCCCAAGTGACGGCGCCGGCATAAGTGGCCGCGCCGTTGTTCCATTGAGGACTTTTGACGACGTAGTTGCCGTTGGTCAGGGCGGTCACCCCTCGATTGCCGACATAGTCGTTTTGCACGGAGCCTGTCAGCGTGGCCAGCAGACTGCCGGTGCTCATGTTGTAGAGTCGCACCGCCCCGGCTCTTGTCGCAGCCGTATTGTCATTGGGAGAAGACACCACCAGTGTGCCCGTGGACGTGCCGTTATTCTTCAACTCCACCACGCCGCCCGAACCATGGTAATCATTCTGCGTGGGATTGCTGTAGGTCAGAGGAATGACGTCGAAGGCCGACGAAGCCGCGACGATTTCGATATCTTTGGGGTCGAGGAGCAGGCTGCCGGTTTGTCCCTGAGGCGCCGCCACATCGACCGTTCCGCCGAAGCCCAGAACCCCGTGGCTGGAGACCTCTACCCGGCCGCCGTCGCCGCCCTGCGCGCCGCCTGTGGCCTCAATTTTTCCGTTGAAACCGGTCTTGTCCTCCGACCAGACGACGACCGTGCCACCGTTGCCGTTTGCCGTGGCGTTGGCCGTGAGTGCAGCGTTCATCAGTGTGGTGGTCTTGGCGTTGGCAATGTCCGCATCCTTTCCCTGCCAGCCGCCGCCGATCCGCAAAAGTCCGCCGCCGTTTATGCCGTCGGCATGGACTGTCGCTCCCGCGAGGATCAGACTGTCCGCGGTAAAGGAGACCTCGCCGCCGGTCAGGCCGCTTGCCGAGTAGGTGCCTGAGAGGTAGGCCCCGCCCTGGGATTCGGCGCGGATGATTCCTCCCTGACCATGCGCCGCATCCGCGCTGATCCGGGAAGCCGCCGTCTGTTCCATGCTTTCCGTCGCGTTCAAATGGATATGTCCCCCGACAGTAGCGCCCGAGGCGTCGAGCGAACCCGCCTCGACAATCGCCCGTCCGGAAAAGGAAATGTCGCCGCCGGTATTGCCTGTTGCTTTGATGCTGCCCGTGTTCATGACCATGCCGATGGCGTTGAGGTCGATCTTGCCGCCGTTGGACTGCCCCTGCCCGCTCCCGGAGGCATCCACGACGCCGGACTGCAAGATCTGATCGCCGGTGAGAAGAATCCGGCCGTTTTGGTTCTCGAGATTTTTTGCTTCAATGATGCCGGTGTTGTTCACAACCGCCTTTGTCAGTTCATTCGCCGCCCGGGCGGTCAGCATGACCAGACCGCCGTCGGCTTTGATCAACCCCTTGTTGGCGATCTGGGCGTCAATGGCCCCCTGATCGATGGTGAACGTGACCAGCTTGTCGCCGGTGAAGTCGAGGCTGACCTTGTTGCCCGCCGCCAGCGCTGTCGTGCCGTCGGGGGTACTGATCTTTCCTTCATTGCTGATTTTGGGCGACAAAAAGGCCACGTAGCCACCCGATACGGTGCGAATTTGCCCCTGATTGGAAACCGCTCCGGCAATTCCGGTGTTTTCAAAGTAGTACTTGCCCGCAAGGAAATTTTCGTTGGAGAGATTCAGCGACGAAGCAACAAGACCCCCGACATCTACCTGCGCCGTGGGACCGAAATAAACCCCAGCGGGGTTGAGGAGAAAGACTTGGCCATTGGCGGAAAGAGCCCCGAAGATCTGGGAAGGATTCTGGTCGAGGATGCGGTTTAAGGCGACGCTGGAGACGCCCGGCTGCCGGAAGGCCACGGAGGCATTCTGACCGATGTTGAAGGTGTTCCAGTTGGCGATCATTTTATCGGTTTGCTGGTTGATCGTCATGGCGCTGCCGGCCTGCGATATATTTGCCTGGCCGGCGACCACCTGGCCGCCCGTGGGCAAGGCGTTCGGATCGATTGCGTACGCGGGGTTCCCCGCCGCGAGCAGGGCCGAGAGTGCCAGTGCCCCCACCGTCAGGGGGCGGCGAAACCATCCGGCGGCTACCTTTTCGGAAACCGCAATCCACATCTCCCGCGAACGGGACCAGATCAGTCGATAGATTTTATTCATGCAACCACACCTCTATTAAAGTAGAATGGCAAAAGCGTTGTCCTGCCGCTTCCCGGATGCCGCTCCCGTTTTCATCGGGGTGACGGAATGTCGAACATCATATGTCTCGTCCACCCTTGGCGGTAGGCGGCCTCCAGCATCCGCGTAAAACCGGCGCCGTCGCACAGGGGCGAATCATAAAATTTCTGACGCAGGCCAAGGTGGATATCATTCAGCTTTTTTGAATCTTTGGCCAGCGAGATTGCCGCCTCCACAAACCCTTCCGGGGTTTCCGCGGTCCATTCGGGATGCCCAAGGGCGGTGAGGATACTCAAACCCGCCCGGCTGCGATGACTCTTTCCGGACAGATTCACCAAGGGCGTTCCCATTTGCAGGGCGGCGCAGGTGATGGTCTGACCGTTGAACGGGTAGAAATCGAACAAAATGTCTATTTCCTGAAACGTTCCAAGATATTCACCGGTTTCATCGGTGCGCTGTCGAAGGATCAGACGGTCCGGCGCGATGCCCTCGGCGGAGAACATCTCCGCCAGGCGCTCACGGCAAAACGGGTCGGAAATGCCGGAGGACTTTACGAGGCAGCGGCTTCCCGGGAGGGCCTGCATGGCCCGGGCATACAGCCCGACCATGAACGGATTGATCTTGGCGAAATTTCCCACCAGACCGAATGTGATGTGTTGATTGGCTAAAGCCGGTGTATCCAATATATCCGGCGGATTCTCGTATGGGCTGAAGCACAGAAAGCTTTTCGGCAGGCGCAGAAGCTCCTCTACAAATTGCGTTTCCGTCATGCCGGGCGGGTCGGCTGTCGCATCGGTAATAAAGTAATCCACGGCGCTCAATCCCAATGAATGAACATTGCCCAGCCATGACATCTGAATCGGCGCCGGTTTGTAAAGCAGGGCAGGCAGAATATTCCCGCGTGTGTGTCCGTTTAAATCCACCAGAATGTCGATCCGGTCGTCATAAATCATTCGGGCGGCTTCCGTCGGGTGAATCTCATCGATGACTTTCCACTTTGTGGCGTACCGTTTGAACTGCTCCGTGTAGCTGTCGCTCCGAGGGCAATTGTAATAACAGTATACTTCAAACTTTTCCGGATCATGGTTTTTTACCGCCTCCAGACAGAACATGGCGATGGAATGATACCGGAAATCGGAGGAAAGGTAGCCGATGCGGAGCGGCCGGTCGGGGGCATCGTTTTTCCGGTCGTGTGCGCAAGGTTTTGTATCGGGAAATGCCTGTGTTTTTTCGTAGTTCCTGTGCAGATTCAGTATCCATTCCGGGTCCGTATCCGGTTCGTAGAGGGTGTCAAAAAGCAGGTTGCTGTAAAGAATCGGATGGAATGGTTTGAGGCTCAGCGCTTTTTCATACATTTCCCTGGCCTTTGAGGACTTCCCCGATCCTTTCAGGGCGACGCCCCAGTCGTTGTATAGCTGCGGCAGGTCAGCCTGCGGATGGCGCTCCAGACGTTCGTAAAGGGCAATGGCCTCACTGTAGCGGTACAGGGCGCTCTGGAGGTGGTTGGCGTAATTGTGCAGAATGCCCGCGTCGTCGGGATAACGTTCAAGAAGGGTCCGCCAGTATGCCTCGATGTCTTCGTTTCGTCCCAATTCCGTGAGCTTTGTCAGAATCTGCTGCCCCACGTTGATGCACCAGGCCTTATCGGCGCCGTATTCCATGGCGCGATAGTAACAGGCGATGGCCTCGTCAACCAGGCCCTGTTGCATCAGGACGTTTCCCCGGTTCTGGTGGACGACGGCGAAGCACGGGTCGATCATCAGCGAGGCGTCATAGCAGGCCAGCGCCCGCACCGCGTCACCCTCCATGAAATGGGTCACCCCAACGTCATTAAGAATTACCTTGGCGCCGTCATAGTTGCGCAGCAGCTGGGCATAGAGGTTGCGCGCATCGGCCCACCGGCCGGCGTGGAGAAGATTCAGTGCTGCTTGATAGTCCCGGTTCATCGGTTTTTCCACAACAAATGTTATCCGGTTCTTTCTTCCCTTTCCGGATGCCGCCTGGGTTTTTGCCGGAGGGACTCACCGGTCCGATCATTACGATGACGAGTTTTTTGTTATCTGTTTTCCCGCCTTGCGGTCGATCAGGACGCCCAGGTTGCGAAGCGAAATCAGGTGGGCCTGGATCAGTCCGAGCAATCCGCTGCGGAAAAGCCGGACAATGTCCGTATCCGGCAGTTGGCCCAGCCTGGGTTCATCCACGACCAGCATGCCATTCAAGGCGTAGCTGCGGCCGTCGGCCAGATTGGCCTGGGCATCGATCTGGCGAAGCAGACCGTTTTCCGCCAGAAATGCGCCCAACTGCTCCGTTTCTTTCATCCTGATGAAGTAATCATCGAGAAACCCGATGACCTCCTTCATTTTCGGGCTTGGTTCGCCGTTTTCAAAAAGGGGCGTTCCTTCCTCCCGGTTGAAACCGTCAAAGGCCTCGTCAAAGCAGACAGCCGCCTGGCCGTCGGTGCCGTCGGTGGTGATGAAAGGATAGCGCCGAATGTAGGCCGGGATGTAAGCGCCAAGCCAGTTGCCCCGGGAATCCACAAAAAGATTTTCGTCGTTTTCCAGGCCCATGAGAACCAGAGGAACGATTCGTCCATCGTCGGTCCGGGTGAAAATGATGGGAAATTGACGGCAGGCATCGAAAAACTCAACGGAGGCGATGACGACGGTCTGGGCTTTGGCGGCAAAGGTGAAGCGCGCCGGGCTTGCGGAAATTGTCAGGGCGGCATGGGCATCACGGCTGAGAATCACTGGACGGATATAGAATTGAGGAAGGTTGCCTTTTTCAGTCATCGAAGAAATCCTTTGATGGTGGCGGTTGAAGTTATTTTAAATCCAAACCACAAGCTGGAACCACAGGCGGCCCTGATCGCTGCGGTTGTCGCAGTCCTTGCCGGTTGCACTGCGGCCCTCGTTGAGGCCGATCTTGTGGGCATAGGAGGCCCGCAGACTGTAAAGTCCGGCCTTGCCGACATTGATGCCGATGCCGCCACCCGAAAGAGGATAATCGTTTCTTCCCGTGGCGTTGGTCAACGCGCCGGTGTAGAGCGTTCGGTGGAGCTTCACCCAGCCGGCATCGAAAAATCCCACCACCTGTGTGGTTGCCCAGGCGGGCATGAAGGGAAGATCCAGGCGGGCTTCCAGTGTTCCGGCGTGGCCTTCGTCGCCGGGAGCCTCGCCGACCGGGTAGGCTCTGACGCCGGTGGGTCCTCCCAGAATAAATTTCTGTGAGGAATCCAGGTTGCCGGAGGCCAACTGGCCCCTTACGGAACCGTAAAGGGACAGGGATCGGGTGATGCGCTGCAGGCGCGCCAGGGAATAGGCGCCCCGGGAGAAGCCTCCGCCCGTCTGCGGTCCCGCTTCATCGGCGATTTTGTTGGCCTGTAAACCGGAGAGGTCCACGCTGCCCCCGTAAAAAGCGAGGTTGGCGTTGGTCAGTCCGCCGCCGCCGAAGCTGTCGTAAAAGCTGCCCGTGAGATTGAGATTGCCGACGGGAAGCTTGCGATCGCGGGTCTGGGCATTGTTGGCTTCATCGTCTAGCATCAGATACTCAAATCCCAAACCGGCCCAGACGCTGGCGCCGCGGGTTCGCAGAAGAGGGTAGGTGAGACTGGCGCCCAGCGTGTGGGCCCAGCCTTTGGCATTCAGGTCTTTGAGCTCTTCTCCCAGATTGTATTGCAGATAGTTATAGTAGGCGCCTGCAGTCAGACCCGATGACCCCAGGGGGATGGCATAGGAGGCTCTTCCGGACAGCATGCGTTCAGCACCGGTGACGGAGGCGGAAAGCTGGTCTCCCAGTCCCAGGGGATCGTAAAGGGCAATCTGCCCCATTCCCCGGTAAGCCCCCGTGTAGCGGTCGCCGTAGTTGTCCGCGGAAAGAACACCGTGCAAAAGCCGCCCTTCGGCGGCGTTGATGACCAGTCTGGTGGTCCCGGGCGCAGTGCCCGGCTCCAGTGAGGCCTGGGCATTGATGCCGGGAAGGTCGTTCATGAGGAGAACCGTCCGTTCGACCTGCTCCATCCGAACCGGAGAGTCTCCAGGGACGGCCCTGTCGGCCATGCCCTGCAGAAGCCCGGGACGGATTCGGCTGGGCTCCTTGAGATTGATGCGGACTTTTCCGTCGATCCGCCCATCCATGATGGCGATTTCAATGATGCCTTCCGTAATGTCCTGTTTGGGAAGGTAGGCCCGGGCCAGAAGGAATCCTTTTCGTTCCCGCAGGTAATTTGTCACCTGGGCCGCAACCTGCTGAAGTTCGGCGAAACTGAGTTCTTTGCCGATGCTTCCGGAAACCAGCGACTGCAATTCCGCCCCGGTGGTCATGGTTTCATAGCGTCCGGTGAAGCGAAATCCCTTGACGAGAACCTTGATGCCCGTATCGGCAAGCGGTGGCTTGACGATTTCCTTTTTTTCTTCGGTGGGCAGGCGATCGGGCAGGGAAGGCGTCAGTTGCCGCTGTTCCTGCAAAAGCGTGCCGGCATCGGGTTGAGCAAAAGCCGTGGCGCAAAAAATAAAAAGAGAGAGGATGACCAACAACGAATACTTAAGATGTGTGCTCAAAAGTTTACCTCCTTGATAAAGTGACACCGTTGAACATCTTATTCCTGCAATTATAATGGATGTATACATCGGTAAATTCCTGTTTATCAATACCAATATAATACGTAAATAATACCAGGTAAATACCAGTATTATGGTGTGAGAGTGGTGTTCAGAGACAGTAAGTGAGTTCTCAGATTGGTCTTCTTGTGGGTAAGATCAAGTTTTCGCCGGATATTATCCTTGTGAAATTCAATAGATCTCAAAGAACAGTTCAGCAGCAAGGCTATTTCCTTGGCGGACTTTCCCTCACGGACTAAATTGGCCACTTCGATTTCACGGGGAGTAAAATCCATGTATGTGGCCGTCAGGTTGCGTAGAAACGGTGAAACGATATTTTGCAGATTGGTGGAGATGATATCCACATAATTGGTTTGAGCAGGATCTACAAGGGTTGATTTCAGTTTTTCCACATAGGGCAATACCAGGTTTCTGACGTTGGCAAGGACTTTCCTTTCCAGATCCTGTTGATCTTCTTCCCGTTGCCGGAGCAAAACCTTTAAGGCGGTGTTGGTCTCGTGAAGCCTGCGGGACTCATCCGCCAGAAGGAGTTCATCCTCCTTCAAGAGATGAACCGCTTTGGCTAGTTCCTCCGTGCGCTCCTGAACACGCCTTTCCAATTCCTCATGAGCTTTTTTCAGAGATTCCTCGGCCTGTTTGCGGTCTGTGATATCTCTGGCCACGCCGTGAATGCCGGTGAGCTTGCCCTGTTCGTTTCGCGTTCCGTTGATAATGACATCCATCCATCGGGTGGAGCCGTTTTGATGAAAAAATTCCAATTCCAAGTGCAGCGTCCTATTGGGATCCGTAGTCCCTTCTTCTTCAAGGGCAAGTTCTCTGCCCATCACATCCATCACCACAGACAAGGAATCTGGCGTTAACTGTTCTTCGACATTCTGTTGTATTCTCTTTTCCTGACTGAATCCGAGCACGGTTTTGATGGAAGGCGTAACATAGAGGGTTTTCAGATTCATATCCGCTATCCAGGCGATATCCGACATCTTTTCGGTAAGAGTTTTATACTTGTTTTCGCTGTCGCGAAGCCCCCGTTCGACTTTTCTTCGTTCTCCGGCTACAATTTCCAACTCCTGAACTTTTTGCTTTAACCGGGAGTTTTCTTCGACCAGTTCAGAATAGCTTTTGGAAGTATCATTCATCTTTGAACGTACTCCTGAAGCAGACGGATCATCGTGTCTGCGTTTTTGCGTGTTTCCGCGACGATTTCCTCCAGGCTCAAAGGCTTTTCCGTAAGACCGTTTCCGAAATTGTCGATGGAGCAGACGGAGGCGTAGGGCAGATCCATTTCCAGAGCGATAACCGCCTCGCTGACCAGGGTCATCCCGACGATGTCGGCAAAGCTGGACATCATCCGGATTTCCGCCCGCGTCTCCAGGCGGGGGCCCGGCGTCTGCCAGTAGATGCCTGATTCGACCGCGTTGAGATTGATTTTCCGGGCCGCGGCAATCAGTTTTTGGCGTACGGATTCGTTGAAAGAAGGGGTGACATGGATCGGCTTGCTCTCGTAAATGGTGGGAGTCGGCGTGAAGGAGATAAAATCGTCGGGGATCACGATCATGCCCGGACGCAGGTGTGTTTTCAGGGAGCCGGTCGA
>Ga0116141_10003761_pt1 | contig 12835 bp, 8 predicted proteins | sample AD_UKC097_MetaG_FD_89744 | JGI IMG/M metagenome (GOLD analysis project Ga0116141, IMG submission 89744) | Active sludge microbial communities of municipal wastewater-treating anaerobic digesters from USA - AD_UKC097_MetaG | ecosystem: Engineered > Bioreactor > Anaerobic > Digestate | place: USA... | reverse complement strand
TCGATGGCTATAACCACCCCGGCCCGGAAGTAGATCCCGTCCGGTTCACTAAACAGTAGCCGGGCCACCCCTCCTTGCGAAGGAGGGGAAAGTTATGGTATTAAAATATCTGTATAATAAAGACCATATTAAGATTAAGATTAAGATGATTTAAAACATGATGAAAGGTTTATGAATCGGCGATATTGAATTACATGAATACAAGTAATTCCGCCATTCCTGCCGTCATCACCTACTCGGTCAGGTTGGTATAAAATGAGTCTGAATACATAGCTGACGCACTAATTGTCACAAGTCAGGACAATAATACTTTTACTTACTGGTCTGCTTTACAATATCAATAAGCCAAAAGCGGAAACAGATAACAAATCATAATTTTTTTCTCCATTTTACTTGCAGAATTAAATTTTTGTTTATTTTTGGTCCCATGAATTTTGCAGAATTATATATCTGGTCCTGGCGCAGCTCACATATTTAAGCTGTGAATAAGGCCGTTATATAATCCAAAGGATATACCCCGTAAAGGCATGCTGTTCACAGCGTGCCTTTTTTATTTGAAAATTTTTATTAACCACTTAATACTTTAACCGATGAAAAAGATTTCGAAGATTCTGCTGACCGAGAAAGAAATGCCCCGCCAATGGTATAACATAGCGGCCGACATGCCAAACAAACCCCTGCCGCCGCTTGATCCGCGTACCCGTGAGCCAATTGGTCCAGAAGCACTTGCGGCCGTTTTTCCCATGGAGCTTATTAAACAGGAAGTCTCAACCGAGAGGTACATCGACATCCCCGACGAGGTACTGGATCTGTACAGGACCTACCGGCCCTCTCCCCTGTTCAGGGCTTATAACCTTGAAAAGGCTCTAGGTACGAAAAGCAGGATCTATTACAAATATGAGGGAGGCAATTATTCGGGTTCGCACAAGGCAAACACCGCGATAGCCCAGGCTTACTACAACAAAAAGGAGGGTATCAAAAGGATCACCACCGAAACCGGAGCAGGGCAGTGGGGATGTGCCATGAGCTATGCCTGCAACCATTTCGGACTCGAACTGCTTGTGTTTATGGTGAAGGTGAGCTTCAACCAGAAACCGGGTCGGAAGATAATGATGAATTCCTACAACGCGAAAGTCGTTCCCTCTCCGAGCAACATGACCGAAGCAGGACGAAAAGTCCTTGAGATGTTTCCCGATTCGCCGGGCAGCTTAGGGATTGCAATTTCCGAAGCTATGGAGATAGCCGTTCAGGATCCGTACACCAAGTATTCACTGGGAAGCGTTCTGAATCATGTGATTCTTCATCAGACAATCATAGGACAGGAAGCTCTTGCCCAGATGGCAAAGGCTGATGATTATCCCGATGTTGTCATAGGTTGCTTCGGAGGAGGATCGAACTTTTCCGGAATCACCTTCCCCTTCCTGAGGGAGAATCTTGTTAACGGGAAAAAGACACGCCTTCTTGCAATTGAGCCATCCTCTTGTCCTAAGCTGACAAAGGGAAAGTTCATGTACGATTTCGGCGATACAGCAGGTTTTACTCCGCTTCTTCCCATGTACACACTTGGTCATAACTACATTCCTGACAAGATTCATGCAGGAGGCCTCCGCTATCATGGTGCAGGTGTACTGGTAAGCCAGCTCAAGAAGGACGGACTCGTGGAAGCAAGGGCAAAAATGCAGAGGGAGTGCTTTGAAGGAGCGGTTCTTTTCGCGAAAACGGAGGGAATACTTCCGGCACCCGAATCATCATATGCAATCGCCGGAGCACTCGATGAAGCACGCAGGGCCGATATCGAAGGCTCGCCGAAAACCATCCTGTTCAACCTGAGTGGTCATGGTCACTTCGATATTTCTGCTTACGAGAAATACTACGAGAATAACCTTCCCGATCATGAGATGACCGAAGAAGAGGTAACCATGGCGTTGTCAGATCTTAATTTTCCTGATTGAGCCGATGTAGCTCACTGCCGGATCTAATATTAAAAGGCGTGATCCACAACCGGGAAAATCCGGAACAGGATCACGCCATTTTTATAAGTGATTTATTAAAAATCAGAATAATCTGTGGGGTGAAGAAGATATGGTATAGCCTTGATGACAGTGTTGGCGTATTCCTTTTTCTCCCTTAAACTGAGCCAGTCGGGGTGTTTCGAGAATGCTGCCCAGTGTTCTTTCTGCGACTGCATATTTTCGTAGGTGGTCATATACAACAGCCTTGGCCTCTCGCTGCCTATGATCACCTGACCATAGAAAACAGCATTCGATCCTATCTTTTCGAAAATCTCTATCTCACCTCCCTCGTTGAACATATGGATCTTTTTTGTAGCCAGTTCTTCCGTCCAGCTTCCGTATGTCCTCAGCTCATAGATCCTTTCCGATCTGGGCGTTGAGAACGAAGGCAGCCTGTATTCAGGCATGAAGGCAAAGGCTTTCATCAGTATGCTCTCGTATCTGGCAAAGGGAGGATCGTTGAATGGAGCATCAAGAAATTCCCTGCCAGCTTCCTTGTAAACAGGATCCTTTTCAAGTGCCGTCAGCACCTTGTCAAACTGCTCCATGGTTTTATAGGGAACGAAAACATACACCATTTTTCCATAGGCAGTATCTGCCTCAACCGGCTTGAATACCCCTACCGCGGGAATACCAGCCCTGTGCATTGCCGGGATATAGGCATCCTTAAGGTATCTGTCGAACACTGCATTCTTTGCCGGATCCTTAAGACGATAAATTTTCAGTTCATAGAACATCTGCTTTTCGGGCGGAGCAGCGAATGCAGCCGCTGAAAATGAAAAGAATAACACAACAGCCACTAAGGCTGATCCTATAACGGACAAATTGATTTTTTTCATGGTCTTCTGGTTTAAGTCACCCTTCCGGGGGTTGGGGGTTAATACAATTTCGAAAACTTTTTAAATACCTTGTTCGCCTCCTTGTCTGTCATTACCGTACCGGATTTCACATAGAACCTGTGACGAAGAGTAAGCGATTCGCCCTTTGCAAGTTTCCATTCCGCCTTTTCCTGTTTTGGATCGTAGGAATTCTGTCCGAGGTTGTTGACCGAAAAGAGGCCGTATCCCCTTGCATGGGCGTAAGCCGGGTAACCGGGGTTGCCGGGGTGGTCGAATATTCCGAAGGTGATGGCTGTATTGTCCTTTGTCCCCGACAGTAACACCCAGTTGTTCCTTGTTCCCCAGACTGCATCACCCTTCAGCCCCTGGCTCGATGCATACATTCCGGTCACACCTGTATTGTCGGTAGCTTTGACAGTGGTAGGATTACCCTTTTCGTCGGTGAATACCAGTGACTCATTTGTCGGCATTTCAAAGGCGCGGTCGACCCTAATTGCAAATAGACCTTCCTTGTTGTCGAGAATAGCCACCGGACCGTTCACAGCCGTCAGGGTTGAAATATGGTCCATAGTTCTCGATGCCGCGTCACCTGAAAAGATGTAGGTTGTATTCTCGAGCAGGATGATGTTACCCTTATTATCCTTCCATTCGGAAACCACCTCCAGCACCCCTTTCTTTCCGTTGTCAGCCCTAACGAATTTCTGGACAGTGATATGGCCATAGGAATCCTTCTTGTCGGCAGGAATTGCCATTGAATTGTTCCAGAAATCAAGTCCGTTGACACTGCCGTGATTGAACCACAAGCCAACCTGGTGAGGGTGATCGATCCTTTCTCCCTTTCTTGGTTCAAGCGGGTATCCCCTTGTAATGACTGAACCGTTCGGAGCGTTAACAGGATAAAGGAAAGGCTTCTCAAAGTCGGCAGGATAGCGGTAGGAAGTGAAAAGCGAACCGTTGATATAAATATCCACCTTGTTCTGTTCGTTAATCTTTTCAAACCTTACACCCTTTTCTGCCGGTTTCTGCGCGGAAATTCCGGCAGTAGTGGCAAAAATCAGGACCAGGGCAGTAAATAATATGGCCGGAAGGCTCCTTACATTTGATTTTCTCCTTTTTACTTTCATAACGATTTAATTAATACTGAAACACTTTACCTCCTGCCATAACTTCCTGCGTTGCCTCATCGAATGTTGCTTTTTCACCAGTACGCAGGCATGCCGTGCACATTATATTGGCAATAGAGTGGTTATATCCTGCCACTATATCAGCATTGGGTTTTTTGCGGCTTCTGACACATTCCATCCAGTTTCTCATATGAGCCGTTGTCATGGGATCCCCTCCCGTATCGGCTGATGTCTCGACAGATACTGAGGGCAGGTCGAAGGGTTCAAGAAGATTAGGCTTCATGTTCATTGCTCCGGCATCCCTTGCCTGGAGTCCGCCTTCAGGAGTCACCTTGTTTGTATCGAGGTTCATCATACCTCCGTTTGAGTAGTACAGCTCCTTGGTGCCTCCGGCGCCGTTTGTGAATCTTGACGAATAAACCACCTGGAAGCCTGAATCGGGTTTTGCAGGATCGCCATAGTCAAAAACAGCCGTCATGGTATCGAAGTTGGTCCTGCCATCTTTCCAGAGATAAATTCCCCCGTTTGCAGCCACGCTGCGCGGATGGGCAAGACCGGTGAACCAGTGTACAGTATCGATCTGGTGGGCCATCCACTGACCCGGTATTCCTGATGAATATGGCCAGAAAAGCCGGAACTCAAGATATTTTCTTGGATCAAAATCTGCCGGAGGACGGTTCATCTGGTATCTCTTCCAGTCAGTATCCGATTCCTTCAGAAGGGGAACAACGGATGGTCTTCTCCATCTTCCCGGCTGATTGACGTTCCATGTCATCTCCACGATAACTATCTTGCCGAAGCGTCCTGAATTAATATATTCATTGGCGGCGATATAATTAGGAGCGCTTCGCCTCTGAGATCCTATCTGGACTATCTTACCGGTCTTCTGAACAGCCTTCAGGGCTACCCTTGCATCGGCCATTGTTTCGGCAAAAGGCTTTTCGACATAGGCATCCCTGCCTGCCTCAACGGCCTCGGCGCAATGGAGGGCATGCTGGAAATCAGCCGTACTGATTATAACAGCATCTGTGTCTTTTCCGTCGTACAATTCTTCATTGTTGCGGGCAAGCCTCAGGTTAATTCCCTTTGCTTTGTAAAATGCATCCGCATCCTCCCTCCTTTTGCTCCAGATGTCAGATAATGCAGTGAACTCAAAGTTAAGTTCCTTTGCGAGACCCAGGAAAGAAGGAGAAAGAGATCCCCTGAAACGGTCTGAATACCCGACTATACCGACCCTTACCCTGTCGTTTGCTCCGAGTATCCGGGAATAGCTTTTCGCGCCCAGGGTAAGCCCGGCGGCACCCATGGCTGTTTTCTGAATGAACTCTCTGCGTGTTGTCATAATATACTATTTTTTTTATTTGATGATCTTCAGGTAATTTCAGGTAAATGTAAAATAAATAGAACTTAATCAGAATAAAATAAGCTTCCTTTTTTTACATTCATGGCCTGAAACTGATTAACCAAAGGTGATCTTGCCGGCACCAGCCAACTGATGAATTGATTCGTTGTCCGGCGAAGCGGCGTGGAGAAAAGAAATAATGAAAAAAAGGATCCTTGTAGACATGGATGGTGTCCTTGTGGATATCTATCCGGTTTTTTTTAAACTTCATGAAGAGGAGACAGGAGAAAGGCTTACTTTGTCCGATATTGAAGGCAAGCTCGAAGCAGAGGCTTTCATAAACCAGCGCCGCTGGGTCAACACTCCCGGTTTTTTCCGTAACCTTCCTGTTATGAAAGACAGCAGGAAGGTCCTCGGCCGGCTTAATGACAAATTTGAGATCATTGTCGGATCGCTTGCAACTGAGTTTCCCGAGTGCATGACAGACAAGCAGATGTGGATACAGGAGAACTTTCCTTTCATCTCGTGGAAGCAGATAGTGTTTTGCGGCGACAAGAACCTGATAAAAGCCGACATCATGATAGACGATCACTTCAAGAACCTCGATGGTTTTGAGGGGATCACGCTTCTTTTCACCCAGCCTCACAATACCCTTGTAAAGGACACAAGGCATGTGCGGGTTAACGACTGGCCGGAAATAGAAAAGCTCCTCTTAAAGCAATAATCTGATACTCCGGCAAAGCCACCAAATCTGTATCTGAACGACTCCAGTTAAAGTCATCGCCTGTAAATAACTTTTATGAACATATAAATATCCGGGTTTCAGAATAGCCGGATAATAGTCTCCCTACCTTTCAAGTACAAAATGGTCTATTAAATTATTATCCACATCAAAAACCCTGTAAGTAATCGCATCCCGATCAATATCCATTATTGCAAAGCTGTACATCGTCCTGTCAGGGGTAAAGGCAATTGTGGGGATCTCCCTGCCCCCGGGACCTGTAGGATTCCCTCCCGCCGTTCCGTTTGTTATGAAAAGAGTTCCATCATTTGCCGATAATTCTTTTTCAGAATGTTTCCTGGCTGCAACACCGTTCTTCATTTGCAGATGGCGCTCATAAACATGCCTGTGTCCCGCGAGGCAGAGGTCGACCCGGTGTTTTTCGATTAGCGGAAGTATATTTTCTTTCCAGCCCTTTATGTTGCTCCAACCGAAGGAATTCACCGGATAGTGCATCCAGACTATTATCCAGTTTATTCCCCGGTCATTTTCAGCTTTTGAAAGCTCATCGTCGAGCCAGGCATATTCAGGCGACCCGGGCTTGTATTTAACCAGTCCGAGCGGTTCAGCGCCCTGTGCATATCCTGAAAAGATACCGATAAAGCGAACCTTACCGTAGGTGAATGAATAATTGACCTCATCTCCCGGAAGGCTGAACAGATCATAAAAATCCTCAAAAGGCTTCTGAAATTGATCTCCCTTATTATTATTCACATCATGATTACCCAGAACAGGCATCAAAGGCGATTCAGAATTAAGATCCTGTGATACATTCAAAAAAGTCTCCCAGCTTGTTGTCATTGATCCGTCGTTCACAACGTCTCCCATGTGAAGGGTAAGCGAGGGCCTATGTTGCCTGACGGCGTTTATGACAGCCTCCGATCTCACGAAGTTTTCATTGTTTGCGTTATCCTGCGTGTCGCCTATTACCGCCACGGTGAAGCTCCCTTTCCGTGGTTCCGTGGAAAATGAATAAACCCTGCTCCATCCTGCAGCATCCGAACCGCATTTGTAATAATATTTCTTCCCCGGCTTCAGTCTGTCAAGTTCCGCGCTGTACACAGCTCCGCCGCTATATGAGGTCTCTCTGGCTTTAACAGTTTTTGAAGGTTCAGGCTTTTGTCCGAAAACCACATTTTGTGTTCCTGAGCTGTTTTCAGAAGTCCAGGTAACTGTCACCGGAGCTGATTTTCCCTTCTTAAGCCCTGAACCCAGTCCCAGGTGGATCATTGAAGGCTGAGTGTAAAGGCTTACCGTTGTTGCTGCTGCGAAAACGGTAAAAACAAATCTCAGTAAATTTCTTTTATGCATCTCTTCTGTTCAGGTTTGGTTTTCAATAGTAAATAATCACACTCCGAATATAATTGATTTTTGAGGGGTACAGAAGTGACTTGTGATTTTTATATATTTGACTGAAGATTTTGTTTTTTAATAATTTGAAAATAATTTCCTATGGAAGACGGTAAAAAGCCGCAGAGCAGACGGCTCTATTCTCTCGATGCACTTCGTGGCTTCGACATGTTCTGGATTATGGGCGGTGAAGCAATCTTCACCGGACTGGCAAGCCTTACCGGGTGGCCGGTTCTCAAATGGTGGGCGACACAGCTTGAACATGTTGAATGGCATGGGTTTCAGTTCTATGATATGATATTCCCCCTGTTCCTTTTCATCGCCGGAATATCATTTCCTTTCTCACTGGCAAAACGAATGGCGTCAAACGATTCAAGGACTTCAATTTACAAGCATGTTATTTACAGGGGCCTGATACTTGTTCTTCTTGGAATTGTTTATAACAACGGGATCAGGTTCAACCTCGGAGAACTTCGGTACGGAAGTGTTCTTGGAAGAATTGGTCTCGCTTGGATGTTTGCGGCGCTTATTTTCATGAATACTAAACTGTCCTGGCGCATCGTCTGGTTCTGGGTGCTCCTCATCGGCTACTGGCTCCTTCTTCTTATTTTCCCGGCTCACGACCTTGGCTCATCCGATCCTTTCTCCCAAACAGGCAATCTTGCAAGCTTTATCGACAGAACGATCATGCCGGGACGGCTTTACAGGGGCAATCACGACCCTGAAGGGCTCTTCAGCACTATCCCTGCAATATCAACAGCCCTCCTGGGTATGTTCACCGGCGAATTCATGAAGTCGGACTTCCTTCGCGACAAACAAATAAAGAAGGTTCTGTACCTTACCGGGGCTGCAATAGTCATGATGATACTTGGTAAATTATGGAACCTTGTCTTCCCTATCAACAAAAACCTCTGGAGCAGTTCTTTCGTATGTTACGTGGGAGGGCTGAGCATGCTTCTCTTTGCTGTCTTCTACCTGATAATCGATGTCTGGAACTTCAGGAAATGGGCTTTCTTCTTTGTTGTGATAGGATTGAACCCGATAACCATTTACCTTGCCCGAAGGATCATTAATTTCAATAGTGCCTCGAATTTCTTTTTCGGAGGATTCATAAAGGCCCTTCCCGAAACCTGGACCCCCTTCATAAACGGTATCGGTATCACAGCAATAGGATGGGTGTTCCTTTATATCCTATACAAAAAGAAAATCTTTCTGAAGGTCTGACCTTAGCTGATCAGGAAGATTTTTAAGATCTTCCTTTAATATGGCGTTATACCGGAAAAAGAAATGTTCACATTAGCTATCAGGATCTTAATGGTCTGTTTAGCAATACAGTAGTAATAATCTCACATAATGAGAATAACTTTTGCTTCAATCTTTCTTTTCCTGATGCTCTCAGGAGCTTCAGGTCAGGCTGTCTGGCCGGAGATAACAAAGGAAAACAAGCCGTGGACCCGTTGGTGGTGGCCGGGAAGCATCGTTACAAAACCCGGTCTGACTGCGGCAATGGAAGAGTATCGCGACGCGGGCCTGGGAGGTTTGGAAATAGCTGTTATTTATGGCGTTAAGGGCTACGAGGATAAGTTTATTGATTATCTGTCGCCTGAATGGATGGACAAGTTTGTCCATGTCCTTGAGGAAGGCAGGCGGCTGGATCTCGGGATAGACCTGGCCAATGCCTCGGGCTGGCCCTTCGGGGGCCCCTGGGTCGATCCGGCTGATGCCTGTAAAAATGTCCGCTGGAAGACATGGAAAGTCAGTGCCGGAGATTCGCTTGCAGAAAAGGTGGAATATATTCAGCAGCCTCTTTTACGCCCTGTCGGGGTGAGGCCCGACATAAAAATGCTTAAGGATCCGGTCAGCAGAAATGAAAACCTTCAGCTGTATGCCCTCGACCAGATCAGGTTTGAAAAGCCCATTCCCTTAAAGGCGCTGATGGCTTATTCTGACAGCGGTATCGTGGCAGATCTGACAGGATTTGTCACCCCTGAGGGGAAGCTTGGCTGGACCGCACCTCACGGATACGGCAGCTGGACGGTTTACGGTGTCTTCCAGGGATGGCACGGAAAGATGGCAGAACGTGCGGGCCCGGGCGGTGAAGGAGATGTGATCGATCATTTCTCGGGTTTGGCCATAGACAATTACCTGAGGCATTTCGACTCCGTTTTCAAAGATTATGACATCACAACTCTCCGTGGATATTTCAATGATTCATATGAAGTTGATGACGCATCTGGTCAGGCCGACTGGACAAACGATATGTTCAACGAATTCATCCTGAGAAGAGGATACGACCTCAGGCATCACCTTCCTGCACTTTTTCAGAAAGATAATCCGGAAAAAAATGAAAGAGTGCTCTCTGATTACCGTCAGACAATATCGGATCTGATTCTCGGAAAATTCACCTCACACTGGACGGAATGGGCCCACCGTCAGGGCAAGACAACCAGGAACCAGGCACACGGATCACCTGGTAACATACTTGATCTGTATGCTGCAACCGACATACCTGAAACCGAAGGAAACGAACTTACAAGGCTCAAATTTGCCTCCTCGGCAGCAAATGTGGCAGGGAAAAAATATGCGTCCTGCGAGGCTGCGACATGGCTGAATGAACATTTCCTGTCAACGCCCGGCGATATACGAAAAGCCGTCGACCTCTTCTTTCTTGCGGGGATAAATCATGTATTTTACCATGGAACCTGCTTCTCCCCTCAGGATGAACCCTGGCCCGGATTCCTCTTCTACGCAGCAGTGGAGCTGACTCCGTCGAATCCGCTCTGGCAGCATTTCAGCGGACTCAACAAATATGTTACAAGAGTTCAGTCCTTCCTTCAGCAGGGAATGGCCGACAACGACATACTTCTTTACTTTCCGGTTTTCGACAGGTATGCGGATTATGGAAATGGAATGCTCGGGCATATTGACGGCATAAGTCAGGCTTTCAACGGAACGCCTTTCAGGAGTGCCACCGATGAAATGATAATGAAAGGTTACGGATTCGACTATATCTCCGACCTTCAGCTTACAAACACCGTACCGCTGGAGAGGCTTCTGCAGACAGAGGGTAACGTATACGGTACCCTGGTAGTGCCCGGATGCAAGTACATACCCGTCGAAACCTTTTCCCACATCCTGAGGCTCGCCGGTGAAGGAGTAAATGTGATATTTTATGGTAATCTTCCTGAGAATATTTCAGGCTGGGGAGAGGTTGAAGAAAAAACCGTATTTTTTGAAACTATCAAGTCAGGGATCCGTTTTGCACCTACAAACAATCCGCAGGTGATGAAAGCAACCTACGGGAATGGATCTCTTCTCACCGGCAGCGATCTGGAACAGCTTCTGACTTTTGCAGGGATACCGAGAGAAACCATGGCCGATCACGGTCTTGCCTTTGCAAGACGGCAGAACCTCAACGGAACGGTATATTTCATTACCAATCAAAGCGATAAGCATTTTGATGGCTGGGTATCCCTCCAGACAGGCGGCACGTCAGCAGCCATTTTCAATCCCATGGACGACAGGCTGGGACTCGGACAGACCCTGCTTTCAGCCGGTGGCGGATTGGAAATCTACCTGAGGATCGATCCTGATGAATCGCTTATTGTTCAGACCTACGAAACCGGACAAAAGGGCTTACCCTATCAGTTTTATGATCCAGTCGCCGCACCCGTCGCTATAAAAGGCACCTGGAAAGTTGAATTTACTGAAGGCGGCCCGTCGCTTCCGCGCCCGGTGGAAAATGACGGACCGGTTTCCTGGACAAGCTTTGAAGGCGATGAATACCAGGACTTCTCAGGTACTGCCCGGTATATGGTTAATTTTAAAAGGACTTCCGTAAAAGGAGATGCATGGCTCATTGATCTGGGAAAAGTAAATCACAGCGCCAGTGTTATTCTAAATGGTAACGAGGTTGCTGTCCTTCCCGGTCCGGGATTCTCTTTTATCATCGGCAAAAAACTATTAAAAGCGAATAATTCTCTTATAATAGAGGTATCAAACCTTATGGCAAACAGAATAGCCTGGATGGACAGAAATGGTATTCCCTGGAAGAAGTTCTACAATGTAAATATGGCCGCCAGGCTGAAGGAGAACAACAAGAACGGTATCTTTGATGCATCGCATTGGGAACCAGTGGAATCCGGACTATCAGGACCGGTAACAATAACCCCTGTAAAGAAGTTTCTCCCTGAAACCAAGGCAGCGAATTCCATAAAGAGTAAAAGATAATTCTTAAGACAGCAGTTCACATTAAAGAAACAAGGTATAGTAAACCAATTCAAGACAAAATGAACGGACATAAAATCGGCCGCAGGATGTTTCTAAGAAACAGCACCCTTGCAGCCACCGGTATGGCCCTGGCAGGCACAAAGGTATTTCCGGTTCCCCCGCAGGAGGTAAAGAACAGGCTTCCACGCTGGAAGGGCTTCAATCTTCTTGACCTCTTCTCTCCCAATCCGCCCAGGAATCCTGACTCAAACAGGACAACCGAGGAGGATCTGAAATGGATGGAAGACTGGGGATTTGATTTTGTAAGGATCCCTATGGCATATCCAAGGTATCTGTCGTTCGACAGGACGAGGGACATCAGGAAGGATGAGATCTGCAATTTTGACGAGAAGGTTCTGGAGGAAATTGACAATCTGATACTGATGGCCAACAGGCACAACCTGCATGTGAGCCTCAACCTTCACAGGGGCCCGGGGTATTGCATTAACGCCGGATTCCATGAACCCTTCAACCTCTGGAAAGACAGGGAGGCCCAGGAAGCATTTTACAGTCACTGGACCATGTGGGCTGAAAGATACAAGGACATCCCGGCGGAGAAATTAAGTTTCGATCTTCTCAACGAGCCTGCTTACATTGAAGATATGAACGATCAGTTTGCCAGAAAAGGGCCTGTCCCCGGTGATATATACCGTAAAATCGCCAAAGAAGCTTCTGAGGCAATATGGAAACCGAATCCCGGCCGTCTTGTTGTGGCTGACGGGAACAGCGGGGGAAGCAATGTAATCCCGGAACTTGCCGATCTGAACATAGCACAGAGCTGCAGGGCATACTATCCGCACTATGTTTCACACTTCCAGGCCTCGTGGGTATGGAAGAACCCTTCGGATGCTCCTGTTCCGGTATGGCCGGGGATTATTGACGGTAAAAAGTTCGGACGCGAACAGCTTGAAGAGTTTTACAAACCATGGACCGACCTTGTCAAAAAGGGAGTCGGGGTTCACTGCGGAGAAGGAGGGTGCTACAATAAGACACCTCACCCGGTTTTCCTGGCATGGTTCGAAGATATTCTCGATATACTTAAAAGCAATGGTATCGGCATAGCTCTCTGGAACTTCAGGGGTGATTTCGGGATCCTCGATTCAAGGCGTAACGATATT
>Ga0116141_10003760_pt1 | contig 12837 bp, 12 predicted proteins | sample AD_UKC097_MetaG_FD_89744 | JGI IMG/M metagenome (GOLD analysis project Ga0116141, IMG submission 89744) | Active sludge microbial communities of municipal wastewater-treating anaerobic digesters from USA - AD_UKC097_MetaG | ecosystem: Engineered > Bioreactor > Anaerobic > Digestate | place: USA... | reverse complement strand
TTGGCAGTGCTTCGACCACAACTCGAATCTGTGGTCACATGTGCTGGGACGGTCAATACCACACCGTGACGACTTTGTGCTCAAGAACGGCGAGAGGGTATTCGACCTCCCGTCCGAAGTCCGGTGGTGCTGCTCCACGGTGGACAGCAAGCACTTGGTTTCATGGCAGCAGAGTGGATTCCGTGTTGATGGCGTCCCAATCTCGTCGCAACTCCCTGGGGCAGGAGGGGGCCAAATGCTCGGCCTTACGTTGTCCAACTTTGACCCTCGATTCGGTCCCCCGTTGCCTTACACAGGGAATGAGGAACTGACACTGTTCCTGACGCGCCGCCAGCCGGTCGCAGGCCAGGAGAATACCGAGATTCACAAGCTCGTAATCGATCTCACATCTCTGTAGCCGTGTGAGAAGTCGTTGTGGGTACGAGGTGTGCGGGCGCATTAGCACACACCCCCCGAGTAAGGATATGGGGAGGGCCGCTGCGGCCCCCTACAAGACGACAGCACAAGTCGCGTTATTTATCCTAGCCCCTGCTGCCTGTGGCAGAGCGGATTCGCTACGGAGATACGGAGTCTGCACAGAGGGGAGGCCTCGTGGCGTCACATCCGAGCGGCGGAGCCGCGGTGACAAGTGACAAGCGGCAAGTCCGGAGCCTCTGGTTTGATGTGTGAAGTGGGGCGACGGCGGAGGAGGGCATAGCTCAGCGGGGCCGGATAATCATAGAAGAGGAGGTTTGTCCTCTGTGTGTTGTCCGAGGACGCTCTGGATGAACGCCTTGAGTTGCGGCAGACGTGGTCACGCTCCACAAACCGGTTCCGCTTCTGTGAGGACCTCGTCACGGAAGTACTTGCTCAGAGCCTCAGGGGTGAGCAAGTCCGCTGTTCTGCCAAGTGCCTCGGAGAGCTGCTCCTGGATCTCGATGAACTCGAACAGGCCGACGGTGGCGTGGGGCGAGAAGTTAATCAGCACGTCGATGTCGCTGTCGTCCCCGGCGGTACCGTGAACGTGCGAACCGAACAGGGCAACAGACTTGATGTTGGCGCGGCATGGGCTGCCCTCGACGGCGCTTCGCAATCGTGCTGTGAGTTCTTCTTTCACCATGAATGCAGCATAGCATTCGCGGGGACGAGTTGTCAAAGCGAATTCATCGTGTGAGTTAATGGTGCTGTTGCTGGTTCTTCCTACCGCTGTGGTCCTCCGCATACGCTGTGGTTGAACGGCAATCGTCCGTCTACGGTTTGTTGTGCTTGCCTGATGGCGGCCGAAGGCGGATAATGCCGGGAACGATCTGATCCCGGCGGAAGTCCGCCTTGTGGCAAGGGGTGTGCTTATGAAGACTTTTGTAGTCGGTTGTCTGATGGTTCTCGTACTGGTTCTGCCCGCGGCGGCGACGGAGGATATTGTCGTCGCCGACTTCGAAGGGGTGAGTTATGGAAATTGGGAGGCTATCGGTACGGCGTTCGGGCCCGGGCCGGCCCGGGGGACGCTGCCCAACCAGATGACGGTCAGCGGGTACGTGGGGGCCGGGCTTGCGAACAGTTTCTACGGCGGGGATCGGTCGACCGGGACGCTCACGTCGCCTCCCTTCCAGATCGAACGGAAGTACATCACGTTCTACATCGGCGGCGGGAAGTTCGCCGGGCGGACCTGCATGAACCTGATTGTAGATGGTCGCATCGCGCGGACGGCCACGGGCTGGTACGACCGGCCGGGCGGGTCCGAGCGGCTGATCTGGCAGGCTTGGGACGTGTCCAATCTGGCCGGCAAGACCGGGCGGGTTCAGATCGTGGATCAGCAGGCGGGGCCCTGGGGGCATATCACGGTGGATCAGATCGTGATGTGCGACGAGCGGAACGTGGTCGATCAGCGTAAGGAACTCGTCGCCCGGAAGCCGTATCTGAATCTGCCGGTCCGGAACGGGGCCGAGAAGCGGCGGATGCGGATCGTCGTGGACGGCCGGACCGCGCGGGAGTTCGAGATCGAGCTGGCCGAGCAGAGGCCGGACTTCTGGGTGTTCCTGGACCTGACGCCGTTCACCGGCAAGAAGGTGTCGGTCGAGGCCGACGGCCTGCCCCGCAACGCGCACGGGTTCAATCTGATCGAGCAGGCGGACAAGATCTACGGGGCGGACGAACTCTATCACGAGGCATTGCGGCCGCAGTTTCATTTCACGTCCCGGCGCGGCTGGAACAACGACTCGAACGGGCTGGTGTTCTACAAGGGCGAGTGGTACCTGTACTACCAGCACAACCCGTACGGCGTGCAGTGGGGCAATATGCACTGGGGACACGCGGTGAGCGAGGACCTCGTGCACTGGCGGGAGCTGCCGATTGCGCTGTATCCGCAGCAGTTCGGCGACTGGTGCTTCTCGGGCAGTGCGGTGGTGGATGGGAACGATACGGGCGGGTTCCGGCGGGGCGACGAGCCGGCGATCGTGGCGGCGTATACGAGCACGGGGCGGGGCGAGTGCATCGCGTACAGCAACGACCGAGGGCGGACGTTCACGGAGTTCGAGGGCAATCCGGTGGTCCGGCACGCGGGGCGAGACCCGAAGGTGATCTGGTACGGGCCGGGGCGGCATTGGGTGATGGCCCTGTACGACGAGGCGGACGGCAAGCGGAGGATCGCATTCTATACGTCGCGGGATCTGCGGGCGTGGGAGTTTGCGAGCACGATCGACGGGTTCTTCGAGTGCCCGGAGATCTTCGAGCTGGCGGTCGAGGGCGAGGCGGGGCAGCGGCGGTGGGTGTTGTACGCGGCGGACGGGACTACATGATCGGCGCGTTCGACGGGCGGGTGTTCACGCCGGAGTCGGGCAAGCATCGGTTCAGCTACGGGAACTGCTTCTATGCGTCGCAGACCTATAACGATGTGCCGGCGGCCGATGGGCGGCGGGTGCAGATCGCGTGGGGGCGGGTGGAGACGCCGGGGATGCCGTTCAACCAGATGATGCTGTTTCCGGTCGAGCTGACGCTGCGGCCGACGGGCGACGGGGTGCGGATGTTCGCGGTGCCGGTGCGGGAGATCGAGCGGCTGCACGAGCGGAATCTGGCGTGGCGGGATGTCACGGTGTCGCCGGGGAGCGACCCGGTCGGCGAGGTCGAGGGCGATCTGCTGCACGTGCGGGCGACGCTGCGGCCGGCGGGGGCGACGAAATGTGGGTTCGCGGTCCGCGGGACCGAGGTGGCGTACGACGTGGCGGCGGGCAAGCTGTCGTGCCTGGACAAAACCGCGCCATTATCGGCAGTCGAGGACGCAATCCGACTGGAGTTGCTCGTGGATCGCACGTCAGTTGAGGTCTTCGCCAACGACGGTCAGGTCTACATGCCGATGGCTGTGACCCCGCGTGACGACGACAAGACCCTGCGAATCCTCGCAGAAGGCGGCCCCGTGAAGGTCGAATCCCTCGAAATCCACCGCCTCCGCTCCGCCTGGCCCTGACCCATCCGACAACATTCGCGGCGACCGACGATCAAGCGATGAACCGCACGCGCCGATAACACGCAAATACAGACAGCGGGCGATGGGAATCGAACCCACACAACCAGCTTGGAAGGCTGGGGCTCTGCCGTTGAGCTACGCCCGCGTGTTCGTTGATTGTTTCGCGTCAGGAGCGTATAATCAACTGCTTCTAACGGAGTTCGAGAGTAAAGGACGCTGATGAAGATGTCAAGGAAAATGAAAATATCAGAGCGAGCAGCGGTGGCGAAGGCGGCGTCGATTCGGCTGGGGGCCGCGAAGACCGAGGTCAAGAACGCCGCCCTGACCGAAATCGCCAAGGCCCTGCAGGACCGCGCCCCCGAGATCATCGCGGCCAACGAGCGTGACCTTGCCGCCGCCCGCGACACCAACCTCGCGGCCCCGCTCCTGAAACGGCTGAAATTCGACGGCGCCAAGCTCGCCGACGTCTGTGCCGCCATCCACAGCCTCATCAAGCTCCCCGACCCCGCCGGCCGCACCCTCAGCGCCATCGAGCTGGACGCCGACCTCGAGCTCTACCGCGTCTCCTGCCCGATCGGCGTCATCGGCGTCGTCTTCGAGTCCCGCCCCGACGCCCTCGTCCAGATCTCCACGCTCTGCCTCAAGTCCGGCAACGCCTGTCTCCTCAAAGGCGGCTCCGAAGCGGCCCACACCAACCGCATCCTCGCCGAAACCATCGCCCGCGCGGGCGAATCCGCCGGCCTGCCCCCCGGCTTCCTCACCCTGCTCGAAACCCGCCAGGACGTCGCCGACCTGCTCGCCCTCGACGACCAGATCGACCTGCTCATCCCCCGCGGCTCCAACGAGTTCGTCCGCCACATCATGGCCCACACGAACATCCCCGTCCTCGGCCACGCCGACGGCATCTGTCACGTCTACATCGCCGACGACGCCGATCTCGATATGGCCGTCCGGATCACCGTCGACTCCAAGTGCCAGTACGTCGCGGTCTGCAACGCCGCCGAGACCCTCCTGGTCGATTCCACCATCGCGCCCGCCTTCCTCCCCATCGTGCACAGAGCCCTCATCGAGCAAAACTGCCACGTCAGAGGCTGCGACCGCACCCGCCTCCACATCGACTGCGAGCCCGCCACCGACGAGGACTGGTCCACCGAGTACCTGGATTATATCCTCTCCATCAAGGTCGTGGACGGCCTCGACGCCGCCATCGACCACATCAACCGTTACGGCTCCGGCCACACCGACGCCATCGTCACGGCCGACCGCGAGAAGGCCGAGCGATTCATGAACCTCGTCGATTCCGCCGACGTCTTCTGGAACGCCAGCACCCGCTTCTCCGACGGCTACCGCTACGGCCTGGGAGCCGAAGTAGGCATCAGCACCAGCAAAATCCACGCCCGAGGCCCCGTCGGCCTCGACGGCCTGGTAATCTACAAGTGGAAACTCCTCGGCAAAGGCCAAATCGTAGCAGACTACTCCGGCCCAAACGGCCGGAAGTTCACGCACAAGAAACTGCGATAACCGCGGATGGCCTGTGGGGGCCCAGGAGACGAACGGATGTGGGAGATTTGTGAGATTCTCCGGATTTCTTCGAAATTACCCTTGAACATCTATCGCACATTTGCGATACTATCGATGGAGCAGTGATGCCTGCGACGGTCGTGCTCATCTACCAGGAGACGAACGGCTCGGCGCCGTTGCTGGAGTGGTTGGACGAGTTGCCGGAGAAGGCACAGGACAAGATTACGGCGAGAATCGAGTTGCTCGCCGAGCGCGGCCGCGAGCTTCGAAGGCCTCACTGCGACTACTTGGAGCAACAGATATACGAGCTTCGCGTGAGGCTCGGCCGGGTTCACTACGGGGTGCTGTATGCCTTCGTCGGTCGAGATGTGGTACTTCTTTCCCACGGCTGCACGAAGGAGGATGCGGTGCCGAAAACGGAGATCGCTCACGCTGTGCGGAACCTGGCCGCCTACAAGAGCGCGCCGCTGAAACACACTTATCGTGAGGACGAGTAATGGCTGGCAGCAGGAAAACGGCCGACGCCGTCGGGATACTCCATAGACGCTACATCAAAGCCAGCGAGAAGCGCCTGGCTTCCCTGGAACGCGAGCGTGAGAACCTTAGGATCGCGGAGCAGATCTACTCGCTGCGAACCGCCGCGGGCCTGAGCCAGAAGGACCTGGCCCACAGGGTCGGAACGACCCAGTCGGTCATCAGCCGGCTGGAAAACGCCGACTACGACGGCCACAGCCTCAACATGCTTGCCCGCATCGCCCACGCCCTCGGCCACAAAGTCTGCATCCATTTCGTGGCACAAGATGAACCGTGCCTCGCGGGTCCGAACAGGTGAAATGGCCGGCGTCCACCGTCCGGTACGTCCAACGCTTCTACGCTTCCACGCTCCAACGCGGCCCCTGGCCGCCGTCGCTGCGCCAGGAAACACCCGTGACAGGCTGTCGAGCCATGAAGAGTGAAAGTGGATTACCAGAGTTGCCTTATAGAAAATGGTAACTGTCACCGGTATGCACCGATCTTCTCTGCGGCCTCCATGCCTCCGTGGTGACCCCCCCGGCGTCCCGCCGCGCCGCCAGGCTCCAACCCTCTCGTCGTCCAAGCTTCTCGCTGATGACCAGTGACTTCTATCGCTCCCGGGCCTCATGGCTACACTCGAAATGGGGGTAGCATCCCCGGAATTGCTGCACTTCACACATTGATGCGCGATCCCTGCGCCGCAATGTTGGGTCAAAAGGACTATAGCAGCCTACGCCTCCGCAGGGAGGCGATCAGACCTGCCCCGAAAGTACTGAGCAGAATCGCACCGGGGGCGGGAATGCACTCCGGACTGCCAAGCCCATATACAACCCGTTCCAGATTCACGGACGCCGCCACGGTCCCCCCATCGATGGTTTCGGCCTCGAAATCATTGTCCACGCTGTATCTGTGCATCCCGACGAGCCCGGATATGTCCCAGGTAGAAAACGGATAGAACACGGAGCCCGCTACATCCTTGAAATACGGGAGCACATGCGAGCCATCGCTGTAGAGCCCCAACGCACCCTCGGCAAGCAAGAGCCCATCGGGAACTGGCGTGTCATAGAACTCCTCCGCGATGTTCGGGCCATACCATGTTTCGAACTCTGCTCCCCCATTGGTAAGCCAGATCGCCATGGCCATCTCGTACTCCTGTCCGCCTGCATCGTAGAACTCAAGCTCCAAGACAAGGTTGAGGCCGGCCTCGCCGGTTATCGTGGAGGAGAGAGCGCTATACTCCAACTGAATGCATCCGACATTGTTCAGCGAATACCCCGGCAAATCGTGCCTTGATGCTACGAGCCCTCCATCTTCTATGCCGACGGGTTGGTCGACATTGGCGATGATTCCGCCGGAGGGATTCGCAGCCAGCGAAAGCGTTCCTGGATACCCTTCTTCATAGGTCCAGCCGTCATCCAATGCATAGTCAATGACCGTATTGGCGGCTGCCGATCCGGCAAGGAAACAGATTGCCAGAACACCACAGAATGTTCGTGTACACATGTCATTCCTCCTTCTCTCCAAGTCGTTCGAATGCCGTAGCCCACGTCGTCAGACAATCGCTTCCTTATATCATCCTATGTCCAAGAACGCGCCGGCGGAACCCAGACCGAAGATCACAAGAACCAGCCCGCCAGGGGCGGGCACCGTCACCCCCATCTTCGGCCCGTTATTGAGTCATTGGTTTGTAGGTACTCTTTGAAACAAGCTCCAGCCCGCGTTGCTCTGAGATCGGTTCAATTATCGTCATTGTACCGCGAGGCCTTACGAGAAAATAGTACTTCGTTCTCGGATCACACGCTACAATCAATGTCATTTCCCTCCATTTTGAAGGCCAGGAATAGAGCCACTCAACGCCAATAGAGTGCGTACCCGGCTCCACTTTGAAGCTGGCGTAGTCTCCGGCCTTCATTCGGAATATCTCCTGGCCATCCAACATAACTATGTAGCTAAGTGGTGATTCAACAGCACTCTTCCTTCTAATCACGATGACTTCAGCCGCCTCATCTGGAGAAGAAACACTGGGTACGCTGGCCATTGGTCCATGAGCGCAGCCGGCCAGGCCAAAGAAAACTAAGAGAAGCGACACCCGACTCTTGTTCATAGCTCAATCTCCTTTACTGCGGATTCTCCTTAGGGACTGGGTATTCAATCGTAAGTAGACAGATTCGGACAAAATACGGCGGTCTGGCTTCCCATCGCCGCAACACACCGCCCCGCCGCGTGGCGATCCGAGAAGCGGCTTCAGGATTGATAATGCCGAGACAACACACCTGAGACCTTCAGTTCTTTTACAGGTCGCCGGGGTGACTTCGACAACGTCAATCCACGGAGGTTCCCTATTCGGTGCCTCCCGCTGGTCTTGCTCTATACACAAGTCCTCGTATGCACACATAGGTGTATATCCCACCACGCGACACTCTCGGCGTCTCAGCAACTACATAGTCGCCACCTAATCCACGCGCAAGATCCTTCAGTTCCAACTCTCCTTCCAACTTCACAGCATTCATGTCTTGCCCATGAGACAACACCTGAACACACCCGATCCGCACGCCGCTGGTCGGAGGAACATCGTCTTCATAGTAGACCTCTATGGCGTAGTTCTTCTCTCGCGCCGGATACGCACCGCCCTCCCTGCGCACCATTGTATTCGATTCTGGGCCACACCCAGACGCCAACATCATGAACAGGATTGGCCAATTGGACTTATTAGAACACACAGGATTCGCACTACCTACTACCTACGATCCCTTGCTTCTTCGGCAAGCCGATCTGCAACTACCTTCGACCATCTGTCGACACCTTCACCTTGTTCGTTCAGTCGTGTGAAGATACTCACAAATGTCGTGCCATCTGTAATCTCCTTCAAATGTATGGACAGAGTCTCCCCCCCTTCGCTGGGTGCGAGAATATGGGCATGTTCGCGGCGCACGGCATAGAGATACAGGGAGCTTTCGTGCAAAACAACCGCATCAATTTCGCCCAGCACCTTGAGCAACAACTTCGGATTGACCGCTTTGATATTCTCACTTAGGAGAACGGCGCAGTTGTTGTCACCACGGCATTCTGGCACGTCGAGCTGCATATCCTCGTGGTAGCCGATTCGTTGTGGCACCGTCACACAACCGGAAAACGCCACCAACCCAACGATTGCACCACATAATCGTCCGCATAGGTAGTTGCTCATGTTAGCACTCCCTTCACAGATGGTTCAGAAATTGCATTCCAGAAGTCTGTTCTCGATGAGGTGCGCAACAAGATTTCTCATACAAGCCTGGAGGGCAGAATCTGTGAAGTCACGAACCTCTGTGAAATAAACCTGTGATTCCACCTTTCGCTCGTCCATCCCTGAAACGGTCTCAGTCCACTCAGATTCCCTCCCCCCTTTGCATATGACCTTGCATTGAACAGAGACAATGGTGCTGCAGGGCAGACGTGACCAACCCGATTTGATTGTCGCCAGAAACTCGACCACTCTTCCAAGTATGACCACGTCATAGTCCCGGCTTGATGCAGGATCGTAAACTGGTTGCCTTGCTACGGTGAGCCCTGCTTTGCAGAGAGCATCGACCACAGCTTCTGTCACCAACTGCGGCACGTTACCTGTCGTGTGCACTCTCCGCGAACCAGCTCTGCCAATAACCTCTGGGTTCTTGCGGACATCGCTAAAACCGACAACCAGCACCTTTAAGTGACGCAAAGGGGGATCCAGCGATGGAACATCATCCACGCCGGAGTAGCGAATTGGAATAACAACACGTGATGCGCAGCCACTGGCGACTGCAACAAGGAGAAAGCACAAGGTGGCGACAAGAGAAGAATATCGGTCGCCTGAAAACCTCACGTCACAAGCTGTGGATGAACGGCAAGTGTTCATGGTAACGCCTCTTTGTTCTCCATGCCTTCTACTTTCACCATGCCCTGCGAAGAGGGCTTCATGTGGCTTCAGTATACCCGCATCATCGCTCGGCTCTCTGGGCAATCGCATCTCGCGTCCTGACACGGCGTGGGCCACCATGCATTTCCGATTCATCTCGACCTCTCTGTATGGCGCGTCCTGCAATACCTGTCGCGCCCCCTACATCGAACTAGCCTCTGGGACAGCAATCCCGGATGCTCATCAATAAAAGCGACGATATTGTGGCAGGGATTGGCCGGGAGGGCAAGAAGAAACGAGGCTGGAATGGGAGAAACAGTGGCCTGTGACTCGTGATTCGTGACTTGACTGCAAAAATACGTAGAAATACGTATGGTTTTGCGGCCCGGAGCCGTGTGGAGGCGTGGAAGCGTGGAAGCGCACAAGCGTTGGGGGGGCCGGCCAGGGGCCAAAATACGGTTTAACCGCCGAGGTCGCGGAGTACGCAGGGCATGAATGTACAACCAGTATTTATAGATACTTAACCTCTGTTCTCCTCTGTGTCTTCTGTGGTTGGAGAATCGTGGATTCCCGCGTTCGCGGGAATGACAAGAAAGCGAGCGGGGACGCTCGCCCTACGAAGACCTGCGAGCCACCGCCTGCCCCCGCGGGCGGCTGCTCCTGCGAGCGACGAGCGGCCAGCGACGAGTGACGGCCCGCCCCGGGCCTCGTCTTCTTCCCCCTTTCGGTCATTTGGATTTGGAGTCTGTTTGGGATTTGGTGCTTCTGATTTCGGATTTGCCGCCGCGTCCGGACTGTTTTTCCTGCGGATCACGGGTCACGGGGCACGAGTCACACCCGTCGTGTCGTGCGGCGGGATGGTCGGGATAATCGTTGGGAAAATTGAGATTCGCGAATTCTCCCCAGAGCTCCCAGGCGGCCTTATCGTGGGCTCTGGCCGCGTCTTCCGGCTGGTCGAACTGGCCGAGGAATCTGGAGCGGCCCCTGTGCTTGATATAGGCGACCCATTTCTCTCGCTTTCGGCAGTAGGAGACGCCGATGTAGGGCGAGGTGGCGTTGGGCGAACTGCGGCGGTTGGCGTTGTTCTGTTCGAGGGTGCAGTTGCGGAGGTTGTCCCGGCGGTTGTCGAGGCCGTCGTGGTTGATGTGGTCGCAGATCATGTCGTCGGCAGTATCCATGATCTGGCGGTGCATGTGAATCCGTTTGGTCCGGCCGTGATCCTGGATATGCCGGATCGCGTAGCACCTGTCCCGCCCGACCTTGCAGCACCAGCGGAACTGCGAGAGCCAGATGTAGTCGGCCGGATCGACCTTCGCCACCCGGTTCTGCGTCAGCGGGATCTCGCAGTAGGGGCCGAACACGTCCACGCAGATCGGCAGACCGATCTGCGATTTTCGATTTACGATTGACGATTTACGATTTGGGGAAGGGCATTGATTATGGATGATGGATGATGGATGATTGGGAGCGGAGGCCGCGTTGCGGCGGGACTGACCATCGGTCGGTTCCTGTGATTCACGCTTCACGAGCGACACTTCACGCTCTACAAGCGACGCTTCACGATTCCGGCCCGTGGGACAGAAGTCGCCGCAGTAGTCGGTGGGTTGGATGATCGGCCAGCGGGCTTGGCCTGTGGTGGGGTCGAAGGTGGGCGCGTTGCGGACGCAGTGCAGCGCTTCGCCGATCTGGCGGCAGAAGCGGCAATCGCGGCATTGTCCGACGGCCCGTTTCTCGGTCATTCTCGTCTCTCCGAGAGGCCCGAAAAGAAACACGCCTCTCTATAATTGCCCGATGTTGCACGAATTTTGCTATTCCTACTGAAAACACGGGGATTCAGCCATAGAGGTCTTGGCGCGGCCTTCGGCCGCTACCCAAGTGCTTGATGGAGGAACGGACGAACCGATCCGGATTCCGCCGCCCCGACGCGCAGCGGCGCTTTGCACCGAGGGCGGCGGGAGTGTGCCGCGTTGGAGCCACCAGCAGCAGGGGTGCTTCGCACGCCCTCAAGCGAGCGTTTCGCTCGCGTTCCCACCGGAGGCCGCAAGGCGACGAACTCCCCTCGCACGGCCGCTTCGGGCGGGCCTGCCATCGATTGGAGTTGACGTTCCGATTTCCACGTATCGGGCGCGATATGCCCATCCTGCCTCAAATGCTTGTCGGAGGAACAAGATATCGCGCCCTTGCGGTGCAGAGGTGCATACAGGATCGCTCGACCCTACGCACTCATACCTCCGCGGCCCTTGACGGCCTCTGCGGCTTGGAAGTCTGGATTCCCGGCTTCGCGGGAATGACATTCGCCCTCTTGCCTTCCCTGCGGTTGGGGGCCCCGGGCTCCTGTCCCCCGGTGCCGCAGTCGGTTTGTGGGCAAATGCTTTTTGAGACTACGGTTATGGCGGTACTGTCCCATAACCGGGGCGTGAGAGAGGGGCGATTTTGCGGCCGGGCGGGGTTTGTTTGGCCTTTACCCTTGCGTCACGAACCTGTATAATAGAGATGGGTGTGCGACTTGTCGAAGTCGGGGGCCCTGTCATCAGTCTGCGCGGCTGCTGACGCCGCGACGATCCGAGGATGAAGGAGAAAGCAGATGCACGATAAGGGGATTGTTTGTTTGCGTTTGGTGGTTCTGGCCCTGTGCGCGGTCGCCGGCGTGCTGGCGACGAGCGCCCAGGCGGATATTCGCCTGCCGGCGATCATCGGTGACAACATGGTCATCCAGGCGGGGGACCGGGTGCGTCTGTGGGGATGGGCGGACCCGAACGAAGCGATCGAGGTCGCGATCAGTTGGCGTGATTTCACGTGGGGCGTCCAGGCGGACGGCGAGGGCAAGTGGGAGTTTCAGATGGTGGCTCCGAACGTCGGAGGGCCCTATCAGATCATGCTCAGGGGCAAGAACACCGTCACGATCAGGAACATCCTGTGCGGGCAGGTGTGGGTCTGCTCCGGGCAGTCGAACATGCAGTGGCCGGTTCAGCGGTCGATGAACGCCGAGCAGGAGATCGCGGCCGCGAAGTACCCGAAGATCCGGCTGTTCACCGTCGAGCGACGGGTCATGGAGACGCCCCAGGACGACTGCAAGGGTCAGTGGGTCGAGTGCAGTCCGGAGACGGTGGGCGATTTCACCGCCGTGGGTTATTTCTTCGGCCGGGAGCTGTACAAGGAACTCAAGCAGCCGATCGGGTTGATTCACACGTCGTGGGGCGGCACGCCCGCCGAGGCGTGGATGAGCATGCGCAGATTGAAGGAGAACCCCAACTTCGCGCCGATCGTAACGCGGTACGAGCAGGCGGTAGCCGTCTATCCCGAGGCCTTGGCGAAGTACAAGGAGGATCTGGCCAAATGGGATGAAGCCGCGGCGAAGGCCAAGGCCGAGGGCCAGCCGGCGCCCGGCGGCAGGCCCAATCCGCCGATGGGTCCCGGGCACTACCAGTCGCCGGCGGGCCTGTACAACGCCATGATCGCCCCGCTGCTTTCCTACACGATCGCCGGA
>Ga0116141_10003754_pt1 | contig 12843 bp, 12 predicted proteins | sample AD_UKC097_MetaG_FD_89744 | JGI IMG/M metagenome (GOLD analysis project Ga0116141, IMG submission 89744) | Active sludge microbial communities of municipal wastewater-treating anaerobic digesters from USA - AD_UKC097_MetaG | ecosystem: Engineered > Bioreactor > Anaerobic > Digestate | place: USA... | reverse complement strand
GAGAATCACGTCCCCCTGGTCCCAACCCCGGCGGCGCATTTCCTCCCGCGTCGTCGGCAGAAACAGATTGGTATCGTTTGACAGCACCATCGATCCACGAGGCCCACACAGTGGCGGAAATCCATCTTTGCGTCAAGTACCGCCTTGCAGCTTCTTTGGAATCCGTCAGGTTTCCCTGTACGGCCCCCAGCAGATACGTACGGACATTGCAGAGCGTTCTGCCAATGGACAGAGCCGCCGCCTCTTCAGGCGGATGCGGGCACATCAGATGTGGCCTTCGGGGTCGGCCGCTTTCGCTGCCAGGGCAAAGTCATTGGGCCAAGCAGAAGAACGAAACCTGCCACGTTACAGGATGAGAACCACAAGACCAATGCAGCGAACAGCAGAACGGCCCAGGCGGACGCCTGGAACCCAGGCAACGGAGCGCGGAACCACAGGCCGCCCCGCCGCCAGCGACAGAGTCTGCGGAGCGCAGCTACGATCTCAATGGCTCCAAGCCACAAGAGGATCGCCAGCCCCACATATGCAGAAGCCGGCAACCTCGCGTGTGGGTCACCTCGCACTGGGGCCAGGGCACGGCGAGTCCATTCGAAGAGCGTCGCCGCCTCGCCGAGGTAGGGCGCGTCGGGCATGTTCGAGAGCATGCGGGGCATCAGCAGCGTCCCATTCGGCAGCGGCCAACTCGCCGCCAGTGCCTGGGCGGTGAGCTTGTATGCCTGATCGGCTCAGCCCATGACCCTTGCGGCGCCGACGCCGAATGCGCTGGCGGCAACCCCGTAGCCGCCGACCACCGGGCCGGCATCCACATCGTTCATGCCAAACCACCCGATATCGATGTCCTTGGGAGACTCCCGGAAACCCGCGAACCACGGCAGCCACAGACAGTACGAACAGACACCGGCTCAGCGTCACAGCCAGCACCGTGTTGGTGTCCACGCAGATTACGAGCAACCTTCGCATCAGGGACCGCAACCTCCAACTGTGCACGCCCAGGATCGTGTGAATCCCGCCGCCTGTCAGAGTATACACCGGCCGTGAAGGCTGATAGAATGTAGCCGTTCCGTGCCCCGCGCCGGGTCTCGGCTCATGCTGTACGTTGCAGAGAGAATTGGACAACCGGGAGCGCTCATACGTGAAGCCACAGGCGACAAACAGGATGGCCGCAAAAGCATCGGGTGCATGGGGCTGGCTCAGGACCAATACGGACCTGGTCATGCTGGCCGTGATGGCCGTCATCGTCGTCACGGGCTGGCTCGTGATCGAACTGGCCGACGAGGTGCTGGAAGGGAGTACGCAGCGGTATGACGAGTGGGTACTCCGGCTGCTCCGCACTCCCGGCGACATGACCGATCCCATCGGGCCGGTGTGGTTCGAGGACATGTGGCGGGATGTGACCGCCCTGGGTAGCGCCACAGTGCTCTTGCTGGCGACGCTCGGCTGCGCGGGATACCTGCTCATGCGAAGGCAGTACCGCACCCTGACGCTACTGCTCGTAGCCGCAGCCGGGGGATTGCTCGTCTCCTTGCTGCTCAAAGGCCTGTTCGACCGACCCCGGCCCCCGTTCAACTCCGGCCTCGGCTACGTTGCGACATCGAGCTTCCCGAGCGGACATTCGATGCTCTCGGCTGTCGTGTACCTAACGATAGGCACCCTGATGGCCCGCGCGAGCCGCCGATATCGCATCAATATCTACTTCCTCACCATCGCCATGATCGTCGCGATCCTGGTGGGCGTCAGCCGGGTCTATCTCGGCGTCCACTACCCTACCGACGTGCTCGCCGGCTGGAGCGTCGGGCTAATCTGGGCCCTGCTCTGCTGGCTCGTCGCCCAGTACCTCCAGAGACACGGTACTATCGAACCCCCCAGGGCGGCAGACTGAGATCCTCACGCCACACCTGCGGGATATCAGCCAAACACTCTGATTCCCGCAGGATGGGTCACTTGCGGCGCTCCAGCTCGGACAACAGGTCCAGTTGGCACTTGTGGATTTCCACCAGCCGCTCCCATGGGTGCAACAGCGGATGATCGATCTTCTCGTGGAGGTGCCGAATCTCCAGCTCGGCCTTGAGGTTGACCCGGTAGTCCCGCTGGCCGCGGAGCCGGTCTTTCGCCTCCTGGCGATTCTGGCTCCTCATGATGACCGGCGCCTGGACCGCCGCAACGCAGGAAAGAAGCTGTTTCAGAGGAACGAAGAGAGAGGGATCGACCGAGAGAATCCTATGCTCTGGAGACCGTGCAGCACTTCTTCCTCCAGAGAGGTGATCTCACCCTTCTCCGATTCGACGAGCTTCTGGACGTTCCTCGCTCGATGCTTCGCCAGGTCCGTCCGGCATATGTACCTCTCGCGAGATCAGTGCGGATGGTCCTGGAGACTCCGTTTCGCGATGGGCTCCCGAACGAGGACGCCGGCTACGGGGTCGTGCGGGCCAGGGGCAGTTGCACAAGTGGCGCACGCTCGACTCTTTCGCTCGTTTCTGACCGTTGGAGTCCCCTTGCCAACAACAGAACGACGCAGCGGCCATCACGAGCCAAACAGCTTCTGCCGGAAGATGAAGAAGACGGCCGCGAGGATACACAGGCCCGCCCAAAGGTAGTCCAGCCGAGGCTGTTCCTTGAGGTATAGCACCGAGAACGGCACGAAGACACTCAGCGTGACCACCTCCTGGAGGATCTTGAGCTGGCCGACGTTGAGCACCTCGTGGCCGATCCGGTTGGCCGGGACTTGGATCAAGTACTCGAAGAACGCAATCCCCCAGCTCACCAAGGCAGCCACAATCCACGGCTTGTGTGCGAGGTTCTTCAGATGCCCATACCAGGCGAATGTCATGAAGACATTGCTGCAACACAACAGAAACGCCGTCGTCACAATCACGCGCATATCACGCCCTTAACACCGGTTTCTACCTGCCCTACCCGGCGGCGCACCACATCACCACCGGCTGGCCGGAACATTATACCAATGGAACCAGCAACACGTGCAAGAGGATCATCGCGTGTTGTGTCAATAGGGATGCAGCGCCTATGTCGTCGGATCGGCCGCCTCTCGCGTCAGTTCAGCGCAGCAGAGGCCCCCACAGGCAGCCTCCCACTATAAGCTACCTCCGCTTCCTCAGAAATCCTTGAACGGCCTGATCCAGTCCGGCCAATCGTCCGGACTGACCCCACCGGCCACCGTCCAGGGGCCCGCCGTGTTGAACGACTTCTGCCATTTCAGTGTCCAGAGTTCCTTCAAACCCACCTTCCGGCTCGATGAATCGGCGAACACGCAGCCCACGAATCCCTGATGGCGGTTGATGCAGCAGCGGGCCATATCCTCGTTCGTCCAGGCGGCGTACTCGTCTTGGGCGGGCGCCGTCCCAGCCTGCGGCCACAGGTCGAATCGCAGGGAATCGACGAACATCGGCACGTTGTTCGCATTCGTCACGTTGGTGAGCGTTCCCCAGTAACTGTTGCGATTGTCACCGGTCATCGGCCGGCTCAACAGAAACCCGTTGAAACCGTAGCTGCCGGCCGCCCCGTGGGGTCCCGCGGTGAAGCCCTGATACGGGTCCTTGAAGATGCCCCAGGCGTTGAAGATATTCAGCGTCGGCACGCTCACCCCCCGCTCATCGACGATGGGTTTCGTGGCCGTTGGGCAGAACCAGGTCTCGTTCTGTTTCCAGTCCTTCAGATTCTCCGGAAGCTGATAGATCCACCACCAGCCCGTGTCGCTGATGCCGCTCCACAGCTTGCCGCCGTTAGCCTCGGCGTACATCGCGCAGACGAGCCCCCACTGGCGCAGATTGGCCATGCACCCGATCGTCCGAGCCTGCTCTCTCACCTTCGCCAGGGACGGCATCAAGATCGACATCAACAGCGCGATGATCGCAATCACGACCAGCAGTTCGATCAGCGTGAATCCACGTCTCGTGTTCACAGGCCACCTCGGAACAGATCCTGGATGATCGATCAGCGACGACGCACCGATAATCAGGGCACGGGGGCGTCTTTCTCGGCTATGCACTCGTGCTCCACAGACATTATACCATCCGGCGCGCCGAGTGCAGCGCGCCAATTGTGCCGATCAAGCTCCGGGCCTCCCTCGGCCGGTTTCGTGCAGGGCCCACATGACCTTGCTGGCCGCTGCCGGAGGCACGTAAGAAATCAGCTTCTCCAGCAGAACCGCTGCGGAATCGTCCACGAGCATCAGGTCCCGATGGGCTGGGTGAATGAAACCCTCCTGCACAGCGTGGTCGACGAAGGCGATGAGGTGGTCGAAGTAGTCCTTGGTATTGAGCAGGCCGCAGGGCTTGGCATGGAGCGAGAGCTGGGCCCAGGTTAGGGCCTCGAAGAACTCCTCCGCCGTGCCGTACCCGCCGGGCATGGCGATGAACGCATCCGACAGCTCGGCCATGAGGGCCTTGCGCTCATGCATGGTCTGGACAACCCGCAGTGAAGTCACGCTCGTCAAGGCCAGCCCCTTCTCTTCGAGGTGCTTCGGGATTACACCAATGGCTTCACCGCCGCCGGCCAGGACCGTCTCGGCCAGGAAGCCCATCATTCCGATTCGCCCACCGCCGAAAACGAGCCCGATCTTCCGCTCGACGAGCGCACGGCCCAAGGCCCGGGCAGCGTCCGCATACCCATCATGCCCCCCCACTCCACTGCCGCAATAGACACAAACTCGTTTCAACATGGATGATCGATGCATGATGATTGATGATTTCAGTCGGCGACAAGCTCCGGGCTCTTGCTCGCAGGCTGACGACCCACGTGCCGTCGTGCGGGAACAGGGCCCGGCTCAAGCGGTTTTCGCAGCATCCACAGGAGCACGGGCCAGACCACCAGGACCGCGACCGGTGCAGACACGGCCAGCAGGCCGAAGACACGAATCGGAGCAATCCAAGGCGCCGTCACGAGCCGCATGCACAGGGCGCCGACCATGAACTGATAGAACACGATAAACGACGAGGCCGATCCGATGTCCGTACGGACCTGTTCGAGGATCAGGTGGTTTGCCAAGGGCCGGCTCATCCCGCAGAAGAAAGTCACGGCGCACATGCACGCCGCAAACGCCGCATAGTGGAAACCACCCCAGAAAAATAGGCCCGCCCCTCCTGCGGCACAGCCGATCAGGCAGACGGTCAGCAGCACGTTATCCGGCACCCATTTCATGATCCAGGTACAGGCGAATGCGCCCGACATGCCCATCAGGGCGTTCAAGCCGAACAGGAGAGCGAATACCTGGCTCGACAGGCCGTAGATCTGGATGTAGACGATCGGGGCGAGGGCAATGAAGCCATAGAACGGCCCGATGATCAGGCCCATCGCCGTGACGGACAACAGATACCGGTAGTTCTTCGCGAGCCGCCCGTAACGAGCCATTAGTGAGAAGAAATGGCCATGGACCCGTTCACCCGCTGTCTCGCGATAGAGCCGCCGAGACGCCAGCAGAACAATTCCGCCGAGTGCCGCCTGCGTGATGAAGATGCCCCGCCAACTGGCGAATTTCAGCATCGCCGCCCCGACGCTCGGCGAGGTCATCGGAGCCAGGCCCAGTATGATACCGATCCAGGCGAGGATGTGTTTTCGTCGTGGGCCCTCGTAGCGGTCGCGACAGATGGCCATACACATGGAGGATGGCCCCGCCGCCCCGATCCCCTGCAGGACGCGAAACAGGATCAACTGGACGACGTTCGCCGCCAGCGAGCACGCCACCGTCGCCCCGGTGAACAAGGCCAATCCGGTCAGCAGCACAGGCCGTCGGCCGTACTTGTCCGACAACGGGCCACACACCAACAGAAACACACTGAAACCGGCAAACCACAACACCAGCGACAGCGCAACCCGGCTGTCCGGCGCATCCCACTGCTTCGCAATGGTCGGCATGGCCGCCAGGTACATGTCGGTAGCCATGGCCGGCACCGCCGCAATCGCGGCCAGAAACACGACGTACAGGCGCTCTCGGCTCTGCTCCGTCCCCTTGCTACTATTCTTCACGCCAAACCTCTGGACCAAGACTGCCGACAGCCTCCGAGCCACCGCATCCCGATCAGGGAGCATCCCATACGGCGAGGGAGATAGTCGTGCATCGGAAGGCAGTTCCCAACTATCGTCGGTACGGCGGGCAATCGTACCGTAAACCGGGGAAATGGGCAAGCACGTCGACTTCGCAGTCAAAGTGACGAGACCCCGGCGTCATGCTCTGGAGGCCGCTGCCCGCCGGCCTTCTGGTCCAGGAAGGTCTGCAGGATGTCCGCCGCGGCCAGGGCGTCGAGCCGCTCTCGCTTCTTGCCCCGCGTCAAACCGATCTCGTGCAGTTTCTGCTCTGCCTCAAAGCTGCTGAGACGCTCGTCCTGGAGGTGAATGGGTGTCGCGACCTGTCGGCCGAGTTCCTTGGCAAACGCCAGCACGAGCTTGGCCTGAGGGCCTTCCGTGCCGTCCATATTCAGAGGCAGGCCCACGACGACGGCCCCGATGCCCTCAGAAGCGATGATCTGCCTGATCCTCTCGATGAGGTCCCTGCGGCCCTGCACCACGGCCAGCGGAGAGGCGATGCTCTCGCCGGCGTCGCACACAGCCAGCCCCGTTCTCTTCAACCCGTAGTCGACGGCCAAGTATCTCATCGGGGCAAGGGCCTCACTACAGGAACTTCGTCCGGCCGTGCTGCTCGAGCCGGTCGAGCAGGCTCTTGAGCTGTTCGGTCTGACTGATATGGCAGACCAGCGTCGCGTCTGCCGTGTGAGCGATGATCACGTCTTCGAGCCCGATCGCCGCGATGAGATGGTTCTTGTCCTCGGTCACGATGATGCTGTCCCGGCAGTCCAGCAGTTCGCTGAGGCCGGCGATGACCACGTTGTTGTTCTCGTCCGACTTGATGATATCGGCGAGCGCGGCGAACGAGCCCATGTCCAGCCACTTGCAGTCCAGTTGAATGGCATGGACCTGGTCGGCCTTCTCCATGACGGCGTAGTCAATGCTGATCTTGGGCAGTTTCGGGAACCACTCCTGCAGGGCCTTGTCCTGGGCCGGCGTATCCCAGGCGGCCGCGATTTTGCGCAGCGGCTCGGTGGCCGCAGGGAGAAATCGCTCCAGATTGGCCAGGATGGTCCGAGCCCGCCAGACGAACATGCCGGAGTTCCAGGAATACCCGCCGCTCTCGATATACCGCCTGGCGGTCTCAGGGTCGGGCTTCTCCTTGAACGCCTCGACCGAGTACACGATGTTCTTGCACCGCGGACACTCGCGCGGATCGGAGCATTTGATATAGCCAAGCTGCGTGCTGGGGAAGACGGGCTTGATCCCGAAGGTGACGAGAGCATCAGGTCTTCCAGCGATGAACTCGAACGCGTCGGTCAGCGCCTGCTGCAGCTTCTCCGGCGGCTCCAGGAGCTGGTCGGCGGTCAGAATCGCCATCACAGCCTCCGGGTCGAATTTAGCGAGCACGCTGGCTGCCAAGCCGATCGCGCCGGCTGTGTCGCGGACCGTCGGTTCGGCAATTACATTGTTCACCGGCAGACCGTGGAGGTTCTCGCGAACCACATCCACGTACCCCGCGTTGGTCAGCACGAGGATATTGCGCACGTCAAAGACCGGGCACAGACGCTCGAAGCACCGGTTCAGAAGCGTCTGGCCCTCCAGGAGCTTCAGTACCTGCTTCGGGCGCTTCTGGCGACTCAACGGCCAGAGACGCTTGCCCGTGCCACCCGCCATGATGACCGCGTAGTTCATCGTCGATTTCCTTATCAGGCCAGGCGCACATCTATGGCCGTCGTGGAGACCCTGTCAAGGACAAACCCGCCCGTGAGCCGCCGGTCTCCTTGGCGGACCTGGACCTCGTAGCGTCCCAGGAATCCCCGAAATGGGAGCGAGCCGTCCGCCCCCGTCCGGGCCTCCACATCCGTCCACCACGTGCCTTTGATCAACTCGCAGAGCCGCTCATAGGCGGGTTTCGGAGTCATGTCGCTGCGGACGAGACCTGCCGGAGCCCGTTGCCAGGCATCCTGGTCGGTGAAGTCCCACCATGTGATGGCCTCGACGGACGGATGAGAGAACAGGACCGTGTAGAGTTCCGCAACCTCCCGGGCCTGTCGCTGCTCCCCTTCCGGCGTGCTCAACCAGCCGGAATCCTGTTTCGGGCCCGACACGACCGTGGTCTCGGTGAAGTGTAGCGGCTTGCCGAACTGCGCGAAGCGCTCGCAGACGCTCCATGCCTTGGCGGCACCCCAGTAACCGCCGTGCATGTGCGACTGGATGCCGATGATGTCATAGAGCGGCTTGCTCTCCGCATCCACGAGCTGCGAGATCACCTTGTCCGCAAAGGCCGTATCCGTGCGGTAGTCGTTGATGATGAGCCGGGCTTCGGGGCCAACCTGCCGGGCCGTCCTGAATGCGGTGCGAATGTACTCGCCGACGCCCATCTTCGTGATGGCCTCCGTCAGCTTCGGAGCATTGCGCTCCAACTCCGGCCGGTCGTAATGCGTCGCCTCGTTGACCACGTCCCAGATTCCGATGTCCCCTTTGAACCGTTCCATGCAGCGGCTGATCCGCTCGAACTGGAGCTGCATGATCTCTTCGGGTGTTCCGGTCAGCCACGGCGGATCCACGTAGTTCCAGGCCAACGGGTGCCCCTTGGTCGTGACATCGTGGTCCTTGCACCAGCGGACGACTTCGTCCGTGCGGTCGTCCATCGGCCGGCCTTTGCGGCGCTCGTACGTCCACCAGTAGAATGGCAGCGTCGCGAAGTTCAGCAGCTTCGCGAATCCGTCGGCATACGCGGTGTTGTCCTGCGGCGTACGGCAACGACCCAACTTGAAGATGTTGCACCCGAAGAGAAACTCGTGCCTCGTCTGCCGTATTCGCAGGTCCACGCCCGCCGGCAGCGCCTGCCCATCGGGGCCCAGGACCCGCAGATTGGTCGCGCCTTTTCTGTGATTCTGGATTCGCTCCTCGGCCTGCCCCAAGATGTCGTCATTCGTAGCTGTCCGCGTCGAGGGAGGCCGCTGGGCAGAGCAAGTGCGGGGAGCGGCCGCCCACAGAGCACCGGCACCGGCCGCCTTCAGGAGATCGCGTCGGTTCATGCACAGGTTTCCTCCCTGGCACTGTCACGAAGTCGCCGGCTGATGCCGCCGACTCTCCAGCACCACAGGCCGCTCACGCCTGAGCCGGAGCGGCCTCGTCGATCATCTTGATGCCCATGTACCGGCAGAACTGGCCCAGTTCCTTGCGGATATTGCCGTAGACGGTCTGGCGATGCAGGCCGTGTGACCAGTTCTTCCAGAGCGTGGTGATATCGCCGTCCACCTGGACGGTGATTTTCGTCCGGCAGCCCCTGTCCTGCTCAACGCCGACCGGGACCTCGACAATCCGGCCTGTAAATTGGAGCATCGTGTCGGCCCCGACGAGAATTGCCTGGGTGACCGGCTGGCCGACGCGCATCTCGATCTGCGGCGTGACACCCTCCTGACGCTCCATGACGTCGCGAATCTTGTACGGGGCCTGCGGTCCGTTGGGGCCGTCCATCTTGCTTGAGCCCAGGCAGTGGGCGAGGATGATGCTGCCCCTTGATTCATCGACCGTCGGGTCGCTGATGAAGCCCGGCTTGCCCGTCAGGCCCTGGAAGATGATGTGCGTCATAGCCGATCGCAGATCCGATTCGCAAATCCCGCCCAGCCCCATGTCGTTAAGTCGGCAGAACCCGATGCACGGATAGGCCGGCAGTTTGATCGTCTTATCCCACATCGTGCCGTAACAATCGACGGTCAGCACGGTCGCATCCTCTTCGGACAGCATGTTCTCGAAGGCCAGGGCCAGCTTGCACGACTTGAAGACCTCCTTGCGGGACGGCTCGATCACCTCCTGGGCACCTCTCATCCACCGTTCGGTCTCGGCTTCCGCGTCCTTGTCATCGATGGCCTCGTACGCGCGAACCACCGTGTCCAGACTGATCTGCTTCATCTGGGTGCCGAACTTGGCCTTCATCTGGTCGGCGTAGTCCTGGAACGACCGGGTCGTCACGTTGAGGATCTTGGCCTCTCTGGCGTGGTGAATGGCCCGGAATGGCCGGATCGCGGCCGCAAGCTGGGAGTAGTCGCTCGTCAGGAAACACTCTAGCTTCGCCCCAATCGCCTGTTTCTGGAGACTCCCGAAGCCAACCCACTCATGCCCGGAATAGGGCAACGCAAAGACCGCCGTCGGCTTGCCGACGGCCAGAATCTCATTGAGGATGGCGCCTGTGCCCATGCTCAGGTGAATGACGAGAATCCCGTCGGCATTCTCGAGTCTCGGCTTGATCCGGGCGACGGCTTCCGCCGAGGTCACGATATCGTCGACGACGAAATCGACATCCGCCATTTCATCGCCGAACTTGGCGAATTGGGCTTCGTAGACGCGGATCTCGTCCTGGAAGCTCAGCTTGGGCGTGGGCCACAACCCCGTTTTCGTACCCATGTAGACGCGGGCGACCTTGACCTTGCTCTTCCTGCACCCAGGGCTGATGAGCTTGGAGCCGGCCGCTTGCACGCCGCTCGCCAAGATGCCCGCGCCGGCGAAGCACGCCGCACCACCTGCCGTGATCTGCAGAAACTCCCTGCGATTGACCTGTCCGGACATGACCATCCCCTTCAATAGTGGCACAGATATAGACCTCAATCTACATCTTCGTGAGGTCGGCATATTGTAGCAGCAGCGATTTTGTCTGTCCACTGTTGAAGCTGATGGTCACGACGCTGTTGGCGCCCATATCCACGAACTTCTTGATCCGGCCGAGGCCGAAGGTCTTATGCCGAACCAGTTCCCCCGGCGCATACGGGGCGGGCCGGCTCACAGCCTGTGCAACAGGGGCGGCCCGGCGGGCCGGCTCAGCCGGTCGGGGCTGCGGCCGCTCGGCGTGATCGAGCGGCTCGTGCACCAGGCCGGACCCAAGCTCATAGAGGAACTGCGAGGGGACTGTCCGCAGGAATTGGCCGCGGAACGTCCGGTACTGGGCGTAGCTGACGTGGAGATTCGTCTTGGCCCGCGTCATCCCCACGAAGAAGAGCCGGCGCTCCTCTTCCAGGTCCTCGTGGCTTCCGTTGGCTCGGTCGTGCGGGAGGATGCCCTGCTCCAGGGCGATGATGAAGACATGCTCGAACTCCAGCCCTTTGGCCGCGTGCATCGTCATCAGGGCCACTCGCTCGCCGGAGGCGTCGTAGGCGTCGGCATCACTGAACAGCGCGATCTGCTGGAGGTAGTCCACGAGCGAGGGGTTCTCCGTCTGCTTGTCGTAGACCGCCGCAGTGCTGATCAGTTCCTCGACGTTCTGAACGGCTGTCTCGCCATCCGGGCCGGCGGCTTTGTACGATCGCTCCATGCCGGACTCGCCAAAGACCTTCTCCACCAATGGCGCGACCTTCCCTTCCACGTGCCCCGCGAAGCCCTCCATCATCCGCGCGAAGTCGAGCAACTTGGCCTTGACGGAATCACCCAGGCCCTCGATTCCGCCGGCGTTTCTCAGGGCGTCGAACAGCGGAATGCCGGACCGGACGGCGTAATCCTGGGCCTTCTCGATTGTGACTTTGCCGATCCCGCGAGCCGGCGTGTTGACGATCCGCAACAGCGCGATCTCATCGGCCGGATTCACGAGGACTTTCAGGTAGGCCAGCACATCGCGAATCTCCTTGCGATTGTAGAACTCGACGCCCCGCACGACCTGGTATGGAGTCCTGTGACGGATGAAGGCCTCCTCCAGGGCCCGGCTCAGGGAATTGACGCGATAAAAGACGGCGATGTCGCGGCCGGACACGCCACAGGCAAGGAGCTCTCGCACCCTACGGCCCACACCGTCGGCCTCAGCCGCCTCGTCTGCACAACACTGGACGGAGAACTCACCCTCGTGCACCCGCGTGGGGATCAGCTTCTTCTGCTTGCGGTTCCTGTTACACGCGATGAGCAGGTCGGCCGCCTGCAGAATGGCGGCCGTGCTGCGGAAGTTCTCTTCCAGGCGGATGGTGACCGCCTCGGGCCAGTCCTTCTCAAACGCAAGAATGTTGCGAATGTCCGCTCCCCGCCAGCGATAGATCGACTGGTCCGGGTCGCCCGTCGCACAGATGTTGCGGTGGTGCAGGGCGATTGCCTTGGCCAGCCTGTACTGCGCGTGGTTCGTGTCCTGGTACTCGTCGATCAGCAGGTACCGGAAGCGGTCCGCAAGCTCGCCGCAGACCGTCGCATCGTTCTCCAGCAGCAGGGCCACCTTCATCAGCAGGTCGTCGAAATCGAGCCCGTTGCGTTCGGCCAGCAGCTTCTGATACCGCACATACACCTTGGCAAGCGCCTGCGAGAAGTAATCGACCGCCTGCTCTTTGAACGTTTCCGGACCGACCAGCTTGTTCTTGAGGGTTGAGACCGCTTCCAGCATGCGGCCCGCCGGGAACGCGCTCGTATCGAGGTTACAGTCACCGATAGCCTGTTTGATGCAGCGGGTCTGATCGGCCTCATCATAGATGCTGAAGTTGCGGCCGATGCCTGCCGCATCGGCGTAGCGATGCAGAATCCGCACACAGAGCGAGTGGAACGTGCTGATGTGTGCGCCGCCGGAGGCGCCGAGCGAAGCCGCTCGCTGTCGCATTTCCTCCGCCGCTTTGTTTGTGAAGGTGATCGCACAGATGTTGTACGGCCTGACCCCGGAATCGATCAAGGCCGCGATGCGATACGTAATGACACGGGTCTTTCCGCTCCCCGGGCCCGCGAGGACCAATAGCGGCCCCTCGCGATGGCATACGGCCTGCCTCTGGGACGGCGTCAGACTCTGCAGAAGGCCCTCATCCATGCTCGAAGTATGATCCTCAAAATGCTGATGCGCAGACGACTCCGAAGGCGGCGGGTTTC
>Ga0116141_10003753_pt1 | contig 12843 bp, 13 predicted proteins | sample AD_UKC097_MetaG_FD_89744 | JGI IMG/M metagenome (GOLD analysis project Ga0116141, IMG submission 89744) | Active sludge microbial communities of municipal wastewater-treating anaerobic digesters from USA - AD_UKC097_MetaG | ecosystem: Engineered > Bioreactor > Anaerobic > Digestate | place: USA... | reverse complement strand
CCTGCTCGGCGGCGCTGCGCTCAGAGGGGTCGGCCACGAACACCGCGGTGCGGTAGGACGGGCCGTAGTCACAGATCTGCCCCGCCGGGTCGGTGGGATCGATATTGTGGAAGAAGGCGTCGACCAGCTGCGAATAGCTGATCTTGGCCGGGTCATAGGTCACCCGGATCGCCTCGAAATGTCCGTCGTGGTTCTCGTAGGTGGGGTTCTTCCGGACGCCGCCGGAATAGCCCACCACCACGTCCTTGACGCCTGGGGTGTGCTCGATGTCGTGCTCGGCCGACCAGAAGCAGCCGCCCGCGAAGATCGCGGTCTTGTAGGGGCCGGCGGCGGAGGTGGCGCTCGCGGCCCCGGCGACGGCAAGCGTGACGATCATCAGGCGGCGGATCATGGGGGTCTCCGGTCTCGGTGAGGTTACGCGGGCGTGGCCACAAGGGATGCGGCCATCTCAATCCAGGCGCAGCAGGCGGTCCAGGGCGAAACGTCCGCCGCCCCGGGCGATCAGATAGATCAGCAGCCCGGCCCAGCTCAGGTGGGTCGGCCAGGCGTCGGGATAGACGAAGATCTCGATCACCAGGGTCATGCCCAGGAAGGCCAGGGCCGAGGCCCGCGTGAACAAGCCCAGCACCAGGAGGATCGAGAACAGGTGCTCGGCATAGGTGGCCAGGTGCGCCGCCAGGTCCGGCGGGATCAGCGGCAGGTGATACTCCTCCCTGAACAGGGTGTAGGTCCCGTCGGTGATGTGGATCAGGCCGTCGACCTTGGTCCGGGCCGACTGGAAGAACACCCCGGCCACGCCGAGCCGGGCCACAAGGCCGATGAGGTCTTCGGGGATGCGTTGGGTAAGCGCCGTCAGGCGGCCATAGGTCTGGGCGATCATGCTGGGATATCCGTGAGGCCGGCGAAGGCGCCGGCGGCGATAAGGGTTGAGAACAGGCCGGCCAGGTCCAGGCCAGGCTCAGTGGTCAGGGCGGCCTCAGCCGCCTGGGCCAGGCTCTGGCCCGCCCGGCAGGCGGCCAGGAAGGCGGCACCGCCAGGGCTGAGCGACAGGGTCTCGACAGTGAGGCGTGGACGCAGGACCAGGACGGCGCTCGGCGCATCGTCCAGCTCCAGGGCCTCCGACGCTGGCTCCGCGCGCAGGGCCAGCCACAGCTCGGCCAGGCCGTCGTCAAAGGTGAACAGCCGGGCGCTCGGATGCAGGGTCGGGGCCGTGACCGCGAAGTCCTCCGCGCCCAGGGCCTCAAAGGCCGCGGCCTCAAGCGGCGCGGCGTCCTCGGCCAGGTGCGCCTCCACCCAGGCCCGGTCGAGCCGGGCGAGATTGGCCAGGAATGGCATGGCTGCGGCGGGCGCGAAGCCCTCCAGCCAGTCGGCGAAGTCGCCGCCGTGGTCCAGCAGCGAGGCCTTGGCCGGCGGTCGTTCTGCGGCGTGGCGGACAGCGGCGGCGCTGAGCCAGGCCTCCCCCGTCACCTTGGCCACGGCGGGGAAGTTGGCGACCAGGGCGTCGGCGCAGCCCTTGGCCACGGTGTTGCGATAGACGCTGACGCCTGTGGGCTCAGCGCCCCAGGGCGCCAGGGCGGCGTCATCGCCCGCCAGCGCCGCCGAGAACGCATCCTGGAACAGGGACAGCTCAGACATGGGCCAGCGCTCCCGCCAGCAAGCCATGGGCCCGGTCGCGCTCGGTCATCAGCTCGCAGAAGGCCGGAATGTTGTCGTCCCGCTCGATCAGGGTGGGCCTAGGCCCGATCCGTTCGATCAGCCGGGCGTAGAGGCTCCACACCGTCTCGGCCACCGGCGCGCCGTGGGTGTCGATCAGGAGGTCGCAGGTCGCATCAGCCTCGTGGCCGGCCAGGTGGATCTCCCCCACCGCCTGGGTGGGCAGGGCGTCCAGATAGGCCCGGGCGTCGAAGCCGAGGTTGTGAGCGCTGACCGCCACATTGTTCACGTCGACCAGCAGGCCGCAGCCGGTCTTTCGAACCAGGTCGGCCAGGAACTCGGTCTCGGGCAGCTCATGGCCCTTGAGCGGCGTATAGAGCGACGGGTTCTCGATCAGCACCGGGCGGCCAAGCGCGTCCTGCATCCGGCCCACATTGTCGGCGATGCGGGTGAGCGCCTCAGCCGTGCGGGGAAACGGCAAGAGGTCCGGCGCATAGGCGCCCCGGCGCTTGGACCAGGCCAGGTGCTCGGAGACCACGAAGGGCTGGAACCGATCCACCAGCGCCTTCAGCGCCGCCAGGTGGTCCGCATCCGGCGCCTCGTCGGCGGCCAGCGACATGCCCACCCCGTGCAGGGACAGGGGATGCTTGGCGCGGATAGCCTCCAGCCAGGCGAGCCGCGGCCCGCCGGCGCACATGTAGTTTTCGGGATGAACCTCGAACCACAGCCCCTCCGCCCCGCAGTCCAGGGCGGCCTCATAGTGCTGGGGCTTCAGGCCGATCCCGGCGGCGGCGGCGGAGGGGGTCACGGTCAGGCCTTGGGGCTCAGCGAGCCCATGCCGTGCGGCGTCTTGGTGGTGACGCAGGTCCCCTTGGGCACGCGCTTATAGGACATCCCGTCATAGTCGACCTTGGAGGTCCCGGCGCAGGTGGCGCCGGCGGCGGCCTTGCAGTCATTGTGGCCCGCCAGGGCCACGCCGTAGCAGCGTTCCGTGGTCAGCAGCTTGGGGATCTGGGCCAAGCGGGCCATCTGGCCGGCCTGGGCGGCGCCGGCGCTGAGGGCCAGCAGACCGGCGGCGGCGAGGCCCGCACGGGCGAGGGTCTTGGAGGTCATGGACGTTTCCCGAGGCGGTCTTGGAGGGAGAGGCGCGGCGGACGCAAAGGCCCGCCGCGATCAGGCTCAGGCCTTGGGGGTGAGCGAACCCATGCCCTTGGGCGTCTTCATGGTGACGCAGGTCCCCTTCGGCACTTCCTTGAAGGCCTTGCCGTCATAGTCGACCTTGGACGAGCCGGCGCAGGTGGTGCCCGCTCCCGCCTTGCAGTCATTGTGGCCGGCCATGGCCACGCCGTAGCACTTCTCGGTCGCGGCCGGCTTGTCGGCGGCGAGCGCCGCGCCGCCGGTCAGGGCCAGGAGGGCGGTGGCGGCGAGGGTGGTCTTGATCGCGTTCATCTGGGTCGTTCCTTGGTTGGCAGGAGGGCCGCGTCCGGCGGCGCTCACAGACCCAGTTCGCAAGCCCAGCGGCTCAGGTTACGCAGACCCTCGATATTTTTTTCTGCGCCGGCCCGTGTAACCTTGGACCGGCTCTGCCCGAACTCATGGAGACCCGCCCGCGTGGCCGCAGACCTCGAGGACCGCCTGAAGGCCTTGATGCTGCGCGGCCAGGCCGGCGACGCCGCCGCCTGGCGCGAGCTGCTGGCCCTGCTCAGCGTGCGGCTTCGGATGTTCTTCGCCCGCAGGCTTGATGGCGGCGCGGACGTGGAGGACCTGGTGCAGGAAACCCTTCTGGCGGTGCACCGCCGGCGCATGACCTACGACCCGGCCCAGCCGTTCACGGCCTGGGCCCACGCCATCGCCAAGTACAAGCTGATCGATCACTGGCGGCGCAACCGGACGCGGAAGCACGAGCCCCTCGACGACCTGGCCGACTTCCTGGCCGCGCCGGAAACCGAGGCTCCGGAGACCCGCGGCGATCTCGACCGGGTGCTTGCGCACCTGCCGGATCGGCAGCAGAAGCTGGTGCGTGACGTAAAGCTTCAGGGCCTGAGCCTGGCCGAGGCCGGCGCCCGGGCCGGGATCAGCGAAGGCGCCGCCAAGGTCGCCCTGCACCGGGCCCTGAAGGCGCTGACCGAATTCGCCCTCAAGGGGCGCGACGACAAGGAGCGCGGGTGAAGACCGACGACCTGATCGAGGCGCTTAGCCTGGACGTGGCCCCCGCCGCCGGGGTCCGCCCCCGCCTGGCCGGGGCGGCGGGCGCGGGCGCTGTGGTCGCCTTCGCCCTGGTCGCCCTGTGGCTGGGGTTCCGGCCCGACTATCCGGCCGCCTTCGGCAAGCCGATGTTCTGGATGAAGGCGATCTATGCGGCCCTGATCGCCCTGGGCGGCTTCTGGTGCGTGGACCAGCTCGCCCGTCCCGCCGGCTCGGGCCGCAAGGGCGTAACCTTCGTCCTGGTCGTCTTCGGCCTGATCTGTCTCGCCGCCCTGGTGCGCTGGTTCATCACCCCGGCGGAGGACCGCATGCCGCTGTTGATGGGCCAGTCCTGGCGGGTCTGCCCGCGCAATATCCTGGCCCTGTCCCTGCCGATCCTGGCCGCCACCCTGGTCGTGGTCCGCCGGCTTGCCCCCACCCGCCTGGTCCTGGCAGGGGCGGCCGCGGGGCTATTCTCCGGCGGGGTCGCCGCCGTGGTCTACGGCCTGCACTGCCCTGAGAGCACCATGCCCTTCGTGGCGGTCTGGTACAGCCTGGGCATCAGCGCGCCAGTGGTGATCGGCGCTGTGCTGGGGCCTTGGGCCCTGCGCTGGCGGTAGGCGCAGCAATGAGTGTCATCCCGGTTTCGGCGCAGCGAAAGACCGGGACCCATAGACACAGATTTTTCCGGATCGCCCCGCGCGTATGGGTCCCGGACAAGCGCTGCGCTTTCCGGGATGACACCGGTGTGGGACTAAACCGCCACCTCGAACGCGGCCTCGGTCTTGGCCCGCACCTCGTCCACGGTCACGCCGGGGGCCAGGGCGGTCAGGGTCACCGGGGTCTTGCCGCGGTTCACCTGGAAGACGCCCAGGTCGGTGACCACCATATCCACCACGCCCGCACCGGTCAGCGGCAATGAGCAGGCCTTGACCAGCTTGGGCGCGCCCGACTTCTCGGTATGCTCCATGACCACGACCACCCGCTTGACGCCGGCCACCAGGTCCATGGCCCCACCCATGCCCTTCACCATCTTCCCCGGCACCATCCAGTTGGCCAGGTCGCCATTGGCCGCCACCTGCATGGCGCCCAGGATGGAGAGGTCGATATGCCCGCCACGGATCATGGCGAAGCTGTCGGCCGAGCTGAAATAGGACGAGCTCGCCAGCTCGGTGATGGTCTGCTTGCCGGCGTTGATCAGGTCGGCGTCCTCGTCCCCCTCAAAGGGGAACGGGCCCATGCCCAGCATGCCGTTCTCCGACTGCAGGGTGACACTCATGCCTTGCGGGATATAGTTCGCCACCAGGGTCGGGATGCCGATGCCCAGGTTCACATAGAAGCCGTCGCGCAGCTCGGCGGCGGCGCGGGCCGCCATTTCATCGCGGGTCCAGCCCTTTTGAGTGTCTTGGGCCATCAGACACTCTCCCGCGCGCGCACCGTGCGCTGCTCGATCCGCTTCTCGTAGGACGCGCCCTGAAGGATACGGTCCACATAGATGCCCGGCGTGTGGATGTGGTCCTTGTCGATGGAGCCCACCGGGACCAGGTGCTCGACCTCGGCGACACAGACCTTGCCGGCCGTGGCCATCATCGGATTGAAGTTCCGCGCCGTCTTTCGTTAGACGAGGTTGCCCTCGGCGTCGCCGGTGTGGGCCTTGACGATCGACAGGTCGGCGGTCAGACCGCGCTCCATCACATAGAGCTCGCCATCAAACTCGCGGACTTCCTTGCCCTCGGCCACCAGGGTGCCGACCCCGGTCTTGGTGAAGAAGGCCGGGATGCCCGCCCCGCCGGCCCGGATGCGCTCGGCGAGCGTGCCCTGCGGGTTGAACTCCAGCTCCAGCTTGCCGGACAGGTAAAGCTCGGCGAACAGCTTGTTCTCGCCGACGTAGGAGCTGATCATCTTGCGGATCTGGCCGGCGCCCAGCAGGACGCCGAGGCCAAACCCGTCGATCCCGCAATTGTTCGAGATCACCGTCAGGTCCTTGACCCCGGTGTCGCGGATCGCCGCGATCAGGTTTTCGGGAATGCCGCAGAGGCCGAAGCCCCCGGCCATGATGGTCATGCCGTCGAACAGCAGCCCCGAGAGCGCCTCGACCGCATCCTTGCGAACCTTGTCAGCCATGCCATCTGATTACGCCGCACTGCAGCATTTGAAAACCTCCCTTACGTAAATCGCGCCCACCCCCCCGCGAACTCGGGCATAGTCCCGGCGACGCCGAAGGATTTCCGACCCCATGCACGGACAAGACCTGCTCATCCAGGCCCTGGTCTACCTGACCGCCGGGGTCATCTCCGTGCCCATCGCCAAGCGGCTGGGCCTGGGCTCGGTGCTGGGCTACCTGATCGCCGGCGTCCTGGTCGGACCCTTTGTCCTCGATCTGGTGGGCGAGGCGCACGACGTCATGACCTTCGCCGAGTTCGGCGTGGTGATCCTCCTGTTCCTGATCGGGCTGGAGGTGCGGCCCGCCCTGCTCTGGCGGATGAAGACCGCGATCTTCGGGCTTGGCGGCGGCCAGTTGGCCCTCACCGCCATCGCCGTTGGCGCCGGCGCCCTGACCCTCGGCATGAGCTGGAAGCCGGCGCTCGCCACCGGCCTGATCCTGGCCATGTCCTCCACCGCTATCGTGCTGGCCAATCTGGAGGAGCGCGGCCTGCGCCAGGGTCCGGTGGGCGAGGCGGTGTTCGGCGTGCTGCTGTTCCAGGACCTGGCGGTCATCCCCCTGTTCGCCATCCTGCCCCTGCTGGCCGTGCATCCGGCCGCGGCGGAGGCCGCGACCCACGCCGGCGGGATCGCCGACCTGCCGGCCTGGCAGCAGGCGGGCCTGGCCATGGCCGCCATCGCCGCGGTGGTGTTCGGCGGCCGCTACGCCATCCGCCCGGTGTTTCGCTTCATCGCCGCCGCACGCCTGCGCGAGATCTTCACCGCCTTCGCCCTGCTGCTGGTGGTGGCCGTCGCCGCCCTGATGGAGCTGGTCGGCCTGTCCCCGGCGCTCGGCGCCTTCCTGGCCGGGGTGGTGCTGGCCGAGAGCGAGTTCCGGCGCGAGCTGGAGACCGACATCGAGCCGTTCCGCGGCCTGCTGCTGGGCCTGTTCTTCATCACCGTCGGCGCGGGCCTGGACTTCGACGTGGTGATGTCAAAACCCCTGCTGATCCTGACCCTGGTGCTGGGCATGATGGGACTGAAGGCGGTGGCCATGTACCTGACCGGCCGGGCGCTGGGCCTGACCCGCCCCGAAGCCGGGGTCAGCGCCGTGGCCCTGGCCCAGGGCGGCGAGTTCGCCTTCGTCCTGATCAGCTTCACCGTCGGCGCCCGGATCTTGCCCGCCGAGTATGGCAAGCTGCTGTCGGCGGTCGTCGCCGTGTCGATGGCGCTTACTCCCATCGCCTTTGCGCTCTACGCCCGCTTCGTCCTCAACCGCTCGGTCGCCGAAGGCGCCGCGCCGGAGGAGACCGCCTTTGACGAGGCGCCCCAGGTGATCGTCGCCGGCCACGGCCGCTTCGGCCAGATCGTCAGCCGCCTGTTGCTGGCCAACGACATCCCCACCGTCACCCTGGATTCCAGCATCGAGCAGATCGAGCTGCTGCGCCGGTTCGGCCGCGAAGTGCACTATGGCGACGCCGGCCGCCTCGACCTGCTGCGCGCCGCCGGCGCCGAAAAGGCCAAGCTCTTGCTCATCGCCATCGACGACCAGGACCGGGCCGTCGAGATCGTCGAGGCCGCCCGCGACGCCTTTCCGCACCTGACCATCCTGGCGCGGGCCTTCGACCGCCGGCACGCCTATGACCTGCTGCGCAAGGGCGCCGACGGCATCGAGCGCGAGACCTTCGAGGGCAGCCTCAAGTTCGGCGAGAGCGCCCTGAAGGCCCTGGGCTTCTCCAGCCGCCGGGCGACCAAGGCCGCCAGCCTGTTCCGCAAGCACGACATCGCCACCTTCGAGCGCCTGGCCCCGGTCTGGGGCGAGGACCGCTACATCCTGGCCAGCCGCGACGCCGCCGAAACCATGGACCGCCTGCTCCGCGCCGACCTGGACCAGATGGACCTCGACGACGAGGACGAGACGGCCCCGAAGACGGCCAAGGCGTCCTAGAGCCCCCCCACCCTGCCCTCTCCCCGCAAAGGCAGGGCTATCGCATATGGTGTTTCAGCCCCCGACATCGTCACCCCAAGACTGGTTCTTGGGGTCCCTCGTTCAGCTGCACGGCTGTGGCCCAGGTCCCACCGCCTCGCCGGCGGCGAGGCCCTATTTCAACACGAAGGGCACAAAGGGCACGAAGACACTAAGGGGTCTAAATTCTGACGGGGGAGCATCAGGATTAGATTGCGCGCGCCGCGCGCCTTTGTGTGCTTTGTTTTCCTTCGTGCCCTTTGTGGTCCCAAGCTGCGGTTGGACCGGGCGCTGCGGCTGGAGCCGGCCCCCTCCTCCAAACCCCGAATTTGATCCAGGTCTGGAGACAGGCCCGTCTCAGGTGTAGGGGTTCGCCCATGAGCGACAGCATCCAGCCGGTCTCGTTCCGGAATTTCGCCACCGACTTCGCCGGCTTCTCACAGGAGTTGGGGACGTCCTTCGCCACCTACGGCTTCGCGGTCATCTCCGACCATGGCCTCGACCAGGCCCGGATCGACGCCGCCATCGCTGCGGCCAAGGCCTTCTTCGCCCTGCCGGAGGAGACCAAGAAGGCCTATGTCGTCGGGACCGGCGGCCAGCGGGGCTACACCCCCTTCGGCATCGAGACCGCCAAGAACCACGAGCACTTCGACCTGAAGGAGTTCTGGCACATGGGCCGGGACCTGGCCCCGGGCCACAGGTACGAAGGGATCATGCCGCCCAATGTCTGGCCCTCGGAAGTTCCCGCCTTCCACGCCGACGTCGCCTGGCTGTTCAACGCCCTCGACGCCATGGGCGTGAAGGTGCTCGAGGCCATCGCCAGCTATCTGAACTTGGATCGCGGCTTCTTCGCCCCGACCGTTCAGGACGGCAACTCCATCCTGCGCCTGCTGCACTATCCGCCCGCGCCCTTCGATGGCCCCAACATCCGGGCCGGCGCGCACGAGGACATCAATGTCATCACCCTGCTGCTCGGCGCGGAAGAAGCGGGTCTCGAAGTCCTGAAGAAGGACGGAACCTGGCTGCCGATCAGCCCGCCGCCGGGCGCCCTCGTGATCAATATCGGCGACATGCTGCAGCGACTGACCAACCATGTCCTGCCGTCCACCACGCACCGGGTGGTCAATCCGGCGCCGGAGCGTCGCGGCTTCCCGCGCTATTCGACGCCCTTCTTCCTGCACTTCAATCCGGACTACCTGATCAAGACCCTGCCGACCTGCGCGGGCCCTGAGCGTCCGGACCGCTACCCGACCCCGATCACCGCCGATGAGTTCCTGCGCGAGCGGCTGCGGGAGATCAAACTCCTGTAGGTTGCCGGACGGCGAAGGTTCGCCACGGAAATTTAACGCCAAGGGTCTGATAGTCCCCGCTTAACGCTGTTTAAGGGGACAGAATGGCCTCTCGGACCACGGCGGCCCCGGACCCAGCCAGGCGCTTGGCGGCGCTTGGCGACCTGGACCTGACGAGCCTTTCGCCGACCATCGCGCGGGTGGAACGTCTTGCACGCATGCACTGCGGGCTGGAATCGGCCGTGGTCTTCGCCGACGCCGACGGCGTCTGGCGCATGGACGCGCCCGAGGACTGGGACCACGCCGCCGACCCCTCCATCACCTTCGCCGGCGTCGCCCTGACGCAGCCCGACCTGTTGTGGGTGGAAGACGCCCGGGCCGACGCCCGGTTCAACGCCCACCCCTATGTGACCGGTCCCCGCGGCCTGCGCTTCTACGCCGGCGCGCCGATCCAGCTGGCGGATCGCCGGATCGGGGTGATGGCGGTGGCCGGGACCGAGCCCAGGGCCTTCGACGCCGACCTCGCCGTCTTCATCCAGGACCTGGCCGACATCGTCGCCAACGAGTGCGCCCAGCACCGGACCTTGCGCGACCTGGCCGAGATGAAGGACCAGGCCGCCGCCGCCCTCGACGACGCCAAGCGGTCCGAGCGGCGGCTGCAGCTGGCCCTGGACATCGGTGAGCTGCGGGCGTGGGAGATGGACTTCAGCCGCGAGGAGCTTATCGAGGCCGGCGCCCAGCGCGCGCTCAACACCACCTACGAAGAATTCAGCGCCAATGTCTGGCGCGACATCCACCCCGAGGACCTCCCGGCCTGCAAGGCCGCCTGGAAGGCGCACCTGGAGGGGGGGCCGATCTTCCGCCAGACCCATCGCAGCCTGCTCGAGAACGGTGACGCCGCCTGGACCTTCACCGCCTGCGAGGCGGTGCGTGACGACCGCGGCCAGATCGTGCGGGTGCTGGGCGTCATGCGCGACATCGACAAGCAGAAGCGCGCCGAGATCGAACTGGTGAAGGCCAAGGAGGAGGCCGAGGCCGCCAACCGGGCCAAGAGCGAATTCCTGGCCAATATGAGCCACGAGATCCGCACTCCGCTGAACGGCGTCATGGGCGTGGCCGGCGCCCTGGGCCGCACCGAGCTGTCCCCCAGCCAGGCAGAGATGGTCGGGCTGATCGAGACCTCGGCCCAGACCCTGGAGGCCTTGCTCACAGATATCCTCGACCTGGCCCGGATCGAGGCCGGCCGGCTGGAGATCCGCCCCGAGACCTTCGATGTGGCGACCTCGGTCAACGCCTGCGCCGCCCTGTTCCAGGCCAACGCCGAGTCCAAGGGCCTGAAGCTGTCGGTGGAGATCCAGCCCCACGCCCGCGGCGCCTATGAGGGCGACGCTCCACGCCTGCGCCAGATTCTGTCCAACCTGCTGGGCAACGCGGTGAAGTTCACCGCCGCCGGCGAGGTGAAGCTCACGGTTCGCGGCCGCCGCGACGAGACCACAACCCACCTGGAGTTCGAGGTCGCCGATACCGGCATCGGCTTCGACGAAGCCACCCGCCAGCGCCTGTTCGGCCGCTTCCAGCAGGCCGACGGCTCCATCACCCGCAAGTACGGCGGCACCGGCCTGGGCCTGGCTATCTCGCGCTCCCTGGCCGAGGCCATGGACGGAGAGCTGAGCGCCGCCTCCACGCCGGGCGAGGGCTCGGTCTTCACCCTGTCCATCGAACTGCCCCGCCACACCGGCGCGGTGGAGATGTGGGGCGAGCACGAGGCCGCGGCCGAGACCGACCTGACCGCCATGCGGGTGCTGTTGGCCGAGGACCATCCCACAAACCGGAGAGTGGTCGAACTGATCCTGGGCGCCGCGGGCGTGAACCTGGTCAGTGTGGAGAACGGGCTGGAGGCCGTCGACATGGCCTCAAGGACCGGCTTCGACCTGATCCTGATGGACATGCAGATGCCGGTGATGGATGGGCTCACCGCCATCCGGGCGATCCGTCGCAACGAGGCCCGGCTGGGCCGGCGGCGCACGCCGATCTACACCCTGACCGCCAACGCCATGCCCGAGCACGCCCAGGCCTCGCACCAGGCCGGAGCCGACGGCCACGTGACCAAGCCGATCACCGCCGAGGGCCTGCTGAAGGTGGTCGAACAGGTCTCCTGCGCCCTGGAGCGCGAGGACGACCAGACCGTGCGCGCGGCGGGCTGACGGGCGCCCCGGCCAGGGGTCGGGACTATCGCCTGGCCCGCCCGCCGGAGCCCGCCCCTATTGCGAGATCCGCAGGCTGGCGATGGAGCCGGCGATGGAGTTGAAGGCGGCCGTCAGGTCGCTGGCCTGGGTCACGTCGTAGTACTTGTCCGTGGACGAGGCGCAGGCCTTCAGCAGGGTCTTGGAGCTGTTCGAGACGCTGACCCCCACCGTGTAGATGGTGATGTTCTTGGCCTTGATGTTGGTGCACAGGGCCGAGAAGCGTTTGTTCATCTTGGTGGTGCGGGTGGAGTTGGAGCTGCTCGTGGTGCCGAGCAGGTTCTGCCAGATATAGCCCAACCCCTCATAGTAGGAGTCGTTGTCGCTCCAGCGCGGCGAGGTGAAGGTGTTGTCGCCGTCGGTCATCAGCACGATGATCTTGCGCAGATTGGCAGTGGAATAGGCCGCTCCGTCGGCGAAGGGCGCATTGGGCGACAGGGTGTGCCAGCCCCAGACCAGGCCCATGGGCACGTTAGTCTCGCCGGTGGCGACCATGGCGTCGATCGCCGTCTTCACCGTCGAAGTGGTGGTCGTCAGACGGATCACGGTCTGCATGTCGCAGTCCTGGTTGGGACCGGCGACCGAGCCGGACAGGGTCGTATTGTACTTCTGCACCCGCTTCTGGCGCGTCTGCCAGTTCGAGCTGTTGGTCCCGTCGTCCAGGTAGTCGTTGTAGGAATCGAAGCCGTCGTCGGTGTCCGCCTCGTCCGGCCAGAAATAGGGGACGAACATGGTGGCCGGCGTACCTGAGGTCGGGGCGGTCTCCTGGATGTCGTAGGGCTGCTGGCGGCTTTCCACGCAGCCCGCCCAGGACTTGCCCATCTGCTTCATCAGGGTGAAGCGGTCCTGCTTGCTGGCGAAGACGTCGGTGCCATCATTGACGTGCGCCTGGCCTTGCGGATCCAGCCAGGTGGGAATGCCCGTCCCGGTGTGGGTGCTGGTGTTGTAGTTGGTCAGGCTGGTGGTCCCCTGCACCCGCACCGACATCGAGAACGGCACCAGGGAGATCTTCAGCGGGTCGGTCAGGGTGGAGGTGGAGGCCGAGGTCACCAGGGTGTCGATCAGGCTCTTGGCCGCCGTCTTGGTGTTGGTGAGCTTAGTGCCCTCCATCGAGCCGGTGTTGTCGAGCACCAGGGCCACTTCCAGCTTCTCGGTGCCGCGCACCACGGTGGAGTTGGCCTTCAGGTTGGCGTGCGGCCACAGGGCCGGCGCGACCGCGGGGGCGGTGATCTCCGCATAGCCGGTGACCGTGTCACCGCTCAGGGTGAAGGTCGAGGCCACCAGGGTCACCCCTGACGGCAGCACCAGGTTGGCGGCCAGGGCCTTGTCGCCGACAGCGTCCACGGCCGCGCTGGTGGTGGAGTTG
>Ga0116141_10003751_pt1 | contig 12850 bp, 13 predicted proteins | sample AD_UKC097_MetaG_FD_89744 | JGI IMG/M metagenome (GOLD analysis project Ga0116141, IMG submission 89744) | Active sludge microbial communities of municipal wastewater-treating anaerobic digesters from USA - AD_UKC097_MetaG | ecosystem: Engineered > Bioreactor > Anaerobic > Digestate | place: USA... | reverse complement strand
CGCGCGGTGCCGAGCGTGGTGACCACGATGGCCTGGGTCTCGCCGCGGGTGAACAGGGCCGAACCGTGGGTGCGCGGCAACACGCCGGCCTTCACGGTGATCGGGCGCACGGTGTCGAGCGCGCGGCCGTCGATGCGGATCTTGGTATCGAGCACCGCGTCGCGCAGGGTGCGGTATTCCAGTTCACCGAATTCCCTGGAAAGCTCGGCCTTGTCCCAGCCCTCGGCTTCGACGCGGCCGGCGAGCTGTTCGGTCACGCCCTTTTTGATGGCGGCGATGGCGTCGCGGCGCTGGAGCTTGTCGGTGATCCTGAAGGCACCGGCGAGCTGGCTGCCGACCGCCTCCTTGAGGGCGGCGATCAGCGCGTCGTTCTTGGCAGGAGCCACCCAGTCGGACGGCTTGGTGCCGGCTTCGACGGTGAGCTCGTTGATCGCGTTGATGACCTTCTGCATCTCGCGGTGACCGAAAGTGACGGCGCCGAGCATCACGTCCTCGGACAGCAGGGCCGCTTCGGATTCCACCATCAGCACGGCGTTTGCGGTGCCGGCGACGACGAGTTCGAGCTGCGATTCCTTCAGTTCGGAAACGGTCGGGTTGAGCAGGTACTGGCCATCCTTGTAGCCGACCTTGGCGGCGCCGATCGGCCCCTTGAACGGAGTTCCGGCCAGCGACAGCGCGGCGGAAGCGCCGATCAGGGCGGGGATGTCGCCATCCACTTCCGGATTCAGCGAGATCACCTGGGCGATGATCTGCACTTCGTTCTTGTAATCCTCGGGGAACAGCGGGCGGATCGGGCGATCGATCAGGCGGCTGATCAGGGTTTCCTTCTCGGTCGGGCGGCCTTCGCGCTTGAAGAAACCGCCGGGAATGCGGCCGCCGGCGTAGAACTTCTCGACGTAATCGACCGTCAGCGGGAAGAAATCCTGGCCTTCGCGCGCGCTCTTGGCTGCGACGGCGGTGACGAGCACGACGGTGCCGTCCACGTTCACCATCACCGCACCGCTGGCCTGGCGGGCGATTTCGCCCGTTTCCAGGGTGACCTGGTGATTGCCGTACTGGAATGTCTTGCTAACTTTCGCCACGATCTGGATTCCTTAGGACTTCGTGTTGGCTCCGCGGGCCGGAATGCCGCTGCGGGGAGCCGGGCGCCTGGGCACCCGGGAAAACAAGCGCGGCGCATTTCTGCGCCGCGCGGAGGAAACGGGGATGTCAGCGGCGCAGGCCGAGACGCTCGATCAGCGTCTTGTAGCGCTCGACGTCATTGTCCTTGAGATAGCCCAGCAGGCTGCGGCGCTGGTTGACCAGCATCAGCAGGCCGCGGCGGCTGTGGTGATCCTGCTTGTGGACCTTGAAGTGCTCGGTGAGCTGCTCGATGCGGGCCGACAGCAGGGCGACCTGGACTTCCGGCGAGCCGGTGTCGTTGGGGCTGCGCTTGTAGTCGTTGATGATCTTTGCGGTATCGATGGACATGGTGACCTCTATGGGACGCGGGACCTGCAGGAACGCCGGCCATCAACCGAACGCACCGCCTGATCCGCCGTGAAAGGCCCGCCGTGGGCGGGAATCGGGTGCCTTGCGGAAACAAAGCCTCGGAATTATAGCGGTGAACCGCGTTGAATCTCAAGTCAAAGGGATGGTCAAAAGCCGCACGGGAGGCCGTTGCGGGCGCCTGCGTGCCGCCGCTCGAAGCCGGCGACGCGTCAGCCGCCCGGCTCGAAACCGTCGCCGAACACGCGCTGGCGGTCGCGCGTGCAGGCGCCCGGCTCGGTGGGATCGGTGCGCGCCTCGGCCATGCAGTCGTCGGGAGCCTGGCTCCTGCGCGGAATCGGCGCCAGCGCCGCCAGCCCCTGCGCGGAAAGCCGCAGGTCGGCCGTGGCTTCGTCGAGGAACCAGCCGGGCTGGGCGTCGCTGCGGTTGTCGGCCTGGGTAATCGATGCGCCATTGCGCGGCTGGATGCCCGCGTCCAGCAGGTTGCCCGCGGCATCCACGTTCGCGGCGCTGGCAAAGCGCGCCTCGATCGCGTTGCCGTAACGCCCGCGGGTGAGCACGGTGTTGAAGAGAATGCGCGCGCCCGGCGAGGTGGTGAAGATCGGCACGTCCACCGCGTAGGTGGCTCCCGGATTCCAGCGGATCAGGTTGTTGCGCACGAGGCCGCCGCTGTGGTCGCTGCCGCCGACAAGGCCCAGCGAAATGCCACGCGAGGAATCCAGGATCAGGTTGCGCTCCACCACCGTGTCGGCCGCGCCCTGCCACATCAGGATCGCCGGCCCGGCGAGACTGCCGTCCTGGCAGCGGATGCGCTCGATGCGGCTGTCGCGGATGATCCAGCGGTGGCCGCCGGTGGCGTCGATGCCGTTGGTATAGCAGCTTCCCGACGGCGCACCCTCGGGATGGTTCACGGCGCCGACGGTGTAGTCGATGAGCGAATGGGCGATCTCCACGTCGTCGGCGCCCGCGCCCGAGCCCTTGATGATCTGCTGGCCGGCATCGAAGGCGCGCACGTTGTGGATCCGCACCGCGCGCGCGCCCTGGGGGCCCTGTATTCCGATGGCGTGGTAGTAGACCTCGCCCACGCTGAAATCGGCCAGCACGACCTGGCTGGCGGTGAAGATCTGGATGCCGTAGGGAACGATCGGATCGAGCATGCCCGCGCCGCGCAGCACCACGTCGTCGCGATTGCCGGTGGCGCCCCGGATCTGCACGTCGACGATCGGCGCGGCCCCGTAGCGGCCTACCGTGATTCGGCCGTCCTGGCCGTTCGGAAAGTTCACCTGGTCGAGGCGATATTCCCCCGGGGCGATCACGATGGCCTGGTGGCTTTGCAGATTCCAGGCCGCATCCGCCAGTTCCTGCGCGGTGGCGACGTGGATGATGGTGTAGTGCGTGGGGTCGATCGGGGGCAATGGCGGCGCCGGACGCGGCGGCGCGGCTTGGGCCGGGAATCCGGCCAGCAGGGCGGAAATCGCAAAAGGGAAGGCAGGATTCATGTGCGCGAAAACACCAGAACCATCGGCAGCTGCGCGTCATCGAGAAGCGTCATCCCGAACCCGTCGAAAAACCACCTCGAGCGCACGGCGCGCGGGCTGGCGGCGGCGAGCGCGGCGCCCCCATCGCCTTGAGCAGGTCACGTCGATCCACGGCATACCTCCGGCGGGAAAACGGGATCGCGGATTCTAGGCGGCACCCGCAGGCCGCAACAGGCCCAACGGGCGCGACGCCCGATCAGCGGCGCACGGGATCAGACGAAGAGTTCGCGCCAGCGCACCAGGCGTTCGGCGATCTGCAGCTCGTCGCGCAGCGGGCCGTCCAGCGCATTGAGCGTGCGAACCGCCGCATCGAACCACGTCCCCAGGGCAAGAACATCGGCGGCGCGCGGAAGCTCGGCCAACGGGTCGGATCGCGTACTGCCGGCGCGCCGGGCCAGATGGTCGCGCACCAGTTCGCCGGCAAAGCGCAGGCGCAGCGCCGCGCGATCGGCGCACCAGAGTGCGGAAAGTTCGGCGGCACCTGCGCGGCCTGCGGCCAGCGCCACGAGGTCGGCCGCCACCTTGCGGCGCAGCGCCAGCGCATCGCCGGCAAGGTATTCGCGCGCCAGCCCGGGATTGCCCTGCGCCGCTTCCAGCGCCTCGCTGGCCGTGCGCGACGGATACCCCTGTCCGGCCAGCCAGTCCAGCGCCTCCTGCCGCGCGGGCAGGTCCATGCGCAGTTCCTGACAGCGGCTGCGGATCGTGGCGGGAAGCCGCTGCGGCTGGTCGGCCACGAGGATCAGGTAGCGCCCCGCCGCCGGCTCTTCCAGCGTCTTGAGCAGGGCGTTGAAGGCGCTGCGGTTCATCGCCTCGGCCGGATGGATCCGCGCCACCAGCGCGCGCGCGACCTGCGGGGTGAGCGCGAGCTTTTCACCGAGCCGCCGCACCTGCGCGATCAGGATTTCGCGGCGCAGCTCGCCCTTGTCGTTGGGCTCGAAGGTTTCCTCGATGCGGTCCGGATGGGTGCCGGCGTCCAGCAGCGCGCAGTGCCGGCATTGGCCACAGGCGAATCCTTCGCGCGGCGTGGCGCACAGCAGGCGCCGCATCAGGGCCTCGGAGAGCGCGCGCTTGCCCAGACCCGCCGGTCCGCCGATCAGGAGCGCGTGCGGCAGTCGCCCGGCGTCGAGCGCGCCGAGGATCTGGGTCCAGGCGCGCGCCTGCCAGGGCGAGAAATCCGTCATGGCCGCGCCTCGAAGTGGGCATCCAGCGCCGCGCCCAGTGCCGCCAGCACCGCCTCCAGCGGCTGGCCTGCGTCGATCACGCGCCAGCGCATCGGTTCCTGCGCGGCGCGGCGGCGGTAGGTGTCGCGCACGCGCTCGAAGAATTCCTCGCGCTCGGCTTCGATGCGGTCGGCCGAACCGCGTCCGCGCGCGCGCGCCAGACCCTGATCCACCGGCAGGTCGAGCAGCAGGCTCAGGTCCGGTTTCAGGCCGCAGACCCAGCGCTCCAGCTCGGCGATGCGACCGACGTCGATGCCGCGCCCGCCGCCCTGGTAGGCGAAGCTGGCATCGGTAAAGCGGTCGCTCAGCACCACCGCACCGCGCGCCAGCGCCGGGCGGATCACCTCGCGCACAAGCTGGGCGCGGGCGGCGAACATCAGCAGCAGTTCGGCTTCGGGGCACAGGCTGCCGTGACCGGGTTGCAGCACCACGCGGCGGATCGCCTCACCGGCCTCGGTGCCGCCCGGTTCGCGCACCTGCACCAGCTCCACGCCGCGCGCGGCGATGCGCTCGGCCACGAAGGCCATCGCGGTGGACTTGCCCGCGCCCTCGCCGCCTTCCAGCGTGATCAAACGACCGCTCACGGCTGCCGCACTCTGCGCCGGTACTCGGCCACGGCGCGGTTGTGTTCGTCCAGGGTGCGCGAAAAAACGTGCCCGCCGCTGCCGCGCGCCACGAAATACAGCGCATCGCCCGCGTCCGGACGCAGCGCCCCTTCGATCGCGGCGCGGCCCGGCAGCGCAATGGGGGTGGGCGGCAGGCCGTCGCGGGTGTAGGTGTTCCAGGGCGTGTCGGTGTCGAGCTGGCTGCGCGTGATCGGTCCGGAAACGCCTGCGCCGCGACCGTAGATCACGGTGGGATCGGTCTGCAGCCGCATGCCGCGCTTGAGGCGGCGCACGAACACCCCGGCCACCCGGTCGCGCTCTTCCGGCAGGCCGGTCTCCTTTTCCACGATCGAGGCCAGCACCAGCGCCTCGAAGGGCGTGGCCAGCGGAAGGTCCGGCGCACGCGAGGCCCAGGCCGCGTCCAGCACCTCGCGCAGCGCGCGATGGGCGCGCGCGAGGATCTGCGCATCGGTGGTACCGCGGGTGAACTGGTAGGTTTCCGGCAGGAACTGGCCTTCGGGCAGCAGGGCGCCGTCGCTGCCTTCCACGGTCTCGTCCACGCCGATGAACTCCAGCAGCTCGTCGTCGGGCACCCCCGGCAGGGTCTGCACCAGCACCGCGTCGGCCGCCAGCGCCAGCCGCAGCTCGCGCAGGGTCCAGCCTTCGACCAGGGTGATGCGGTACTGGATCACCTGCCCGCGCGCGAATTTGTCCAGCAGCGCCGGCGGCGTCAGCCCGGGTTCGACGGCATATTCGCCGGCCTGGATGCGCGCCTTGCGCTGCCAGCCCAGGGCGCGCCAGTAGAGTTCGTGCGCGCCGCCGTCCAGGCCCGCATCGCGCAGCTGCCCGAGCACGCCGCGAAACGACTGCCCGCGCGCGATGTCGATGACCTGCGGGGCACCGTCGGCCCGCAGCGGGGCGTGGAGGAAACGCTGGTAATCGCGCCACAGCCAGGCACCGGCCAGCGCCGCGAGCAGGACCAGCAGCAGCGCGAACAGGAACAAGCCGCGCCAGAAACCGCGCTGGGCGCCGCGCGCCGCGCATCGGCCGCGCACGCGCGATCGGGGAGCCATGTGAAAAGGAAAACTCATCGCGCAAGGATACCGGAGCCTGCGCCCTCAGCCGCCCAGGCCGAAGGCGCGCAGCAGCCCGCGCGCCTTGGCGCGGGTTTCGGCCAGCTCGCGTTCGGGATCGGAATCGGCCACGATGCCGGCGCCCGCGCGAAAGCCGGCGCGGCCGCCGTGCAGGGTCAGGGTACGGATCAGGATGTTGAGGTCCATGCGTCCGTCCCAGCCCAGATAGCCCAGCGCGCCGGTGTAGGCGCCGCGTCCCTCGCCTTCCAGCTCGGCGATGATCTGCATGCAGCGCACCTTGGGGCAGCCGGTGATGGTGCCGCCGGGAAACACCGCGTGCAGCACCTCGCCGGGCGAAGCCCCGGGCCGCAGCCGCCCGCGCACGTTGGAAACGATGTGGTGGACGTGGGCGTAGCTTTCCACCGCCATCAACTCGTCGACCTCCACGCTGCCGGCCGCGCAAACCCGACCCAGGTCACTGCGTTCCAGATCGATCAGCATGATGTGTTCGGCGCGCTCCTTGGGGTCGCCCACCAGTTCGCGCGTGCGCGCGGCGTCGTCATCGCCCGCCACGCGCGGCCGGGTGCCGGCGATCGGGCGCGTCTGGACGCGGTCGCCGCGCACTTCCACCAGCCGCTCGGGCGACGAGCTGGCGACGGCCCAGTCCTCGAAGGCCAGGAGCGCGGCAAACGGCGCGGGGTTGGCGGCGCGCAGGGCGGCAAAGGCATCGGCGGGCGAAACCTCGGCCGGCAGGTCCAGCGACCAGCGCCGCGACAGGTTCACCTGGAACACGTCGCCGGCCCCGATCCACGCCTTGGCGCGACGCACCGCGCGCAGGAAATCCGCGTCGGGCGCCTCACGCACCGCATTGGCCAGGACCCTTTGCTGCGCGGGCGCGGTTTCGCGGCAGGCCAGCACGTCCCGGTGCAGGGCTTCCAGCAGCGCCTCCTGTCCGGGCTCGGCCACGATCCAGGTGGCCTCTTCGCCATGGTCGATGATGACCGCGCCCGGGCAGCGCAGGGCCAGCGCCAGCGGCAGCGGCTCGGGCGGCGGCGGCAGCCTCAGGATCGGCTCGATCACGCCGGCGTATTCGTAGGAGACGAACAGCGCCCAGCCGCCGCGAAACGGCAGCGCCTCGTCAGGCCCGGTCGCGGCATCGCTGCCGCAGGCTTCGGCCGCGCGGCGCTGTTCGGCATCCAGCGCCGCGGAAAAAGGCAGTTCGCAGGGGCGTCCGTCGAGCCGGCGCGTGCGGCCGTCGCGATCCAGCCGCAGGCCCTCGCCCGCGAACGCCAGCGCCAGATCATGGCGGCCGCGCTCGGCTTCGAACGCGGCGCTCTGCAGGACGAGCGGAAATCGCGCGGGATCGCGCCGATGCAGCGCGAGCGGGTCGACCCGCCCGGGCAGCCTGATCGCGGGCACGGTCGAGTCCGCCCGATTCAGACGCGTCGGAACACCAGCGATCCGTTGGTGCCGCCGAAGCCGAAGCCGTTGGACATCACCGCCTCCAGTGCGACCTGGCGCGCCACGTTGGGCACATAGTCGAGGTCGCAGCCTTCGCCCGGTTCATCCAGATTGATCGTGGGCGGCGCGATTCCGTGGTGGAGCGCCAGGATGGTGAAGATCGCCTCCACCCCGCCGGCCGCACCCAGAAGGTGCCCGGTCATGGACTTGGTGGACGACACCAGGACGCGCCGCGCGTGATCGCCGAAAGCGCGTTTCACCGCGAGGGTTTCGGCCAGATCGCCGAGCGGGGTCGAGGTGCCGTGCGCATTGAGGTAGCCGATCGCCTCGGGCGCCAGTCCCGCGTCGCGCAGCGCGGCGTGCATGCAGCGCGCCGGGCCTTCGCCGTTTTCCGAAGGTGCGGTCATGTGCCAGGCGTCGGAGCTGGCGCCGAAGCCCGCCAGTTCGCAGTAGATGCGCGCGCCGCGCGCCTTGGCGTATTCGTATTCTTCCAGGATGAGCACACCGGCACCGTCGCCCAGCACGAAGCCGTCGCGGTCCTTGTCCCACGGGCGCGAGGCGCGCACGGGGTCGTCGTTGCGCGTGGACATGGCCTTCATTGCGCAAAAGCCGCCCATCGAAGTGGGCGAGGAGCCGCGCTCGGCACCGCCGGCCACCATCACGTCGGCGTCGCCGTACTGGATGGTGCGCATCGCCATGCCGATGGAGTGGTTGGACGAAGCGCAGGCCGATACGGCGGAAAAACTCGGACCTTTCAGGCCCTTCAGGATGCTGATCTGGCCCGGCAGCATGTTTATGATGGTGCTGGGCACATAGAACGGGGAAATCTTGCGCGGGCCGCCCTCGTGCAGACGGATCGCGGTTTCTTCGATGCCGTAGATGCCGCCGATGCCCGAACCCACGATCACGCCGATGCGCTCGGCGTTGTGTTCGCCCACTTCCAGGCCGGAATCTTCCAGCGCCATGCTGGCCGCCGCCACGCCGTAGTGGATGAAGGGATCCATCTTGCGCGCGTCCTTGACCGGAACGTACGCGGTGGGATCGAAGTCGCGGACTTCACCCGCGATGGTCGTGGCAAAGCCGGTGGTGTCAAAACCGGTCACCGGGCCAATGCCCGAGCGCCCGCTGACGATGGCGTCCCAGGCGGCTGCAATGGTGTTGCCGACCGGCGAGACGATGCCCAGACCGGTGACCACGACGCGACGTCGACTCATGCGCGGGTTTCCTCAGGAATTCGGGGATGGCAGGCGCCGGAACCATTGCGACCCGCGCGGGGCCGGCAGGGACGGCCCCGGCGCCTTGGCAATCCGTCAGGACTTGACGTGTGCCTTCACGTAGTCGATCGCCTGCTGAACGCTGGTGATCTTCTCCGCGTCCTCGTCCGGAATCTCGCACTCGAACTCTTCTTCGAGGGCCATCACCAGCTCCACGGTATCGAGGGAGTCCGCGCCCAGATCGTCGACGAACGAGGCGTTGGCGGTGACATCCTCCTCCTTGACGCCCAGCTGGTCCACGACGATCTTCTTGACACGCTCTTCGATGCTGCTCATTGCTTGTTGTCCTCCGGGAAAAAGCCCGCGCATTGTAGTGGACGCCGGCGAGGCGAGCCAGCCGCCGGCACAGGTCGGAATGGCGCCCCGGAATGCCCGGGCGCGCCGAATTGAAATTGCCTAGGGCATGTACATGCCGCCGTTGACGTGCAGGGTCTCGCCGGTGATGTAGGCGGCGGCCGGCGAAGCCAGGAACAGCACCGCCTCTGCGATGTCCTGCGGCGTACCGAGGCGACCGAGCGCGATCTGGCCCAGCATGGCCTCGCGCGCGCTTTCGGGCAGGTCGCGGGTCATGTCGGTTTCGATGAAGCCGGGCGCCACCACGTTGACGGTCACCCCGCGCGAGCCGATTTCCTTGGCCAGCGACTTGGAGAAACCGATGATGCCGGCCTTGGCGGCGGCGTAGTTGGCCTGCCCGGCATTGCCGGTGACGCCGATGACCGAAGCGATGTTGACGATGCGTCCGCGCCGGGCCTTCATCATCCCGCGCATCACCGCCTTGGAGGCGCGGTAGATGCTGGTCAGGTTGGTGTCGATCACCGCCTGCCAGTCCTCGTCCTTCATGCGCATCAGGAGGTTGTCGCGGGTGATGCCGGCGTTGTTGACGAGCACGGAGACCGTGCCGAACTCGGAACCTACCGCGTCCACCAGCGCCTCGATCGCGCCCGGGACGGAAACATCCAGCACGCGGCCCGCACCGCCCTGCCCGCCCAGCCGCGCCGAGATGGCGTCGGCACCGGCCTGCGAGGTGGCGGTTCCGATCACGACTGCGCCGTGCGCGGCCAGGGCATCGGCAATGGCCGCGCCGATGCCGCGGCTGGCGCCGGTGACCAGGGCGATTTCGCCCGCGAGAATCTTGCTCATGCCCAGGCCTCCAGGGCCGCGTTGAAGTCTTCCGGCGTGCCCAGCGCACGCGCGTCCAGGGACTTGTCGATGCGCTTGACAAGGCCGGTCAGCACCTTGCCCGGACCGCATTCGGCCACGCGCGCTGCGCCGCGCGCGGCAAGCGTCTCGACGCAGGCGGTCCATTGCACCGGCTGGTAGAGCTGTCGAACCAGCGCCTCGCGGATTCCGGAAAGGTCTCCTTGCACGGCGCCATCGACGTTCTGCACCACGGGAATCTGCGGCGCGCGCCAGTCCAGCGCCGCCATGGCCTCGGCCAGGCGATTGGCTTCGTCGCGCATCAGCGGGGTGTGCGATGGCACGCTGACCGCCAGCTTCACCGCCTTGCGCACGCCGCGCTCGGCGAAAAGCGCCAGCGCGCGATCCACGGCTTCCACGTGACCGCCGATGACGATCTGGCCGGGCGAATTGAAATTCGCGGGAACCAGCACCTGGCTCTGCGACGCCAGTTCGCAGACCTCGCGCACCAGCGCCTCGTCGGCGCCGAGGACGGCGGCCATGGCACCGCTGCCGGCAGGCGTGGCGTTCTGCATGAGCTGACCGCGCAGGCGAACCAGACGCGCGCCCTGTTCCAGCGGCAGCGCGCCGGAGGCGACCAGGGCGGTGTATTCCCCGAGGCTGTGACCCGCCAACAGCGTCGGCTCGGCGCCGCCGGCCGCACGCCAGGCGCGCCAGACCGCGACGCCGGCCGCCAGCAGCGCGGGCTGGGTGAATTCGGTGCGGTTGAGCTGCTCTTCCGGCCCCTGCTGGGACAGCGCCCACAGGTCGACCTTGGCGCCTTCCGAGGCTTCGGCAAAAGTGTCGCGGATCAGCGGATGCAGGTCGGAAAGCCCGGCCAGCATGCCGATCGACTGCGATCCCTGCCCGGGAAATACGAACGCGAGAGATTGCGACATGGCCGGTCCGTCAGGAAAAGCAGGCAATCATACGGCAGGGTCGCGCGGATCGTCTGTACCACTGCGTAGGGTGCCGCCGGCAAAAGCCAGCGGCGCGCGGCATCAGTAGCGGATCAGGGCCGAGCCCCAGGTGAAACCGCCGCCGAAGGCTTCCAGCAGCAGCAGCTCGCCGCGCTTGACGCGGCCCGAGCGGACCGCCTCGTCGAGCGCCAGCGGCACCGAGGCGGCCGAGGTGTTGCCGTGGCGGTCCACCGTCACGATCACCCGATCCATCGGCATCTCCAGGCGCTTGGCGGTGGCCGAGATGATGCGCAGGTTGGCCTGGTGCGGGATCAGCCAGTCGATGTCCGAACGCGCCAGCCCGTTGGCGTCCAGGGTCTCGTCGACCACGGCATCCAGCGTCTTGACCGCGAACTTGAACACCTCGTTGCCGGTCATGTGGACCTTGACGCCGTGGTTTGGTGCGTCGGTGAAGCCGCGGGAAACGCCGACCGGGTTGTAGAGCAGCTTCTCGTGGCCGCCGTCGGCGTGCAGGTGGGTGGACAGGACGCCCGGTTCGGAATCGGCTTTCAGCACCACCGCACCGGCACCGTCGCCAAAGAGCACGCAGGTGCCGCGGTCGCTCCAGTCGATCATGCGCGAAAGGGTTTCGGCACCGACCACCAGCGCGGTCTTCGCCGCCCCGGCACGGATGAAGTTGTTGGCCACGCCCAGGGCATAGAGGAATCCCGAGCAGGCCGCGTTGACGTCAAAGGCCGCACAGCCGTTGGCCCCGAGGCGGTGCTGGAGCAGGCAGGCGGTGGACGGGAAGATGATGTCGGGCGTGGTCGTGCCCAGCACCAGGAGATCGATTTCGGAAGCATCCACCCCGGCCGCCGCGAGGGCACGGGTAGCCGCCTCGAAAGCCAGGTCCCCGGTGGTCTGCCCCGGCAGGGCGATGTGGCGCTGGCGGATGCCGGTTCGCTCGCGGATCCATTCGTCGCTGGTTTCGACCTGTTTTTCCAGATCGGCATTGGTGACGATGTTGTCCGGCAGGTAGCTGCCGGTCCCGACGATGCGCGCGTACGCCTGCGTCATGCTCTGCTCCGGGTATCAAGGTGGCTGCCGCGGATCGTACCGCGGCAAACGGCAACGCGACGCGCCTGCACGGCAGGCACGTCGCGTCGGGAAATCAGCGGGGCAACGTCTGGCGCGGCGCAAGCACCGCGCGCAGCGTCAATCCTCGGCAACGACGCCGGTCTTGACGTCGACCACCTTGCGGCCGCGGTAGTAGCCGTCCTTGGTGATGTGGTGGCGCAGGTGCGTCTCGCCCGTGGTCGGGTCGGTGGCGAGCTGCTTGGCGCTCAACGCATCGTGCGAACGACGCATGCCGCGGCGGGAGGGGGTCTTGCGACTTTTCTGGACAGCCATGGAATCATTCCTCGAATTGGACAGACTTCTGTTGCCTGCGGGCGCCTGTCAGCCCGCGTGTTTCTTCCATTCGGCCAGCGCCGCGAAGGGGTTGGCCTGCCCCGGAGCCTTCTGCGGCTCCTGCGTATCTTCGTTGTCCTGCCACACCCGGCCATCGGCCGGCGCGCCAACCTCGGAAACCGGCACCACCGGCACCGCGAGTATCAGCTCGTCCTCGATCGCGTCGGCAAGCCGCAGCATCCCGTCCGGCGGCACCAGCAGCGGTTCGCAGCCTTCCGGCAGCCCGGCCTCTTCGGCCTCGTTGCGGATCAGCCCGAGCGTCTGGCGCACCGCGACCGGAAGCTCGAAGCGATCCAGCGTTCGCTGGCAAACCAGCGGCAGCCGCGCCTGGGCGTGGATGCCTAGGGTGGCGACGCCGCTGGCATCACGATCGAATTCGAGCAGGTATCCGCATTCGCCTTCGGTGTCGGCCAGATACATCGCCAGCCTTGGCATCGAATCGAGCCGGATGCGGCCCTCGAAAATGCGCCTTCCCGACACCATCCGCCATGCGTCGACCGCTTCGGGCAGGGCACTGGACATAAGCCGCACATCTTATCAAACACGGCGGCACAGTCAATCCATGCCCGCTGCGCTCGCCGCCGGGACGGAAATGATGCGTCGGCATTCGCCCAGCGGCGCGATGCATGCATTTGCCCGGCACGTG
>Ga0116141_10003745_pt1 | contig 12864 bp, 10 predicted proteins | sample AD_UKC097_MetaG_FD_89744 | JGI IMG/M metagenome (GOLD analysis project Ga0116141, IMG submission 89744) | Active sludge microbial communities of municipal wastewater-treating anaerobic digesters from USA - AD_UKC097_MetaG | ecosystem: Engineered > Bioreactor > Anaerobic > Digestate | place: USA... | reverse complement strand
GGTACATACTGAATCAATTATTGGGAAACTTTTTTATAAAATGTAATGAATTGGGTATTATACGTACTGCTGGGGAAACGGGTTGAAACCGGTACATTCATTTAAAGAAAAAATCAGAACATTTTTTGATATACTTGAGACACTCCGGAAAGAGAAGGTACATCGTCTGGTTATCTCCTTTATTCTGGTTGTGTCCGTTTTTGGCATAGCTGTATATTATATCGAAAGAAATAATCCTGAGACATTAATCAGGAGTATGGCTGACGGCATCTGGTGGGGAATAGTTACCATAACGACGGTGGGATATGGTGATAAATATCCTGTTACATGGGCAGGACGGGTTGTCGGGATTATTATTATGGGAAGTGGTGTTATCCTGACAGTAATAATATCAGGTACAATCGCGTCGATTCTCGTTGAGCGAAAAATGAGGGAGGGAAAGGGGTTGAAAAAGATTGAATTAACTGACCACTTTGTTATTTGCGGATGGAACGATACCTCGGAAAGAATCCTTCGTGATTTTCAGGCTTTGGCGAACAAATTGAAAGAGAAAATCTGCGTTGTCCTTGTCAATGAGCTGGATATTGACACACTGAATGAACTGCAGTTCACCTATTCATCGAAAAATTTTGAAATAGATTTCATGAGGGGGAATTTTACTCATGAGCAGGTACTGGAAAAGGCGAATGTAAAAAAAGCACAGTCTGTAACGATAATGGCAGATGAATCAGGGAATAATTCAAGGCAGAATGCAGATGAACGCTCGGTGCTTGCAGCGTATTCAATATCCAACCTGAATCCCAATACCGAAATAAGTGTTGAACTGATGAATCAGAATAATGAGCAATATCTGAAGCGCATTAATGTGAGAACGATCATTATCCACGGACAGTTCAACAGTTTTATGCTGGTTAATGCTGCTTTGTTTCCTGGAGTGCCTCAGGCTGCGCGTGAGATGATGAATTTTGATTTTATTAATGATATTACAACACGTAATATCCCGCCATCAATGACGGGGAAAACCTTTTTTGATCTCATGAACATGTTTAGAGAGAAAGATAAATCCATTTTGATTGGTATTATTTCGGAAACAAAAAAGTTAACAATTGATGATTTTCTTTCAGATGATCCTTCCTCAATAGACGATTTTATCAAACGCAAGTTTGAAGAATCCGAGAAGGATCTTTTTGAAGATACAGGGGGGAGTATAGGCGTTATCATTAATCCGGGATGGGATTATTGTATCTGTGAAAATGATAAGGCAATAGTAATCGGCGAGGTGAAATCAAGAAAATGAATGAATTTGAAAAGTTCAAACGTGTCACAATTCTTGAAGGAATACCTGATGAACAGATTATGGTCCTTTTCAGACATTGCAGGCGTGTGACCTTCGAAAAAAATGATATTATAATGGAGGAAAATGAGGACAAACACAGTATGTTTTTCTTCATAGACGGAGAGGTTGTTATCTCTAACCTTATTACAATGAAAGTCAGCAACCAGGCAGGATACAGTGAGGCAGAAAAATCTATTGTACGTCTCAGGGCGGAGTCAGTTGGTATACTTGGTGAAATGTCAGTATTTGATTGTCAACCACGGTCAGCCACGGTGAAAGCCTTCGAACCCTGTGTGCTATATGAAATAAACAAAGATGAGTTTCAGAAATTGATACTGGAGTATCCTGAAATTGGTACGAAGCTGCTTTTTAACATTGCTAAAATTTTATGTGTCAGAGTCAGGCGCGGGAACAGTGATATTCTAAAACTTACCACCGCGCTCAGTATTGCACTTTCAAAATAGTATTTCTCAACATGACTTGCATGTGTAGTTTCCTGTTTTTTTCAGCAAACGCATCATATTCAGTGTAACCCATTTCATTTCAAGAACAGAATTATTTTCTTTTTCGCGGCCGGTAAACAGCATGCCGTTACCTCTGTTGCGGAAAGGCAGCATGCCGTTGTGATCCTGTTGGGAAATAATATAGTTAAATGCATCCCCTGACCTTCTGTCCGAAAAGACATCATTATCGGCAATGAAAAGAAGACCCCTGAGAATATCATATTGACAGACAAGAGGGTATCCAGGAACGCTGAAATTCTGGTTCCGCCCTGCGCTGAGACGTGAAGAAACGCCGGTGTCCGATACATCAACAAAAAGACGGTGAGTGAGAAAATATTCTGTCGCTTTCGAGATTGATCTTGTTACGGTGATGTCGATATTTTTGTAGAGTGAAAGGGCTTCGGCACATGCAATTGTCGCATAAATGCAGCTTGTTCTGGTAATACTGGCATCATTTTTTCCAGGATTTCCAGGATGTCTGAATAAAAGCAGGCGGAAAATATCCAGCAGAGAATTTCCCGGAGAATGAAGCCACCCTCCGTCATGACGCTGATGTGCAATAATCCATTCAACTGAGCGATGAATACGGTTATCACGAAATCCGGCGAGAAGCAGGAACCGGACAATTTCGCCGGTAATGCAGGCATCTTCAGCTGGCGGATTTGTATGCAGGGTGAAACCGCCGGAATTCATACAGAAATGGTCCATGATGAATTCCCCGGTTTTTCTGATTACGCTGTGGGAATTATCCAGTCCAGCGTTAACTGCTTCAGCGAATTTCCAGTATGTCCCGCGATAGTAGGTGTCAAAATTGACTGTATCACCAAGTACAGCATCAACAGCAGAATCAAGAAGTGACGTGACATAGGGCGACTGCATCATGGAACGATGAGCATCAGCGAGCTCAATTTCGTCTGCAGCAGAACCGAGGATGTCACGAAGCGTAAGAAAGCGGATAACAGGGTCCGATGTATCAAGAAGCTGTTTCATGGGATCATGTTTCAGGTATTTATTCATGATCAAGTGAAATAAGCCCTGAGCTAACGAGGATCATGAAGTATTGCACCGCAGTATGACCCATGGCAGAACCTGTCAGATAACGCTGGTTATTTTGATACCAGAAGTTTTACTCTTTCGAAATTTGCTTTAATAACAGTGTTTTCCGGCTGTAATAGCATCGCTTTTTCATAGTATTTCAGCGCATCCGGAAATTTTTGCAGTTTTTCGAGAGAGAACCCGACATTGTTGAATATCTCCGGTGAACGAGGTGACATTACCGATGCCGCGGAAAAGGCGGTATAGGCATTTGAGTAATTATTCATCGCGATAAAAGTAAGCCCGAGGCTATTATAGGAAACATACAGTTCCGGATTCAGAGAAATTGATTTTTCAAAAAATTCCTTTGCCTTCAAATAGTTTTTAAAATGATAGGCGAGTTTTCCATACACAAAATAGAGCATCGGGTCCTGTTTAACTTCAAGACCTCTCTTTACATAGTGTTCGGAATCATTGTATTTTTTAATGTCATACAGCATCAGGGCAAGGTCAACATAGGGGTCCGTCAGGTCTTTTCTGATCTGCATACAACGCTGGAAGTGGAGGACAGCTGAATTATAGGATGAAAGCTTCCAGTGGTTATGAGCAGCAAGAAACCGCATTTTATAGTTTGGAGAGTCTGGAGTCATATCGTCAGCAACAACCAGTTTGGCTGCAATTATATTAAGCGATTCCTGGTATTTCCCTGCCTCGAAAAGCTTCAGGGCGTCTTTATATGAGGCGGCTGCGGATGTAACCATTGAAAAAATAAGTAAAAATGAAATTAAAAAATGTTTCATGATAATCCCTGCTTTTTAATTTGAAAATATATCATGTGTATTAATAACTCCACAGATGCCTCCGGAGAGACATCTGTGGAGATTATTATGCAGAGCATCAGCTGTTTTTAATTGCCGCCTGGGCTGCCGCAAGACGTGCAATGGGCACCCGGAACGGAGAACAGCTAACATAATTCAGCCCCACCATGTGACAGAACTCAATTGAACTGGGTTCACCACCGTGTTCTCCGCATATCCCTATTTTAAGGTTGGGCTTGGTTTTTCTTCCTCGCTCGACACCCATCCTTACAAGCTGGCCGACACCGTCTCTGTCAAGAACTCTGAAAGGATCGCTGGAGAGTATTTTTTTGTCAACATATTCTGGAAGAAAAGAGCCGGAATCGTCACGGCTGTATCCGAATGTCATTTGGGTCAGGTCGTTTGTGCCGAATGAGAAAAATTCAGCTTCAGCAGCAATTTCATCCGCAGTAACAGCGGCCCGGGGAATTTCAATCATTGTTCCCACCTGGTAGTCTACTTTAATTCCGGTTTCCTGCATCACTTTTTCTGCTGTTTCCATAATAATCTTTTTCTGCATCGAAAGTTCCTTTACGGTCCCAACAAGAGGAACCATCACTTCAGGTTTTGCGTCTACACCTTCCTTCTTTAGCTGACAGGCCGCTTCAAATATCGCCCGTGACTGCATTTCTGTTATTTCGGGATACGTGATTCCAAGACGGCAGCCCCTGTGGCCCAGCATCGGATTGAATTCATGAAGCGATTCAACTTTCTTTTTAATATCTTCAGGAGAAATACCCAGTTCCTTTGCCATCTCTTTCTGGTTTTCCTCTTCATGGGGGACAAATTCATGGAGCGGCGGATCAAGAAGGCGAATTGTGACACCGTAGCCTTCCATTGCTTTAAGGATTCCATAAAAGTCCTCCCGCTGCATGGGAAGAAGTTTCGCAAGGGCTTTTTTTCTTCCCTCAAGATCGTTCGCGAGAATCATTTCCCGGACTGCCTTTATGCGGTCACCCTCAAAAAACATGTGTTCCGTCCGGCAGAGACCAATACCCTGTGCGCCGAAATCACGTGCTGTCCGGGCGTCATGGGGTGTGTCGGCATTGGTCCGGATGACAAGCTTTTTCATTTCATCGGCCCATTCCATAATTGTTCCGAAAGATCCTGCAAGCTTTGCCTCACGGGTAGTAACTTCGCCAAGCATAATTTCACCTGTGGAACCGTCAATAGATATGAAATCTCCTTCCTTTATTACATTTCCATTAACACGGATTTCTTTTTTTGCATAGCTGATTTCAAGGTCCCCGCAGCCGGATACACAGCATTTTCCCATCCCCCGCGCCACTACCGCAGCGTGGGAGGTTTGCCCGCCACGCTGAGTTAGTATTCCCTGTGCCGCGGACATGCCTTTAAGATCCTCCGGAGATGTTTCAATGCGAACAAGCACTACCTTCTCGCCGCGTTTGTTCCAGTCGTCAGCGTCATCAGCATGGAAAACAACCTTTCCTGTTGCAGCACCGGGAGAAGCCGGGAGCCCCTTTGCGATAACTTTTCTGGGTGCATCGGGATCAAAGGTGGGATGCAGCAGCTGATCGAGGGAATTCGGACTGACTCTCATGAGGGCGGTTTTTTTATCGATCAACCCTTCCTGAACCATTTCTACCGCAATCCGCACCGCTGCAGGTGCAGTACGTTTACCGTTCCGGGTCTGCAGCATCCAGAGTTTTTTGTCCTGGATTGTGAATTCGATGTCCTGCATATCCTTGTAGTGGCTTTCAAGTTTATTATAAACTTTCGATAATTCTTTATAGGCATCCGGCATTTGTTCTTCGAGGGAAGGGAATTTGCTTTTTCTGTCATTTTCCGGAATGTCATTGTTCGCAGCCCAGCGTTGAGAGCCGGTTATTGTGATTTGCTGGGGGGTCCTGATGCCGGCGACAACATCTTCTCCCTGGGCATTTATCAGGTATTCGCCATAGAATAATTTTTCACCGGTGGCTGGATCACGAGTAAAAGCGACACCCGTGGCACAATCCGTACCCATGTTCCCGAAAACCATGGCCTGTACATTAACCGCTGTACCCCAGCTGTCATCAATATCATTCATTTTTCTGTATAGTATTGCACGTTCAGTGTTCCATGAATTAAACACTGCGCCAATTGCTCCCCATAACTGCTGCATGGGATCATCAGGGAAATTTATGCCCAGTTTATCTTTAATAAGAGCTTTGAATCGTTTTACAAGCTCTTTGAGATCATCAACGGTGAGGTCAAGATCGCCTTTGATCCCGCGGGATTCCTTAAGGTGTTCCATTACCTCTTCAAAGGGGTCAATGTCTTCCTTGTTGGCGGGTTTGAGACCCAGAACGACATCTCCGTACATTTGAACAAAACGGCGGTATGAGTCCCACCCGAAACGATCGTTACCGGATTTTTTTACAATACCTTCAATAGTGGTATCATTCAGACCGAGGTTCAGAACAGTATCCATCATACCCGGCATTGAAACCCGGGCGCCGGAACGGACTGAAACCAGAAGCGGATTTTTCGGATCGCCGAATTTTGCATTCATTGTTTTTTCAATATATGCAAGACCTTCGATAATCTCTTTTTCAAGTTCCTTTGAAAATTGCTTGTTGTTGCTATAGTATTCAGTGCAGACATCAGTGGTGATAGTAAATCCAGCAGGCACCGGCAATCCAATATTTGACATTTCTGCCAGATTCGCGCCTTTTCCTCCGAGAAGGTTTTTCATGTCGGATTTACCTTCAGACTTGCCCGCCCCAAAGGTATACACTCTCTTACTCATAGTTGTTCTCCTGAAGAAAATTTTCGAAAATAAAACGATACGATAAAGTATCATTACCTGATATATTTAATACGCATCATATCTCTCTGGAGTCGTAGAGATACGGGAATTTTTTCAAGAGCTTGTGTAATAATGACTGATGACAGCAGTGTAAGGAAAAATATTAATAAACTGCATATCGTAATGAAGCAGCACTGAGCAGTTACAAAAAAATAATTTCTAATTACAGAGTATTACAGACCATAGTATATGCGTAACATAATCCTTTGTAAATACCAAAATCCAAAAATTTATAATAATTATTATTTATGTTGTGATACAAAAACAGGCCATTCTTGATAATTATACACCGTTCATTAGTATTTTATGTCAAACAGTTTTGGTCAAGCTGAATATTGATTGTGTTTAAAAAAATACCAAATAAATTACTTGCTGTAAAGGAAGAATTGGATATAAAATAATAACTCAAAGTCAAAATATTTTAATGTTTTTTTGAGGTGAATGTATGGGAAGGAAGTCTGTTAAAATTACTGTTGTTGGTGCTGGTGCAATTGGGGGAGTTACCGCGGGGTTTCTCGCGAGGGAAGGGTATGATGTTGAGATTGTGAGCAAATATGAGGACCTTGCTGATAAGATACGTCATAAAGGGATTCATGTCTTCGGAGTTGGTGGGGACTTTTCTGTTGTGATGCCGGCTTTCGCAAAAGTTACAGAACTTTCAGGTACACGGGACATTGTTCTCCTCGCAACGAAAGCAACAGATATGATTGAAGCCGCAAGAGAATTGCTTCCTTACTTAAAAGAGTCAACAGCGGTTGTTTCGATGCAGAACGGTATTTGTGAGGAGGCACTTGCCGGTGTGGTAGGAAGAGAGCGAATCGTGGGGTGTGTGGTAGGCTGGGGCGGCACCATGCATGGACCGGGTGAAATCGAGATGACTTCAAAAGGGGAGTTCGTAATTGGAAATATTGACAATAAAGATGATCCCAGGCTGGAGTTGATACAGGAAATACTGAGCACCATCGTACCGGTGCATACGACGAATAACATGTTAGGGAATCTTTATTCGAAGCTGATTATTAATTCCTGTATTACATCTCTTGGGGCGGTTTGCGGTCTTTACCTGGGAGAAATGCTTGCGGAAAGAAAAATACGAAATATCTTCATTCAAATTATGATTGAAGCAATGGATGTCGCAAATGCGATGGGCCTCAATGTGGAGATATATGGCGGAAAGCTGAATTATTATACATTCACCGAAGGAACCGGGGCTTTGAAGCGTTTTAAGCGGCATCTGGTTATTCGTCTCATCGGATTTAAATACCGTCGTTTAAAATCATCAATGTTGCAGTCTCTTGAAAGAGGAAAGAAAACAGAGATTGATTACATGAATGGATATATTTGTGAACAGGGGAAGCGGTTCGAGGTGCCGACTCCGGTAAACGATACAATAGTTCGAATGATTCGGGAAATCGAAAATGGAGACAGAAAAATTTCCCGGGAAAACTTTAATGATCCATTTTTTAAGGTTTTTGAATAATTTCTGGCAATTGCATGCAATATTATTAAATGAGGTGTTGGAAAATTCCTTGCAATTTTATCATCATGAGGAGATAGATCAGAAAGTTAATGGAGCGTAATGCTGCTATGTATCCTTTTTTTTAAATTAGCAAATGGGATGTATGATGGATTGTGAACTAATATCAGCAATAGTCCTGTTATGTGCAGTCGCAGGATTATCAGCCTATCTGTTTTTACTCCGGAAGCGATATTATGACCACGAAACCGGTTTCATGGCTATGATTGAATCCAGTTCCGAGGGTATTATTGTCGTGGACAGGTCCGGTATCATTTCCTTTGCAAGTCCTTCAGTTCATAATCTCCTTGGATATGAGCCCCATACAATTGTTGGCAGATCTTTCCTTGACAGTGTTGTATCGGACAACCGTGAATCTGTTGAGAAATTATTCGCAAGAGCTGTTAATAGCAGAGAAAGGAAGTTTACCACTGATCTGAAAATTCTGAATAGTTCCGGGCAGTGCAGGGAAATCTCGGTACACTGCAGCAACTATCTTCATGCAAAAGCAATTCGGGGTTTTGTGATAAATATACAGGATATTACCGAACAGATTATTATTGAAGAGACCCTTAAAAAAAATGACAGAAAATACCGCTCGCTGTATGATAATGCCATGGTTGGTCTGCTGACAACTGATCTTGAAACAGGTCTGGTGATCGCAGCAAATGATTTAGGGTTTCATGCGTTTGGGTATGATTCAAAGTATGATTTTGTCGGTTCCAGCATACTTGATCATTATTCCGATATTCAGTGCCGGGATGCTTTAATCGATGAGCTGAAAAAAAAGGGGGAAGTCCACAAAAAAGAGATTCTTTTCAGGAGAAAGGACGGATCAGTGTTCTGGGGTGAAATTTCTTCAAAAATTTCAATGGATAAAGGAACTATTGAAAGCGTATTGATTGATGTTACAAAATCAAAGGAAGCGGAAGAACATGTGTATCAGCTTACTTTTTACGATCCCCTGACGGGTCTGCCCAACAGGGATATGTTTCAAAACAGGATTCAGACTGAAATATTAAAGTCACAGCGAATAGCGCTTCTCTGTATCGGGATAGATAAATTCAAAAACATCAATGATATGTACGGTTCTTGGATTGGAGACAGCCTTCTTAAAATAATGGCGAAAAAGCTTAAAAAGGTGTATTTTAACAAAGACATGGTGGCGCGTTTTGCGGGGGACGAGTTTATAGTGCTTCTCTCAGAGATCGGCCATAGGGATGATACTCTTAAACTTGATATTATAGATAAGATAGTTCAAAAAACAAATTTTTTATTCTCTGAACCTGTCAATATTGACGGCAATGAAATTGAAGTTACTTCGAGCATTGGGATTGCACTGTATCCCGATGATGGCACACGAGCTCCAGAGCTCATGAAAAACTGTGAAACGGCAATGTATACCGCGAAAGAACGCGGGAGGAATACCTCCTGTTATTATGATGCGAAGTTGAACCGTAAAATGATGGACAGGCTGAAGGTTGAAAAGGATCTCAGAAAGGCAATTGGCAAATCAGAGTTTATCGCACACTATCAGCCGAAGGTGGACGGTGATGGAGCCATTATCGGAATGGAGTCCCTGATACGATGGAACTGCCCGGAAAGGGAGGGGCTTGTTCCTCCTTTCGAGTTTATTCCGCTTGCCGAGAAGAACGGGATGATTATCAATATCGGTAATATTATTCTGCGTAAATCCTGTGAAGAAAACATGCTGCTGCAGAAATTAGGATTTGAGCCGAAATGTGTCGCAGTCAATCTTTCTCCCTATCAGTTCAGTCAGCCGGATCTAATTGACAATATCAAACTTGTTATCAGGGAAACAGGTCTTGATCCGAGATGGCTGGAACTTGAGATTACCGAGAGCGGTATAATGAAAAATGAACGCGAAAGCATTAGAAAGCTCAGCGAGCTCTCGGAATTCGGCATAAGGATTTCCATTGATGATTTTGGTACGGGGTATTCTTCACTCAGTAAGCTCAAGCTGTATCCGATTCACACTCTGAAAATTGACAAGTCATTTGTGGATGATCTTCCGGGGGATCCGCTCTCTGCCACGATAGCGGTTTCAATTATTGACCTTGCTCACAACCTGGGATTCAAGGTTGTTGCGGAAGGTGTGGAAACACAGGAACAGCTTGAATTCCTGAAAGAAAACAGGTGTGACCAGTTTCAGGGATATCTTTTTTATAAGCCGCTCTGCTTCGAGGATTTTAAGAAAAGTCTCGGTACTTCTTCCGCCAAATAAAAAACGACCTCTCCGGTATTTCATTTACTGCAATTCGATTGACATGTATACGGATATGTGTATGGTGATAATTTCGCGGGAATTATGATAAATGTTTTGCGAGGTGCTACTATGTGGAGAATGACTCCATTTGTCGTTTTGGCAATATTTGTACTGTCCCTGTTTGCGTGCCGTTCACAGATGAATGACCAGGGGAAGGAGGATACGATGGTGAACGGTGTGTCGGAAAAAGTCATGCAGTTTCTTGGTAGTGAAATAGTTGATATTATCAAGAATCCTGAAGTTGTCGATAGCTATAAAATTAAAATTAAAAAAGAAAACAGCGGGACCAGAATCGCGGGATATCCTGTTGTTGCCCAGGGGCCAGCTCTTACCGCGCAGCAGATCGATCAGATCCGGTCTGTGCTTCTTGACCGCAACACGTACATGTTCGATTATGTTAAAAAATGCCTTTTTCTCCCGGAATACGCGTTGAAATTCAGAAAAGGAGCCGGAGAAGTGGTGGTCCTGCTGTGTTTCAGCTGTGAGGAGCTTACGTTTGTTTACAATGGCAAAGAACTCCTTGAGGATTTTGATAATGCAACACCGAAGATAAGGGGCCTTATCCAGGCTCTCTTTAGATAAATACAGGGGAATATTATCATGAATAAAGTGCCTGCAGTATTGTGTGGTGTCGTTGCTGTCCTGTTCTGTACGATGGCATTGCTTCCGCAGCCGGCTGAAGCAGCGTCGATTCATGCGATCCTGGTGGGAGATGTCCATGACCCGAATATCGGGCCGGGTGACCGTCTGGATTTGAACCTGATGAAGGGGATATTGAATGATATTGCCAGGAATACCGGCATGCCGCTGAAGATGAAGGTGATTGATGACCGTATTGAACGGTCCACCGTTATGAGCGCGGTCCGGAACCTGAATCCTGGAAACGATGATATGGTATTATTTTACTATACCGGACATGGATACCGGATGCGTTCAATGAATACCAAATGGCCTGCGATGGCGCTCAATGGTCCTGATAATCAAACCGCGGGGCTTGACCAGTACTGGGTTTACAACATGCTTAAACAGAAAAACCCCCGTTTACTGATGGTTATGACTGATGCCTGCAATAACTATGTGCAGGAGGGGGCAATTGATACGACGCTTTCGGTACGTGCCACACAGGAACGGCGTGAAAGTTATAACAAGCTGTTTCGTCAGTACCGGGGGGCGATTATCGCATCAAGCAGTATTCCGGGGCAGTATTCCTTCAGCGGGTCCACGGGGAGCCAGTTTACGGTTGCGTTTCTTCGTAATCTGCGAAGCGCCCTTGGAGAGGCGAATCCCTCATGGGACCGCATAATGAAGAGTTCTGTGCGTCCCCTTATGAACGGCCGCCAGGTGCCGCAGTATGCGTTGAATGACGGCGGAGCATCGGATTTTTCCGATTCTGGAAGCGCTGAACAGCCAGCCGAAGAAAACCGGGAAACCGTACCCGGCAGTGCGGATGAAAACAGGGAGAGTCAATCCGACAGGGCGAGCGGTGAGGGGGCATCTCTTTTTGCACAGCTGCTTCTTCAGCTTGAAGCAAGTGTTAAATACTCGGCACAGACATCTGAATGGAGAGGTCTGCGGAGTCAGTGGATGCAGGATGTACGGAGTGCGGGTTCCGCCGGCGACGTTTCACGGCTGCGTGAGCTGCTTGTTACTTTTGAAACAAATATTCAATACAGCGCACAGAACAGCAACTGGCCGGGGAAAAGGGCCAACTGGATAAGTACGGTACAGTCTTCAGGTTCCTTAGGGGCATTGATTGCACCTTTGCTGGAGGTTGAAGCATCAATACAGTATACTGCGCAGTCTGATACATGGAGAAGCAGGCGAAGCGGCTGGATGAATCAGGTGCGGGCAATTTCCGGCGATACCGGCAGTAACAGCGAGAGTGCCGGTAATGCTGATGGCGGAGGGGAGGGAGGCTCCTTCGGGAACCTGCTCATAGAGCTTGAAGCAAGTGTGAATTATTCCGCACAGTCGTCAAACTGGAGAAACATGAGGGATGGTTGGATCAGAGATGTCCGCAATGCAGGGAATAATGTAGCAAGGCTGCGGGCTGTGCTGATAACATTTGAATCAAATATCTTATACAGCTCTCAGAATGACACCTGGAGAAGCAGACGGTCTGCATGGGTCCAGCAGGTCCGGAGTGCGGGATCGATATCCGTGTTAAAGAATCTGATGATAGAAGCCGAATCCTCAATAGAGTTTTCAGCACAGTCCGATTCGTGGAGGGAAAGAAGGTCCGGATGGCTGCAGGAAGTTCGGGGACTGTAAACGAATGTAATATAAATTTTTCTAAAAATTAATAACGAAATATTATATATTGCGGTATTATGTAGTCTATAGTGTTGACATTCTCTTGGGAGCGCTTATAGACGGAAATGAATGGTTTGGAAAACTGTATAATTTTGTAAGTGGTAAACATAAAAATTTGTTGAAAATATACCGTAGTGGACGGTTATAGTTCATAAAAAACTAATATATTGTGGGATTGAATATGACGCTTGAAAGTTGCAAGAAG
>Ga0116141_10003740_pt1 | contig 12874 bp, 11 predicted proteins | sample AD_UKC097_MetaG_FD_89744 | JGI IMG/M metagenome (GOLD analysis project Ga0116141, IMG submission 89744) | Active sludge microbial communities of municipal wastewater-treating anaerobic digesters from USA - AD_UKC097_MetaG | ecosystem: Engineered > Bioreactor > Anaerobic > Digestate | place: USA... | reverse complement strand
TGCGCATCAGAACGCCAGACTGTCGAGCACGGACTGCTGCAGCGCCGGGGACACCTTCTCGGCGAAACTGTCCTTCTCGCCCTGGAGGACGACGACGCGCGGGCCAAGCGGCTGGTAGATGGCCGGGTCGGTGGGTCCAAACAGGGCGATGGTCCGCAATCCCATGCCGGCGGCAAGGTGCGTCACGCCGCTGTCGTTGCCGACGAAGGCATCGGCACAACTGAGCAGCCCGACCACTTCGGGCAGGGACAGATGCGCCAAACACCGGGTCACGCCGTGAATGTGCACCTTCTCCGAGGGACGCAACCGCTCGACCTCGGCCGGTCCCAGCAGGAAAAGGACTTCCACATCGGGTCCGCGCAGCGTTCGGGCGACATCCAGGAAATTCTGCAGATGCCAGCATTTCCGCTGCCCGCCGCTACCCGGTTGGATCACGACGAGCCGCTTGGACAGGTCGACGCCCGCCTGTTCGAGCAGGTCCACGCCGCGGTCCCGATCCGCGTCGGCGACGCGAAGCCGAACCCCTTTCTTATCCACGAGGGCCTTCTCCATCGGCAGGCCGCTCTGGCGAGCGAATTGCTCGGCGTAGTATTCGGTGACGTGCTGACGCTGACCTTCCACCGGCTTGAGCGGAAGCGTGACCACTTCCGCGCTACGGCTGCAATTGGCCGTGAAAATCAAGTTCTGCTCGAAATCGCTTCCCGGCTCGCCCAGGAACGTGATGATCCACGAGTAATCCGCGAACAGGTGGATGAGGGGATCGCGGTCGGCCAGGTCGAATCGCGCCGGTTCCACAAAGAGCCTGTGCAAGTCCGCCGAATCGATGGAACGAATGCCGTCCACGCAACTGCGTTCCGGGAGGATCCCCACGTAATCGGCATGGCCGACGAGATCGACTCCGCCCAGGTCCAATACCTCCTTGACCATTGCGACCAGGGGCAGGGTCAGGATGCAGTCCCCCAGAGCCCCCGGCTGCAGAATCACCGCGCGCTTCATCTCTTTGGCCAATTGGGCACTCTGTGCTTCCAGCAAACTCAGAATATCGTTCTCAGCCTGCATCGTCTTGGATTATACCCTGAGACGGCCACGGCCTCAATAGGGAATCCGCCGATGGTCGTTCGGCTCATTGGGGCCCGAGCCGGACGATCCGCAGGGCGATATCATCCTTATACTGCGGCACTTGCAGCGTCCGGGCGCCGCCGTCGTGTTTGAACGGCTCAACCTTTTCGTTTCGGCCGGTCTTCGTGTTCGTCCATTCAGCTCCATACCGGCCCGAGGGCAGTTCAAGGGCGAGATTGGTGAGGCCGCTTCCGTTCACGTAGGCGGCGTAAGCCCGGCCGGATTCGGCCAAGACGCGGACACTCACGCCTTTGGGTAGAGCGCCTTGGACCACGGAATCACCCGGCTTCATGCGGGCGAAGTCGAATCGCTGGATGAACTCCTTGAGGATTCTCAGTTGTCCCTGTAACTCGGGCCCGCCTCCGCCCGGTGCGTTGATCTTGTTGCTGCCGTCCTCGTGCCCGACGGCGAACGAGTAATCGAGATTGCTGTAGACGGCCCCTCCGGCGAGGATGAAATCCCAGCCTTCGAGCCGATAGGGCGTCACCCGGTCGTCGCCGGCGAATCCGGTTTCGTCATCGGCTATGACTCTGTCGATCGCGTAGTTCTCCGCCACCGTGGCGGGCGGCTTGGCGTAATGAAAGTTGAAAACGGAAACGCGAGGGTTTGGGTTCTCGATCTTCTTGCCTTTGTTCGCGATGTTCTGGGCGATGAGATGCTTGTGCGGGAATGCCGCCTCTGCAGCCGTGATGGTCTCGGCGATGTGGGCCTGCCAGTCCTCGGTAACGCCGCCGAAATAGGGTTCGTTGCAGATTTCGTAATAGAGATTGTCGAAGTCCTTGAGCAGCTCGACGATCCGGCGGACCATTGCATCCTGCACGGCCAGCAGGTCTTCGTGCTTGAGCGTGTAGACGTCCGTTCGCGGGACGTCGCCGATGCCGTTGACGTTGTTCCTGGCGTTCATCGGGCTGAGGTTCCACATCGAATCCTCATAGAACGGGCAGAACAAGACCAGTTCGACGACGACGCCCCGTTTTCCTGCCTCGCGGATGAAGTCCGTCAATCGCCGGAAGTACGCCGGGTCCCACTGGGTCAGGTCGAACTTGTTGCCGCCGCCGGCATAGCCGCCGACGTTGCTTCGAGCCCACGGGCACAGCAGATCGCCTGAGGCCGGTGCGAGCGTGTTGTTCTCGATGTTGAACGCCCCGACGGGCTCGCAATAGGCCCCGCTGAAGGTCCGCGTGAGATTGAAGCCATAGGACCCAAGCGTGTCCAGATACCGCCCGTAGTCGAATGCTCGGTTCAGGACTGCGCCATAGTGCTCGCCCGAGGTAATCAGGATCGCCGGTTTGCCTTGCCAGAGGAAGTAGTGGGGGTTCTCCGGGTGCAGGGCGATCGGGACCGCCTCAGCACTTGCACCGGCAGAGAGCATCACGGCTGCCATCGCCAGGAAGCATACGGTTGATCTGGCACAGACCCTGTGAGAGCCAATGGAGCAGGGGGCTGATTGTCTTGCTGAATGCCATCGACGCATGTTCGGTCCTTTCGGTCTGCGCGGGTTCCCGCCGGTTTCGTGTTACCCGCCCATCACACTGTCTCAGAGGTTGGAAACGAACTTGTTATGAGACCATACGTATCATCTTATGAAAGAAACAACGACGACCAGCCTGTAATGGGGAAATAGCAATAGACTTTGCTTTCTTTCTGAACCCCGGTGCTGCTACCCAGAGCCCGGGGTGTTCTTTTGCCACCCATTGGGCCGGAGACCGAGTCGCCATTGCTCTGTGGGGTGGACTCATTTCTGTTGTGAGCCCTGCGGACCGTCGAGGACCTTGATTCGGGCGTTGCGGATCACGACGTGCTCGGCGCCCCGGCTGAGTTCCTGAAAGCCGATATGGCCCTTTCGCGGACGGTCCTTGACGGGTGGGCAGGGTTGGCCGTTGTGACGCAGGACGAGCTGATTCTGCTCGTCGAGGCTCAGATCGTGGATCACCTCGCCGTTGAGTACGACGTGCAGGTGCGAGCCCTTGAGCGTCACCGTGTAGGAATTCCACTCCGTGGGTTTGTACACCTGCTTGCGCGGGGCGATGGCGCGGTAAATGCCGCCCGCAAGCTCGGAATCCTTGGCCTGCGGGTTGTAGCGGTAATCCGCCATTTGCAGTTCCATGCCGTCGAAGGCGGGATCGCCGAACAACGGGACCCGGAGGGCGCAGCCGCTGTTGCCGGTGGGGCCCAGCTTGAACTCGAATTTCAGGACGAAGTCGGCGTACTGTTTCTTGCTGAGCAGCCAGCTCCCTCGCGGCTCGCCCCCGTGGAGGATTCCCTCCTGGACGATCCACTTGGTGTTCGGATTGGCGGGGGGCTGATTCACGTCGCTCCAGCTCCGCACCAGCCAGCCCTCCGGCACGCCGTCCTTCGGAAACAGTGGTGTGAATCCCTCTTCTTTCTGCGGTTGTTCCGCGGCCGACAGGGCTGTGCCCAAGGCCAGCAGCGCCACCGTGATGACCCATCGCAGGCAGGTACGTTGTGTCCTCATTGTCCGACCTCCTAAGCAGTTATCCGTTCGTCCTTTCGGCAGCCGTACAGTCCCGCGGCTGTCCGCGACCCCGCCATTCTATGACGGGTTTGTGCGTCCATCAACGAGAACCTCAGGGGGATCGACCGCCGTATGGATCACGAGGCTTCCCTAACGCCGGCCGACAGGGTACACTGACCTCAACGCCGACAGATATGAAACCGATTGTGAGCGACCATGAAGAAAACCGCCGTACTTGCAGGACTCCTCTCACTTCTCTTGGGCGCCGGATGCCACGAGCCGGTGAAGACAGGCAAGGAAATGGACGTCTCCCTCACCTTGGAGGAGATACACCTCATCGAGGAGACTGAGAAGTTGGGCCGGGAGGTATATGGGTATGACCAGTACGCGGCGAGGGCGACGAATCTCGTATTTGCCCACGGTGTGGACCTCGCGGAGATGGGTACGCAGGGCTGGATTACCGAGGGCCGATCGGATGGCTGCGTCGTGACGTTTGTGGCCAGCGATCCGGAGCCGTGGCGATCCGTTTGTGCTGTCACATTCGCCGGGTGCGCGGAGCCCAATATCATCCTGGTGGACAGGGACCTCACGGAGACGCAGTCTGCCATGTTCCGCGCCAGGCAGCTTGTCCTGAGTATTGTGAAGAACCCGTGTTCGGGGGCGTACAACACGGTTGTGATGCCGCGAGAGGATGCGCCGGGCTGGCAAGCTTATGCGCTGGCCGCGACGAGCGATCCGAACCTCCTGCTCGCCGGCGGGCACTACGGCGCCACGATCTCCGCCGACGGCCAGACCGTTCTGGAGCAGCGAAGCTTCACGAAAGACTGTCTTGTCCTGAAGAGGACCGATGAGGGCGGGCCGGATCTGGACGTGGCTGCGTACACACTGGGGCATGTCCTTGACGACCGACCGACCGAGATTCACGTATTTCTGAATCTTCTGTGTGGCAAGCCTTTGTACATCGTAACGGCGGACAACCGCCTCTGGCGCATCGAGAACGGCAAGATCCGGCTGCTCAAGCGACCTTGATGGTCGCGACCTGTCTCAACGAGCGGTTGGCCGCGCGTGTCTTGCCTGGGTGTTTCCTGACAAGCGGTATGGCTTTGGATTCTGTCGAAGCCGAGAAGGCCTGTTCATGCGAATGAAGTGGTTATTCGATCTGGCCCGCAGGATCCTGTTTGATCTGCACGGGAATCTGTGGGCACTGCTGGTTTATGATGCGGTCCTTGCCGTGCTGAGCTTCCTCCTGCTGACCCCGCTGCTCTCCTGGGCAGCTTCCCTTATGATGTCGTCGAGCGGTCGGCTCTCGGTCACGAACGCCGAGATCCTCTCATTCCTTCTCTCGGCACATGGCATTCTCTTCGTGCTGGTGGTCGGATCTCTGATGGTTGTCACATGGTATGTCAAGCACGCCGGGATGATGCTGATCGCCTGGGAGGGTATGGCCGGAAGGCGGATGGGCCCCCTGCGCGCGTTCCGGGGCGTCCTGCAACGATTGCCCGGATTGACCCTGCTCGGGGTCTATCATGTTGCCGGGCACGCAATCCTGCTTGCTCCATTCGCGATTGCGGCGACGCTTGTCTATCGGCTGGCGTTTTCGTCCATGCGCGTGTACTTCTTGTTCCTGGAGAGCGCCGCCGCTCGCTGGATCGGTGTTGCTGCTGCCGCGGTGTTTGCTGCGACGGCGGTCGTCATCCACGGCGTTGTCTATCTTCACTGGGCCTTCTCGCTGCCGGCCCTGCTGCTCGACCATCTGTCGGTGAGGTCTGCGCTGACGTATACGCATCGCCTGCTCGCAGTAACGCGCCGGCGAATTGGAGCCGTCGCTTTGTCTGGCTGGATCGCGACCGTCCTGTTGCCCTTTGCGCTGGCCCAAGGATTCTACTGGTTCGGAGGGGCGATCCTCGCCCGCCTGCCGGAGGAGCACCGGTTGAATCTGCCGGTCGTCCTGTCGCTGATGGCGGCGTATCTGGCGACCTCGTTTCTGGGGGAGTTCCTCACCCTTGCCGTCAACAGCCTGACGATCACTCGTCTCTACGGCGACCTGCGAGGTCTTGCCGCGCCGCAGGACGCATCGCGACCCGCCTCGCATGCGCGTCGTCCTGCGCATCCTAGTCGGATCATCGTCTTCCTGATCCTGGCCGCTGTCGTGTCGCTGTCCGGCGCAGCCGCGATTGTGAGCAGGTTCGACCTTCGCGACCGCGTCAAGATCACCGCGCATCGCGGCAGTTCGTTCGCCGCTCCGGAGAATACGCTCATTGCGATTCGCAAGGCCGTCGAGGACGGTGCGGACTACGCGGAGGTGGACGTGCGTCTGACGGCCGACGGCCATGCCGTCCTGGTGCATGACCGGGACTTGTTCCGCGTCGCAGGGATTCCGCAGTACGTGGCCGACCTCACCTATGAGCAGATCAAGACGCTTGACGTAGGGACGTGGTTCTCGCCTCAGTTCCGCGGCGAGCGCATCCCCTTGTTGTCCGAGGTGGTCGCCTATGCCAAGGGCAGGATACGCTTGAACATCGAGCTCAAGGTGGACGGGTTTCCCCGCAGGACGGCGGCACGAATCGTCCGAATCCTGCGTGAGCAGGATGCCGTCTCGGAGTGTGTGGTCAGTTCGGCGAACATCGAAGTCCTGGGGGAGATCCGACGTTTGGACTCAGCTATCCGCACGGGTTACGTCATCTCCCAGTCCATCGGCCGAGTGACGACTCTCGACGTCGACTTTCTCAGTGTATCGTCTCGCCTGGCAACTCCGGCACTGATCGACGCCGCGCGGGCCGCGGGAAAGGAAGTTCACGTCTGGACTGTCAACAAGCCTGGGCAGATGGCCCGGCTCATCGACTTGGGCGTGGACAACATCATTACGGACGTGCCGGGCTTAGCGAAGGCTCTCCTCGATGAGAGGGCCGCCATGGGCAATGAGGAACTGCTGTTCCTCAAGGTGCGTCATTGGTTCCTCCGTTGACCTGCTCGTGTGTGGACGACGGCCGTGAGAATCGATTTGCCGGATCGAATCCCGGCGTCCTCGGCCCTTGCGACCGGCGATCCGGAGCGTACAATAGGCTGCGAAGCCGCGACTTGGCGTCAAAAAGGTCTACGCGACAAAGCCCATCGGAGATGCATCATGGATCGACGGGTACCAAGACGACGGGTGCTCGGCGCTGCAGCGGCGCTGGCGGTGCCCTATGTGGCTTCCTCTCGTGCGTGGGGCGCCGGCGCGTCGAGCAAGCGGATTACGATGGGCACCATCGGTCTGGGCAACCAGGGTCTGCACAATCTCAAGAGTTTCCTGACCTTCGACGATGTGCGGGTGCTCGCCGTCTGCGATGTGGACGCGGGCCACCTCCAGCGAGCCAAGGAGACCGTGGACGCCGCCTATGGCAACCGGGATTGCGCCACGTACAGAGGTTTTCGAGAGGTCCTCACGCGTGCGGATCTCGATACGATGCTCATCGCGACGCCGGACCTTTGGCACGCCATCCTGGCTATCGAGGCCGCCAGGGCAGGCAAGGACATCTACTGTGAGAAGCCGATCTAATTGACGGTCGCCGAAGGTCGAGCCGTGGCCGAGACGATGACCCGTTACGGCACGGTCTATCAGAGCGGGACACAGAGGCGGAGCATCGGATGTTTTCGATTTGGCGTGGACATCGCCCGCAGCGGCGCGCTTGGCGAACTCCAAACACTGCATTGCTATTATCACAACGGTCCGACCTGCCCGCCCCAGCCGGTCGAGACGGCTCCCCGGGGCTTCGACTACGACATGTGGCTGGGCCCCGCGCCGCTGGAGCCCTACACGGCCCGGCGGTGTCACGGCACGTTTCGTTGGATCTACGGCTACTCCGGCGGTCAGCTCACCGACCTCGGGGCGCATTTCGTGGACTTGGCTCAATGGGCGTATGGCGACGAGCCCACGAGCCCGACCGAATACGAGGGCTGGGCCGAATTCCCCAGGGACGGCCTGTGGAATGCGCCCGTGCGATTCGAGGTGACCGCGACCTATCCCGATGGGGTGAAGATCGTCATGCACGATGAACCCGAACCGGGCAGGGGGCCGCGAGGCAACAAGTTCGTCGACACGGAGGGTTGGGTCAGCGTCGATGATACGGGCAAGGTCACGGCGTAGAGCGGCGCCATTCTACGGAAGCTCAACGCTGCCCAGCGGGGATACGAGTTCATGGAGGGCCACCATCGTGACTTCCTGGAGTGTGTGCGGACGCGGGCCCGAACGATCGCGCCGCCGGAGGTGGCCCACCGCTCGACGACAACCTGCCACATCGCCAATATCTGCCTGCGTTTGGGTCGCAAGCTCCGGTGGGATCCTGTCGCGGAGCGGTTCATCGGCGATCCTGAGGCGGATCGCATGCTTGCCCGTGCAATGCGAAGCCCGTGGCGGCTGTAGCCACGGCGAACTGACCGGTGGATTAGGTTTCGAACAGCTACAGGTTCTTGTGTTCGGGCTGTCCGTTGCCGTCCAGGTCCTGACTGTCGTCAGCCTGGAAGCTCCCGGTCATGGGGTCGAATCGCCAGCCGTGAGTCCCCGCTCCGGCCTGCGGGCCGCCCACGCGCACTGTGTCGAGCCCGTTGTAAGGGTTGGTGGGCATGCGTTCGAGGCGCAGACCCGCGTCGTTGTCCTGCGAGCCCTCCCCGGCGTTGGTCATCCGACATACGAAATCCTCCCCGGTTTCACTTGTCGAAGCGGGCAGTCTGCCCTCATGCTGACGGCGATAGACCTCGATGTGCCGACGGACGGACTGCAGGTTCTCGCACAGGCTCGCGGTTCTTGCGTCGAATGCGGCGGCAGTGAACCGCGGCGCCATCATCGTGCCCACGATCGCCAGGATCAGCACCACAAGAACGATTTGCAGCAGCGAGAAACCGCCCCGTGTTTTCATCATTTCCCCCGAGCCATGTGCCAGTAAGATGGACGGACGCCGCAGAGCGCCGCCGCCGTCCCAGGAAAGTATAAGAACCCTCGGCTGAAGTGCAAAACCGCATGTCACGGGGGACATGTTTGCCGGACAGGCCAGGCTGTTGGCGGGCTATCCCGATAGTCCGACGCGGCGGAAGGAGAAGTAGAAGAAGTAGGTAGCCCCGAATTCGCGGATCAGGCGGTTGAGCACGGCCTGCTGATTCTGAGGCCCCATGGCGTTTCGGATCTGCACGAAGGTCTGATATCTCTGGAACGTCTCCGGGCTAATGCCGGATTGGGCCAGGTTGATGCTCATTCCTTTCGACCCGTAGTAGATGAGAAGTGCCTCCTCGTAAAGGGTGGGGGTCCTCTCATAGCCGAGATCGTTGAGCCGGTACGCGTTGTCGGCGATCTTGTCCACCTGCCCAGTCAGCAGATAGCCGGCCATGAGGTACTCGAATGCCATCTTATTTCGCGGGTTCCTCGCGAGCAACGCGACCAGTGTTCTGTCGAGCGGCTCGCCGCCCGTGGTGGTCGTCGTGTCGTTGCGCATGCGCGAGCGGATCACGTCCGCATAGGTCGCCTGATCCTGAGAGAAGCCGGTGTCGAGGCCGCGAAGGACGGATTCAGCGGCTCCGCCGAGAACCAGGTTCTTCTTCAAGGCATTTAGGTAGACCCGTGCAGTGTCGGGGTATCCTTTGACGATGCTGATCCAGGCCAATTTCTCCAGAGCAGGGCCGAAGCAGTTCTTGATGGCCAACAGCTCCGACGCCAGCTTCTCGGCCATGTTGACGTGGCCGAACTCGAGAAAGATGTCGCACAACTTCAGTTGAGTCAGATCGGATTCGCGCTCCTCGTGCGTCAGCAGGAGCGCCCGGGGATCCTGGGGATAGCGGAACATGTCGTAGGGCAGCCTGCCTGTATGATAGAGCGCCCGGTCGATGTCATGGTTGACGTAGACGTTGTTTTTGCCTTGGGGCAGGCGGCGGCTGAGCTCGAGAATCTGATCCCACTGCCCCCGGCGGGAGTAGTAGTTCGACAGAACGAAGGGTTTGCGCAGGTCGTTGCGGCCGAGATACAGACCCGCGCCCATCAGCGCGATGGGAACGACAGCCAGGGCCAGCCTCCACGGCATTGCGGGCAACAGGCCCTTTCGTCGCGAGGGGGCGTGCTTGTCCTTGCCCCTGGCCTTCCTGGCAGCGGCCGTCGGTTTCTGTCCTCGCCGGCCGAACAGAATTCTGCCGGCGACGGCGAGCATCGCGATCACCGGTGATAGGCCGTACATGACGAAGGTCAGGACCCTGGGGAAACCGGGCATGCCGATCGTAACGGGCGAAGAGAAGGGGGTGTGAATGAGAAATGCCTCGCTGGCGGGAATCAGGAATACGTATTCCGCGAGAGCCCATGCGATGCCGGCGGCGACCGGCAGCACGAAGAGCTGCCAGAGCACACGTCGCCCGCGGCCTTGCAGCGAAGCGAGCGGCCGGCCGCGGATGGGGAACATGCCTGCGATTGCGTGGATCCCCGTCATGGCTGCGAAGACCATGAGTGTTGCCCCGCCGCCCAACCAGAAGCCAACGGTCGCCAGCATGGAACCGGCGATCGTGCGGATCGGGTCACGGCGTAGCGGCAGCCTTTCGAAGGCAAGGGATAAGAAGAGTCCCAGCAGCCCGGCCAGACAAACGGGCATAGGCTCCTCGTACTGGCCGTAGATCAGAATCAGCGCGACCGCCGGGAGTGTGGACACGACCGAGGCGCGAGCAAGACCGAGAGTCGCGAGGTGCCGTCGGGTGAGCTCTGCAAGGCAGAATCCCGCCACAACGATGATCGCCGCGCCAAGCCACGCGTAGTAGTATCCCTGCGAAAGGAACCCCGACACGTAGGTGACCAGGCCGCCCGGCAGCGCGAGGGAAGTGTGCAGAAACGGCTGGCCCGTGACGAACTGGGGTGTGTCGGGCAGGATTGTGCCGAGGCAGTAATAGAGCAGGTTCGGCTCGACCACGAGCCCCAGGTAGACGAAGCAGAGCGGGAAGAACAGAAGGTAGGAAAGTGGAAAAGGGAGGCGGTTGGAAGCTCCCGGCCTGTTCCCATGCTCTCCCTCTCGTTCTCGGCCTTCGTGCTTCGTGGTCATTCTCGTTCCTTCCATGGATCGGACGGCACGGCCTTCGGGCTGGCCCCTGTGATCGGAATGACAGGCCGCACCGAGGGCTTGGCGCGGGCCATGTGGGCAAGCAGTGATTGCCTCACCGTGATCGGTCCTTGGACCAGTTCAGGAACGCTGTAGGTCTCCAACAGCGAGTCATAGTATGTCGGGTCGCGTTGCGGCAGGATGAACGGCTTGTAGGCGGTCCCCTCGCTGTCCACGTAGGTCAGATACGTCCGGGTGAACAGGCCCCCGTCACGCTTGCTGCTGAAGGCGAGCCACCGGCTGTTGCTGGACCAGCTATGCCAGGATTCCGAGAACTCACTATTCACAGGCAGTTTGTGATATTGCTTTGTGTTGAGATCCATGATGTACAGGTCGCTGCTGGGCTGGTAGACCGGGAAGCAGCCGTAGTCGCACATACAAAAGACGAGGAACCGCCCATCCGGCGATATCCTCGGCAGCAGGATGCTCCGCCCCGTCTCGTCGGCCGAGAGGACTGTCTCGGCCTGGCCCCACTGATCGGTCGCAACATCGTATGAGACGCGAAGCAGATCGTATTTGAGCTTGTCGTAGTTCTCCGGCGGCACCGCATCGCGGTCCTTCCACAGGATGGGCCCGCTGCAATAGTAGAGGTACTTGCCGTCCGGAGACCACGTCGGATAGGTTTCGAGTCTGTCCCTCTCGGCCAGTGCCTTCGGGCTCGTCGCCTTCCGGCTCTCGACTCGGTAACAAACCAGTGCCGAGTCTTGATCGGCCACGTCGCGGACCTCCATGCCGCCGGCATGGAAGAACTGGGTCACCTTGTTGATCGAATACACGGCGACAGCGCCGCTCGGGTGCCAGGCCGTGTAGCCCCACTTGGTGCCGATCCTGTCCACGGCGCCTCCTTGGGCCAACAGGGTGTCGCTGCCGTACGTCGCGCTCCGCAGACTGATGGACATCGTATCGGGCCTGTTGTTCACGAAACTATGGCAGTTCAGGCACCCACTTCCAAAGGACCGCCCGTGCAGAACGACGGACACATCGTAGTCGGCAAGCTGCCGCTGGTAGATTCCGATGTCTCTCCACCAATGGTAGAGCGGTTTCATGAACCGAAACACCAGGGTCCCGTCGATGTCCTCCTGTGCAATGGCATTCGCGACCGGCAGAAAGCGCCGCCAGCGACGGTGGTCATCCTGCACATAGACGTCGAAGAACACGTCTCGGCCTCTGTTGGCGTCGAGCAGAGCATGCCACCGCCGGATGGGGATGCGGATCTGTCCCGTCTTGCTGTGAACCGTGATGGGACGCCCCCGGTCCGAGCGGATCGTGACGGAATACGCGCGCCCGTCTCCGATGACCCGGAAGTTCAGCGGTGCGATGTTGGCAGGGATGACCGTTCCCGTGTAGTCAGGACTCAGATTGGGCTCCTGAGCGACCTCGCTGTACTGCTCAATAGCCCCCGGACGGCAGCCGACTATCCCCAACGCCGGGACGACGAAGAAGCTAAAAAAGATGGCTGTGCCGGCGAATCGTGCTCTCATCTCACATGCCACATGGGCCCACAGAAGACAAAAAAGAAGCCCCCGCTTTTTGATGAGGAAGAGGAAGCGAGACTATGCGGGGGCCTGTGGACAATTTATTTACCCGTATGCTATCCGCTGCCGAAGTCCAAGTCAACAGCTTTTCCAGAATTTTCCGAAAAAAAAGATGTGCAGCACGGCCCCGGCGGGAAGCGAGCCGTGCGCTACTTCCTGCGAAGCCGGAGTTTACAGCGCATCTCCGCTCGGCAAAACGCCTCTCTGCGGGCCGCCCGGAGCGCCCACAATACGTGATCTGATGTCTCAAGCCATTCGGCGATAGGGCTTGCCCTTCTTCCCTCGATCCGGTAGGATAAAGGGGCCAGGGTGGGCATATCAAGTGCGAGTATCACACAGGAAGTCGGGCTTGCGTGAATTCTATCAATGGAAAGGAGGGGATCGTGAACTACAAGACGGCGTATGTGTTGTTGGCGCTGCTGGTTGCGGTGCATGGAACGGTCACTGCGGCTCAGTTGATCGACGTGGCGGGCCTGCTGGGCGATGGCGAGTTCTATCCGAGGGACTTGGCCGTGCTGCCCGACGGGACCGTGCGGTTCCTGGGGGACTACGACGGCAAGCCCAGGATTGTGGATATCGATCCCACATCTGCTACTCCCCTGTTGGGATACACTGATTTTGAAGGTCTGATGCCAGGGGAATAC
>Ga0116141_10003736_pt1 | contig 12881 bp, 13 predicted proteins | sample AD_UKC097_MetaG_FD_89744 | JGI IMG/M metagenome (GOLD analysis project Ga0116141, IMG submission 89744) | Active sludge microbial communities of municipal wastewater-treating anaerobic digesters from USA - AD_UKC097_MetaG | ecosystem: Engineered > Bioreactor > Anaerobic > Digestate | place: USA... | reverse complement strand
GCCAGAAGCGCATCCGCATCCACCCGGGCTCGACCGTGCTCGTCGAGATGAAGATCTACGAGGCGGGCGACAGCCTGTGGGCGCTGCATCAGGGCAATCGCTGGTACCTCGCCGGCACCGAGGAGTGCCGCCTGCAGGACTGGGACAACCCGGGCGACCGCCCGCCGGGCGCGCTGCTCGGCAGCTTCGCGCTGAAGGACGGCGAGCCCGCCTTCGTTGCTGCGCCCGCCGCCAAATAAGCCGGGCGGCGCCCTGCCGGCGCGCGTATAATCCGCGCCGGAAGTCCGCCAGGCAGTCGCTGCGCACCTTGTCGTGCGTGGAGGAAAGTCCGGGCCCCGCAGAGCAGGATGCCGGCTAACGGCCGGGCGTCGTGAGGCGACGGAAAGTGCAACAGAGAACAGACCGCCGATGGCCTTCGCAAGAAGGATCAGGCAAGGGTGAAACGGTGAGGTAAGAGCTCACCGCAGGACTGGCAACAGGACTGGCACGGCAAACCCCATCCGGGGCAAGGCCAAATAGGGGAGCATTGGCGTGGCTCGCGTCGCTCCCGGGTAGGCTGCTAGAGGCCGTTGGCAACAACGATCCCAGAGGAATGGCTGCCCACGACAGAACCCGGCTTATCGGCGAACTTCCCACCCCCGGTTCCTGCCTTGGTCCCCACTGGGATTCTCCACCCTTTACCGAGGTTTAACGTGCCAGCAATACCGGTATTTTTGACAATTGCACCACCTTCATGGCCACTGAGCCCAGCAACGTGCCCTTGAGCCCGCTATGCCCACGTGTGCCGAGCAAAATCTGCGTGCAGTGCTTATCTTCGGCAAATTGGGTAATCGTCGGTGCGGCTTCACCGATCAGTACATGCGATTCTGCAATCAGACCTGCGGTTTTTAGCTGCGCAAGCGCAGGGGCGAGTGCCTTCATGCCGCTTTCCAGATGAAACTCGCGCAATGTGTCGGCATTGATAAAACGGCCAATATCGCGGGGCAGATTTGGCTGCACATTGAGCAGATGAATATGTGGCATTTCGCGCCATGCCGACAGGTTATTGATAACCCAGGTGATTGGCAGCAAGGCGCTGTCAGAATCATCAATCAGGATAAGCCATTGCTGTGTCATTGTGAAATATCCTTTGAAATATCTTTGGGGTGGGGTGTGGCCAAATCAACCGGCGGACGCATTTTTGCGCGCGCCGCAAGTGTCTTGCCAATAACAACCACGAGCGCAGCGCCGACGATGGCGACCAGTGTTTTGCCGTAGGGAATGCCAGTCAGCAGGTCGGTAGGCAAAGCTGGGTCGGTGACGATCATGCCGCCGCCAATCCAGCCGAGCAAAGCGCCACCGGCAGTAATGATGGCCGGGTAACGATCCATCATCTTGAGCACCAGCTGACTGCCCCAGACGACAATTGGGATAGAGGCCAGAATGCCAAACACCACCAGGTAGATATTGCCGTGGGAAGCGCCAGCCACGGCAATCACATTGTCCAGGCTCATCACCGCATCGGCGACGATGATGGTTTTGATGGCGCCGGCCAGTGTTGTGGCAGCGGCCACATTGCCGTGACCTTCATCTTCAGGTTGCAGTAATTTGATGCCGATCCAGAACAGCAGCAGCGCGCCGACAATTTTCAGCCAGGGCACGGCCAGCAGTTGCAGGGCGAAAAAAATCAGCACGATGCGCAGGATAATCGCGCCAGCCACGCCCCAGAAAATGCCTTTTTTGCGCTGCGCATCAGGCAGCTTGCGGCAGGCCAGCGCGATGACCACCGCGTTATCACCGCCGAGCATGATGTCGATGGCGATAATTTGCAGTACCGCAATCCAGAAGGCAGCAGTAGAAATATCTAGCATAAGGCTTTTATCCTGTATTCAAGGGAAGGACGCAATTCTAGCGGCGATTTTGTTTGTAATGTCTGCTACATTGTTGCGGCGATAGCCCTTAGTCAGTTCAAGAAGAATTCAGGAAAAAACATGAAAGGCATTTTGCTATTTGGACATGGCGCGCGTAATCCGGCGTGGGCGTTACCATTCGAGCGGATACGACAGATGATTATGGCGACAGATGCCACAGCGCTGGTTGAACCCGGCTTTTTGGAGCTGATGCGGCCAAGCTTCGCTGAAGGTATTGACAACCTGGTGAGCCAAGGCGCCACCGAGATTGTGGTGGTGCCGATTTTTGTCGCAGGTGGCGGTCACGTCAATAAGGATTTACCGCCGCTGGCCGCTGAGGCCATGACGCGTCATTCCGGGCTGGTCATTCGTCTGGCGCCACCGGTGGGCGAAGCTTCGCCGGTATTGGCGGCTATGGCTGACTATGCTCTTCACGTAGTACCGTTTGAGTAGAGAGCAGAGGGGCGAGTTTTTAAGTTATTTGGTGTAAGCAGATAACGAGGAGACGAAATTGAAATTGAAATATCGAAGTGCAGCTGTATTGCTGGCGCTCCCTTGTTTGTATTTGCCGATGGCTTGAAAAACGATTGTGGGCGGGTTGCTAGGTAACACGATCGGTGATGGCAGAGGGAAAACACTGGCGACGATTGCCGGTGCGGCCGATGGTGCTGCTTATGCTGGCAGCGAGGCGCAACAAAAGAACGTGTGAACGTGTCGGAAAAGAAAATCCAGTTGCTGAAGGTCAAGACGGATAACAGCAAGTCGCCAGTGCCCAAAGGCGATTGGGTGTATCTGGTGGATAATCAGTTGGTGCGCTACGCTGGCAAGTAACAGGGAGCCGCTTTGCTATAAGGCAAACAAGCGCGCCAGCTCTGCCCCCGGGGATGGCGCGCGCATGAAGGCTTCACCAACCAGGAACGCACGTACATCGCCCTCATAAAGCTGAGTCACATCGTGCGGGGTCAGAATGCCGGATTCCGCAACGAGAATACGATCTGCCGGAATGCGCTGGCGTTGCGAGAGCGTGGTATCCAGGCTCACTTCAAACGTGCGCAAGTTGCGGTTATTGATGCCGATCAAGGGCGTTTTGAGATGCAGGGCAATGTCCAGTTCAGCCGCGTCGTGGCATTCCACCAGCACAGCCATGCCTAGCGCGTCTGCAATGGCTTCCATTTCCTGCATTTGGACAAGGGATAGCGCTGCCACAATCAGCAGGATTGCATCGGCATTCATGGCGCGGGCTTCATAGACCTGGTATGGATCGACTAGAAAGTCCTTGCGCAACACGGGCAGAGTGCAGGCATTGCGCGCCTGGATCAGATAGTCCGGCGAGCCTTGGAAAAACGAGCGGTCAGTCAGCACGGACAGGCACGCCGCACCATGCCGCGCATAGTCTGCGGCGATCTCGGCGGGCTGGAAGTTCTCGCGTATTACGCCTTTGGACGGACTGGCTTTTTTGATTTCGGCGATGATGGCGACGTGGTTTATCGCTTTCTCAGCGAGGTTTTCGGTATTAGTCGCCGTGTCATCAACGCTGATTTTTCCGTTGATCTTGCGGCGTATCGCCGCAACAAAGTCGCGCGCAGGTGCTTGCGCTTGGGCATCACGGCGAATCACATCCAACGGTTTAACGGCCAAGGCTGCAGCGACTTCTTCGCGTTTAACGGCGAGAATTTTATTCAGGATGTCAGACATTCAATGGGGTCTCAAGCAAATTTTTGGGTGAAGGTAACAAAGGCATCGAGTTTTTCGCGTGCTGCGCCCGATGCCATCACGTCACGCGCGCGGTGTATGCCTTCGGCGATGGAATCCGTCAGGTTGGCCGTGTACAAGGCCGCACCAGCATTCAGCGCCACAATGTCACGCGCAGCGCCAGGCTTGTTCTCCAGCGCGCCGATCAGCATGGCTTGGGATTCAGCTGCATTCGCAACACGCAGGCTGCGATTGGATATCATGCCCAGGCCAAAATCTTCCGGGTGCACTTCATACTCGGTAATCTGGCCATTTTTTAATTCGCCCACCAAGGTGGTCGCACCGAGTGAGATTTCATCCATGCCATCCTTGCCCCACACCACCAGCACGTGATCCGCGCCCAGCCGTTGCATCACGCGCACCTGAATGCCGACCAAATCGGGGTGAAACACACCCATCAAGGTGTTGGGCGCACCCGCCGGATTGGTAAGCGGCCCGAGGATATTGAACAGCGTGCGCACACCCATTTCACGGCGCACGGCAGCCACATTTTTCATCGCCGGATGATGGTTCGGCGCGAACATGAAACCGCAGCCTATGGTCTCGATGCACTCGGCGACTTGTTGCGGGGCGAGATCAATTTTCGCCCCCATGGCCTCTAACACATCGGCCGAGCCGGATTTGGACGATACGCTGCGGTTGCCATGTTTGGCGACCGTGGCACCTGCAGCGGCGGTGACAAACATCGACGCGGTAGAAATGTTGAACGTGTGCGAGCCATCGCCGCCGGTGCCCACGATATCAACAAAGTGCGGGTTGTGGGGCGTATCAACATGGGTTGCCAGCTCCCGCATGACACTGGCGGCAGCTGAAATCTCGTCAATCGTTTCTTTTTTCACGCGCAGGCCAGACAGAATGGCAGCGACCATCACAGGGGAGATTTCGCCATGCATGATCTGCCGCATTAAATGCAGCATTTCGTCATGAAAAATCTCGCGGTGATCGATGATGCGTTGCAGGGCGTCTTGGGGTGTAATCATCATGTATGGTCAGGCTGTAAAAAGTTGCGCAGCAAATCGTGGCCGCGCTCGGTGAGAATGGATTCGGGATGAAACTGCACGCCTTCCACATTGAGCGTGCGATGGCGCACGCCCATGATTTCGCCGTCGTCAGTCCATGCTGTCACTTCCAAACACGCGGGCAGGGTGTCGCGGCGAATCGCGAGCGAGTGATAACGCGTGACGGTGAGCGGGTTGGGCAAGCCATAAAACACCCCTTGATTCAGGTGATGCACAGGCGATGTTTTGCCGTGCATGAGTTCTTTAGCGCGCACAATCTCGCCGCCAAACGCCGCCCCAATGCTTTGATGCCCGAGGCATACGCCGAGCAGTGGAATTTTGCCTGCAAAAGCTTTAATCGCCGCTACGGAAATCCCCGCCTCAGCCGGAGAGCAAGGCCCCGGCGAGATCACGATACGGGCAGGATTTAGTGCAGCAATTTCATCCAGCGATATTTCATCATTACGCACGACCTTCACCTCTTCACCCAGCTCGCCGAAGTATTGGACGATGTTGTAAGTAAAGCTGTCGTAATTGTCTATCATCAAAAGCATGGGGTGGTTTTCCTTTACCTGCAATCGGTTTCCTGCTGCTAAACGAATGGCCTGAGCAGGCTGCTATTTTCGCCCAGATTCGCTTAGCGATAAAGCATTGGGCTGATAAAGGTACTTTTGAAAGCCGGAAAAGACATTGCTTATTTCCCCCGCATCACCCAAATCTGCCACCGCATCGGCCAGTGAGTTGTGATATTTCAGGCGCAAGAGCGGGGTGAGTTTTTCTGTGTCGAGTTCTTCTACCCCTGTGTTCACATAATGCGCCAGCACAAAATCAAGGAAGACCTGCTGCCGATGGCTGAAATGCGTGCTGACATTGGCCATCGCCTGCGCAGCGCGTTCTTCACGGGTGAGTGGCGAGAGCGCATAAGCCACATGCGCCAGCACATCGAACAGGTCGCTTTTTTCCGCGTCGATGATGCGCTGCATTTCCGCCAGTTGTTCGCGGCCAAAGCCTTTTTCGGCCAGCCCGTCCAATAATTTCTTGCGCGTATCCGGTGCGCTCCACAGAGTGCGCAGTTCGTCTTCGTCCGTGAAGAATTCCGGCAGCTTGCCAAACATCGCTGCCATCAACTGCTACGCCGACATCGGCATGCCATCGGGATGCCAAAAGCTCGTTGCCGTCATGTATTGAATGGTGCGCGCCTTGCCGTCGGCCAACTTGACCTTGATCTTCTGGCGCAGCGGGTAGTCCGCTACCGGCTCGCGCTCGCGGGTTGCTGGTGGCTCGGCCAAGGGAGGTAGCGGATAGTCTTTGGGTTCCGCGGCCATAGGTTCTATCGGCTCACCATCCCATTCCGCATCGTTGAAATGGTGGTGTGCTTTCACGAAATCGTAGATCGTGAAATAGTCTTTGCCATCATACAGCCGCGTGCCGCGCCCGATGATCTGCTTGAATTCGACCATCGAATGGATCGGCCGCAGCAGCACGATATTGCGGATATTGCGCGCATCCACGCCGGTGGAGAGCTTTTGCGATGTGGTCAGCATCGTCGGGATGGTTTTTTCGTTATCCTGAAAATCGCGCAGCCATTGCTCGCCCAACGCACCGTCATTCGCCGTCACCCGCTGGCAATAGTTCGGGTCTTGGCTGGTTTTCGTCTGATTGATCAAATCCCGCACGGCCAAGGCATGTGCCTGGTTGGCGCAGAACACCAACGTCTTTTCCCGCTGGTCGATTTGCCCCATGAAAATCTCGACGCGCTTTTTCTCGCGTTCCTTGATCTCGATAATGCGGTTGAAGTCCGCCTCTTCATATCGTTTGCCTGCCTCGATCTCGCCTTCGATCAGCGTGTCGTCTGGCGTAAAGACGTAATCATCCAGCGTTGTGGCAATCTGCCTGACGCGGAAGGGCGTCAAAAAGCCGTCATTGATGCCTTCCTTGAGTGAGTAGATAAACACCGGCTCGCCAAAGTAGGCATAGGTATCCACGTTATCTTTGCGCTTGGGCGTGGCCGTCAGGCCAAGCTGCACGGCAGGCGCGAAGTATTCCAGAATGCCGCGCCAGTTGCCCTCGTCATTCGCCCCGCCGCGATGACATTCGTCGATGATGATGAAATCGAAAAAATCCGGCGGATATTCGCCAAAGCTGGGTGTGGGCTGCCCATCACTATCCGCGCCGCTCATGAAAGTCTGAAAAATCGTGAAGAAGATGCTGCCGTTCTTCGGCACCTTGCCCTTCTTGCGGATGTCCGCAGGCTCAATGCGCACCAGCGCATCCTCGGGGAAAGCCGAAAACGCATTGAATGCCTGATTCGCCAGAATGTTGCGGTCCGCCAGAAACAAAATGCGTGGCCGCCGCGAGGGTTCGCGACTCAAATTCCAGCGCGACTGGAACAGCTTCCACGCCAGCTGAAAAGCAATGAAGGTCTTGCCCGTGCCGGTTGCCAGCGTCAGCAAGATGCGCTTTTGCCCTTCGGCTATGGCCGTCAGCACACGCTCTACCGCAATGTCCTGGTAATAGCGCCCCTGAAAATAACCCCCGCGATCTTCAAACGGCACAGCGGCAAAACGGTCGCGCCAGACATTTTGCGCAGCAAACGTGAGATTCCACAATGCTTCCGGCGACGGATACTGCGCCAGTTCCGCCTCAGCGCCCGTGTGCATGTCAATGCCGTAAATGCCCTGCCCGTTGCTGGCGTAAGTAAAGCGAATCGAGAGCTTGCCCGCGTAATCCTTGGCCTGGCCCACGCCCGCGGTCAGCGGTTTATCCCTCGCCTTGGCCTCCACCACTGCCAGCTTGGTGTTGCGGTATTCCAGCACATAGTCGGCCGTCAGCGCCTTGCCGCGTTTGCCCGCGCCCTCGATGCGCCCCGGCGTGATCGGGTATTCACGCCGGACGCGGCTGCCCGCCACCACACCCCAGCCTGCGGCGGCCAACGCAGGGTCGATATGCTCGGCGCGGGTTTCGGCTTCGTTCATCCAGCGCGCCCCAGGTTGCCAAGTTTGATCATTTCATCCAAAGCAGCACGAGGCGTGATAATTGGCAAACTGCCCAGCGGATGCAGGCACAGCAAATCATCATCCCCGCTAATCAGGCATGTCGCGCCAGCGGTCAGCGCTGCGTGTATAAACGCATCATCGCTTGCATCACGAGAATAGGCTTGTGCGGCAATGGATGTGGGAACATCCACCCACAGCGCCCCGGCATTGAACGCCTGCAAAGCGCGATTTCGGCGCTCAATCGACAGATAGCGGTCAAATTTTGGTTTCCAGATGCGGATTTTTAGTTCCGCGAAAGTTGCTGGCGAAAATACCAACTGCCCCTCGGCGAGCAATTTGTCTACCAATTCAGCCGGAACGCCGTTCGGCACAAGCGCGGCGCTCAGCAGCACATTGGTATCGACAACAACGCGCGCAAAGTCCATCGGCACGCCAAATCAGCTTTCGTCGGCCAATAACGCTGCCAGTTTTTCGTCTGTCAAACCGGCGGCGGCGGCGGCTTCTGCGGTCTCGTGCAGTGTTTTCAGCAACCGATCCGCATAAAACGCCCGCATCGCCTCATAATCTTCCGCGCTCACCATCACGCCCACCACGCGGTCGTGGCGCATCACGCGCACCGGCTCGCGCTGAACCTTGTCGAGAAACTCGCCAAAACGGGTCTTGGCTTCATTAGCGGTGTAAGTTTGCATGGCAGGCCTCCTGGATCATCAATAACAGCCTCACAATGTAATCAAATCGTTCGATTTGGTCAAATAGCGCGATTTTTTTGACTCAGGCTTGTTGCCCCCGCCCAGTCATGCAGGTAACGCTCCCAGTTGGCCAGTTGGATAGGCTCGGCGCGGGTTTCGGCTTCATTCATCGTTCAGGGTGATTTGCGTCAGCAGCTTGAACAAGGGACGATTGATGTAGAAATTGGTTCGCCCGATTTTTTTCTTTTCCACAAACCCATTGCGGGTCAGCGTATCCAAATGCTTGGCCGCCGTAATCCGCGAAACGCCCAGATCTTTTTCTATGAACTCGATTTTCGTATAGGGATAGCGAAACAAGTTGTTCAGCAACTCTTGACTGTAAAGCTTGGGCAGCTCGCCGCGTAGCCGCTGCTTGGTGGTTTGCATCAGTTCACGCAATTGCTTGATCAGCCTGATTTCGCTACGGGCGGTAACGGCCACCCCCTTGACCAGGTAGACGCACCAATCCACCCACCCATGCGTCTCGCGTGTCGATTGCAGCAATTGGTAATACTGCGCCTTGGTCGAAGTGATGTATCGGCTCAGATACAACACCGGCAATTCCATCAAGCCTTCGCGTTGCAATATCAGCAAATTCAAAATGCGCCCGGTGCGGCCATTGCCATCGTAAAACGGGTGGATGCTTTCGAACTGATGATGCGCAATCGCCATGCGCAACACAGGATCGTAATCGTCATCTGCATGGATGAAATCCACCAGCTGCGTCATCAGCTTTTCTATCAACACAGCATCCTGCGGCGGCTCATAGATCACCGCACCCGTTGTCTGATTCTTCAGCACCGTCCCCGGCAGCTTCCTGAAGCCGGCATTGTTCTGCTCAACCTGTGCCTGCACCCGCAAAATCGTACTTATGCTGATCAAGCCGGAATTCACCACATCGGCAAACCCCACCTTCATGGCCGCGATGTAGTTTTGCACCTCCTTGGCCGCCGGCGAAGCCGAGCCGCTTTGGTCGTAGGCATACAACTCATCATGCGTGGTGATGATGTTCTCGATTTCCGAACTGTCTTTCGCCTCCTGAATGGCAAGCGTATCGAGCAAGATGGCGCGGTTCGGCAGCGACTCGCACAAGCCTTTAAGCTCCGCCAAATAGCGGTGCGCCTCAGTCAGGCTCTGCCAGACTGCCTTGACCTCAAGGCTGGCGGGGCTGGGAATATCCAGTTCAGTCATGTTTTTCCCTGCTGAAACGTGATAAGAAATTCGGAATAACTTATCACATCATCTACAGCATGTATAAAAATATGTTATTTCTTATCACGTTGTAGGGTATGTGTTCAAGAAGAACTGGTTTTTGCCTACCCCCGTGACAGGCTCGATCGTCACAATGCGCCACTGAAGGCCTGGTGCAGGAGGGTTTTTCAGGTCTTCGAGGGCAGTCAGCTTTTGCTGGTAGAGGGATTTGAGGCGTTGAATTCGGCTTCGCTCATGGTGATGTCGGGTTTGTGTTAAGGCACTTAATTATTTGATTTTTATGACTTTACTTATAAATTTTTTGTCGTATCAGGTTTGCGTTAAAGCACTTTTAAGTCCAGTTGGGCAGGTATCGGGCATAGCAGGTCGTCTCCAACTCAGAAGCCTTGAGAAAAACTATCGGAATACCGCTTTAGAACGCTTGATGTAATTAATGAAATTGATCCAAGGCACGGTGACTTCCCGCATGTCGCAAACCGCCGGAATTTTGCAGTTCTCAAGTTTTGTCGGTAATGCAGGTTGCCACTTTTCATCCGTCACCACTTCTGCTCTATGTGTCCGTGCTGTTGCAATGATGAATAAATCATTCTCGCCAACGCCACCACCGTATTTGTCACCGACGATGCCCAGCAGGTTTTTGATGCGCATCGCATCTTGAATGATCGCGTTGTTAATTTCGAGTAGCTCAAGATTATTGTCTCTTAGCCACTTGCCACACTCGGGTGCTTTGTGGGCAACCTCATCAAACGCCACGCTTGGCATCACGAGGAATTGTTTATTGATCTGATTCGACATCCAATCCCACAAGCCGGGAAATTGTTGCAAAGGATAGTTATCCCATGCGTAGATCATGGATGACGCATCAAACACCTGCATAGTGTCGTTCCAGAGAATGCAGGTCTTTGATCGTCAGGTTGTCGAGGTAACTGCTGGCCTTGGTCAGTGTGATGTGGCGGGCGCTAAGCGCATCCAGCACCGTGCGCACAAAAGTGTCGCCGAACACATGCGTGGGTTCCCGATGGCGATAGGCACGGCTCCCGCCACCCTCTTCGGAAACCACTGCCTCCTGCCGCCATTCACGGTAAGCAGCGTACTGGTTACGGGGAAGACGGCCTGCATCCAGCAGGCGGCGCAAGATCACCTCGCCGCTGACGCCCCAAGCCTTGCGCTGCACACGCAACCATTCGTCGAATTGATCAACCTCATGCGGCCTATTGGCGTCGCGGATGCTGGTTAGAAAAGCTTGCGGCACCAGCAGATGGCCGGCGAAAGCATTGGCCTCCTGCTCGCGACCCTCATGGGAGTGCAAGTCGTGGTTATCATCAATGGAGCTGGTTTTATGCAGCAGCAAATGCCCCAACTCGTGCATCAGGGTGAAAGACTGTTGAGGTTCCCAAGCCTGCTTCTTGATAACGACAACCGGACATTCCGGGTCATACAAGGAAAAGCCAAGAATCGGGCTTTCCTTGGCAATCTGCCATTTGCCGTTGTAACCATTGCTGCGAAAAACCAACAGCCCCTTGGCCTCCAATGCGCGACGGTAACTCTCAAAATCGTTCCGTTCAGTCAGCCCCAACCACTGGCGTACAGCACCTGCTGCCGTTTGCGGGCTTAACCCGGCCAGATCAGGCGGACTGAAACGGGGCGTATCCGCATCATCCAGATCTTCACGCAGGCTCAGGTACACAGCGCGTTGTTTTTCGACTCGCTCGATCAATGCCTTGAGGCGCGGGGACAACTCTGGCTTTTGGTTAGCCAGCGTGCGAAATTGAGGCGTATGTACTTGAGCCTCATCCACCGGGCCGGGTTCAAGAAAAAATAGGATACCCCTGCCGAAATATTCCGCAATTTTGCGCAACTGGTTGAACGTAATGCCAGCCTCACCGGCCATCACCTTGTCGATATTGGCCGTGGCAATGCCCACTTCAGACGCAAAGTCTTCCAACGTGATGCCGCGATCGGTACAACACCAGCTAATGCGCTCAGGATTGATCGATTGTATGCGTTCCATATCAAGGCATTATATCTACGCGGCTTATTTTTCCCTGTCGGGGTCAAGTCGCTATAACGCGCCGGAAAAGGCCTGGTGAAGGAGGGATTTTTTCAGCTCGTCCAGTGCGGCAATTTTTTGCTGGTAGAGGGATTCGAGGCGTTGGGTTTCTTTGCTGACAGTATTTAATTTTGTTACAACTGCATGTTGAAGTGCCAGTGGTATGCGTGGAACTTGGTAGCCTCGAAGTAGTTTTAGAGAAATAGTTTTTTGTGCTGTTCCGGTTGCACCATCATTAGCCTGCTTGAAAATTTGTGGTGACAGAAGGAGATGGCAAAGCCATTCACTGTTCACTTCTGGCTTTGGGCGGACTAATCCAATGTGGCGCTGGAAGCAGAAATCTCGATGTTCACTGAGCAAAACAGGAATGCCAAACGAGCCCGTTACTGTGTAAAGCACATCCCCTTTTTGCGGTTTTTTATTGGGTTTCAATCGATCGAAATACTCTTTCGAAACCATAAACGTATCTGTGAAATCAATTGTGCGTGTATTTTTGGCGATATTACCGATAGTGATGAACGGAACACCACTCAGCGCCTTAGGTGGAGGCATGTGGTCGCCATCTGTAATCTCAATCGCCAAGTCGGCAAGCGTTACCAACTCACCCGTTTGCCACGCATCTGCAAAAATGGATTGGAGGTGGCTTTCAAACAGGGCGCGGGCGTTTTGGCGGTTTTGTTCGGCGTTGGCGCGGGCGGTGGCAATGCCGGCAAAGGCTTCGTCGAGAATGGCGACGATGCGTTGCTGTTCGGGGAGTGGTGGAACGGGAAAATCAATATCCAGAACTTGCTTCGACGATAGATGTTTTACTGTGGCGAAACCGGTAACGTCCTCAATCGCTTTCAGGTACTCATTTATGCCGTAAAAGATAAATTTCGGAATAAGCTCACCAGTGAAATCTTGAAGTCGGCACACCCGCTGATTGAGCAAAGAGGGGTTTCCCTTCCATTCAAAACAGCCAAACTCACCATCCATGCCGATGAGCAGATCACCTGCCTGCACAACGTACTTTTCATCGTACGGGCCGTTGAACCATGTTTCTGTTTCGATCCCTAATTTAAGGCTACGGATTCGAACGAGTGGCATCCCTTTTGAGGGATTGAATTTCTTTGAGTCAAATGCGTAGCCATTTTGTATTTTCAGGACATCAGCCAGCTTTTTCCTTTGCCACCTTGCCTTCATAGCATCGCCCTGATCTTCGCCAGCACGTCCGCACTCTCGGCATCCAGCGCGGCGATCTCATCCATGATGTCTTG
>Ga0116141_10003729_pt1 | contig 12885 bp, 10 predicted proteins | sample AD_UKC097_MetaG_FD_89744 | JGI IMG/M metagenome (GOLD analysis project Ga0116141, IMG submission 89744) | Active sludge microbial communities of municipal wastewater-treating anaerobic digesters from USA - AD_UKC097_MetaG | ecosystem: Engineered > Bioreactor > Anaerobic > Digestate | place: USA... | reverse complement strand
GTCACATCCGCTTCGACCCCGCCGCCCTGCGCTTCGAGATCGCCTTCCGCGACGGTTCCCGCGGCACGCTCGACGTGCGCGCCGCCACGCACGAACGGCTGACACTCGCGCTGTCGCTCGATCTGCCCGCGCGCGCATCGCGGCCCTTCGCGGCGCTTCGCTCGATGTTCGTGACCCCCGCCCAGTCCGACGTGGCGATCGCACGCTGGCAGCCCCCCGCGGGCGAGGCCGTGACGCGACCGATCCTCGGCTTCGGCCGCTTCACCGCGCCGGCGGCGCGCTTCGGGCGACTCGTCCCGTCGCGGCACAACCTGAGCGCACCCGACGTCGTCTTCGAGGCATTCGAGACGGCACCGTCACGCTGACGCGCCGGCCGTTGCACACTGATCGACATGATGGCGCCCCGAGAACCGCACGACGTCCCGCCGCCCCCGGCGGCGGACGAGCCCGCCTGGCAGGCCGTGCTGCAGGCGCGGCGCGCACGCACGCGACCGCCCGGCCCGTCCGCGCTCGCCGATCTGTACGGCCCCCTGTGCGATGCGGATGCCGCGCACCCGTTCGCCGTCGCGCACCTGGCGCAGAGCCTCGACGGCCGCATCGCCACCACCGGCGGACTGTCGAAGTGGCTCAGCGGCGACGCGGACCTGCTGCACACGCATCGCATGCGCGCGCTGAGCGACGCGGTGGTGGTGGGCGTGAACACGGTGCTGCACGACGACCCCCAGCTGACGGTGCGGCGCTGCACCGGCCGCAATCCGGTGCGGGTGGTGATCGACCCCGACGGCCGGCTCGACGGCAGTCAGCGCGTGTTCCGGGACGGCGCGGCACCCACGCTGCTGCTGGTGGCGGCCGGGCGTGCGCACGACGGGGGCGCACGCCACGGCCACGCCGACGTGGTGCCGATCCCGCGGACCGGCGACACCCTCGACCCGATCGCCATCCGGGCGGCCCTCGCGCAGCGCGGCCTGACCTGGCTGTTCATCGAGGGCGGCGGCACGACCGTGTCGCGCTTCCTCGCGGCGGGGGCGCTCGATCGCCTGCAGGTGACGGTGGCGCCCGTGATCATCGGGTCGGGCCGGCCGGGCCTCGTGCTGCCCGAGATCAGCGACCTGCGCCACTGCCTGCGCCCGCGCACGCGACGCGTGACCCTGGGCGACGACACGATGTTCGAGTGCATCTTCCATGACTGAACAGGCGCGCGCGTTCTGGACGGAGGCGCCCGGCCGCGGCGCGGTGCGCACGCAGGCGCTGCCCGCCGTCACCGCGCACGACGTCCTGGTGCGCACACGGGCCAGCGCGATCAGCCGCGGCACCGAATCCCTGGTGTTCCGCGGACAGGTGCCCGAGAGCCAGTACGCGGCCATGCGCTGCCCCTTCCAGGAAGGCGACTTCCCGGGCCCGATCAAGTACGGGTACGCGTCGGTCGGCGTCGTCGACGCCGGACCGGACGCCCTGCGGGGGCGACGGGTGTTCTGCCTGCATCCCCACCAGGACCGCTACGTGGTGCCGGCCGACCGGGTGCACGTGCTGCCGGAGCACCTGCCCGATGCCCGCGCCACGCTCGCCGCGAACATGGAGACCGCGGTCAACGGGCTGTGGGACGCCGCGCCGCGCGTGGGCGATCGCGTCGCAGTGGTCGGCGCCGGTGTGGTGGGCTGCCTGGTCGCCGCACTGGCGGCACGCATGCCCGGCACGCGCGTCCAGCTCGTCGACGTCGACGCACGGCGTGCGGCCGTCGCGGCACGGCTCGGCTGCGACTTCGCACTGCCGGACCAGGCCCGTGCCGACGTCGACCTCGTCGTGCACGCGAGCGGTCATCCGGACGGGCTCGGCCTGGCGCTGACGCTGGCCGGCTTCGAGGCGACCGTGCTCGAGATGAGCTGGTACGGCACGCGTCCGGTCACCGTGCCGCTGGGCGAAGCCTTCCACGCGCGACGGCTGACGATCCGGTCGTCGCAGGTGGGCGCCGTCTCCGACGCCCGGCGCGCGCGCTGGTCGCACCGGCAGCGCATGGCGCTTGCGCTGGACCTGCTGGGCGATCCCGTGTTCGACGTGCTGCTGACCGGCACCAGCCCCTTCGACACGCTGCCCGACACCCTGGCGCGACTGTCGCAAGCGCCCGATGGCGCGCTGTGCCACGTGATCACCTATCCCTGACGTGCACTCGGCGGCCGAAGCCCTCACCACGTCCTCACTGAAGCCACGCGCGCCGCCCCCCACTCTTCGACGAAAGCACCGCCGCCATGTACACCCTTGCCGTCTCCGACCACATCATGATCGCGCACAGCTTCAGCGGCGCGATCTTCGGCCCCGCGCAGAAGCTGCACGGCGCGACCTATGGCGTCGAGGTCGAGTTCCGGCGCGCGTCGCTCGACGCGGACGGCCTGGTCTGCGACATCGGCCTTGCCCTGACCACGCTCAAGGACGTGCTGGGCGAACTCAACTATCGCAACCTGGACGAGCTGCCGGAACTGCGCGGCCGCAACACGACGACCGAGTTCATGGCGGGCGAGATCTTCCGGCGCATGGCGCTGCGCGTCGCACAAGGTGCGGTCGGCCCGGGCACCGCCGGGGCGCTGACGTCCATGCGTGTGGTGCTGCGCGAGTCGCCGGTGGCCTGGGCCAGCTATGAAGGTCCGCTCGGCTGACACCCGCGTGGCCGGATTCGCCTTCGTCGTACCGGGCCGCCTCGACCAGTTCACCGGCGGCTATCTGTTCGACCGCCGGGTGGTCGACGGTGCGCGTGCGCGGGGCCGCTGCGTGCACGTGATCGAGCTGCCGGGCACGTTCCCCGATACCGACGACATCGCCCGCGCCGCGGCATCGGATGCGCTCGCCCGACTGCCCGACGCGCACGTCGTCGTGATCGACGGACTCGCGCTGCCCGCCTTCGCGCACTGCCTGGCTGCGCACGCGCACCGGCTGCGTCTGATCGGTCTGGTGCACCACCCGCTCGCCCTCGAGACCGGCCTGTCACCCGAGGCATCGCAACAGGTCGCGCTGCTCGAGGCCCAACTGTGGCGCCCGCTGCGCGGCGTGCTCTGCCCGAGTGCGCATACGGCACGTGCAGTCGCGGCCGCCGGCATCGAGACGGCGCGCATCGTGATCGCCCCGCCCGGCGTCGATCGCCCCGCGGCGGACCCTGGCACGCTGCAGACGGTGTCGGATGACCACGCGGCGTCGGATCATCATGCGGCGCCGGACGATCGGGCGGTGCCGCATGACCACGCGGCGCCGAAGGATCGGCCGGCGACGCGGCCGCCGACCGGGGCGCACGGCAACCACCCGCATGCCGTGCCGTCACCCGTGCGTCTGCTGACCATCGCCACCGTCACGCCGCGCAAGGGCCATCGGCTGCTGGTCGAGGCGCTGGCGCCGCTGGAAGATCTGGACTGGCGGCTCGACTGCATCGGCAGCCTGACGCGCGATCCGCAGACGACCGCGTCCGTGCGCGCGGCCATCGACGCCCATCGGCTCGGTGCACGCATCACGCTGTGCGGCGAGCTGCCGACGCAGGCCGTGACCGCCGCGCTGCGGGACGCGGACGTGTTCGTGCTGCCCTCGTTCCACGAGGGCTACGGCATGGTCTTCGCGGAGGCGCTGGCGCACGGGCTGCCGATCGTCGCCACCACGGCCGGCGCCATTCCCGACACCGTGCCCGGCGACACCGGGCTGCTCGTGCCCCCCGGTGACGTGCGTGCGCTGTCCGAGGCGCTGCGGCGCGTCGTCGAGGACACGGCGCTGCGGACACGGCTCGCCGCCGCTGCACGTCGGGCCGGGCGCAGGCTGCCCGACTGGCCCGCGGCCGTGGACCGCTGGCTCGCCGGCCTGGACGTCCTCGCCGGCCTGGATGGACTCGCCGGCGAAGACGCAAACGTCGGCGCAGATGGACGCGTCGGCCCGGATGGACTCGCCGGCCCGGACGGACACGCCCGCGCGGACGGACGTGTCCGCCCCGACGCGGGTGCCGCATGAACGGGTTCGACGCGCAGTGGCTGCGCCAGCGCGCGCCCTACGACGCGGCGGCACGCAGCCCGCGCCTTGCGGCGGACTTCGTGGCGGCACTCGGTCCGCGCACGTCGGCGACGCTGCGCCTGCTCGACCTCGCCGCCGGCACCGGCGCGAACTTCCGCGCGCTCGCGCCGCAGATCGTGCACGACCAGGACTGGCTGCTCGTCGACCACGACGCGACGCTGCTCGCGCGGCTGCCGGACGAGATCATGCAGTGGGCACGGCACGGCGGCCGGCGGTGCGAGGCACTGCGCGACGGCGTGCGGGTGCACGGCGACGCGGGGACGGTCTGGTGCGTGCGCACGCGCCAGCTCGACCTGGCCGGCGCGCTCGAGTCGCTCGACGCCGCGGCGTTCGACGGCATCACGACCACGGCCTTCCTCGATCTGGTGTCGCAGGCGTGGCTGGCGCGGCTCGCCGCGTGGCTGGTGGCGAGTGGCAGGCCGGTACTCGCGACGCTCACCGTCGACGGACGCCGCCTCTGGCAGCCCGCGTGCGCCGACGATGCGCTGATCGACGATGCGTTCCGTCGTCATCAGGCGGGGGACAAGGGCTTCGGACCCTCGCTGGGTCCGGACGCGACGCCGGCGCTGGCGGCGTGCCTGAGGGCACGGGGGTACGCGGTGGACACGGCCCCGGCCGACTGGCGGATCCCGGCCGACGACGCGGCGATGCTGCTCAGGATGGTCGACGAGGCGGCCGACGTCGCCCGCGAGACGATGCCCGCCGTCGCCGGGCGCGTGCACGACTGGCGTGCGCTGCGGCGCGATCAGGTCGCGCGCGCCGGCCTGACGCTGATCGTGGGCCACGCGGACCTGTTCGCCCGCGCGCCACGCGCGTCACCGGTGGTGCGCGCGTGACCCGCCCGGCCACGGCGCCGTGCGTCAGCCCTTCGGGATCATGTTCAGGTCTTCGAGGATCTTGCGCTCGTCCACCCACATGCGCTGCGCGAGCGCAAACCAGTCGGCGCCGCTGAGATAGGCGTCCTCGAGGTCGTAGGTCTCGAGATGACGGCGGTACGCCGGATCCGACAGCGCGCCCTTGAACGCGTCGTGGATCGTCTGCACCACCTTCGGGTCCATGCCCTTGGGTCCCACCAGGCCGATCGGGCTGCGCGCGATGTGGTCGATGCCGGACTCGACCGCGGTCGGCACGTTGGGCAGCCGCGGCATGCGTTTGGCCGTGAAGGCCATCAGCACCCGGCCCTTGCCCTGCTTCTCGATCTGCGCCCAGCCGCCGTCGATCACCGCGTTGATGTGGCCGCCGACGAACGCCTGCAGCACTTCGGCCCCGCCCTTGAAGGGCACGTGGTTGAGGTCCGCGCCGGTCTTCTGCGCCAGGCGCATCGTCGCGGCGTGCCCCGTGCTGGCCGCACCGCTGGTGCCCACGCTGATCTTGCCGGGGTTGGCCTTGCCGTAGGCGATGAACTCGTCGTAGGTCTTCCACGGCGACGACTCGGGCACCACCAGCGCGAAGGTGTAGCCGGAGAAGCCCATGATGTAGGTGAGGTCCTTCAGCGGCTCGTACGGCACCTTCTGCATGTGCGGCACCTTGAACAGCGTGGCCGGGGCGATGGCGATCTGGTAGCCGTCCGGGGTCTTGGACTGGGCAACGATGCCCGACGCCAGCGTGCCGGCCGCCCCGGGCCGGTTCTCGACCAGCACCTGCTGGCCGAGCTTCTGGGAGACCACCGCGGACAGCGCACGCGCGATCGCGTCGGTGGCGCTGCCCGGCGGGAACGGCACGAGCAGCGAGATGGGCTTCGTCGGATACGCGCCCTGCGCGAATGCGCTGGCGGATGCGCCGAGACCGGCGGCCGCCGCGCCCAGTGCGGCACCGCGCAACAGCGTGCGGCGCAACGGGTCGGGCGAGTGCGGGGACAGGTCGTGCGTTCGATGCGGCATGGGCTTCTCCTCGGAGAATGACTGCTGGAGCCGCGGATTCTAGAGCACGCGGCCGGATCCTCACCACGCGTCGATGTTGGGCCGCTTGCGGCCCTCGCGCCTGGGCGCCGGCGGAAACGCGTCGAGCCCGCGCAGGATCCAGCGGCGCGACTCGGCCGGGTCGATCACGGCGTCGACGCTCAGGAACGGCGCGATGTTCAGCGCCTTGCCGTGCGCATACAGACCGTCGACCAGTTCCTGGAAGCGCTTCTGGCGCGCGACCGGATCGGCGATCGCCTCGAGCTCGTTGCGATACCCGAGCCGGATCTGGCCTTCGAATCCCATCGACCCGAACTCGCCGGTGGGCCACGACACCGTGAAGAACGACGACATGTGGAAGCTTCCGCCGGCCATCGCCATCGCCCCCAGTCCGTAGGCCTTGCGCAGCACGATCGTGAAGAACGGGACGGTGATGTTCGACGCCGTCACGAAGATGCGCGACGCGTGGCGGACCAGCGCCGTGCGCTCGGCGTCGGTGCCGACCATGATGCCGGGCGTGTCGCACAAGGACACGATCGGCAGGTCGAACGCATCGCACAGCTGGATGAAGCGGGTGAGCTTGTCGGATTCGTCGGCGCCGATCGCACCGGCCTGATGCTTGGGGTTGTTCGCGATCACGCCGATCGGGCGCCCTTCGATGCGCACCAGCGCGGTGACGATGCCCACACCGAACGCGGGCCGCAGCTCGAGCACCGAGTCGTCGTCGGCCAGCAGGTCCAGCACGCGCCGGATGTCGTAGGCCCGCGTGCGCCGCTCGGGGATCACGTCGCGCAGCCGTGCCTGGTCGGCGCACGTCCAGTCGGCCAGCGGCCCCTGAAAGTACGACAGGTATTTCTTCGCCTGGCGGACCGCCTCGGCCTCGTCGTCGACGAGGATGTCGACGACACCCGTCTCGGCGTGCATGCGCGCCGGCCCCACCTCGTCGGGCTTCACCACGCCGAGGCCCGCGCCTTCGATCATCACCGGCCCGCCCATGCCGATCGACGCGTCGCGCGTCGCGATCACGACGTCGCACAGGCCGAGCAGCGCCGCATTGCCGGCGAAGCAGCGGCCCGACGCGATGCCGATCAGCGGCACCAGGCCGCTGAGCCGGCCGAAGTTCCAGAACGTCGGGTTGGCGAGGTTCACGCCGCCGATGTTGTCGGTGTCGGCCGGGCGGCCGCCACCCCCCTCGGTGAAGACCACCACCGGCAGGCGCGCGGACTCGGCGAGCTGGAACATCCGGTCGTGCTTCTTGTGGCCGATGAACCCCTGCGTGCCGGCGAAGACGGTGTAGTCGTAGGACGCCACCATGCAGCGGCTGCGCTCGGGCCCGAAGTGCGCACCGTTGACGCTCGCCAACCCGTAGATGAAGCCGTCGGCCGGGCTGATGTCGAGCAGTTCGTCGTAGCTGAGCTTGCTGCGCTGACCGGCGACGGCCAGCGCGCCGTACTCGGCGAACGTGCCGGGATCGCACAGGTCCTCGAGGTTCTCGCGTGCGGTGCGCTGGCCGGTCTTGCGGCGCTTCGCGACGGCGGCCGGCCGCGCAGCGTCGAGCGTGCGCGCGTAGCGTGCGATCACGTCCTGCAGGTCGGTGCGGATCGCACCGGCCGGCGTCTCGACGTCCGCCTCCAGACGCGTGCCGTCGTCCGCGTCGTCGCGCTCGACGCGCACGATCGGCGCACCGGGCTCGAGCACCTGTGCGCGTTCCGACAGGATCTCGCGCACGATGCCTGCGTGCGGGGCCTCGACGACGTGCTCCATCTTCATCGCGTCGAGCACGGCCACCTGCTGACCGGTGCGCACGCGCTCGCCCACCGTCACGCTGATCTCCACCACCGAGCCGCGGGTGGGCGCGACGACGCAGTCCGGATCGACCGCGTGCGCGGCGCCGGCCGCGCGGCGCAGTGCGGCGTCGGACCCGCTCCCCTGCCCCGCGCCCGCGCCGACGCCGGTCCCCGCGCCCGACGGCGCCGGCTCGAAGTACCGCCGGCGGTGCCGGCCGTCGTCGTGCGCGGCGAGTTCGGCGAGGTGCTCGTCGACGAAGCGCGTGGTGACGGCGCCGGCACGGAACACCGGATGCCGCAGCAGGTTCTGCAGGAAGCCGATGTTCGTGGCCACCCCCGCGATGCGGCACTCGGACAGCGCGCGATAGGCGCGATCGACCACGTCCTCGAACCGCGTCGACGGGTGATGCACGATCAGCTTGGCGAGCAGCGCGTCGAAGCGCTGGCTCGGTGCGAAGCCGCTGTAGCCGAACGTGTCGACGCGGATGCCGGGGCCGCTGGGCAGGTCGAACACGGTGAGCGTGCCCGGCGCGCCGTCGGCGCCCGCCGCGCCCGGGGCGGCGCCCGTTGCACCCACGGCAGGACCCGGTGCCTCCATGTTGATGCGCAGCTGCAGTGCCATGCCGCGCGGCGTGGGCAGGTGATCCGGATGCAGGCCGACGTCGGCGAGCGTCGCCCCCTGCGCCAGCCGGATCTGGCACTGCACGAGATCGACGCCCATCACCGCCTCGGTGACGGTGTGCTCGACCTGGATGCGCGGGTTGGCCTCCATGAACACGAAGCGGTCGGTGTCGGCATCGACGAGGAATTCGAAGGTGCCGACACCGCGATACGCGACCGCGCCGGCCATGCGGGTGGCCGCCTGCGCGAGCTGCATGCGCATCGCCTGCGACAGCGACGGGCTCGGTGCGATCTCGACGATCTTCTGGTGGCGACGCTGCACGCTGCAGTCCCGCTCGCCGAGCGCGACGACCGTGCGTCCGTCCCCGACGATCTGCACCTCGATGTGGCGCGCATGCCGGATCAGCGCTTCCACGTAGACCTCGTCGCGCCCGAACGCGGCACGTGCCTCCGAGCGGCACCGCGCATAGGCGTCGGCGAGCTGGTCCGGATGCTCGACGCGCCGCATGCCGCGACCGCCGCCGCCGGCAACCGCCTTGATCATCACGGCCGCCCCTTCCCCCAGACCGTCCATGAACGCACGCGCCTCGTCGAGCGTGACGGGGCCCGCCGTGCCGGCGGCGACCGGCACGTCGTGTGCACGGGCCACGTCACGCGCGCGCACCTTGTCGCCGAACAGGTCCAGCACCTCGGGCGACGGGCCGATGAAGACCAGCCCCGCCTGTGCGCAGCGGCGGGCGAAGTCGGCGTTCTCGCTGAGGAAGCCGTAGCCCGGATGAACGGCACGGCACGCGTGCTCGCGGGCCGCCGCGAGGATGCGGTCGATGTCGAGGTAGGCGGCGGCGCCCGCCAGTCCGAGCGGATGGTCGGCATCCGCCACCCGGCGATGCAGGGCGTGCGCGTCGTCGTCGGAGAACACAGCGACGCTGCGCAGGCCGAGTTCGGTTGCGGCACGGGCGATGCGCACGGCGATCTCGCCGCGGTTGGCGATCAGGATCGTATCGATCGGTTCAGACATGGGGTTCCGTCGGGGTTCGGAGGAAGGACTCGGAGAGAGGACTCGGGGCGCCGCGCACGCGGGTCGACGCGCAGACGGGTCAGGGCCGGGTGCCCTTGCGCACCAGCGACACCAGCGCGGCCTTCGCCGTCGGGATGTCGATCGCGCCGGGGTCGATCAGCCATTGCGAGATGAGGCCGCGCACCGCGCCGAGCAGCACCGTGGCGCAGGTCTGCACGTCGATGCCGGCATCGATCTCGCCGGCCGCCCGCGCTTCGGTCAGGTGCTGAGCGAAGCCTTCGCGGTACCCGCGGGCGAGATCCGCGACGCGCGCGTGCAGCTCGGGCGCGACCGTCAGCGATTCCATGGTGAGCAGGTACAGGGTGCGCACGCCTTCGGCCCCGCGCAGCGCACCCGTCAGATGCGCTTCGATCCGCGCTTCGACCGCGGCCAGGCCGGTGCGGTGACCGAGGTCGGCGGCGAGCTGGGCCTGGAAGGCCTCCTCGGTGCGCGCGACCAGCTCGAGCAGCAGGGCCTGCTTGCTGCCGTAACGCTCGCTCGGCAGCCCCCGGCTGTAGCCGGCCGCAAGGCCGATCTCGGCCAGCGTCGTGCCGGCCGAGCCCTTGCGGGCAATGAGCCGGCGTGCGCTGGCCAGGATGCGGCGGTCGGACTCGGCGCGACGGTCTTCCTGGGAGCGGCGCACCGTCCCCGGCCCGCGCGCACCGGCCGGCGCGTTTACTTGTTGGTCAACCATTTAGTTAGATTAGTGCATTCTTGCCGCGCCAACAAGCGCTGCACGCGAGGAGCCCATGCCCGTCCCCCACCCGATGCCGGCCGTCCGCCGGCGCTGCGCGCCGTGAGACACGACGCCTGGCGGCACGATGCCGCGTCCTATCCGCTGCGCGGTGAGATCCTGCCGCGCTACACCGACGTCGACGTCTGGCAGCACCTGAACAACACGGCGCTGATCACGATGCAGGGCGAGGCCGTGCAGCAGGCGCTGCGCAGCGTCTTCGGCGACGCGGCGTGGCGCACCACCCGGCCCGCGCTGGCCTGCGTCGAGAATGCGACCGACTTCCTGGCCGAAGCCCACTATCCCGCGCCCCTGACCTGGGGTGCGCGTGTGCTCGGGGTGGACGCCACGGGCCTGCGGGTGGCCACCGCACTGTTCCAGCACGGCCAGTGCGTCGGCCTGCACGGCAGCACCCTGGCCTGGTGGACGGACGGGCACGCGGCGGGGCCGGGTGCGGAACCGGCCGCGGCGCTGCGGGCCGCCCAGGTGCCCGGCGCCGACACGCTGCCGTCGTCCGCCCCCCGCGACGCGGCACCGCGTTCCGAAGGGGATGCGGGGGGAGGTGCGGGTGCGGGTCCTGCGCGTGCCGGCCCCCAGGCGGCCCCCGCCCCCGACCTCGCGCAGTATCCCTGGCGTCCGACCTTCGGACTGCGCTTCGGCGACAGCGACGCGCACCGCCTGATCAGCGACACCTGCCTGGCCCGCGCCGCCGAGCAGATGCGGGTCGAGTTCCTGCACCAGGTGTTCGACGGACGGCAGCAGCTGCTCGGCGGCATGCTGGTCGCCCACGTGTCGCTGCGCTGGCTGCGCCGCGGTGCGTCCGCCGCGCAGTGGCAGCTCGGCAGCGGCGTGGCGCACGTGGGCGACCGCTCGCTCGCCATGCGCGGCGCGATGTTCCAGGACGGGCAGTGCGTGGCCCACTGCGAATCGGTGATGGTCGCGATCGACCGCACGACCCGCCGCAGCGCACGCCTGAGCGACGAGGCCCGTGCGGTGCTGGAACCGTACCGGATGCACGGCGTGCCCGCATCGGAACGCCGCTGACCGATCGTCGCGCCCGGTGCGGCCCATGTGCGGCGCACCGCGGCAGGCGGCAAGCGCGCGCGGGCGCGGCGCGCCCGCAGGCTCAGACGTCGAGCACGATCTTGCCGAAATGCCGGCCCGACGCCTGATGCCGGAACGCGTCGGCGATGCCTTCCAGCGGGAAGTGCCGGTCGATCACCGGCTGCACGCCGTTCGCCTCGATCGCCCGCAGCATGTCGAGCTGGTGCCGGCAACTGCCCACGGTGATGCCCTGCAGCCGGATGTTCTTGGACATCAGCGTCGCCGTGCTCACCGGTCCCTGCACGCCGGTCAGCACGCCGATCATCGAGATGTGCCCGCCGACCCGGCACGCGTGGATCGACTGCACCAGCGTCTCCGAGCCGCCCACTTCCACCACGTGGTCGGCGCCTTCACCGTGGGTGATGTCGGCGACCGCCCGGGCCCACTTGGGCTGCGCACGGTAGTTGATCACGTGGTCCGCGCCCAGCAGCCGCAGCCGCTCGAGCTTCTCGTCGGACGACGACGTGGCGATCACGGTGGCGCCGGCGGCCTTGGCGAACTGCAGCGCAAACAGCGACACGCCCCCCGTGCCCTGCACCACGACCACCTCGCCCGCCTGCAGCCGCCCCTCGACCATCAGCGCCCGCCAGGCCGTCAGCGCCGCACACGGCAGCGTGGCCGACTGGGCGTGCGTGTAGCCCGCCGGCTGACGCGTCAGCCAGAAGGCGGGCACGGTCACGTATTCGCTCGCGTAGCCGTCGACGTGATCGCCCGGCACGCCCACCCGCCGCGGCTGCGACGGACCGCCGTCCTGCCACTTCGGAAAGAACAGGCTCAGCACGCGATCGCCGACGGCCAGCGGCGCCTGCATCGCCGGCGTCTCGACCGCAGGACCGACCTCGACCACCTCTCCCGCGCCGTCGGACATCGGCACCCGCCCGTCCGCCGTGGGGATGCCCCCGGTGACGACGACGTAGTCGTGGTAGTTCAGCGAACTCGCGAACACGCGCATCAGCACCTCGCCGGGCCCGGGCGGGCGCGGTTCGGCGGAGACGACGTGCAACTGGTCCAGGTGTGCGGGCTTGCCCAGGCGGATCTGCTTCATGGTGGTGTCCTCGGAGGTGGGGCGGTGCGCGGGCGGGGGCGTCGTGCCCCGACGCCCCGCCACGCGCCCGCGGGATGCCGAAGCATAGGGCACGACGCGCCCGCGCACGCACAATGCCGCATGGACGACCACGACGCGACCGCCCCCGCCACACCATGACCCCCTTGCGCTACCTCGCCGGCTATCCGCAGCCGCTGCTCGACCAGGTGACGGCCCTGCTGGCCGAAGGACACCTGCGCGCGCACATCGAACGCCGCCATCCCGAGACACACACGGTGCGCAACGACCAGGCGCTCGGCGCCTACGTGGCCGACCTCAAGGCGCGGCACATGAAGAGCGCCCCGCCCCTGGCCAAGGTGGCGTACGACAACCGGCTGCACGTGGTGCACCAGGCGCTCGGCACGCACACCGCGGTGTCGCGCGTGCAGGGGTCGCAGCTCAAGGCGAAGCGGGAGATCCGGATCGCCTGCGTGTTCAAGGACGCACCGGCGGACTTCCTGCGGATGATCGTGGTGCACGAGCTGGCGCACCTGCGCGAACGCGCGCACGACAAGGCGTTCTACGCGTTGTGCCGCCACATGGCGCCCGACTACCACGCGCTGGAG
>Ga0116141_10003728_pt1 | contig 12886 bp, 6 predicted proteins | sample AD_UKC097_MetaG_FD_89744 | JGI IMG/M metagenome (GOLD analysis project Ga0116141, IMG submission 89744) | Active sludge microbial communities of municipal wastewater-treating anaerobic digesters from USA - AD_UKC097_MetaG | ecosystem: Engineered > Bioreactor > Anaerobic > Digestate | place: USA... | reverse complement strand
GTGAGAGCACCGAGTTGCGCAAACAGGGGTATATCACGGAAAGCAAAGCGGGATTCTGGTCCGGTGAGTTGTACCTTCGGATGCTCGTGCCGAACGACACTCCCGAAAACACCCGCAGTCTGAAAATGGTGGCGGAAGCCGCCTCGCGTCGTCTTCGCCCCGGCCCCGCAATACCGTCCGGATTCAGCCGGATGCTGTCGGAGGACCGGGTTGCCAATTCCGAGCGGTTTGTCCGCTTGCGGGTTCTGGGGTATGACTTTCTGACCGATGGATACCTGGCGGATTATCGTCTCGATGGGAAAACGGCCACCGCACTTGTGTGTCCCTGTGTGGATGAAACAACGGCGCGGGAGCGATTCCGTGCGTTGTTTGGGGCTATTGTCGATCAGAATGCGCGCCCTGTGCCGGTAGCGGGATTGGGCGACCGCGCGTTCATGGCCCGTGGAACGCGACACGGGAATGTGGTGATCTTTCAGCGGGATCGGTTTCTTGCCGGGCTTCTGGCGGTTCCAACAACGGTGGGCGATTTCCTGCCGCGTTTCGATACCCAACTGACCGCCGCTCCTTCGGAGTAATCACAGCCAGCCGGTGAGCTGCGCCAGAAGCCGTGAGTATTCCAGGAAATTCGGCCAGGAGATATCCGGCGGCACGCCGTGATCGCAGCTGGGGATGAATCCGCCTTCCACCAGCAGCGGCGGAACCACGCGCAGAACCTCCGCTTGCATCTCCGCACCCCCTGCCGCGATGGCGCGTTTATCGATCGCGCCTGTGTAGGCGATATGTTTCCCGAATCGCTTTCGGTATTCAACAATGTCATTCCCGGCTGCCACTTCAATCGGATCGCAGCAGTTGATTCCCGCCTCAATCCAAATCGGAATCAACTCCGCCACGTACCCATCCGAATCCATGTCTACAATCGGACACCCACCCGCGCGGATCTCGGTCACCCACTTCCTGTAAGTGGGCAAGAGGAACTCGCGGGTCATCGCGGGGGAGATCATGCTGTGCGCTTTATAGGCCATGTCCTCCGAAATCCCGACACGATCCACGGTGGTCTTTGCAAAAATCCCGCGCATCGTTTCCAGAACAAACTCCGTCCAGAACTCAATCATCTCGCGCACAAATTCCGGATCTTCCAGAAACAGCAGGCAAAGCCTTTCAAATCCGCACCACTCCCGCAGCTGCCAGAATGGACCGTTGACCTGGAATTCGACCACCGCCTCGCTTTCGTTGAGCTGCCTGGAACGTTCCTCGAAATCCGCCGGATAGCGCCCTTCGGTGGTCGGGGAATAGCGCTTTTTCATCTCTTCCCAATCGTCCCGTGTCTCCACGGGGAACCTGTGCCATTTGCGGGTGACGAAATCCTTCGGGAACCGCAGGAACGTGTAATCGAAGGTGTCCGAGATCTCGACAATCGCGCCCATCCAGTCCTGGACCAGGTAGTGTCCATCGCGATGTTCCAGCACGGTTTCCTCGAATTCGGGGATCATTTTGAACGACACGCCGGGATCGAACCGCTGCGGTTTGGCCGCCGGGTCAATGGAGAGTGTGTCAAGCAGCGCATCGAAGAAATCCGTTTGGGGATCGAGACCCTGGCTGTGCCATGCCTCCAGGGTGGATTTACGCGGATAACCGGGGATAAACGGGATTTTGTCGGGGCTTCCGAAGAGGAGAGTCTCGCGAAATCTCTGCCGTGTGTTCATAGACTGCGGGTTCCGATGCATAATACACAGATAAACTGATTGCGGAGTATTGCACTCTTGCTGCGACCGGACAACGGGGGAGAGTTCAGTTCCATGATTGCGGAAATGAATGGACAAAATGTTGCGGAGTCAGGGAGATATTGATCCAATGAACGAACCTTTTCAGCTATCTGAAATTCCGTTGGGTGCGGCATCGTTTCCCGATCCGCTGCCGTTGTCGATTATCGGGACCGCCGGTCCGAGCACGGGCATAGACCTGCGCCGGTGGCAACAATCGCCGGAGGGGCGTTACACAACGGATGATGTGCGGGCGATGGCTCGTGTGATCGCCGAAGGGCGGCTTGCCGCCTTGCGGATCAACGGCGCGCATGTGCGCCCGGCGGATCGGCTCCCGACTGTCATCCGGTTTGCGCGGGAGGCTATCGCACAGTCCGGCCGCAAAAATGTCCGGGTTCTTCTGGACCTGGGCGGACCGAAAATTCGAACTCGAAATTCCGAGCCGGTGCCGGTTGCCGAACCGGTTGGTTCATCCAAGCAGCCGAAAAGCGGAGCGACACACGTCATTCTCAGCACCCGGTCGGCGGAGAGCGCCTCCCAGGAGGGCATTCCGGTGGTTCCCGTCAGCTATCCCGGCTTGATCGAGGACATTCGGGATGGGGCCTGGATTCGCATTGATGACGGGCAGGTGACCCTTGGGGTGGAGCGTGTGGATCGTGTCCTGGGGCACATCCATTGCCGGGTTTTGCGGGGTGACCGGATCGATCCAGGCAAGGGATTGAACCTGGTGGGAGCGAGTATCTCCGCGCCCAATCTCACCGCCGATCTGGATCTTCCCCAGCTGGAAAGCCTGGTTGCAGAGTTGGAAGTCGAGGAATGGCCTGAGTTTATCTCGCTTTCGTTCGTGAAGTGCGCGGAGGATGTTCGGATTTTCAAGAACACTTTTCTTCGGTTGGCAGAGAAGCATGGTCGCAAAGTTCTCTGCGCTCCCAGTGTGATTGCGAAGATCGAACGGTTTGAGCTGTTCGACTGCCTGGAGGATGCCATCCGTCTGGGCGATCACACGCGGGTGGATCTCCTTACCTTTGTCGAGAGCGATAGCGTTGAGGCCGCGCTGGGGGCGCATTTCCCGTATTCCCTGGCGACCGTTCAGCAGCAGGCCTTCCGCTACGATTACGTGTACCGACAGTTGGCAATCAACAACCTGGTTCCCTCCGAACGACAGATCCGCTTGCAGGGATTGGAACCGGAGCGGGTGGTTCGCGGGCTGTATGCGTTGCGGGAGATCCTGCGGATCATGGGAGAGGTGGATGCCGTGATGTACGCGCGCGGGGACCTGAGTGTGGAGATCGATCCGAGACGCACAGCCGTTCTGCGCGATTTCTTCCAGATGTGCGCCCGTCGAAAAGGTGTCGCCGAGATTATCGCGACCGATATTCTGCCCAGCCTTCGCCTGGGAACACGCATTACCGCCGCCGAGGGAGAGGCATTCGCCAACCTCGCCCGTGTACGTCCCTCCGCGATTATGGCAAGCAACGAGATCGCCGTAGGGCGCGATCCGGTGTATGTGGTCCACGAGATCTATAATTCCGTGCTGTATCTGCTCAGTACGCTCTTCGGCAGGGATCCGGTCCAGGAACTGGTGTCCGGCTATACCCGACGAAACACGGTTTCACAACCGGATGCCCTGGCGGGAACCTTTCATGAAGAAATCCGCGCCGCGCTCGATATGCTCACCCGTAAGTCGTGTCACCTCGACTATACCCTGGAGGATCATCCGGGAATGATCGACAGAGATCCGGCCAAGATATTCGTCATCGTCGGTCTATTTCCGCGCGAGACCCCGTTTGCCCGAACACCGGGTGAACGTCTGCTCCGCCTGATTGCCTCTCAGCGCCCCGGCCCGCCGATTGTTCCAGTCCGACTGGGGCAAGTTCCGATCCCCTCTTTTCTGGATTGGGGTGTTCGTCCCCCCGTCACCGTGCCCGATTTTATCGGACAGGACTTCAATCACCTCTCGATCCTCCTGAAGCGCCTGGCGGAAATGGGAGTTACTACTGTGGGAGAACGGTGTGCGATCTTCTGGCTGAATAACCGGCAGCAGGTCCAGGTGTTCTGTGGCGAAGTTCCGCAGGAGTAAGGTTCATATCTCCCCCCTCAATTTCCCCCCCTGAATCCCCCCGTGAATGGGGGGAGGGAGATAAGAAAACGGGGCGAGGAGGAATCCCTCCCTGCTCGCGGGGAGGGCTGGGGTGGGGGCTTACCGCTGGCCCGGTTCCGACATCAGTCCCAGCAAGGCTCTTGCGGCTTCGAGCGGTCCCGTTGTTTCACAGCCGGGAACACCCAGCCGGGTCCGAATCTGCCCCACAAAAACACCCGCCTGAAACGCTACCTCAAATGTGCTCTGGGCCAATCGGTCGTGCAGGTCACGATATTGAGGCGGTCCGAAGATATTGGCGAAATAACTATGCACCAGGCCTTTGGAGGTTGTGGTTCCCTTGGCCATCGCCGCTCCCTCCCGGAACACACGCAAGGCCGCTTCGGGGGTTTCGAATCGGTCGATAATGTGGTGTTCCTCGTCTACTTCCTCGTAATTGTTTGCATAGAAAATGTAATTCACCAGGTATCCGTGCAGCACCTCAGCGAGCGAGGTCACCGGCAGAACAACCCGCGCATTGACTTTCTGCGGACTCATGATGATCGCCCGGTCGATCTGGTCGAACGCATATCCCTGCTGCAAGTCGTCCAGACGAACAAACGCGCCGATCTCGGTTCCGTAGGCCAGAACCTTTCCATCGGGAGTAGTCTCGAACGACCCCATATCATCCGCGATGATTCTCATCTCACGGATATACTCTGCTCCCAGGGTTCGAAACGCCTCCAGGGTCTCGGATTTCCCGGTTGCCGTATCACCCATCAGGACGATGTTGGCCGCCATGTTTCGCTTGAGACTGATTCGGGTCATGGCTCCATGAAACGGCATTCGGCCCCGTTGCATCATCCGGATATTGTGGAGCGTAAGAATCATCTTCTTTAAATATCCGAAATACCCGAATCGATCCTCACCGGGGATTGCTGCAACCAGCAAATCGTTCCGAGAGTCTTCATAGAACACGGTGGGAAGTTCGCCGTATTTCGCCATTGCCTCAGGTGGAGCGCCATAAGCATAGATGGCGTCCGGCCCCGCTGCGATCTGCTCATCGGTTGCCAGTTCGAACAGGTTCGCCAGGCAACTGCCCAGGCTGATGAAACACTGGTGAAAATAGATAAAGATGACCAGCGGGCCGACTTGCGCCGGATAGCACAGCCATTTTTCCTTTTCCCAAACAATCCCCTCCAACGGATTCTCGACGACTTTCTTGAATTGCCCCGTGCGTGTGTTCATCGGGGGGTCCAGAATCAGCGGCGGATAGACCAGAACCTGGCGGATGAATGGAATGTCCCGCAACGGTTCTCCGTAAGGCTTGGGCGGATTCCAATGCTTTGCCACGGCAATGATGCCCATGTTGCAGCCGGAGCGGATCTGTCGGTAGATACGAGGATGATCGCCGGTGATGTTCTCGCAGACGTCCCGGTAGACCCCACGAACCAGGTGAGTGAGTTGTTCCACGGTTGCGTTGAACGTGCGAAACGGACGTCGGTCATGAGCGTTTGGGCCGCTCTCGGAATGACAGATCACAAATCGGTGGAATTTCCGCCAGAAGTCATAGAGTCCTTCGACAAACTGATGAAGCGCTTTTCGCTGATCGGGACCATCTTCAAAAATCGGCGTGATCTTCAATGCCTGCTCCAGCGGATTGACCGTCAAAGACCGAAGAAGCTCCAGGAAACGGGCCTGTTCCTCCGGCCCTCCCAGAAGGATGGGCAGACTATCCGAAATCGGCGAGTCTTTCCTGCGCAAGGTCTCGATATACAGGGCCAGGAGCCGTTCAAAAACCTCGCTTTCCAGGATCTCACGGTGGGTATCGCAGATCACACCATCGGTATGAAGAATCAGCTCATCCTTGTGTCGATCAAGCTGCACGGGTGACATCGGCCCTGTTCCTTTCCGGGATTCGGCGAGAGTGTTGGCCGCTAGTCTACTGGAACCCGCTCCCTGGAAAAGGATGGATACCCGTGGACAGACTCCCGTTCGGACGTAACCTCAATGAAACGGGGCGCTCTTGCAGGCTTTTGGGAAAATGGGATACTAAAAATCTATCCCTTCAGCTGCCCATATTATCCACTGTTTGTCCTTTGCAGCTGAGTCCACGGACAAACATGGGAGGAACCTATGCGCCAACTACCACCCAATACCTTCGCTTCCGAATCTGTCACGGAAGGACACCCGGACAAGGTCTGCGACCAGATTTCCGACGCGATTCTGGACGCCATTATGGCCGGCAATACAGGTCGCGATCTGACCGCAGCCCGAGTAGCCTGCGAGACGCTGGTCTCTACGGACTTGGTCGTCGTGACGGGCGAAATTACCACCTCGTTCATGCCGGAATATGAAAAGATCATCCGCAATGTTCTCCGGGATATCGGATACACGGAGAAAGCAGCCGGGATGGACGCCAATCGTTGCCGTATCATGATCGCGGTCGATCCGCAATCCCCGGATATTGCCGCGGGAACCGGCGGTGAGGACCCCGGTGCGGGCGATCAAGGCATGATGTTCGGCTATGCCTGCGATGAGACGCCGGAACTGATGCCCCTGCCTATCCACATGGCCCATAAACTCACCCGAAAAATGGCCGAGGTTCGCAAATCCGGCGAGATCGAATATCTCGGACCGGATGGGAAATCTCAAGTCACGGTGTCCTACGACGGCGGCGCGAAGATCGTCCGTGCTGTCCTGGCAGCGCAGCACAAAATCAAGGATCTCCCCCTCAAGAAGATCAAAGCCGATCTGACCGAAAAGGTGGTCAAACCTATTATCGCTGAACGTCCCGAAATCTGGGACAAGCTCGACCTGGAAGAGGATCTGATTGTCAACGGAACCAGCGATCCGAACGGGATGAGCACATTCTTCGTCGGCGGCCCCGAAGGAGATGCCGGGCTGACCGGACGGAAGATCATTGTCGATACCTACGGCGGCAAGGGCCGACACGGCGGTGGCGCGTTCTCAGGAAAAGACCCAACGAAAGTGGACCGCTCTGCGAATTACATGTGCCGGTACGTCGCCAAAAACATCGTGGCCGCCGGGCTTGCGACAGAATGTGAATTTCACTTGGCCTATGCTATCGGCCTCAAAGAACCTATGTCGGTCGGTGTGAACACCTTCGGAACCGGCAAACTCGGCGATATGAAACTGGCTCGGGTCTGCCGGGAGGTTTTCTCGTTCCGCCCTGCCGACATCATTCGAACCCTGGACCTTCGTCGACCGATTTACCGTCAAACATCGGCTTATGGCCATTTTGGACGGGAAGAACCCGGATTCACCTGGGAGAAGACCGACAAAGTGGATGACCTGAAAAAAGCGGCGGGAATGGAGTAGGACCGCAGTCGCTCCGGTCAGCAGAAAGGCAACTTCAAGACATGAGCGGCCAATTCAAACGGCTCCTGGTGACCAGCGCTTTGCCGTATGCAAACGGGCCGATTCACCTCGGACATCTGGCCGGAGTCTATGTTCCTTCCGATATTTATGTCCGGTATCAGCGCCTCAAAAAGCGCGAGGTGATCCATATCTGCGGCAGCGATGAGCATGGCGTGGCAATTACCATCCGCGCCGAAAAGGAAGGCGTTTCTCCCCAGGAAATCGTTGACCGATACCATGCCAGCATGAAAGAGAGCTTCCAGCGTCTGGGAGTCTCGTTCGACAACTATTCCCGAACCTCCCTGCCGATTCACCACGAAACCACACAAGCCTTTTTCCTCAAAGTGCTGGAGAAAGGTTTCCTGGTCCGAAAGACGACCAGGCAGCTGTTCTGCACCAAAACCCAACAGTTTCTTGCGGACCGGTATGTTCAAGGAACTTGCCCGTATTGCGGCAGTGATGAAGCGAAAGGGGATCAGTGTGAGAAATGCGGTCGCCCGATGGACCCGCTGTCTCTTATCAATCCCATTTCCGTGCTGTCAGGGGAGCGGCCGGAGATCCGCGAGACCACCCATTGGTTCTTCGATCTCAAAAAAGCCCAACCGGACCTGATCGAATGGCAGAAGACCCATCCCGAATGGAAAGACAATGTCAAGAACTACTGCCGGGGTGCGTTTGAGGAAGGACTCCAGGAACGATGTATCACCCGCGATCTTCGCTGGGGCGTCAAAGTCCCGCTCGAAGGCGATGAGGGCAAGGTGATTTATGTCTGGTTCGATGCGCCCATCGGGTATATCTCCTCCACAAAGGAGTGGGCCATTGCACAAGGCGACCCGGATCTGTGGAAGAAATACTGGTGCGATCCGGGCACGAAACTGGTTCATTTCATCGGCAAGGATAATATCTTTTTCCATGCCCTGATGTTTCCGGCAATGCTGATGACCCATGGGGATTTTATTCTCCCGGAAAACGTGCCCGCGTTTGAGTTCATGAACCTGGAAGGACGCAAACTCTCCACCAGCAAGAACTGGGCGGTATGGCTGCCGGAGTACCTGGAGGCGTTCGAGCCGGACCCGCTGCGGTATTATTTGGCCTATAACGCCCCGGAGAACCAGGACAGCGATTTCAAATGGCAGGAGTTCCAGAACATCAACAACAGCCACTTGGCGGATGTGTTCGGGAATTTCGTGAACCGCGTAGTCTCAATGACACTGCGATATTTCGACGGCAAGGTCCCCGCTCGTGGCGCCTTGAGCGCCGAGGACGAAAAGATCCTGGAATTGATTCGAACCATGCCGGAGACAGTCGGTGCGCTGCACGAGGCAGTTCATCTGCGGGAAGCGGTCGGCATGACGCTGGAATCGGCCCGCGCGGGGAATCTCTATCTTCAGGAACAGCAGCCCTGGAAACTGATGAAGGAAAGCCCGGAACGCTGCGGCACGGTGTTAAATGTCTCCCTGGAGGTTTGCCGTGCGCTTGCCGTGCTGTTCCATCCGATCACGCCGTTCACCTCGGAGAAGATCTGGCGCATGTTGAACCTTCCGGGGCGCGTGGAGGACCAGGAATGGGATCAAGCCGGAATCCCGGTCCTTGAGCCGGGACACGCTCTGGCCGAGCCGATCATCCTGTTCCGCAAATTCGAGGACGAGGAGATACAAAAGCAATTGGATAAGCTGACCGTTTCCGAACCGGCACAAGAAGAAGATTCGGGCATTGCGCCTTTCCTGGATCAGCAGGTAGCCTACGATGAGGTAGCGAAGCTGGACCTTCGCGTCGCGGATGTCCTGGAAGCCGAGCGGGTGAAAAAGACCGAGAAGTTGTTGCAACTGAAGATCCGCGTGGGGAAGGAAGAACGAACCATCGTTGCCGGTGTGGCCCAGTATTACGCACCGGAGGACCTGGTCGGGAAGCAGATCATTGTCGTTGCGAATCTTGAACCGGCCAAGATCCGGGGAATCGACTCGAAAGGTATGTTGCTCGCGGCGAATGACGGAGAGCGTCTGACCTTGATGATGCCCGCGCAACCGTGCAAGAGTGGCGCGCGCGTGCTATAAATAAAGAAACCAGCCTTTGGGCGGGGTAGCTCAGGTGGTTAGAGCGGTGGTCTCATAAACCACAGGTCGAGGGTTCGAGTCCCTCCCCCGCTAGGATTTCTGAATTGTTGGCAAGAATCCCGTCTTTAGCTCAATGCAAGGCACCAATCTGCATGATTGACCATTTTGTGCCATTTTGCCAGTTGACTTTTTTGGCGGATCTTGGTCTAATATAGCATACGAAGGACACAGATCATTGCGGGGGACGATCAAAGACCGGGGAACCATGAAAACCTCAGACGACACATGTAGTGCGCCTTGATATGCAGAGCCGATAGTACTTGCTTGGCTGGAGAAACAAATGACTGAAAAGACATCTTTCAGCGTGGCGTATGGCGGAGAGCTGCTCGAATCTGGCCTGATGGATATCAACCAGTTGGCCCCAGCGTTGTTATCATTGGGACAATTGCTTGACGAGGCAAATAAGACGCTCAACGGAGATCGCTCACGCCTTCAGGTCAAGGTTTCCTCTGATTTCAAGAGCGGTTCCTTCGATATCTTTCTTGAATTGACGCAGCGGTTCGTTGACCAAATAGGTGATCTTCTGCATCACACCGAGCATTATTCTCCAACCAAAATACTGCAATTTCTTGGATTGACGCCAGATAACCTGCCCGAATTGACTGCGTACGGAGCATCTTTAATTGTTATATATAAGTTTCTCAAGGGGGAAAGACCGCCAAAGATAGAAATGCATAACACTGAGACCAATACGTACATTATATATAATAGGGATGGTGAGTCAAAAGAAGTACCTGGGCAGGTTGCTGATCTGCTCAAGAATGAGGTGATTCGCGAGAGTATAGACGGAGTCATAAAACCGTTAGAGACCGAAGGTATTGATACATTTTCAACCCGTGTAGATTGCGGTGAGCGGTCCATAATCATAGCCAAAGATGAAGCACAATACTTCAGAAAGCCGCATGATGATGTCGAGCAATTGTCAGATTCCAAAAGAACCTGTACTTGTATAGTCATCAGCGCGTCATTCGATGAGAAATATATATGGCGCTTTTCCGATGGCCAATCATCTTTCAATGCGAAAATAGTCGATCAAGAATTCTGGAAGAAAATTGATGCCGGTGGGGAATCGTTCTCCAAAGGGGACGCATTGACAGTTGAATTGCAGTCCAAACAAATCAGAAGGAACAGGAAGCTTACAATAGAAAATGAGATTATTCGGGTGATAGATCATGTTAGGGGATATGAACAAGGATCGCTCTTTGAGCATAAGGAATGAGAGCACAGAGTCCGGACCATTTGCCGACCCGGGCACGTAACAATTGATGGATTTTTCCTTTTATGCGTTCGGGTGCGTCCCGAACCGAGATACCAACTGCGGGGGGCTGCGTGCTCCCCGCGCTTCATTAGCAATGTTTCTGTTCTGTAATAGTCCCTTCTCAGGACCCCCCACTCGCCGACAACATCAACAGATAATACGCATTATGCGGAAGCCACGGTTCGGCGCATTCGCAGGCCGGCATGGACCCCGGTACTTTCCGCAGGTCGAACCAGGGGCGATCCGAATTGCCCGGCTCGCGGACAATTCCATTCGGAATAGTCCCCGGCACGTCCCCGCGAGGATGGCCCGGAATCTCCGAGTAGACATGGTGATAGTAAATGCGGCTGGAGGTCCCGATTCCCTCCAACATGCAGAGATCCAGCTCATTCAATCCCAGTAGCCAATGGATCTGGTTCGTGGCGTGGCAACGGAGTTTTGCCGCGAATTCCGGCTCGTCGGCAAATAGTTTTGCTGTGAGATAAGCCGCCCACGCAACAGAGGAATAGGCACTGTTCGAACCGCCGAACCATTCCTCACGGCTCTGTAGATAAAACGGTTCGCCGCCGATGGAATGACGGATCAGCCCGAATGGATTATCCGCCATAGTGAAGCTCCAGGAGAAATATCGCCGCAGCGATTCTCGTATTTTCGGAATGCGTGGTGAGTCGGGGTATTGCAGGGCATAGTCTGCCAATGCAGCGGGAGTGGCCCCTTCATCGAGAATACGATACTGGATAGTTCCGCCCGGCTGAAGTGCAAACCAGCCCGCTTCGTTCTGTAGTGAAAGCAGGTTGTCGGCCATCCGATCCACCGCCTGCCGATACTGTTCCTTTCCCGTTACTCGATGCAACTCCATCGCGGAGAACAAATGCCTGGGATTATAGCCGGTGAGAATCTTTTCCTCGTAGACATTCCAGAGATTCTCCGCATACGACAGGTAGTCCTGATCGGTTACATATTGCGAGAGCACGGCCCAGGCAGCAATCGTACAAGCACCCAGGTAGCCCGGATCGGATGTAGTAATCCGGCGGTCATCGCCGTTTCCGATAATACCGTCCGTGTCGTTTTCCGGGAGGCCGTAGGAGTCGAGGTCGCTTATGACATTCATCCAGATGTGGCCCGATTTCGGATCGACCATCTTCTTCAGCCAAGTCGCACCCCAAACAGCCTCGTCAAGCAGATCCCCGCGACCGTTCTGATCGCGGTCGATTCTATCGAAAAAGTCCTTGTGCGCCCGGTACGCGGAAATCATGCCATACACGGAGATCGGAGTATTATCATCCATGTGCTTATTCAGATCCCCGGCATTATGGTAGCCGCCAGTGGCATCGACATGGGTTCCGTCCGGCAACTTGGCATCGTCGTTATGGCACAGCCCGTGCCAGCCGGGAACCACGCAACCGCATCGTTGAATCGAATAGAATTGATAGGCCAGTTCGCCTGTAGCAGCCAATCGTTGGTCGGGGCCGATGGTAATCTCCCGCGTGACAGGTTCACGGCTACCCAAACTCGCATGAATCGTGTACTTGCCGGGATCAATCTTCGGGATCAGTCCCTCGAAATAATAGCGGCCCCAATCAACTTGGCTCTGGCCGATGACTCTACCGACCGGCATTAACGTCCCTTCATACGCTTGTCGATTGTCCGATGTCAGGTAGAACCGGCCTTCTCCGTTCTCCGGAAATGTCTCGCTGGTGACGAGAAAACGAGTCGGCTCATTTTCGTTATACCCGGCCTGATCGACAAAAATTTCCATGGCGTCTGAAAGCGGCGTTAATTTACACACCTGTACGGATCGAATACGGCATTCGTTCTCTTGAGGAGTAAATTGAAGCATCAGATCAATGCGGTCCGTATCCAGGCGCTGCCGGATACAACCGGTTGTAACAAGAGTCGTGTTTTCATTCGGCATATCCTGCGCGGAGGCCGGAAAATGATCCTCCCGGATCCAGCCGCGTCTTCCGCATTGGCGAAAGATAATCATAATGCCGGGCGATGCGGCCGGGGATTTCTCGGCGATTACACGTGCCACCCAGTCTGCGTTTTCATCGCCCGTCCGGATCGGCTCCGCCGACAGAGAAAACTCCCCCTCTTCTTTCTGTACCCACAAGACATTCCCGTTTGGGCTTTCGCCCAGGCCCCAACGGGCCTGGGCAGGTTTTAATTGAAACTGCGGCATAGGACACACCCGCCATCCCCAGGGGTATCCCAGAAGTCCTTTCGGAGAATCGGGAATCTGCATATTCGGGTATTTCTCTATCTTGAGAAAAGTACCGTTTGTGACAAGAGACTC
>Ga0116141_10003725_pt1 | contig 12889 bp, 12 predicted proteins | sample AD_UKC097_MetaG_FD_89744 | JGI IMG/M metagenome (GOLD analysis project Ga0116141, IMG submission 89744) | Active sludge microbial communities of municipal wastewater-treating anaerobic digesters from USA - AD_UKC097_MetaG | ecosystem: Engineered > Bioreactor > Anaerobic > Digestate | place: USA... | reverse complement strand
CCGGCCTCGCCGCAGATTCTGATGATGCGGTCGTTGGTGACGGGAACGTCGGCCACCTTGAAATCGCAGAGGATGGGCTTCTTGCAGCGGTTCTTCACCTCGGTGACGATCGAAAGCCCCTCGCGCAGGACCAGGGGGTAATTGAACTTGATGGCATCGCAGTCCTCGCCAATGAGGTCGAGGAGCCTGAACGCCTGCGCGCGGTTTTCCACGTCCAGCGCCAGCATGATTCCGCTATGTTGCTTCCACATAGTCTTCCCTCATTTCGCGGAGCGCCCGGATCAGGGATTCGGCGTCGCCGTCCGCGCTCAGCGCGCCAAAACTGGCGCGGACGGTTCCCTGACGGAGCGTATTGGTGTGCCTGTGCGCGTCCGGCGAACAGTGAATGCCGGCGCGGAGCTTGATGTTGTGGGACCGGTCCAGAAGCGCGGCCACGTCTTCCGAAGGCATGTTGCTGAAGTTGAATGAAACCACGCCGTGATGAATTCCCGGCGGGGGGGCATACAACCGGATCAGCGAATTCTCCCGCAGCCCGTTCACCAACTCGCTGGTGAGCTGCGCGAGCTGGGCGCTGATGTCTTCCACGCCGCGCGCCAGCACAAATTCCGCGCCCGCCGCCAGCCCGGCGATGCCCCATGAGTTCTGAGTGCCGACTTCATATTTATGCGGCAGTTCCTCCACCACAATTTCCGTCGCGGATTTTACTCCGGTGCCCCCGAATTTGACGGGAGAAACGATTTTTTCAAGACCCTCGCGGAGATAGAAGCCGCCGGTTCCGGGCGGTCCCAGCAGGCTTTTGTGGCCGGGGAACGTGAAGATGTCCGCGTGCATGGCCCGGACATCCACCGGGTGGCTTCCGAGGCTCTGCGCGCCGTCCACCACAAACAGAATATCATCGTATTCTTCCAGTATTTTCCCGACCTCGCAGACGGGCAGCACCGAGCCAAAGACATTGGAGATATGGTTCAGCACCACCATGCGCGTGTCCTTGCGGATGGCCCTGCGGACGGCGGAGGGGTCGAGCGGCTCGGACACAGAACCCGGAATCTGCGCAAGCATGACACCCCGATGCTTCTCCAGCCAGCGAAGCGGCCGCACCACCGCATTGTGCTCAAAGGAGGAAAAGATGACGTGGTCGCCCGCCTTCAGCGTGCCCAGCAGCGCCGTGTTGAGGGCTTCGGTCGCGCCGGAAAAGAAAAGAATCCGTTCCGGCGCCGGCGCCTTCAGCAGCGCGGCGATTGCGGCGCGCGCGCGCCCGAACCACGCCTCGGCCTCCTGCGCCTCGCGGAAATGGCCGCGATTGTGGTCAATGCCGACATTGTGCGCGTAGCGGTTGACGGCGTCATAGACGGTTTCCGGCTTGGGCCAGGAGGTGGCCGCCCAGTCCAAATAGGTTTTGGGTCGCTTTTCCATGTCACCAAGATAGCACACCGGGGCGGCTGGGAGCAAAGATTTGTGCGCGTTCGATATTCCATTGCGCTTCGGCGGCAAACAGATATGATGGTTTCGGGACGAAGTTGCGATGAGTGAGGACAAGCTGTTTTTAAGCGCCAGCGATTTGCTGACCATGTCGTACCGGCTTGCGCGGATGATATGGGATGACGGCTTCATCCCCACGCACCTGATCGGCCTGTGGCGGGGGGGCACGCCGATCGCCATCGCGATTCATGAATTCTTTGCGACGGCCGGGCATGACTGCTTTCACATGCCGGTGAAAACACGCCGGTCGCTTCAGCCGGACGGCAGCTATCACATCTCCATTGTCGGCGAGTCGCACTTTCTTGAGAACGTGCACCGTGACAGCCGCATCCTTTTTGTGGACGACATTTTTGACACAGGTCTCACGATGGACTCGCTCATCCGGATGACGGCTGCGCAGAAGGGATTCCTTCCGGAAATCCGGACAGCGACCATATTCTACAAGCCCGCGAAAAACCGGACATCCATCACGCCGGACTGGTTCATCCATAAAACGGATGCGTGGATCATTTTCCCGCATGAAATCAGCAAGCTCACGCCGGAGGAACTGCACGAGAACAAGCCGTTCCTCTGGCCGTACATTGAAGACATCCTGAATCCCGGAGGACCCGGCGATGGAAAATAATGTGATCATCCTTAAGCATCCGCTCATCGAGCACAAGCTGGCGCATTTGCGCAACCGCGAATCCGACAACAAGCTCTTCCGGGAAACGCTCAGCGAGCTGTCCTATCTGATGGTCTATGAAATCACGCGCGACCTGAAGCTCAAGGAGGTCCCCATCGAAACGCCCCTGCAGCCCTGCATCTGCCGGCACATCAGCGAGCAGGTGCTGGTGGTGCCGATCCTGCGCGCCGGGCTGGGCATGGTGGACGGCATCCTGAACCTCATTCCAACCGCGAAGGTCGGGCATATAGGCCTTTATCGCAACGAGGAGACGCTGCAGCCGCAGGAATACTATGTGAAGATTCCGCCGGATGCGCAGGACATGAGGACCTTTCTGCTGGATCCGATGCTGGCGACCGGCGGATCGCTGTCGTATGCCGTCAGCCTGCTGAAGAAGCGCAGCATCCGCAACATCACGGTCGTGTCCATCATCGCCGCGCCCGAGGGTCTGGACGCGCTTCACAAGGATCATCCGGATGTCAAAATCTATACCGCGATGCTCGACGAAAAACTGAATGACCGCGGCTATATTCTGCCGGGCCTCGGGGACTGCGGCGACCGCATTTTCGGCACTGTCTGAACCCAAAAGTTCCAATGCCTGGAACTTTCATGAAAAAAAGTTCCAATGATTGGAAGTTTTTGCCGGAATTTTTCCAGTCATTGGAACTTTTGGGAGCGGGGGTTTCCCGGATGGAGAAAATCAGGCCGCGGCGGAGGCTTTGCGGATTTTTTCAAGGGCCGTTTCGAAATCGGCGGCAGAGACCAGATAGAAGTGGCACTCGCGACCCGTGACCGCCTTGATGTTTTCCTGCAGATCCTTGTTAAAGGGATTGAGGATCGCCACAAGAAGATCCTTTGCCATCTGGTCGAAGGCAAGCGCGCCCTGCCGCACCATGACATCCATCGGAATCAGGTTGAAGGCTGCGGGCTGCAGTTCGAAAGCCGTCAGGGTGATCAGCGGCATGCCCGCCGATTTGGCCAGGTAGGCGAGGATGCGCTCGCGGTGCTTGTACTGCCGGTCCTCCAGCACATGCAGCACGGTCACCGGACTGTTCAGGGCCTTGGTGGAGTTTTCCGTGAGGTCGTGTACAACCTCCGTGTATTCGTCCTGCGTGATTTCGCCGGCCTGGGCCAGTTCCCACGCCAGCGACATTTCATTGCTTATATCAAGCCTCTTTGCGGGGGCCCTGCCGCGGGTTTCCGCGGCCGCCGGGGTGTTTGCCGCCGGAGGTTTTGCGCTGCCCTGAAGCTGCTGTATGGTTTCGAGAATTTCCCGTGCCGCCGGATCTTTCCCTCCCAGCGAGGTCAGTTTCGGCTGCAGGCCGATGGCGCCGGCTGTGTCACCCTCCTGAAGCATGACCTTCGCAAGCCGCACCAGATAGTTCAGGGCCTGAGCCTGATCGCCGATCTTCTCATATGCCTCCTGAAGCGTTTCAAGCGCCAGGCGGTCTTCCGGCATGGCTTCAATGATCTGTTCAAATGCGGAGATGGCATTCCAGACTTCGGTTTCGGCATCGAGCTTCTTCTTCTGATCAGCCATAGTGTTCCACCCTGTGTTTGCCCGGCGGCAGACGCTTCCGCCGCGAGTGATTACACGTAAAATCATGTAAAAGTGCAACATGTTTTTGTGTGCATTGCGAAAACGATATGCTAACTTAATGCCTGCTTGAAGATGCGGATCCGGTCTGCGGGGCGGCCGCGATGGTTTTATGACAGCTCGGGAGTAACGGCATGGCTGCAGGAAAAATGTCGAACAAGGTCGTTGATATTCTGATCAAGCGCCACAAGCTGGATCCGGAAGGGCTCGACAATCTGATGCAGGAAGCCTCTGAGGCGGGCGCGCGTCTTGAAGACTGGCTGGTGAAGAAAAAGGCCGTTTCGCAGGCGGACATGACGCTCGCGGTGGCGGAATATCTCCGGATGCCCCCCATCGAACTGCAGAATTTCGTGCCGGACCCCAAGCTGCTTGATCTGATTCCGTCAAAAATCATGGGGCAGCATCTGCTGGTGCCGATGTGCCGCTGTCACAACATGCTTACGATTGCACTGGGCGATCCGTTTGATGTGACCGCGCAGGACGAGGTGCATGCCCTCACCGGGCTTGATGTTTTTCCCGTGGTCGCCGCAGAAGCCCAGATCAAGGCGCTGATTCAGAAGCACACGCAGGACGCCGCCACGGGGCTGGAAGACATTATTCGCGACGTGACCGAGGGCGACATTGAGCTGTCCAAAACTGAAGAGGAGCAGGTCAGCCTTGATGAGATGCTGGAGGAGGCCGAGGACGCGCCCGTGATCCGCGTCGTGAACTCGATCATGGTGGAGGCCATCCGGCGAGGAGCGAGCGATATTCACATTGAGCCGATGGAGCGCTCTATCCGGCTGCGCTACCGCATTGACGGCGAGCTGTACGAAAGCCCGAGTCCGCCCAAACCGCTGCAGGCGGCGATCATTTCGCGCCTGAAGATCATGTCCAACCTCGACATCGCCGAGCGGCGCATTCCTCAGGACGGCCGTTTCCGCATTCGTGCGCTGGGCAAGGAGGTGGATATCCGCCTGAGCATTCTGCCCTGCGTGCACGGTGAAAAGATCGTGATGCGTACTCTGGACAAAACTTCACTGGCACCCAGTCTGGCGGCGCTGAACCTCGAGAAGACCGCCTATGAGAACCTGATGTTCGGCATCAGCCAGCCGCACGGGCTGATTCTGGTCACCGGACCCACGGGCAGCGGAAAAACCACCACGCTCTATTCCGCCCTGCAGGAGCTGAACACCACGGATGTGAACATCATCACGGTGGAAGACCCGGTCGAATATCAGCTGGCGGGCATCAATCAGGTTCAGACCCAGGCTTCGGTGGGGCTCACCTTCGCCGCGGCCCTGCGCTCGATTCTGCGCCAGGATCCGGACATTGTGCTCGTGGGGGAAACCCGTGACGGGGAGACCGCCGCCATTGCCATTCAAGCGGCCCTGACGGGCCACCTTGTGCTGACCACGCTGCACACGAACGACGCGGCGGGCGCGGTCTCGCGTCTTCTCTACATGGGCATTGAACCCTTCATGCTGGCGTCCTCGCTGATCATGGCGCAGGCCCAGCGCCTATATCGCAAACTCTGCCCGGTATGCAAGCAGCCCATAGATATTCCCACGGAAACTCTTCGCCTGAACCATCTGGACCCGGCCAAGTTTGAGGGGGTTCAGTTTTTCTACCATAAGGGCTGCCCCAAGTGCGGAAACATCGGATACAAGGGCCGCGGCGCCGTGATGGAAATCCTGATGGTCAATGACCACATCCGCAAGCTGATTCTCGACAACGCGGACTCGGCCGCCGTGCGGACCCAGGCGGTTTCCGACGGCATGAGAACGCTGCTGGATGTCGGGCTGGACCGGGTCCGTGATGGACTGACAAGCATTGAAGAGGCCCTGAGCGTGGCGGGCGGCGAATAACGGAGACAAACCATGGCGGAAAGAACAACAGGAACCGGCGCCCATATCGGCGGCAAGGTTAAAAAAATCAGAATTCCCGGCGCGAAAAAAATCGCCCGGATTGAACTGCCCGCTTTCACGCGTCAGCTTGCGGCGATGCTTTCGTCCGGCATGCCCGTGGTGCAGACTCTCTCGGCGCTTGAGGAGCAGATCGAAAACACAAACTTCAAGACGGTCATCGGCGGCGTGCGCGTGCAGATCGAGGGCGGCTCCTCCTTCACCGACGCGCTCCGCAAATATCCCGATATATTCGACGATCTGTATGTCAGCCTGATGCAGGCGGGTGAAATGGGCGGTTTGATGGCTGAAACCACCGCGCGCATTGCGGCGTTTCTTGAGGCGCGCGAGCGCCTCCGCCGCAAGGTGAAATCGGCCATGACCTATCCGGTGATCGTGCTCACCATTGTGTTCGGCATCACGGCCGGCCTGATCATTTTTGTGGTGCCCAAGTTCGCCGCCATTTTCTCGGACTTCGGCGCCAAGCTTCCGGGCCCGACACAGTTTCTGGTGGACCTGAGCGAAGGGGTCAGAAAATACGCCCTGTTTGTGGTGCTGGGCATCGTGGCCTTTGTGATCGCCTTCGGAAAATTCAAAAGGACCCCGAAGGGCGCCTATATGCTGGATGCCCTGAATCTCAAACTGCCTGTGTTCGGCGAACTGACAACAAAAGTGGCGCTGGCCCGTTTTGCCTCGACCTTTGCGCAGCTCATCCGGAGCGGTGTGCCCATCCTCCAGTCGCTGGACATTGTCGCCTTCGCCACAGGCAACAAGGTGCTGGGCGAAACCATCATGAAGGGGCGCGACAGCGTGGAGCGGGGCGAGCCCCTTTCCAATGCGCTTTCCGCCGACCCCAAGTTTCCGCGCATGCTCGTCCACATGCTGTCCGCCGGCGAAAAGACCGGCCGCATGGAGGACATGCTTCAGAAGATCGCCGAATTCTACGACGAAGAAGTTGAAGCCATGCTGGACGGCATGACCGCCCTGATTGAACCGCTGATGATTGTGGTCATGGGCGTGGTGGTCGGCGGCATTGTGCTGTGCCTCTTCCTCCCGATCTTCAAAATGTCCGAAATCGTGTCCATGTGATTCAACGGGAGAAGCGCCGTGCCGAACAGAGAAGCAAACAGAAAAACCACGGTGGGGGCGGTTGATGCGGAGGTTCTTGCCTTTACGGCCGGCCGCGATGCCGTGCTCGACCTTGCTCTGGCCGAAGCGGACTGCATCGGATCCGCCGCTCATGTGACCATGCTCTCCCGCATGCGGGTGAAGCCGCGTCTCTTCTCGGATCAGGACCGCCGGGCGGTGATTGGCGAACTGGTGCAGATCATGAAATCCGCGCGCAGGGGGCGCTTTCAGATCACGGTAGAGGACCAGGATGTCCATCTGGCCGTTGAGCGTTTGCTGACGGCTGGGCTGGGCGTGCTGGGCAAGCGGATTCATACCGGCCGAAGCCGGAACGACCAGGTGGCGCTGGATCTCCGCCTCTATGCCAAAACCCGCCTGCAGGCCGCCGTGGCCCGGGCGGCGGAGCTGGCGCGCGAACTCCTTTTGTTTGCCCGCCGCCATCAGAAGGTGCCCATGGCCGGCCGCACGCACATGCAGCCCGCGATGCCGTCGTCTGTCGGACTGTGGGCTTCCGCCCATGCGGAAAGCCTGCTGGAAGACATCATGCTGATGATTAACGCCTATGAGCTCAACGACCAGTGCCCGCTGGGCGCGGCGGCGGGCTACGGGGTGCCGCTCCCGCTGGACCGCCAGCTGGTTTCCGATCTGCTCGGCTTCAGCCGACCCTGCCAGAACGTCCTTTATGCGGTCACCGCCCGCGGCAAGCTGGAGTCCATCATTCTCTCGGCGCTCAGCCAGGCGATGCTGACCCTCTCGCGCCTGTCGGAGGACATCGTCATCTATTCCATGCCGGAATTCGGGTATTTCCGGCTGCCGCCGGCCTTTTGCACCGGCAGCAGCATCATGCCGCAGAAGTTCAATCCCGATGTGCTGGAGCTGATCCGCGCGCGCGCCGTGCGTGTGGCCTCAGACGCGCAGGCGGTCGCGGCCGTTGTGCGCGGCCTCGGTTCCGGATATCACCGCGACGTGCAGGAGACCAAGGAGCCCCTGATGAACGGCATGGACACAACAGAGTCCGCCCTGCGCATCATGACCCGCTTCATTCCGGCACTGAAGGTTGACCGTGCCGCGCTGAAAAAGGGCTTTGTTCCCGGTGTGTTCGCGGCCGACCGCGCCCTGGCGCTGGTCGCGGGGGGCATGCCCTTCAGGGAAGCCTATCAGCACGTCAAGGACCACCTGGATGAGCTTTCCGCCGCTGATCCGGACAGGGCGCTGGCGGCAAAGATCAGTCTGGGCGCTCCAGCCAATATAGACTTCGCCGCCCTGCTTGAACGCGCAAAGCAGGCCTCCGCCTGGGCCGCCGACGAGCAGAAATCCTTCAACAAAACGATCAGCAGACTGCTGGGACAGAAGTATCCCCTGTCGCCGCAGAGATGAATCCATGGCCGGCACGGAATATCCGATAGAACTTGATGCGCTGGCCGTCAGCTATCCTGTTCACGGTGGACAGGTGGATGTGCTCAGGGGAATCAGCCTCAGGGTGGAGCGGGGGCAGATCGTCGGCTTTCTCGGCCCCAACGGCGCGGGGAAAACCACAACCATCCACGTGCTGCTGGGTTTTGTCGAGCCGGCCGCGGGTTCTGCCCGGCTGTTTGGCGAAGATGTGCGCAGGACCATTGCACGCCAGCGAATCGGCTACCTGCCCGAGCATCCGCAGACCTACGGGTTTCTCACCGGACGGGAGCTGCTGCGGACAGCCGGCCGGCTTTTCGGCATGCGGGGGCCATCCCTGGAAAACCGCGTGAAAGAACTGCTCGGGACGGTTGATCTGGAATCGGCCGCGGATCGCCGCATCAGCACCTATTCGCGCGGCATGATGCAGCGCATCGGCGTGGCGCAGGCGCTGATCAATGATCCGGACCTGGTCATTCTGGATGAACCCACCGGGGGGCTGGACCCTCTCGGCCGCATGCAGATTCGTGCCATCATCGGCGACTTGAGAACCCGGGGGAAAACAGTTTTCTTCTCGTCGCACGAGCTGTCCGAAGTGGAGCGTGTGTGCGACAGCGTTGTGATGCTGGTGGGCGGGCGCATAGCGGCGGCCGGCCCGGTGTCCGAACTGGTGCAGCCGTCCGAGAGTCTGGAGAGCTACTTCCTGCGCGTGGTGGAAAGGGGTCTGGCTTCATGATCCGCATTTTGACCATAGCGGGGGTGGTCTGGCGGGAAATGCTCCGCCGCAGGGATTTTTACGTGCTGCTGATCCTGCTGGGCGCGCTTCTATTTTCGCTGATGAGCATCAATGTTTTCGGCCTTGGTTCAACCATGCGCTACATGGTGGATACGGGCCTTCTGCTGGCGTGGATATTTTCCGCTGTACTGGCGGTGACGCTTTCCGCCCGCCAGCTTCCGGCGGAGGAGCAGCGGGGCACGATCTTCGCCCTGCTTGCCAAGCCGGTCACCCGCTGGCAGCTTCTCGCGGGCAAGGCGCTTGGCGCATGGTCCGCGGTATCCGCGGCGACCGCCGCGTTTTATGCGCTGCTGCTGGCCGTGCTGGCGCTGAAGGGCTGGTCGGTTGATCTGACGGTGACGCTGCAGGCGCTGGTGCTGCATGTCACCGCTCTGGCCATGGCTGTTTCGCTTGCGCTGGCTGTTTCCACCCGCACCACGTTCGGCGCGGCCGCATCACTGACATGGCTTGCGCTTGCCGCGGGCTTTGTTTTTGTTCCCCAGATTCCCGCGCTGCTGGTATACTCCGACCGCGTTTCCGGCGCGGCCATGCTGGTGCTGTATTATGCGCTTCCGCATTTTGAGCTTTTCGATCTGCGGCAGTGCGTGGTGCACGACTGGCCGGCGCTGCCCGCGAACATCCTGTTTCCCGTGCTCTGCTACGGCCTTCTTGTCACCGCGATTTTCATGCTGCTGGCGTGGCTGGGCTATCGCGGCCGGCATTTCAAGCGCGGAGATGTCCTGTGAAAGATGCTCGTTCAGCCGCCCTGAAAACCGCATGGCCCTGGCTGCTGCTGCTCGCGCTGTGGACGGCGGCCTTTGCGGCGGTCTGCAGTCTTCCGCAGGAGGCCTGGGCGCACGCCGGCGAGGGCGCCTCCGTGACCGACCGGCTTCTTGGATCCACACGCATGATTATCGGCGAGGCGTTTTATGAGCAGAGCGATAATTACTTTCATCGCGGCGTTCCGCATCAGAAGAAAAAGGCGTTTCACGATATATTTCAGACCTGGGCGCATCATGTGCGGCCCGTATCGCATGAGCATGCCACGGGAAAGTCCGTCTATGAGGTGATGCCGTGGCTGGATTTCACCGTGCGGATGAATCCGCATCACGTGGAGGCTTATCTGGTGGCGGCCTACTGGCTTGCAGGTGATGGGGAGCGTCCCGATATGGCCATGCAGATTGTTGCGGACGGTCTGCGCGCCAATCCGGGCGACTATCAGCTTCATGCCGAGCGCGGCCGGCTTTATCTGCAGCAGGGCGAAAACGACCGGGCTGAAAAAGCGCTGGAAACCGCCGTGCGGCTGTGGCCCTCCGGTTATGATCCCGATGACCCGATGATCCGCTATGATCTGGCACGAAGCCTGAGCTATCTTTCGGTCCTGCGCCAGGCGGCAGGCCGCCTGGAGGCGGCGTCCGAAAGCGCGGCTCGTGCGGCGGCGCTCTTCCCCCAAAACACATCGCTTCGCGCGCGGGCGGGCGAGCTTGCGCGCGGGACCGCGACAATGGATGCCGCCCGCCGGACCATCGAGGGCCTTTTCCCGGTGCAGTCAAAAGCGGGCCGCCACGTATGCAGCCGGGGTGAAAATCACGATCATGAGAATGAACACGAACTTGAGCATTGAGGCCGGCTGAGATATGTATTTGGATTATTATCAGCTCAGGGAAATGCCTTTCAATATCACGCCCGATCCGCGTTTCCTCTACTTTACCGGCCGCCATCGCGAGGCATTCGATCATCTGCTCTACGGCATTGAACACCGCAAGGGATTCATTCAGCTTACCGGAGAAGTCGGTTCCGGGAAAACCACCCTCTGCCGCGCGGTGCTCTCGCGGCTCCCGACGTCCATCCGGACCGCCCTGGTTCTGAATCCGTGTCTTTCCGAAACCCAGCTCCTGCGGGCCATCATAAACGACTTTGGCCTGGATCCGGCCGGCAACGACCGGCTGGCCTATATTGAGCAGCTCAACGAATTCCTGCTGGGCCAGCTGGAGGAGGGATACAACGTTGCTCTCATCATTGACGAGGCGCAGGATCTGGAACCGGCCGTCATGGAGCAGATCCGCCTGCTGAACAATCTGGAGACGGATCAGCACAAGCTCATGCAGATCGTGCTCGTGGGCCAGCCGGAACTGGAGGAGAAGCTTGCGCGCAATGAACTCCGCCAGCTGCGCCAGCGCATCACCGTGAAGGCCCATCTGTCGGCGCTGTCTGAAGAGGAAACCGCGGACTATATTTCGCACCGCCTGGAAGTGGCGGGCGCCGCCGGCCGGATTCAGTTTGACGGCGGGGCCATCCGCCAGCTGCACAAAATAGCGGGCGGAGTTCCCCGTATTGTGAACACCATTGCCGACCGCGCGCTGATGGCCGGCTACATTGTCAACACATTCACCATCGGGGCAAAGGAAGTGAAGAGAGCCATCCGCGACCTGGAGTTGAAGCCATGAGTCTGATACAGGAAGCACTGCGACGCAAAGAGGCAGATGACAAAGGGGTTCCTCCTCCGCCGCCCGTGCCGTCCCCGGCGCCGAAAAAGGACAGCCCCCTGAAGGCGGTGATCGCTGTGCTGGCGGTGCTGCTTGTGCTGATCGGAGTCGCCGTATATTTGTTCACCTATCTGGTCAATTCCTTCACGCCGCGCCGGATTGCGCCGCCCGCTCCGGTGCAGATGCCTGAAGCGGTGAAGCCCGCGCCCGTGCAGGTTGTGGAAAAGACGCCCGAACCGGAACCGCCTGAGGTTCTTGAATCCGAACCGGTCGCGGCCGCCGCTCCTGTCCGGGAAATTCCAGAACCCGCGCCGGAACCGGTTGTGACCGAAGCTCCCCGCCCCGAACCTGTGCCGGAACCCGTTTCAGTTGCCGCGGCCGAGCCTGTCAGGCTGGAGGTAAAAACCGTGGCGCAACCGGCGACCGTCGAATGGCCCAACCTGAACCTGACGGGCGTATTGCGAAAAGGCGGCTCCGGCGGGCCCGCCTCCGCCATGATCAGCGGAGAGCTCGTGAGTGTCAGCGAGACCATCCGGGGCGTGAGACTTGTCGCGGTGGAGGCCAGCGGCGTATGGCTGGAGCTCAACGGCGAGCAGAAATTCCTCGCCATCGGCCGGTCGCTGAAATAGCCGGCGTCCGGCTATTCATTCAGCATTTTGACAACGAGGCCGTCACGGAGCTTGGGTTCAAACCAGGTGCTCTTGGGCGGCATGATCTGGCCGGCATCGGCGATGGCCATCAGTTCCTCCACGCCGGTCGGGAACAGCGCGAAGGCCACGGCGGAATCCAGTTTGCAGCGCCGCTCCAGTTCCTTCAGCCCGCGAATGCCGCCCACGAAGTCTATGCGGACATCCGTGCGGGGATCTTTGATCCCGAGCACCGGGTCCAGCAGATTGTTCTGCAGAATGGATACATCGAGGCTCTGCACAGGGTCATCGGAAGGGAAGCTTCCGGGTTTGGCCGTCAGGCGGTACCATTTGTTGCCGAGCAGCATGCCATAGTCGCCTTTTTGGGCCGGCCGGGGATCCCCCGTCGGTGAAACCCCGAACTTGTCGGAGATCTTTTTCAGGAACTCCTCCGGCGAGAGGCCGTTCAGGTCCTTCACCACGCGGTTATAGTCCATGATCCGGAGCTGGCTGCCCGGAAAGATCACCGTGAGGAAATAGTTGTACATCTCCTCGCCGGTGTGTTTGGGATTTTTCTTTTTCAGGATTTCGCCGACGCGGCTCGCGGCCGCGCTGCGATGGTGGCCGTCGGCCACGTACAGCACCGGAACCTTCCTGAACTCGGCCTGCAGGTCGGAGATATCGGCCCTTGCATCCACGACCCAGAGCGTGTGGCCGATGCCGTCGTCCGCCGTGAAGTCATAGACGGGCTTCTGTGCGCAGATCCGGCTGATGATGGCATCAATTTCCGGCCGCGCGCGGTAGGTCAGGAACACGCATCCGGTGTGCGCGCCGAGCATCTCAACGTGATGCGTGCGGT
>Ga0116141_10003715_pt1 | contig 12907 bp, 11 predicted proteins | sample AD_UKC097_MetaG_FD_89744 | JGI IMG/M metagenome (GOLD analysis project Ga0116141, IMG submission 89744) | Active sludge microbial communities of municipal wastewater-treating anaerobic digesters from USA - AD_UKC097_MetaG | ecosystem: Engineered > Bioreactor > Anaerobic > Digestate | place: USA... | reverse complement strand
CCATTATATACATAAACAATTGCGGGATTACCTTTCATAATTTCTTCCGCCAATCCAATTGCATTCCATCCACCCCTTACTGAAACAGGTCTAAATGAGCCTACAAAAGAAGAAAGAGGCCCCCAATGTGTTCCATACTCATTAACCCAAGAAGAATTAGGATCTTCACCTATACCTATACTTGTTTTAGCTGCATCAACAGAAATAGATACTCCTCTATATGCCAGAGCCATTTTTGCAGAGTACAAATTACAATCGAAACCTCTTGGTTGGTAGTATTGAGGAACATTTAAAATTACAACTTGCTCTTCTGAAGTGAAAGAGGAAGAGAATGTTTGATTTGAATTAATTCCATAAACAGATACCACTCCTGGAGAAATTGAAACTGTATATTTGGTATAGAAGTCCAAAGAATTACTTAATGTGTAAATTAGAGTATTTCCACTCCAGGAAAATGTTCCAGGGATATTTGGTTCGATTCTAAATCTTGATTCTGCAGAAGCTTTATCAACAGGCTGATCAAATACTACCGAGACTCTTTTTGTATCCCTTTTAACACCAAACATACCATTTCTAGGTGAAAAGGCTATTGCCCTTACTACACCAGCTGTTCTGAAACTAACTGGGACATCCTGCTCAAAAAAGCCCCCACTTTGTGTTTTTAATCCCTTCAAGAATATCAATGTATACTGAGTATCTTTAGCAAATCCACCCTTAGGAGAAAGGATAAAAGAACTTCCATTGGAACCAACAGAAACAGTATGGGGGATACTGGGCTCAATCCTATACAGATTAGTGAAAGTGTTAGGACTTACAGAATCTGTAAATTCAACTATAAGGGGAGTTGAATTCGCAAGAGACACATTGTGCCAGTTAAAACTTTTAATCCCCGGAGGATTAATCGTTTTAAATGAGAGTTCTTTAATCAGAGTTTGATTTTGGACAGAGACCTCTTCTTTTGTTTTTGCGTTGTATATTCTATTGGCTCTAAAAATCTTTATAGAATATGAAGTACCTTGAGACAATTTTTTAAAATCGACCTTTATTTTATCCCCATTTATCAAAACCTCATACTCAACAGGAGGCTCAATTTCAAAACTCCACTTAGCAGAATTAACATTCAACCTATCCAATTGGATTTCCAAATCGCTCTCTACATTTACATTCTGTGTTATTTTGACAACTTTAGTACTTTTAATTGTAGGGAGAGAAGGTGCAAGAAACTCCAAACTCTGCTCATGAAATTTACTTCCAGGTATCATATTTGAAAGTCCAACGACATATACAACAATCTTGGAATCTGCAGGATAATTCTCAGTAGGAACAACCTCAAATCCCTCAATCCAATGGCTAGAATTTGCAACATAGTCATATATAACTTCTATCTCTTGTTCTGGAGAAATTACGATATTTAGTGATTCCTTCATAACAGGAACAGTCAACCTCATTTTAAAGCTACTGTTCTCTTCAATTACCGTATCTTCTTGTAAACCAGCTAATGAGACATAAGGTCTTGCAAAAAGAGAAATGAAAAGTACAAAAAGCAATGCACAAATTGTTAAGGAGAGTGATACAAAACTAGAGACATAAAAGACCTTCTTTCCTTTTAATGAGGATTTTACAGACAAACTATTTAAAAGGAAGGCAATAAAAAGAAACAAAAGAGGAAGCAAAGTTAGTAGAACTGAAATGACATTTGATTTCTCCAAAGGCACTTTATAATAAACAAAGGGGAGCCCACCTAAAGTCAGTATTACCAAGAAAATTACAATTAAAGAAATCGTTTTTAACGAAGATGATTTAGAGAAGAATTTTTTAATGATAAATAATGCGACAATAAAAAAAATCGTGAAGAACACCACAAGGAATCTAACTCCATAAATACTTAGATAACTATTAAGAGAACCTGCAATTTTTTCAATATTCATCGTTATCTATTTTCCGATAACATAGGAAGCTTGTCAATTGTAGTGAAGACAACAGGACCAGAATCTGAATTAAAACTATACTTTGAAATGTTAGTAAATACTTCATTTATGATGGGATAATCATGCTCAAAACCTTGGATGTGACTTAAATATGTAACTACTTTAGTATTTTGACTTACACCAGAAGAGTAGTTTTGAGTGAAAGCGGAGATCATCTGCTTAGCATCAAAAGTCCAAGAATCTAAACCATTATTTGGAATCTCCCATAGATTAGAGCTCCCATTTTGAGTATCATTCTGATTATTCATATTCAATCTATACGGTTGAGTAGTAGTGCTTAGTGTCCAAGGTCCAACAACTTTGTTTGTCCCAATTACATATGATGTTCTCCCAGATGAATCTACGATAAATCCAGAATCTTGTACTGCTCTAAGAATATCTTCATCAGCAAACCATCCACCTGCACGATAGAGGATAGGATTTCCTAATCCATTTTTTTGAAAATCACTTTTTGCAAGTGAAAGAATTTTCCTAAAATCAGAATAGCTATATTCTAATGTTGGCACATCATATCCTTTACCATACCCGTTATATCCCCATCTAACATCTATGGGAGTAACTCCAGCAGTATTCACATACTTCTCGTACATATGTAGATGTAGACCAATACTGTCACCCAAATTTCTTCTGTTAATTATCCAATCTGTAACATATTTTGATCTACTTTCAGGAGTAGAGTAGTAAATATATGGGTTGAAGAAATGTGTAACAGGAATTTCATATTTTGAAGAAATTTCTACAATACTATCTAAATTACTATTTTTTACATCTGTTCCTTCCCAGTCCAATGTCCAAGTCACAAAAACAGGGTATGACAAAGTAAAAGGCAATTCTCTTGCATATGTAAAATTGCACCCATTAATATCCGGATATATTTTTATCAAATGCTCTCCTGGTTCCAGATTACTTATGTCAATTTTCCCTAACCATTTCTTTTCAGCTTTACTGTATTCCATTTCTTTAGAATTCTCTTCAAAATCTACAGCGTATTTTAAAGAAAAGAACTCTAAATCTGTTTCTTGTACAGATGAATTAACAATTTCAAGAAGAATGTCAGATTGAGAAGTCCCTGCAATGCCATCTTTTAAATACCATTTTCTTGGTAGTGAAGAGCTATCGATAGCACTTTGTACTAAAGGCTGAATAGTGGCACAATCCACACTTTTAGCATTTCCTTTTACCTCTTCTGTACTTTCTCGTTCGTTTTGGGTATTTAAGTTAGACTTTAAAATTGTAAATATGCCAAAGGTTAAAGCCAAAATTAGGATGAAAAGAAAAAAAGTTGTAAACTTCTGTTTGTTTTTATGTCCCATAGTATATTATACCATGAAATTACTTTTTAAGAAAAAGGAGGATAAGAAAGGCAAAGAGAAGTACACCTAAATTAATAGCCCAAAGAATTAAATTCGATTTAATTGGGGTATTAATTAAATATGCTATTACGAGACTTGGTATAGTGGTTAGTAAGAATGAGAGCAAAGTGTTTCTGCCATATTTGTTAAAAATATCAATTACCTTGTTTCTTTTAACAAACTGAAAAGCAAACATCAGCAGGGATATAAAGATTATTCCATAGAGAAGGAAATTCATGGATGGTGGCCATCTGTTCCAACCTGGAGCTCCTAGAGCCATTAAAATTACCAACAAAAGAAATGAAAGAGAGAAGACCCAAAGATAATTAATTTTCGACTTGTACTTCGCAAATAGGATCCCCATAACATAAATTGGCATATATTGAAGAATTGGGAATACATGAGTTCCATTTTCAAGACCAACTAAATGTTTTTGAAACCAAATCAAAATTGGATTTGAGAAATTTAAAGTACTTAATACACTACCTAAAATAAAAAGAAAGAAAGATATCTCAATCAATATATGTGGTTTGTTTAATATCTTAGAAAGTGGCTTATGTATTAATTTTGTAATGAGTGTAAAAAATATCAACGAAATTAAAAATTCGGAATATTCAGGAAGATTATTTAAAATTGCGATGTTGATAATTGAATTTAAGGATATTTGTCCTTCCAAAACAAAAAAGGATAATATCCCAACAAGCAAATAACAAAGATAGATTAATAAAACTTTCTTTATTACCTTTTTCCAAGAATCCTCTTTTCTTTCTACTATTTTTTTACCTGCAACATAACCTATTGCAAAAAGAAAAACAGAGAAGCATACAGTTGCCCCAAGAAATGTAATTTTATCTAAGACACCTGTATTTACTTGAAGAAGAGAATTAATATGGACAAAAGACATTAAAACAATGGCAATACTTTTAAGAATATCTAAAGCATAATCTCTTTCTTTCATATTTTTTTATTCTATCATAATTAAGAAAAGCATTATAGATTGCGTTTACTATATCTATTATATATAATAAACGGCTGTTTAAAATACTTTTTAATCAATTTATTCACTCTTACAAATAGTAATCCCTAAGAAAGGAGGACTAGTGGCAAAGAAACAAGATAAAGTAACAAAGATTAAAGGTAAAAGTTTGGAAAGAGGAAAACAAAAGCCGTGCGTCAAGAGGACGAACGGAGAAAAGAACCAACATTAAACATTAAACAGCAAAAGAGTGGGACTACCACACGATTTTTTTCAGGTAGTCCCATTCTCTAATTTTTATGCATTAACCTTCTCAGAGAAAGCCTCATCCTCTTTATCATTTAAAGCATCCTCTTTTGTAACATGAACAATTCCATCAATATGGTTTGCAGGTGTGTAAATTGTGTAAAGTTTTAAATCCTCTGTGGAGGAAGTATTCACAATATTATGATATGTCCCAGATGGAACAACTATTGCGAATCCCTCTGTGAACATCTGTTCCTGACCATCCATTATTACTTTCCCCTCTCCTTTCTCAATTCTGAAGAATTGGTCAACCTTTGGATGGACTTCTTCTCCTATGTCCTCACCTGGTTTCAAAGACATAGCAACTAACTGTAAATGATGACCTGTAAAAACAACTTTTCTGAAATTACTGTTTTGCTCAGTAACTTCCTCTATATTTCCTACGTATCCCATTTGTTTAATAATAATAATTTAGCTATATATTAATATATTACCATCCTTAACAAGTTTAGTCCAAACTAGTAGAATATTACTGATGTTTAAAAGCAATCTTTTTGAGAACAGACCAACTAGAGCAGAAATTTATCTAAATAATCTTGAAAACAATATCTCAGTTATCAAAGATATTGTTGGGAAGAGGAAGATTCTTGGAATTGTTAAAGCCAATGCATATGGACATGGTCTTGTAGAGATTTCTAAAAAACTTGAGGAATTAAACCTTGATTATCTTGGTGTTGCATATATTGAAGAGGCTCTGTGGTTAAGAAAAAATGGTATTAAAATCCCAATACTTGTCCTCGGGGCAATAGATAATGGCCAAATTAATCTTTATCTACAAAACGATATTGATATTACTGGATCTTCAATAGAGAAATTAGAACATATCTCTATTTCTGCAAAGAAATTAAATGTTAAAGCTAAAGTACACCTCAAAATTGACACCGGAATGGGAAGAATTGGTGTTCAATGGGACAGAAAAGAAGAATTTCTTAAGAAAGCATTTTCACTTCCTAATATTGAGATTGTGGGCATATTTTCCCATTTTGCAGACTCTTTTGAAAATCCGGAATTTACAAATTTGCAACTAGAAAGATTTAATACTGTCTTAAAATATGTAAAGGAACATTACTCCTTACCTCCATTAATACATCTAGCTAATAGTGGGGCAATTACAAGAAAATTGGAAGATTCATTCTTCACAATGGTAAGACCTGGGATAATGATGTATGGATACTCTTTAGACAACAAAATACAAGAGAAACTTAAACCTGTTATGCAATTTAAAACAAAAGTGCTGTACTTCAAAGTACTACAGAAAGGAAGTCCAGTTGGATATGCAAGTACATATATTACAAAATCGCAAGAAAGAATACTTACTCTTCCCGTTGGCTATGCCGACGGATACCCGCGTTCATTAAGTAATAAAGGAATAGTTTATCTAAATGGTAAAAAATATCCTGTTGTTGGAAGAATTTGTATGGACCAATGTATGGTGAGTCTAGGAACTAATGGCGAAGGTTATGTAGGAGATGAAGTAGAGTTGTGGGGAAACAAGATTTCTCTCCATGATATTGCAAAAAGAAGCGAAAGATCTATGTGGGATCTTCTAAGTAATGTTACTGAAAGAGTACCTAGGAAATATATTAAATAATTATTTTATACATGGATATTAAGAAAAATGTTTCTCTAAAAAATTTTAACACTTTTAGAATTGATGTTAGAGCTAAGTATTTTCTACAATTAAATAATCTCAATCAAATTCTTGAAAATAGTAAACATATTAGAAAAGAAAAAGTGTTAATTCTAGGAGGAGGGAGTAATACTCTGTTGCTTAATGATTGGGATGGTATTGTATTAGTACCCAATTTCAAGGGGAAATCAATCATAAATGAGACTCAAGAATATATAGATATCAAAGTTAAAAGTGGAGAGATCTGGGATAAATTTGTAAGGTGGAGTGTACGTTATGACTATGCTGGGATAGAAAACCTTGTAATGATTCCTGGAACAGTTGGAGGTGCTGTTTCTCAAAACATATCCGCATATGGACAAAATATTTCAGACACATTAATAAATGTTGATACTATTAATTTAGAAACAAATGAAGAAAAATCATTTTCACCTTCAGAGTGCGGATATGAGTATAGAAGAAGCAATTTTAAAAATATCTGGAGGAATAAAATTTTAATAACTTCAGCAACATTTCGTTTAAAGAAACATACAAAGCAGTTTGAACTTAGCTATCATGAGAGAGCAGGTAGATATGGTTCAATACTTGAAGAACTGCAATCATTTGCAAAAGAACCATACAGTATCAAAGATGTAATGAGAGCAATTGAAAGACAAAGGGGAAAAAGATTACCAGATGTAGACAAATTGGGAACATGTGGAAGTTTTTTTGAAAATCCAATTGTATCAAAAAAGAAATATTTAGAGCTCTCAAAGAGAATCCCTGACTTACAAGCCTATCCTGTTGAAAATCTCTCTTACAAAAATGATTTTTCAAAGGAAGATGAGTATGTAAAAATCCCTGCAGGAAGACTCTTAGACGAGCTCGGGTGGAAGGGAAAATGGGAAGGGAATGTAGGAGTTTATGATAAACACGCCCTTTGTGTTGTTACAAATATGAAAGCAACTGGTATTGAGGTAAAAGAATTCTCTGATAAAATGAGAGAGGATGTAAAGAAGAATTTCGGCGTTGAACTTATTCCCGAAGTTAACATTTTTTAAATTTCTTAATTGAATTCCCTTACATACTTTAAAAGTAATTTCCTAATTTCTCTTACTTTTGATACAGATAATTCAATAATAGAGATTGCATCTACAAAAATATTCCCATGATAAGCTTGACTCTCTTGAAGCTTCCTTACATGGATATTAAATTCATCATTGATAATTCCATATATTTCTTCTTCTTTTAACTTAATAGCTAGTAATTCTGATTCCTTTGGATTATTAATTTGAACCTCAATACTCTTAAATAAATCAATGAGCATATTAAAAATCTCAGTAAGTTTTCCAATAGGAATTTCATCAGGAGAGACATCAAGTGTGTGCATTCTGATAAACACCTTACTGAAATCACTTCCCAAATCTCCTAATTGCTCAATTGTATTTGATATTTTGATATACAAAATTGAAGCTTTCGCTAATTTTCTTGGAAGACGCGTCTCTGTTGTTGAGAGAAGAGCTTTTGTAATTTCATCATCTAAATAATCATTAAGGGTCTCGTATTTCTTTAACTCAATAGCTATTTTTTGAGAAGGATTGTAATACAATGTTAAGGCCTTTTTATATATTCGTATAGTATTCTCTATCGAATGACCAATTTCTTTCTTGATATCATTAAAACTTTCAGAAAGTTTCTTTGATTCACCTTCTTCAATATATTTAGTCTGAAAAAGAACCTCTTCTTCTGTTCCAGGAAGTAGTTTGTTAATTAATGATTCAAAAGGATCTAACAAAAGAAGGAATACAAGTGTATTTATAGTATTGAAAAGTAGGTGACCCAAAGCAGCTTGCTGACCCAAATTAGAAGTAATCATTGTTAACAGTAAAGAAAATTCGTCAACAAACAGTAAAAAGAAAAGGGAGCCAACTGCTTTAAAAACAAAATTAGCAAACCCAGCTCTTTTAGCAAAAAGAGAGTAATCTGCCGTTACCATTAGTGAACTTACTGCTGTTCCTAAATTCGCACCCAAAATCATTGGGATTGCAATATCAAGAGAGATTACACCCTGCGCTGCTAAAACAACAATAATTCCAGATGTTACAGAACTTGAGTGAACTAAGACAGTAAAAAAACATGAAATAATGTAAGCAAGAAATGGTGAAGACAATGAAGAAAAAGCAGAAAGAAAAGCTTGATTGCTTCTTAAAGGCTCAATTGAAATTGTTAAAAGATTTAAGGAGAAAAGAACAAACCCCATTAGGAAGATAGGCTTGCTTGCCAAACGAAATTTCTTGGGGAAAAATTTTGAGAAGAAACCAACTATTAAGAATATTGGGGCTATAGGTGTTGAAGATAATAAGGCAAGTTGAGCAGTTAAGGTTGTTCCAATACTACTCCCGAATATAATTGCCAAGCTCTGATGAAAAGAAATAATTCCAGTATTAACAAGTGTCATTACAACAGTTGTAATAGCTGTACTGGATTGAACAATTGCAGTACTAATAGCACCTATCAATGCTCCAGATAAACGATTTTTTGCAAGCTTGGATACAATTTTCCTAAAACTTTCTGTTGCTAAGTCTAGAAGCTCTTTCCCAAGACTATCTACGGCAAAGAGAAAAAGGATGACAGAGGAAAAAAGAAACAATGCTATATTAAGATATTCCGAATAGGGCAGATTCATTACTTAATTTAACATATTGATAAATAATTTCCAACAAGCTATCCTAATAATGTATGACTCGAGTAAAGAAAAAGGAGAAAAACAATACTGTAATTTTGCTAACACTTGCAGATATCTTTTCATGGAGTCCAGTTCTCATAATTTCTGCGTTGTCTGGTGTTTATCTCTCACAAAAATTAGGGGTTGATGCTGTTAAATTTGTTGGAATTGGGACTTCAATATATTACTTTACAAGGTCGTTATTTCAAATCCCAATGGGATATGTAACAGATAAGATAAAAGGGGATAAGGACGAAATTCTTCTTCTAGCAACAGGAGTAATATTAATGGGACTACCATATACTCTCTATCCCAATATAGCAACTCCTGCTCATTACTACATTCTTCAATTTATTTTTGGTATTGGGACTTGTCTTAATATTACAAATTGGAGAAAACTTTTTGCTACAAATGTAGATAGTGGAATTGAAGGTACACAGTATGCCTTCTACGAGACTATTATAAGTCTTTCTACCGCATTAATAAGCATACTTGTTGGAAGATTAGCAAACCTTGGAGAGATTTATTTTGATGTAGTTATGGTTTCCTCCGGTATATTGATGATGCTTGGATGTATTTGGGTTTTAATGATTCACTCTGATAAAAAGAGAAAAACTAATATTAACAATTTAAAGAAATGAATAAAAAGGGAGTAATTGGAGCAGGTTTTTTTCTTGCAATTTTGATTATTATTGCAGGGCTATTCCTCAAAGTTATGGTTATTGATAAAGACTCACAAAATAATCCAGAGAAAGAAAATAAAGTAGGAGAGTTTGAAATTGAGAAAAAGGGATTCACCTTTGTTGCTAAATATCAGTTTGATAATAAAGAAGTGAATCTATGGGACTACAAAATCACAGGAATCCTCCCTTCACCTTGTCACGAGGCAAGTACACAAGAAATTATTCTTGAAAGCTATCCAGAACAAGTATCTGTAATTCTTACTATTACTTCTCCTTCGCCAGATACAGCATGTATACAGGTTATTAAAGAGTATGAGAAAGTAGGTACTTTCCAGGCAAGTGAGAAAGCAAAGATATCTTTCTTAATTGAAGAAAAGTAAACTCCTATTTCTTAACTACATAATTGACTATATTGCTTTTAATACCAAACCTTTTACTTAATTCTTTAGAAATATTTATCAAGAAAGTCTTCCTGTTAAGAGAGACAATACTCCAGTCTTCTATTGAGGTAATGAGCAATTCTTGGTTATGGGGAAGAATTGAACCTGCATATTTAATAAACTTTTCTTTCTCCTTTTTAGCAAGAAATGGAACCTGCTTAAGTAAAGAATGAAAGATTCTCAATTCTGGGCCATCTTTCTCTCTCACTTCTTCGGTCTTATCAACTAGATATTTTGAACTAAGGAATAGGTTCAAACGAGGATTTCTATTTGTAACTACTACTACTCTGTCTCCATATATTTCCCTCAAATTCCAAAGATAGCCTTGTACTTTATCATCCATTTCACTTTTTGCAACTAAAGAGTAGAGTGGTGCCTTATCTTTATTCCCAAAAAGAACCCCATCTACATCACAAAGAATAATTCTGTTTCGATCCTCCTCAGCAACAATATTCTCTACAGCTTCTTCAAAACTTGTACAAAATATTTCACTATATGAAATAGACTCTTCTTTTTCTTCTTTAGGAAGTACAGTTTCTCTATCAAAAAAGCTTTCAATTTCCATCTAGAAATGTTTGATAATTAAATTGTTGTTCAGTATATCAATTTCTTTGTAAAAGAAAAATATCTAATGAAAGAAAGAGGAAGAAATGATAGAATAGATCTATGGATAAAAAAATAATATACTTCGACAATGCAGCAACTACAAAAGTATCTCCAGAGGTTTTTAAGAGCATGAGTCCTTTCTTAAAAAATAGTTTTGGAAATCCTTCAAGCATTTATTCTTACGGAAGAGAAGCTAGAAAAGCAGTAGAAGAAGCTAGAGGAAAAGTCGCAAATTCAATTAATGCAGATATTGGGGAAATATTTTTTACTGGTTCTGGAACAGAATCTGATAACTGGGCAATTAAAGGTATAGCTTTTGCAAATAGAAGAAAAGGAAATCATATAATTACAACGAATATTGAACATCATGCTGTTTTGAATTCATGTAAATTCCTAGAAAGAAATGGCTTTGAAGTAACATATGTTCCAGTAAAAAAGAATGGAATCGTTGATCCTAAGGATATTTTGTCTGCAATTAGAAAGGATACTATCCTTATCTCAGTTATGTTCGCAAACAACGAAATTGGGTCAATTCAACCAATAGAGGAGATAAGTAAAATTGCAAGTGAGAAAAAAATTCTTTTCCACACAGATGCTGTACAAGCGTATGGGAATATAGAGATTGATGTTAAGAAACTTAATGTAGATTTACTCACAATTTCGGCACATAAGATTAATGGTCCAAAAGGAGTTGGCGCTTTATTTATCAAAAAGGGAACTAATATTGATTCACTGATTGATGGCGGTGGACAGGAGAAATTCCACAGGGCAGGAACTGAGAATGTCGCGGGGATTGTTGGTTTTGGGACAGCAGCAGAATTGACTATCAAAAATATATCAAAAAAAAGAAAATATCTTGAAGAATTGAGGGAGCTAACTATTGAAGAAATAATAAAGAAGATCCCAGACACAATTGTTAATGGGGATAGGATTAAACGATTACCAGGAAATGTTAATGTTTGCTTCAAATATATAGAGGGAGAATCAATCCTTCTTTTATTAGATCAGCTTGGAATTTGTGCATCAAGTGGCTCTGCTTGTACTTCTGGATCTTTGGAACCTTCTCATGTTCTTCTTGCACTTGGACTTCCTCATGAAATTGCCCATGGGTCATTAAGACTTAGTTTCTCTTTAGAAAATACTAAGGAAGAAGTTGAATTCTTACTTAAGAATCTTCCTCCTATAATAGAAAGATTAAGACACATGTCTCCTTTATATCCCAAAACAAAATACTAAATTTATTTAGAAAAAATATGGAAGAGTATTCTCAAAAAGTAATGGATCATTTTATGAACCCAAGGAATGTTGGAAGCATCGAGAATCCGGATGGAGTGGGGGAAGTAGGGAATCCAAGATGTGGAGACATTATGAGGATTTACCTTAAGATAGATAATGATTTAATAACAGACATCAAATTCCAAACCTTCGGATGTGGAGCAGCTGTTGCCACAAGTAGTATGATTACTGAAATGGTTAAAGGAAAAAATATAGAAGAAGCATTGAAGATCTCAAATCAAAATGTTGCTGAAGCTTTGGGTGGACTTCCACCTGTTAAGATGCACTGTTCTAATTTGGCAGCCCAAGCCTTAAAAGCTGCAATAGATAACTATTTAAAAAATGAAGAAAAAAAATAAAAAGTATATTATACTTTTGTTATCATTTATAACTGTTGCAGTCGCTATTGTATTGGCCTTATTCTTCTTTCACCTTTCATTTGTTAGCCAAACCTCTTCCGCTTTCCAACCATATCATTTTTCAAATAATTTAGATGTTACAAACTATTTAATACCATTAAAATATCCAACAAACTTAGAGTTATTGCCATCAAATTTCTCTGAAGAAATTGAAAAGAACAAAATTGACATCGATAGTGAAAGAATTGGTCAATTACTCAATTATGGTAAAACGGTAATAGATTTAAAAGAAAATTCTAATTATTTATCACTAATATCTCAGTTTTCCGAGAATGAAACGCCTATTCTTATTAATGATCAACTATTAACATTAATATTTCTTTCAAATTTAGATTCAATTAGAAATGATTACATTCAAAATGTTGCATTAAAAAATCTTAATGACATTAAAACAAAAATAAACAATGGGATTATCGTAAACACCATTTCTCCTTTTCATCAGAATATCGTTAACGAAATAATGACTTCTTTGTCTCTTTGCAATGTTTTTGAGATAGAAGAAAAGCTAAATTCCTGTGTCAATGAATT
>Ga0116141_10003709_pt1 | contig 12912 bp, 17 predicted proteins | sample AD_UKC097_MetaG_FD_89744 | JGI IMG/M metagenome (GOLD analysis project Ga0116141, IMG submission 89744) | Active sludge microbial communities of municipal wastewater-treating anaerobic digesters from USA - AD_UKC097_MetaG | ecosystem: Engineered > Bioreactor > Anaerobic > Digestate | place: USA... | reverse complement strand
GCGACGCGGCGAGAGCCGCGGCGGAGGCCCACGGCATGTCGGCCGGGGAGGCGATGGAGATAATGCGCGACGTCCTGACGGGCATAGCGCAGGAGGGCTTCAGTGAGTACCTCCAGGCAGAGAAACGCGCGAAGGACACCGAGCTGCTCGGTTCCGTCGCGCTCATCGAAAGTTAAGCAGCGAAGGAGAAGGAAACATGGCGAAAATCAAACAGGACGGCAGCGTGGAAACGCAGGCCGCCGGCGGCTTCGAGCTTCCGGACACAGCGGAACTGCAGCGCATGGAGGGCGGCGCGGCCGTCCGGCAGCCGGCCGCCGAGACGGTTCTCGGCGGGTTCGGAGGCGACACCGAGGACCTCGAGATCAAGTACCCGATTTTCAGGGTCAAGAACGGGAAGCCGAAGAACCGGGAGCTGGCCAAGCTGCCGGACGGCACGCTCGTCCTCGGCGACGGAGGGGTCGTCGCCGAGCAGGGGGAACCGGCGGAGGTGATTATCCTGTCGGTGCGGCGGTACTGGAAGGAGAACCAGCCGGTCTACGACCCGAACTCGATCCCGGACGAGAAGCCGACCAAGCAGGCCGTGATCGACTCGGGCGGCACCTTCGACCGGCGGACCGCGCCCCCCGGCGCCAAGGAATACCGCCCGGCGGCGGAGATCCGCCTGCTGGTGAAGAAGCCCGAGGGCACGGTGTCGTCCCTGTTCGGGTTCGAGCTGGAAGGCACGGAGTGGGCGGCCGCGCGCATGTTCGTCGACCGCAGCGCCGCGCAGGAGATGCTGCCGGTGCTCGCGCAGGACATCAGCACCGGCGGGCTCCGGGCCCGCGGGTTCCTGAGCGGCGTCTACGAGATCCGCACCCGGGAGCGCCAGTTCCAGAACGGGAACACGACGTGGGTCCCCCGGCCCCGGCTCATCCGGTTCAGCTCCGACGATACCGTGGCCAAGCTGAAAGAGGCGTTCGGCTGCTTCGTCTCGGCCCCGGCCGCGGCCGCGGCCGCGGCCGACGACGTGCCCCTCTAAGCGCCCGGGCCGCAGCGGCCCCCCGTCCCGCGAGGGACGGGGGGCTTTTGCGCTTACGCGGGGAGCGGAAAAACCGTTCGCGTTGTAACACGGTGCGGCGCACCCCGTTACGGCGCAAAAATGAAACGTTTGTTTTTTTACGCTTGCGTCCAGCCGGTTTTAGGGTTACTTTCCGGGGCGTTTTCAGAAACGAAAGGATTGAGTCATGGAAGATAAGCTGATCGCTGTGGACTTCGAGACGTATTACGACAAAGCCGGGGAATACTCCCTGTCCTGCATGCCGGTCCACCTGTACCTCGGCGACCCCAGGTTCGACGCGTACCTGATGTCCGCGTACGGCGGGGACGGGACGCGGTACTGCGGCGACCCGCGCGGGTTCGACTGGAACCTGCTGTCGGGCAAGACCGTGTGCGCGCACAACGCGTCGTTCGACGAGCAGGTCTACCTGCGGCTGATCGAGCTGGGCCGGATACCCGCGCCCGGGAGCCTGCCCGGCGGCGGTCCGGCGGAGTGGGTGTGCACGGCGGACCTCTCCGCGTATCTCGGGGTCAAGCGCGACCTGAAGACGGCGGCGCGCGTCCTGGCCGGCATGAGCCTGGACAAGAGCGTCCGCGAGCGCATGAGCGGGCGGGCCGCCTCCGAGCTGTCCGGCGACGCGGAAGCGATCGAATACGCGATGGGGGACGCCGTGGCCTGCTACAACATAGCCGCCCGGTGGCTCGGCGCGTGGCCGGCGGAGGAGCGGGAGGTCAGCCGGCTCAACCGCGAGGCCGGGTACCGCGGCATGGCCCTCGACTACCCGCTGGTCCTGCAGGGCGCGCTGAAACTCGAAGCCCGCCTGCAGGACGAGCTCGACCTGATCCCCTGGGTGAAAGAGGGGCTGCCGCCCCTTTCGCGGACGGCCGCGAAACTCGAGGCGGCCAGGGCCGGCATCCCGCTCCCGCTCAGCCTGGCGAAGGACAGCCAGGACTTCGTCGAGTGGGCGGAGGAGTTCGGCGACCGGTTCCCGTGGGTCCGGGCGATGGGCCAGTACCGCAGCATCAACACGCTGCTGAGCCGCGTGCGCAGCCTGAAGGACGGGTACGTGCGCCAGTCCGGGCGCTACCCGTATTCGATCAAGTATTTCGGCGCGGCGACGGGGCGGTTCTCCGGAGGGTCTTCCGGCGACTCCGGCGGAAAATTCAACATGCAGAACATGCCGCGGGCAGAGATGCACGGGGTGGACGTGCGGCCCATGTTCAAGGCGCCCCCCGGGAAGGTCCTCGTCGTGGCCGACTACAGCCAGATCGAGGCGCGCCTGCTCCTGTGGCGGGTCGGCGACGAGCCCAAGCTCGCGCTGATCCGCAAAGGCCTGAGCGTCTACCAGGCCTACGGCGAGGCCCTGGGCCTGTGCGGGCCCGGCAGCGACATCAAGAGGGAGGACCCCCACCTGTACAAATACTGCAAGGCGGCCTGTCTGGGCGCCGGGTACCAGTGCGGCGGCGAGCGGTTCAAGGGCGTCGCCAAGGTCATGGCGGGATTGGACCTCACCGAGGAGGAGGCCGTGAAGGCCGTCCAGGACTACCGGTCGCGCAACCCCCTGGTCGTGAAGCTGTGGTACGACCACCACGACGCCCTGGCCTATTCGGCCCGCCGGCGGGACGACACGCACGAGGTCGAGCTGAGGAGCGGCAGGGTGCTGACCTACTGGGAGCCCCGCCTGGCCTGCGGGGAGATCGAGGTGACCCAGACGCGCGGCTGCAACCGGACGCGCATGTACGGCGGGAAACTGACGGAGAACGAGATCCAGGCCACGGCGCGCGACCTGCTGGTGCACGCGTGGGTGAAATGCGCGGAGGCCGGGTACCTCCCGGTGCTCAACGTGCACGACGAGCTCGTGTTCGAGGTTCCGGAGAAAGACGCCGACCGGGCGGTCGCCGACATCACGGGCATCATGACGGAGCCGCCCGGCTGGGCGGCCGGACTCCCGCTGGGCATCGACATCGGCGTCCACGGGTTCTACACGAAGTGAGGGAAAGGAGAGAGTATGGCTGAGGATCGGAAAGACGGAAAGAAGATGACGAAGGCCGAGTTCACGTACCGCGGCCTGCTGAAGGCGTTCCCGCGGCCGGGCGGCGAAGGCGCCCACGCGGCGTTCTTCAAGGCCGGCGTGCTCGGGTTCAAGGCGGGCATCGACGAGGACCGGATCGTGGCGGACACGCTGGCGGCGGTCCCCCCGGGCGGGAGGCCGCTCAGGGAGGGCGAGGTCGAGCAGGGCGTCCGGGCCGGGTTCGGGGCCGCCGCGCGGAGAGCCGCCGGCCTGCCGGACGAGACGGTCTGCCGCCCCGCCGGAAAACCGAAAGTCCCGAAAGACGCGATAGCCCGGATCGTCAACGCGTTCGGCGGGCCCACGGCGGACGACATCGCCGCCAAGAGCCCCGTCCCCGTGCTGGGCGTCCCGGACAGGGACTCGGCGGCGCTGGCCCTGTCGGAGCTGTACAGCCCCGGGGAGTATCTGTACATCGGCGGCCGCAACTGGCCGGGAAAGCCGGGCGAGACCGTCAGGCAGGTGCAGGACTGGATCGCGGCGCTCGCCTCCTACGGCCCGGCGTGGCCCCACATCGTCCCGAACCCGCTGACCGGGCGGGCCGCGCCGACCAAGGCCGGCGGCAGCCCCACGTACCGCGGCGACAACTGCGTCGCCTCGTTCCGGTACGCCGTGGTCGAGTCCGACAGCCTGCCGCTGGAGCACCAGATCGCGTTCTGGCTGTGGGCCGACCTGCCGGTGGAGGCGCTCGTCCTGTCCGGCGGGAAGTCCATCCACGGGTGGGTGCGCGTGGACTGCGCCGACAAGGCGGAGTGGGACGCGCAGGTGGAGGGGGACCTGTTCCCGAACTATCTGGAGCCGCTCGGGGCCGACCCGGCATGCAAGACGGACGCGCGCCTGTCCCGGCTGCCGGGGTACGACCGGTCCGCCGAAGGCCCCGACAAACAGGGTAACGCCAGAGGGGTGCAGCGCCTGCTGTGGCTCGCCCCGGGCGGAGGAAAGGTAAGGGCATGAACCCGTGGATCGACAGGTTCAAGAAACAGGTGGAGGCCCCGGCCACGCCGGTGTTCTACTATCACGCGGACACGCACGACTTCCTGTTCATGCAGGACACGAGCAAGAGGAGCGGGCTCGCGGACTGGGTCCCGCTCAGGGCGAGGGAGGCGGCCATGGCCCTGGGGCACCGCGGGTACCGGCTGACGCCGGCCGAGGGGGAGCAGCTGTCGCAGGTCGAAATCATGCTGAACGAATGCAGGATGGACCCGGACCGGACCATCTATTACGCCGGCGACCTGGCCGGCTGGTCGTCCGGGCTGCACACCGTATGCGGCGTGAACGTGCTGGTGAAGAGCGAGGCCAAGGTCCCGGAGGCCGTGCAGGGGGACTGCTCGATAGTGAGGAGGTTCATCGACACCCTGTTCGGGCCGGTGCAGTCCGTCTACGTGCACGCGTGGATCAAGCAGTCGCGGGCCGCGCTGATCGCGCGGAACCTGCGGGCGATGCCGGCCCTCATGATAATCGGCGAGCGCAACTGCGGGAAGTCTTTCTTCCAGCAGCGCGTGCTCACGCCGATGCTGGGCGGCCGGGCCGCCAACGCCAACCGGTACCTCGGGGAGGGGTCGACCAAGTTCAACGCCGACGTGCTCAGCAAAGAGCACATCATGGTGCAGGACCCCGAGCTCGGGTCCGGGTTCAAGGACCGGGTGGCGTTCGCCACGCGGATCAAGGAGATCATCGCGAACGAGACGCAGAGCATCGAGCGGAAGTTCGTGCAGGCCATCAACAGCCAGGTGTTTTCCCGCGTGTCGATCACGCTGAACTCCAACTACGAGGTGGTCAGCAAGCTCCCGGTATTCGACCGGGACTTCAGCGACAAGGCGTTCCTCCTGAAGGCGCACAAGGCCGACTTCACGGTGAGGGCCTACACGCCGGAGGAGCAGCGCAGTTACCTGGAGCTGTTCGCGTCGCAGATACCCGCGTACTGCTGGTGGCTCGAGAACGAGTTCACGATCCCGGCCGAGCTCACGATGGAGCCGGACGGGTCGCCCACGCGGTGGGGCATCCGGTGCTACCACGACCCCGACACGATGGGCCTGCTCACCGCGGTGTCCCCCGAGCTGAGGCTGATGGAGCTCGTGCGCCAGGCGCTGTTCACGGCGCCGGACGCTACCGGATCCGGCGTCCGCCCGGCCGAGGCGGACTTCGTGCAGATGACGGCGCTGGACCTCGAGCGCGCGCTGAAGGACGACTCGTCCCCGGTCAAGCACGAGGCGATAGCGCTTATCAAGAACGGGAACGCCCTGATAAGCTATCTGGCGCGGCTGCACGCGAACTTCCCGGACAACGTGTTCAGCGTGAAGCGGGGCGGCAACCGCACCGTGTGGACGATCAGGAAGCCGGACGAGATCCTCGAGATCTCGGACCGGTGCTACGAAGGGTTGGGAGGAAACAATGGACAGTGACGCAGTGCGTCTGGCGGACCTGGAACCCGCGGCCCTGACGGCCGCGAAGGCGGCTCTGGAGGCGGCGCCCCCGGCGCTTCCCTCCGCGCACCCCGAGACGGCGGCCGACCTCCTGTTCGAGGAGGCGGCCCACCGCCGCGGCGCCGATCTGCGGATGAGGGCCTACGGCATGTTCGGCAGGGGCCGGACCGTGGCGGAGATAGCCGAGGCCCTGTCGGCGGACGGCGCGGAGCCCGTCTCCGCCGACGAGGTGGTCGTGTGGGCCAGGGACGGGGAGTGGGCCCGCAGGCTCAGGCTGCGGAACGACGCGAGAGAGAACCTGGTCAGGGAGAACCTGAGGCGCCTCCGCATCGAGCAGCTCGAGGAGGACACGGCGGGCGCCATCCGCGTCACGCGCAAACTGCGCAGGCGCGCGGAGGAGATGCTGGACGCGCCGAACCTCACGGCCGGCGAGCTGAAGAGCCTGTCCGAGGTCGCGAGGAACGCCGGGGAGGCGTCGGCGAGGGCCTACGGCGAGGCGGACGGGACGGCCGCGGCGGGTGTCGCGGCGACGGGGCGGCAGCCCCTGGTGATGATATTCCCGAACGGCGGGCTGCCGCCCGTGTCGGAGAAAACGGCGGAGAGATTATGACGGCGGCACTCTTGTGGCTGGCGGGGTGGATGTTCACCGCCGGGGTCGCGGCGGGCTTCCGCGGCGGGGCGGAGGGCGGGACCCTTTCCGGGTTTCTCCTGGAGTTGGCGACGTGGCCGGCCGCGCTCGGCGAGGCGGTGGGCGAATTCATGAGAGGGGGGAGACGGTAGATGAACGACAGGAACATGATATGGCGGGACTGCCCCGCCTGCGCGAGAAAGCACCTGCTCGCGGCGTACGCGCTGCTGAGCGGGTTCCCGGAACCGGAGGAGGGCGGCGGCGGCGAAACGCCGGGCGTCGACGCTGCGCTGGTGCTGGCCGCCCGCGGCAACATCCTGCGCGCCGAGGAGTCCTCCGGGTACGGCGGCAACGGGGCGCTCGCGGACGGCTGTTTCGCCGCCGCCGAGGCCTACCCGGCCGCCCCCGGCGCGGACGCCGGGTTTGCCGGGCGGGCGCGGGAGGCCAGGCTCGGCGGCGGGACGTACGCCGGCGCCCTGCCGCCGGCGGCGTACGCCGCGGCGCACCTGGCCGAGGCCCTGCGCGAGCTGCCCGACCTGGGGCGCAGGATTTTCCCGGCCGCCGGCGGGGACGCCCGGACCGTGACGGTCCGGGTCGATGGGGCGGCCGGCCTGCTGGACGCGATCGAGTCCGCGGCCCGCTGGGTCGAGGACACGTTCGAGCTGACCGGCAGGGAGACCGCGGCGGACCCCGCCAGAAGCTGCGTCAGCTGCAGGCACAGGGCCGTCCCCGGTTACAGCCGGCCGTGCTCCGACTGCCTCGGGGACGCCACCCTCCCGGGCTACTCCGCGGAGTGGGTACCGGAGGCGGGCTCATGAGCGCGATAAGCTTCTTCGTGCCGTGCGTCCCGCCGAAGACCACGGCCCAGCAGAAAGGCGCGTTCAGCGCCGGCGGGCGCATCCGGTTCTTCACCAAGAAAAAGGTGGCCCAGGCGGAAGGCGACTATATCTCGCTCTTCATGCGGCACGCGCCCGCGGATCCGATGGAGGGCCCGCTGCGCCTGCGCGTCTGCCTGACGTGGCCCTGGAGGAAGTCGGAGAAGAAGGGCGTCGTGGCGCGGGGCTGGGCGCCGATGACCTCGAAGCCCGACTTCGACAACGCCTCGAAGATGCTGTGCGACGTCATGACGAAGCTGCGCTTCTGGACCGACGACTCGCAGATCGCCGACGGCAGGATCGCGAAGGGCTGGGGCGACCGCCCCGGCGTGTACGTCGAGGTGGCGCCTTTCGCCGAGGAAGGGTGGATGCGGCGGGACAGCCCCGCGGGAAACTGAAAAACAAGTGTTGACCGCGGGCCCCGGTTTCTGCTAAGGTCCGCGGCGTAAGGGCACGGGAGGGCCTGTGCCGGAAGGAGAAAAGGAGAAAAGGATGAAAGCGACGGAAGAGACAGACAAGGGCGGCGAGACCGCCGCACAGCAGAACCGCACCCGCCGGGTCAGTTACCCGGGGAGCGGTTTTTCGTTTACCCTGACGCGGTGCGGGGATACGAAGGAACTCAGGAACTTGGTGGCCCGGCGCTGCGGCCGGGCGAAAGGGCAGTGGATCAGGGACAGGGACGGCAAAGGCACCCCGCAGGCTTTCTGCTATGTCAGCATGTCCCAGACGCTGCCCGGCGTTATCCGGGAAGCCTCGCCGCGCGGGGCGCTTGTCGAGATAAGCCTGTTCGTCACCAGAGGCGACCGCGAGAGGATGCTGTGGTACCACGAGTGCGGCCATGCCGCGCATCACGCGTGCCTGGCGTTTCCGTGGGTGGCCGGCGTGGAGGGGCGCGGGGTCACGGACGACCAGTGCGCGGAACTGCTCGCCTGCGTGAACGAGCTGCTCTGCGGGGAGGTGGACGCGATAACCGGGCGCGCGGATAAGGACGGCCCGCCCGAATCCGGCATCCCGTACGTCCTGCCGTGGTCTCCGGATTACGACGCCGATCTGGCCGGGGGAGGCGGGGAATGAGCGCGCGCGTGAATTGCGGGCGGACGCCGGCCACGCGCAGGGATATCGCGGCGTACGTGTCCGTCAAGACGGGCCTGCCGCCCGACGCCGCTTCGGCGGCCGTGGCGGCCGCGGTGGACGCCATGACCGAGGCCCTGTCGGACGGGAGGGGCCTGGAACTCAGGGGTTTCGGGGCCATCCACGTCGTCCTGCACAAGGCGAGGGTCGGGCGCAACCCGAGAAAGCCGGCGGAGGAGGTCGAGATTCCCGCCAGGATCCGGTACAAGTTCCGGCCCGGCAGGCTGCTCAAGGAAGGGGGCGCCGAATGACGGCCGCGGGAACCGTGCCCCTGGTGGGCCTCTGCGGGTTCGCGGGGGCCGGCAAAGACACGGCCGCCCTCGGGCTGGCCGCCGCGGGATGGGCGCGCCTCGCCTTCGCGGACGCGCTCCGCGACGAGGTGGCCGGGGTCCTCGGCATGGACCCGGACGAGTTCCGGTCGAAGTATGAGGGGGACCCGGCGTTCAAGGAAAGCGTCAGGCCCCTGCTCGTCGCCCACGGGGCCCGCCGGCGGTCGTCCGACCGGGCGTACTGGATAGACATCATGCGCCGCAGGATCGAGGGGCTGCCGCCCGGGTGCCCGGGGGCCGTGATTACCGACATCCGCTACCGGGACGAGGGCCGGTTCGTGCGGGAGGACATGGGGGGCGTCGTGATCCGGATCGAAAGGCCCGGCACCGCGGCCGCCGACCGCGAGGAGAGACGGACGGTGCCGTCCGTCGAGGCGGACGCCACGCTGCGCAACGACGGCACCGCGGAGGACCTGTGGAACCGGGCCGCCGGTACGGCCGCGCGGCTCTTAAGAGAGAAAAGAGGACAGGCATGAGAAACGACATCGAGAGGAAAGTCCACGAGGGCGCGCTCAAGCGGCGCGCCGGGTGGCTGGAGATCAGGATGCTGGACGACGGGGCGACGGGCAAGCATTACGACCGCGCGGAGTACGCGGCCCTGATGTGGGCCATGTCGTCGCTCGGCATCAGCTACGAGGCCGGCGAGGCCGGCGAGGCCGGCGAGGCCGGCGCTCGCGCCGCGCCCTCCGCGGCCTGCCGCAAGACGGCCAGGCCGAGGGCGAGGCCGGCGCGCGGGGAGGAGCTTCCGGACGTGTATACCGTGCCGGCGGAACCGAGGGGGCGCCGGTACTATCCGGGCGGCCTGTAACGCGAGAAAAGAGGAGCACGAGATGAAGACACCAAGACATATCCCCGACGGGATGGCGGCGGAGGCCGCGGCCCTGTTCGCGGAAAACCCGGGCATCGGGCGCCGCCGGATGGTGGCGGCGCTGGGATGCTCCGGGTTCATGGCCGAGAGGATCCTGCGCGAGCTGCGGGCGGGCCCGCGGCGGGCGCGCCCCGCGCCGGCGGGGCCCGGGAAAGGCCCGGATCCCGTGAAAGGCGCGGAGCCCCGGAAGCCGGAGCGCTCCGGCGTGGGCATCCCCGTCAAGGAGTTCGGCAGCCGGTACGACTACGAGGCCAAGCTGCGCGGGGTGCTCAGGGAATTCTGCCGCGACCGGTTCGTCAGCGACGCGGACATCCGCGAGCGGTGCGACATACCGATCCCGGCTTTCCGCACGGTGGCGGACCTGCCGGAGTTCCGCGCGTGCCAGATCAAGGACCGGGGCACGGTGTTCTGGTCGCTCAAAACCAACGTCGACGAGGTGCGCCAGTTGGCGCGCCGCTGGGGGATAAGCAAATGAAGACAAGGTCAATCGCGGAGATGCGGGAAAGCGCGTCCCCCCTGGCGGAGAGCCTGAGGCAGGAGGTGAGGGAGCTGCGCGCGGCCCTCAAGAGCGCGAAGCTGGAACAGGGGAGGTTCGACGACGTGCTCTACGGCATCGCGCAGAGCGTGAAGGCGGCCAAGCCCCTGCCCCCGCCCAAGACCGCGCCCGGAAAGGGCCTCGGCCGGCCGGTGACCCTCGTCACCCAGTTCTCGGACTGGCACATCGGGCTCGTGACGCCGGCCTCGGACGTGGAGGGGTTCGGCCAGTACTCGTACGACACCGCCTGCCGCCGCGCGGCCGTGCTGGTCGGCTCGCTGGCCCGGTACGCGGAGACGATGCGCCACGGCTACACGATCGACGACTGCGTGATCCTGTGCACGGGCGACTACGTCAGCGGCGACATCCACGACGGGCTCGTGCGGACGAACGAGTTCCCGGCCCCGGTGCAGGCGGTCAAGGCGGGGCTGCTCATGGCTTCGGCCGTGCAGTCCCTCGCCGGCGTCTTCCCCAGGGTCCGGGTGGAGTTCATAACCCCCGGAAACCACGACCGGCTCACCCGCAAGCCGCAGGCGCAGGCCGGCGGCTGGAACTCCTACGGCTACGTCGTCGGGTCGCTGGCGAAAGAGGTCCTGAGGAACCAGGGCAACGTCGCCTTCAACCTGCACCCGCGCGTGCAGGAGATCGTCGAGGTGCAGGGCCGGCGGTACCTGTGCGGCCACGGCGACGGCATCATCGGGACCTGGGGCATCCCGTTCTACGGGATCGAGCGCAAAGTGGCCCGCGAGTCCAAGGCCCGCATGAACATGCCGGAGCACCGGCACTTCCACAAGATCGTGATCGGGCACTTCCACACGGCGCTCGACCACGAGGACTGGTTCGTGGGGGTTCGCTGAGCGGCACGGACGAGAACGACCACAAGTGCGGCCGCCACAGCCGGGCCCACCAGACCTCGTGGCTCGTGCACCCGGAGCACGGCGAGTTCGGGTTCACGAGGTGGTACCTGCCGTGACCCCCCGCCGGATACCGCGCTTTCTCGTAATCAACCGCCGCCGGCCGGCCGCCGGCGGCGCGCTCCCCGGTCTGGTGGCGGAGGCGAACGCCCCGCTGAGGAAGGGCGACCGGCTGCGCCTGAAGATCCTCGTGTTCGCCTCGCCGCCGCACGCGCGCCGGTTCTGGAACACTTCATTCATCGGGAGGTACGCGTACGCCGAGAGCGCGTCCGGACGCCCGAACAGGGTGTCCGGGTCGTTCACCGCCTGGGTGCACGGCACGGAGTCGGACAGGGGGTTCTTCGCCGTCGCCGTGTTCGCCGGACCGCCCGCGCTCGCGGACATCGCGCACGAGGCCGTGCACGTCGCGCGCAGGTACGTCGAGCGGGTCGGGGTCCGCAAGGACTGGGGGACCAGCGACGGGTACGAGATCGGGGACCCCGAGGAGCAGACGGCCTACGCCGCGGGCGCCGCGGCCGGGCTTATGGCGGAGGCCGCCGACATGCTTAAAGACGAACTGTCAAACGAAAAGGAGGCTGCGGATGGAATACCGCACGAGAATAAATCTGTTCAAGCTGAAAACGCTGCTGCTGTGGTCGTGGATGTGGATGCCCGCGCTGGCGGTCTTCGCCGTCCTGAAGGCGGCCGAGCTCCTGGGGGAGCTGGCCGGGCGGGCGGCCGACCGGATAAACGAGTCGGAGCCGGCGTGGTTCTCCGCCGCGCTGCGCAGGGTGGAGGACATGGAGCGCCGCGGGCTGGAGGAGAAGCGCGGAGGCGGCCAGGCGGCGCGCCGGGTGGCTTGAGATCAGGATGCTGGACGGCGGGGTGACGGGCAAGCATTACGACCGCGCCTGAAAACAAACCCTCCCGGAATCGAAAATCCCCGGCCGTGAGCCGGGGATTTTTTTTTTTTTTCGATCTACAGGAGGTTAGTTGTAAACGCCTCTGCTGCAATGAGTTATGCCTTATTCCTTGAAGCCTGACGGCAAAGGGAACCCGTTCCGCTTCAGGTACTCCTCCACGGTGCCTTTGGCGTTCTCGTGGTAGCTGTTGTAGTGCTTCTTCCAGTACCGGGCGCGGCCCTCCGCGTCGCCGGGCACGGCGTCCGGCTTGTTGGCGATGAGCAGGCGGGCGGCCAGGGCCCCCAGCAGGGGCTTGTCGCGGATGTCCTCGTACTTCACCGCGGTCCAGTCCACCCCGAAGGCTTTCTTGATCGTGTCGTAGTGCCTCCTCAGGTTTTTCCTGTGGGACTCGGTGGCCAGCGTGTCTTCGAATCCCTTCCTGTCGACCTGGAAGACGCCGCCGTGGTACCCTTTCCGGAACGTGTCCGGATGGGCTCCCCAGTCCGACTCGGCCCCCGCGGTCTCGTAGAGGAGCCGTTCGACGTTGCCCAGCCCCGGCATCGCCTTGGCCACCGCCAGCGACAGCTCCCACAGCTGCCTCTTGCTCGGCACCGGCGGAAGCGAGTGCCAGTCCACGTCCCCTCCCCCGGTCGCGTCCCTCGCGGTGCCGGCGGGCCGCCCCCCGGCCGCCGCCTCCGGGACCGGGCCCGCCGGCGGCTCGCCGCCCGGCGCCTCCGAGGCGCCGAGCGCGGACACGATCGCGGCCACCAGCGCGGCGTCGCGGTGCGAGGGCCCGAGGGCCTCCGCCAAAAGGTTCAGGAATCCCAAAGTCTCCTCCTTCTGCTCCGGTGTCGGGGCCACCGAACTGTCGAAAGTCGCTATGCGGGCGGCCACCGTCTTGCGCGAGGCGTCCTCGTCCCCCTCGTACGCGGTGCCCGCGAGCATCCTTTTCTGCTCCGGCGTGAGTGCCGCCGCGGGGGAGAACCTCAGATCCTCCATCGCCACGCGCAGCGCCTCGTTGACCGCGACCGCCATAGCGTCGCGCTTGTCCGCCATCACGGCGGGGTTGATGTAGACCGTTCCCGGCATGTCACTCGCCTCCGTTCATCTCGTAGTGGCCGGCCGCCTGCGGGTTGTTTTTGAAGTAGGCCCTCATTTTTTCCGGCAGCGCCCCGGGGCCGACGACCGGGTAGCCGAACAGCGTGTCCGGCACGCTGTCCGTGG
>Ga0116141_10003706_pt1 | contig 12915 bp, 4 predicted proteins | sample AD_UKC097_MetaG_FD_89744 | JGI IMG/M metagenome (GOLD analysis project Ga0116141, IMG submission 89744) | Active sludge microbial communities of municipal wastewater-treating anaerobic digesters from USA - AD_UKC097_MetaG | ecosystem: Engineered > Bioreactor > Anaerobic > Digestate | place: USA... | reverse complement strand
TGGCAGGTTATTCAGATTTCATTGGAAGAAAAAGTATTGTAACATTAAGAACATCTCTGCGTATCAGTTAATAATACCACCTCAGTATAAACAGATGCTAGGCAGGAAGATAAATAGTAATCCTAACGTGCAGTATTGCACTAAGTTCTAAGAGATATGAATCCTTATGAATATGTAAATAAGCAAGTAGACAGAATACAGTACGCTCCTGTAGATCGTGTAATAGAGATGATACTTCGTGACTATAAGTTTATTCCTAAGCTTAGAGTATCAGATGTAATAGAATGGGTAGGAGCTTGTTATGGTCTATTGAACTATCCTGGAATGTTCAGACATAAGATAACTGGAGTAGAAGCATTGACTCCAAATGTATCAGTTACACAATATAGGGGAGAATTGCCTGTAGACTTTAGAAAAGTACTTAAGGCTGGAGTTAGAGATTATGATACGAAGGAAGTATATCGTCCTTCTACTGGAACGTTTACTGAATTCCAGTATGGTACTAATGTCGAACCAAAATATAAGAATACCGATAAAGTATATTCTATTCGTGGAGGATATATATTCATAGAAGATGAAACGGCAACGCTTGAGATAGCATACGAAGCGTTTCCAATAGATGACCGTGGCTATCCACTCGTACCTGATGATGAGAGAGTTCTTTCATATATGAGAGACTTTATTGCGGAGAAGGAATCGTTCAATCTACTTGCGGCAAGAAAGATTGATCAATACGTGTACGATGAGATAAATAAGAGAAGGATGTTCAGGGCAGGTTCAGCACATGCTGCATTGGTTAATCCGTCACCGGACACAATGGAGTCTTGGACCTGGAGTAGACTAAAGTTAATGCCGAGAATTTTAGCACATGAATCATCCTTTTCTTATCACGGTAATAAAGAAGATATGCCATTAGGAACTAACCTTGATTTATAATCATGCCAGCACACGTATCGACATATTCTGGAGGGATGGACAGAGACTCGTCTAAGAACAAGTATCAGCCAAATTCATATTACTTAATGAAGAATATGCGTATCACATCATTCGAAGAATTGAGTAATGGTGTAGTGCAGTCTATGAATGGGAATACAATAGCTATTGAAGCACCATATGGACAGGTTAATGATTATATTATTGGTCACTGCGTTATTCGTAATTATCTTGTAGTATGGTCAACTGCTTGTCATGATGATATTGGTGGAAGAGGTACTATATGGAGAACAGATTTATCCGTAGATGCTCCTTCGTGGACGATAGTATATAGGCATGTTGACTTAAAGTTATCTACAAAATATCCAATAGCAGATGAAGCAATAGGATACTATGAAGATGGAAAAATAGTAAAAGTATACTGGACGGACAATCACAATATGATCAGGTATATTAATATTGTTGATACATCTATCTATAATGCGATCTCAGACACTGGAATAGATCCATCGTTACTTGATATACTTCCAAAGGTTGACTTCGTTACGCCGCTTGTAACCAATATCAGCAGTGGGAATCTGCCTGTAGGGAAGATACAGTATGCTTATCAATATTATATGTTAAATGGTGTTGAGACGACATATTCACAATGTACTCCGTTAGTTCATATAACGAAAACAAGTGAACGATTAACAGGAGAAAATGTAGTTACATATGAAGGATCTCCAGCGCTTGATAGTAGTGGCAATCCAAATAACTCAGGCAAAGCTATTACAATAAAGCTAGATGGTCTTGATGAAGATTATGATAAGATAAGGATTGTAGCTATTATATACAGAAATTTAAATCAAGAACCAGATATATATATTGTTGGTGAGTATAATGTTACGTCGTCATTATATATTACTGATTTTGGAACATATAGTAAAGGAACACTAACTCTTAATGCTTTTAGAACATTAGGAAATCACGAGTTATATTGTAAGACTATCTCACAGAAGGGAAGTAAGGCTGTAATAGGAAACATAACTGAAAAATTTTTTGATATTGATTTTGATGCTAGAGCATATAGATATGCACCAAGACAACCGGGATGGTCTACTGCCCTTATAAGCACTCCTATAACTCTTACAGCAAATAATATTGCAGAGATTGATATATCTAATACTAACCATACAGACTTAAGAATAGAGATAGTAACTCCAGTAGAAGCCTCTTCAAAGCCAACTGATTCAATGGATATTCATGGTAGTGTTACTCATGTGAAACTTGAATATCAGGAAACAATTACATATAATACAGATAGTAATTGGTGGACAAGAGCTAGGGCTGTAGGAGATATGACATACCAGTTTGTATCAAATAATGAAATAGAAGTACATATTTTTAATGTTAATGAATGGGCAAAGACACAATCAGGGTTTGATCCTTCATGGACTATAATAGATGTGCTTGCGTTTATTGATAATATAAGCGTAAGTGGTACATATGAAGATAGTGACGGAAATCATAATGTTCCATTTTCTGGAATAGGTACAGGAAGTAACATAATATTTGCTGGAGACACATTAAGTTTTCTTGTAACAAAAACTACTGGTGATTATTTTTCTAGTTTCGTAGCATTTGAAGTAGATACTGGATTAGTGGAACTAAAGATTAATTATGATTACAATGTGCTATATAATTATGTATATGAATCAAGCACGTCTACTGACTTTAATTACACTAGGATAACTAATACAAGTGATTCTCCATCATGGTCGTTTAATATTCATAAGATAACAGATGCATGGTTTAGTTTAATAAATCCTTTTGATCCAACAAATATAACATCAGTAGATGTATCTGTTGATACTATATATTGGTATATGCCACCATTAATGCCACTACCATATATTAAAGTTTACGATCTTAAGAATGACACTGAAGATTATATTTCAACAAATGTGCTAGAGCCTGGTCACGCTTGGCCAAATACGGATTATGTTATTGATGGTGTTTCCGTACCAGAAGATCATGATTGTATCAATCCATATAATTATGATTTCAGATATGGTCATCCTGTAGATGGAGGAACGGGACTTGATCCTAGAGTTGATGAAGTAGCTACATATTGGGATTCATCAGACTTCATTACAAACAATCCAGTAACAAACGAACCATATACAGCCAATCAATTCAAGTATCAATCAGATTTATCTACACTTGGAGGTGAAGGGCCAAATGTAAAGTTTGAGTTTGTATATGAAGATATGCACTTTAATAAATCTACTGATACAAGATATGATGAGCCAGAAAGTATTTTAATAAGTGATCTTAATAGTTATGACTCATATAAGAATCCACTTAGATCAGCTTACTTATTAGGATATAAGAGAGATGAGATATATAGATTTGGTCTAGTAGCAATAAATAATAGAGGACAAGAATCTTTTGTTAAATGGATAGCAGATATAAAGTTCCCTACAATCAAGGAAGTTAATCTGGCTTTTGGTATTGGAAGGAATTCTTATGCAAGAGTACTTGGTATAAAGTTTACTATAGATACTACTGACTTAATTGATCAAGATGTAGTTGCAATCAAAATAGTTAGGGTAGAAAGAACAGAAACTGACAGAACAATATACACTCAGGGCTTGATATCAAATATGATGAAAGATGAGTACTCAACTCCTCATCGTATATCTGCTTATACAAGAGTAATAGCAAAAACTCCGTCATTAGGAGTAGCTCCTTCTTATACGTTACAGGATGATGCTATACAGTTAATATCACCAGAGATAAGTTATTTTAAAGATCTTAATCCAATAAATCCTGACTATATAAAGCTACAGGCTAAGATAGGTGGGGGTGTTGATGGAAGGTATGTTTATATAAATAAAGTTCCATATAGCGATGCTAGTGCTGTTGATATATCAAATTTATTGGAGGTAAATCACTATAATGCCGAGGGATATGATGGTAATAGTTGGGCGACATTTTCAAGATACACTGCAACTAGTTCTATAGATAATTTAATATGCCATACTATTAAAGATGGTATTATAGCTGGACCTGTTGAATATCTTGGGGAAGATGAAAATTTAATAACATTTTCATCATCTGTTTTGCCATTATTAAATAGGGCATATGACTATGTTGGTGGAACTATATCACATGAGGGCATATGTAGTACGTGTAGTGTAATGATTGTAGATCCTGCAATAGATAGCTCTATTCTTACAGATCCAGATGAATGTGAAACGTTTCTAGTTGACTATAAAATTAATGGTAGGGTTACATCACAATATGGTGGTATGACATATCAAGCAAGACAACAGAATGTTTACATAGATTGTAGTGAATATATAGCAGTTGTACCTGGTACTATTGACACAGATAAAATGTTTGGTGGAGATACTTATATAAGTTTCTTTGAGCATATAAAAACAATATGGGAATCAGATGACAATGATGGTGATGGTACTATTGATATTACTCGGTTAAAGCGCATCATGCATGTAGTATCATTTCCTTGTGAGACTCATATAAATCTTGATCTTGATTACGGTGCTACATATAGCAAAAACTTTAAAAATAAAGAGATATATGCACTTAGAGAAACAAAAGGCGAATACTTTACTGCGTACTATACTGATCTTATAGCTAATGTGATATATAAGCTTATACAGGGTGATGATATGTATCAATACAATTCAGTATACTCTCAGCAAAATAACACGAAACTTTATTTTTCAAAGCCTGAAGAATGGAAGGATACTGTAGCACAGGATACGCTTGTTAAGATATCGCTAGAGAAATATCCAAGTGAACAGATAGATGCTTACTTGAAATATCTTACTGATAATGAAAGGATATTGCCTACTGAGTTTGGGCAGATAAATGACTTATTCTTATTTAAGAACTATATGATAGTTTTCTTTGATAAGGCCTTTGGTACATTGTCTATAGATGAAAGAGCAGTATTGCCGGTGCAGAACAACTCAATACTTGAACTAGGTAGTGCAACAAACCTTCAGCACTTTGACTTTATCTCAAACAGAAGTGGTTCTATACACCCTCAGAGTATAGATTATTGTGGTAATGGATTTGTATGGTATGACGCAATATCAGGCTCTCTAGGATATTATAATGGAGAAACAACAGACCTAGGTCTTGCGAAAGGAATGTCATCTGTATTGAAACGCTATACGGCTAGGATAAAGAATAATGGTGAGTATATAATGAATTCATTACACGGTGGTAATGTAATGTGTTATGAAAATCAGGCATACAAAGAAACACTATGTGCATTTACGATATCGCATACTGCAGAGTATTCAAACAAGACGGCTACGCATGTTACATTAACAATAGATTCAAGTGAATCGCCAGGCAGAACAGAAACATTATATAATACTCCTATAGTTATATTTGGTTATGATGCATCTTATGAAGTAGTAGCAGAATCAATTACTTCTACATCAGTGGTTATCAACAGACTTATCAATAGTCATGTTGATTTTAGTACAGCAACATGGGGAGCAGGAATTAGTTATTTTATATACTACAAAGATTTATCTTCAGTATATTCGTTTAGTAGTATAACAAATTCATTCATGTATGAAGCTGATATCTATCCTACGTGGTTTATCGAATACAATGGCGGTATTTATGATGTCTTTGGTAAGTTCGATATTTGGAAAGAGAACGAAGGAAACTATGGTATGTTCTATAACATCTATAGGGAAGGGATCATTGACTACCTTATTAACCCAAAAGGATCTCTTGTATGCTTATTTAACAATTACGAATACGCCATGGAAGCATACAATGATGATAATGAAAACCTCACGTCTACAACGTGGAACAGTATTCGATGCTGGAACGACTACCAATACTCCGCCTCAGCAGGCTATCGTTGTCTTTTCACCAGTATCAACAACTACATACGAAGAAGTCCACCTGATCCTCATGAACTAGAAACAGGAGATCTAGTATCCTTTTCAGGATCATCATTACCTGCCAATATAGAAATAGACAGATACTATTATGTATATAGGGTTGATGATACAAATTTCATGATTACAGAAGAACGTAATAGTATTACACCTATTATACTGACAGACACAATTGACGGAGCAAGTAATTACATACATGTATTAGATGTACCTTTATCAACAGTTATAGAACCAGTAAATGATAAAAGACGGTTTAGAACGTGGAGGATAAAGGATTTGAGAGACTATAGAGGATATATAGCTAATAATCTAAAGCCTAGGCTTAGGGATTCATACTTAAGAGTAATGTTTAAGTATATGCATGGTGATAACAAAAGAATACTTATGCATGATCTTATTACATACTTTACTGCGTCAAGAGAGACTATAGCAAACAATAATAGGAATAGATGAATACCAGGATGAAAAAGAAAAACACAATAGATCTCAATAGGTACAGGCTTATTGATCTATATGATAATGAAGAGTATTCATTAGGAGGATGGCTTAAAGAGAATGCTGGTAATCTATTCCAGACAGTAGCAGGAGGTGTTCTTACTGCTACAGGATTAGGTGCAGAAGTAGGTATACCAATGATGGTATCTGGTGGAGCAGGGTTACTCGGAAATGCTACTGCAGACAAACCTGATGTTATAGACTACAGTAATCAGATAAGGATGCCACGTACAGTAGGAACAAAGAATATGACACCTAATGTAATGTCATTTAAGCAAGGCGGTAATGCTAAAGTAGGCAAGGTTATGAAAGAGTTTAAAGAGGGCAAATTGCATAGTGGCAGTAAGAAAGGACCAGTAGTAAAGAATAGGAAACAGGCTATTGCCATAGCATTATCAGAGGCAGGATTAGACAAAAAAGCTAATGGTGGTTCACTGCAGAGAATAGAAGGACCATCGCATGAGCAAGGCGGAGTACAGTTAATGCCAAATATTGAAGTAGAAGGTGGAGAAACAATAAAGAATAATGTTGTTAACTCAGATAACTGGAAGATAACAAAGCAGGTTGCCAAGATATATAATCTAAGACCATCATCAGTAGGTAAGACTCCTGCTGAATACAGTAAGCTTATAGATGATGAGTATAAGAAGAATGAGAATATGATTGGCTCAAAGAAAGATCATGAGATAGAGCTTGATAAGATATCTGCTATGTCAGCAGAAATGGCTGACCTTATTGGAAACAATAATGGTGTTGCTAAAGATGGTATAAGACTGCCAAATATATTTATACCTAGTGAAGTAGCTGCATATAGAAGTTCGCTCCCAAATAGAACATGGGGTTTTCCGCAAAAAGGAACTAGATGGAATCCATATTCAGGAAATACTAATAACATGAACATTGGCTATATGGATTTTTATAGAGACACAGTAGATAATTCATTGCCAATAAATAAGGCATATCCGATTATCTCAAGGAAAATTCATACAAGCATTGATGAGTTACCAAGACTAAATTTGGCATCAAGAACAGACAATAAAGTAACTACGCCTACATCTGGTAATATTGTACGTGAAACTCCTATTAAAATGTCAAATATGAGTCCTGTAGTAAAAGATATTGTACCAAGATTAAATACAGCAGGTCAGGCAGGAAAAAGTTATGATGAGCTATTTGGTGATGCATATGAAAATATTCCAGAAGCTGTCTTACCGGAAGTATCTACTATAGGAAAGAATATCAACTTAAAAAATATAGGTCAGACTGCATTAGGATTAGCACCAGTAGCAGTAAACGCATTCTTAGCTGCAAAGACAGCAGCAGAAGGACCTGATAAAGTAAAGTTGCCTAGATTACACCACGATCCTGTTAATCCAAAACTTATTGATCCGGCTTATCAGGTACAGCAGGCAAAGGATTCATTTGCCACTGCCAATGAAGCAATGTCACAGATATCAAAAAAAGACTACTTAAGAAGGAGAATACAATCAGCTACTGAAGAAGGAAAGGTAACTAGTGGTATAAGAGGTCAGGCTGCAGTAACGAATGCGCAGTTACTTAATCAGGCAGAGCAGATTAATAAAGAGTCAATGATGCGTACTGATGCAGCTAATCTTGAAGCTGCTATGCAAGAAGAAAATATTAATGCAGCTAATAAAGGAGCATGGCAGACAAGTAGAGACTTCTATATATCTAATCTTGGCACTATGGCTGGTGAAATAGGAAGAGACTTGAGATTAGAAGATGCCAATGAATTATATAATGATCGGTTATTTAATGTGATGAATGAGGGATTTAAGCCTCAAGGATATACATGGGATAGAAGTGGTAATCTTATCAAAATATCTAACGGTGTATCTATTCCTTCTACATTAGATGTTAATACTACTGCTACGAACCCTCATTATCTTAATCCTAGTGATGCTGCATACCAGGGAGCAGAAATAGAAGGATACACCAATCATCTTACTAATCCTTATAATGTATCAAGGAAAAGATTTTTACAGTCATATTATTCAAATCCTAAAGGATTATACTAATGAATCGTTATTATAGACCATCGGCGCCTAAGTATACTAGTCAGTTTGTAGAAGAACAGTATCCTACAGATATGATGCTTGGTGTTATGAATATGAAAGCACAGCAACAGTCTGAATTTGCTAAGTCAGTTGGCACATTACAGGCTCTTGCATCATCAATACCAAACGGATTACGTACTGAAACTATGGCTCCTATGGTACGTGATGACTGGTCTAATAAGATCAGAGATTGGTCTACAAAGAATATGAATAACTATGATTCACCACAAGCAATAGCAGAACTAGCTTCATTACATACGTCATTTCAAAGTGATCCAAACATACAGCTATTAAAGAAAGATGCAGCAGATAGTGAGATGTATGTTAAGATGCTTATGCAGTCAGGAGCAAGTGATATTGATATGAATATTGACGAAAGAACTGGTACGCTTGCACAATTTCAACCAGGAGATTATTATCAGCCATACAGACCATTTATAAAAGATCCTGATGTAACAAAGAGAATACTTGAAGAATTCTCGCTAGTACCAGAGAATGAATATACATCATCATATCTAAGTTATACACAGGATGCACAGGGTAATATAGTTCCTATACATGGTACACAGACAAGTAAACGCACTAATGAGACACAGTACGATATTACTATGCAGAACTTCATACAGAGAGGACTTGAAGGCAAAGAAGATTGGGCTGTATATCAGACCGAGAAGTTCAAGCGTATGTATGGCAGAAAACCAACTGCAGAAGATTGGTATAATATAGTAGCACCTGTTGCATCAAGAACAAAGGAAAAGGATTATGCAGATAGGTGGAGTCCTTACGGTGGTGGTGGATCAGGAAAAGAACAAGAAAGTCCTTTAAGTGGAGAAACATCAAGAGGAGAAATAGTTGATAGGCCGGAAGAATATGGTGATGTTAGCAGAAGTGACTCAAAAAGAATGGCGAGAGCTGCAAAAGATCCTGGATTTACCATAGAGAAGTATCCTGAATGGTATAATATCCATAATATGATGCTTAATGATCCAAAGACTAAGAACGCTTATAGTCAAATAGATAATTGGCGTGATAGGTTTAAGTTTATAAAGAAGAATTATCTTGATAAAAATGCTACTGATACATATGATAAGAAATATCATTTGAATACAGATGTATTTTCTCAGGATACTGAAAAAGAGAAATATGCAAGGTATTTTGGTATAACAAATGATGAGGGATTAATTAAAGAAGATCCACCTTCTGGTATATTAGCGGGTGAATTAATATTTGATTATAAAACGGGTAGTGAAATACAAGACGTTGACAGAAAGAATATAGTTAAGAAAGGTGATCATATTAAACTTCTTGGAAGAACAAAACCTGATTTTATTGGAAAAGCATCAGCGCCTGGTTTAATTAAATTTGATGTAGGTGTTGGTAAGAAAGCAAAGACATATCTTATACAGGATGCTGAATATGCCGATCAGGAAAGGGAAATGTGGAATTATACCGGATTTCAGAGAAGCAATAGTGGAGTAGGTGATGGATTTGTTGTTACTATGTATGATAATGGGGTGGCAGATATAACTGATAAAACCAATGCAAAAGGTAGCGCAAGAGGTGATGCAAATATGCTTAATGCTGGTTATCTTAATCAGTTATATGTTATACCAATGATAGATCATTCAGATGGCGGTAGATATAAAGTAAAAGTATTTGCTGATAATCCTTATGGTGTAGATCCCGAAAAAGCAGGATCATTAATATTTGATCCAAACAGTCCTTTATTATTAAAAGAATATAATTTTTCTGATTTTGGTGGTGATGTAGAAGCATTACATAATGCTATCGTATCAGATGCAGATCCAAATAATCAAAACAGCTTATTATATAAAAAAGAAGCAATAATCGGTAGATAGTAATTTAATAACATATCAATAAATGGCAGATAATCTAGCTAATGGATTGTCTCCTGATAAGATGGCTAAAGGGATGGAGCCACAATTAGGAAACAATGTAAAAGAAAGCTACAAACCGTTAATCCCTGGTGAAACAATAATTACAAAAGAAGAGCTTAATAAGAAGAGGTGGGGTAATGTTTTTGGCGAGACATATACCCCACAATATTTTGGTAAGTTCTATAAAGGAACAGCCTATTCTCCTTCACCTGAAACAATGCAAGGAGAGAATCAACCATGGACATCAAAGCTAGGAAGAGGCGTAACAACAAACTTTGTAGGGATATTTACAAAGGCTGGTACTATGCTTAGTGAAGCTGGTGGTGGATTATTTGACCTTATTACTAATATTGATCCTGAGTTAGCACAAGAGAGAAAAGATAAATATGGAACATACTTTCCTCATCTCTTTGAGAACTTTATGACAAAGGGATTTAAGTATGTAGAAGAAGATCTGCTTGAAAAGAATTGGCTGCCTGTATACGGTGGTCAGAAATATGAATCAGGCAGTCTTTGGACTAGGATGGGAGATATGAAGTTCTGGTCATCGGATGTAGCTGATGGTATAGCTTTTGCAGCAGCAGCATTAATGACAACAAAAGGATTTGGTGCTGCAGCTAAAGCATTAAAGATGACTAAGGTTGTCAATGGAGCTGTACAATTAAGCGAGAAAGGTAAGTTATTCCAGACACTAGGTACTACTATAGCTAATACTCTTGGAGAAGCAGCACTAGAAGGATATGATAATCTTAAGACAAGTAGGGAGGTTATAGCTAATAGAGATTATAACCTTGCTTATGATATGCTTACTCCTGAACAAAAGCAAGAAGTAAATCAGAGAGTAGGACCATATGCAGCCAATGTATTCAATGCTAACGCTGCAATGTTGTTAATACCTAACCTTATACAGGCTAGATTCTTTATTGGACCTGTTAAAAGTAGCTCTCAGAAGATAATTAAGGCTGTTAAGACTGGTAAGTTTAAGGCAGAAGATATAAGTGTATTAAGAAATACTCTTAAGAATGGTGCAGTAGGTGTTGTTTCTGAAGGTCTTTGGGAAGAAGGTATGCAGCAGGCAGTACAGAACTATGAGAAGTCTAAAGCAGAAGGAAAAGCTTTTTTAAATAGAATACCAGGTTATGGATATGAATGGGTAAATAACTGGTATGATCTGGAAGGTCAGCAGTCTATGCTTATTGGTGCTATGATAGGTGCTGGTATGGGTGCTCCTAGAGGTGCTATTGATGCTATACAAGAAAAAGTAGTAGGCACGGCATTTCAGAATAGATATAACGCATTGCTTAATGGTACTATGGCTGTTGCTGACGAAGCAATGATAAACTTTAAGCATCCATACAGATTATTTGATTCAGTAATAAAAGATAAAGATGGTAATGAGAAAAAGATAAAGACTATCATTAATCCTGCTACTGGTAAGGCTGAGGTTGATAACAATAAGTTTATAAAGATGCTTCAAGCTGATGCATTTAATAAGGAGGTAACAGAGAACCTTCTTATGGCTGCATTAAATAATGATGAGATACAGGAGAAGTTTTTCATTAACCAGGCATTACAGAATTTCTTTTACAAATATGCCTCTGACAATATTTTTGAGACTAGTGATGAGGCATTAGAGTTTATTCTTAAGCAAAGCAAGCTTGATGAGATGGCTCAAGATCCAGACTTAAAAGCATTGGGTTATGACTTTGATTATATGTCAGGTAAACTTAGGCAGATGAAGTCTGAGTGGGATATGCTTAATCAAAAGATAAACAGCATAGATGACATAAATAATGATACTGATGAATACAGGACGTTCAGGCAGAAGGTAGATAAGGCTGCACTTTATAACAGGCTGAAGCTATTATGGCTTGATGAGGTAGCCGGTAATATAAAAGATCAGGATCAGGTTAATACTATAAGAGAAGATGCAAACAATGCACTTAGCATACTTGAGGATAGGACTGAAAGAAAGAAGTTATATGAGGAATATCTTAAGACAAGAGATGTAACCACTGACTTACAACAGAAGTATGATGCTGCAGTAAAAGAAGACGCTAATTCTGTTACATCAAAGATGTATAAATATCTCCTTGATGAAGAAAAAAAGATTTATGGATCAAAGAGGATGCATGATGTTCTTACTATAACAGAAAGGCCAATAGATAGAACAGGAATACTAGGCTTAAAGAATCAGCATTATTTTAATCTTGCTGCAGATGCTATTGTAGGTATGCGATTAGAATCAGCAATGCAGGAAGCAGTATCTCCTGCCGGTAAAGCTGATTTACTTGATATAGTAAACATACTTACAGCACCTATAGATACTACAGTAGAGTCAACAGGTAAACTTGATATAAGTCAATCTGATATTGATGCTATAGATGCAATAATACCAAAGCTCAGAGAAAAGCTAGAGTCAGAACGTAATACAATAGAGCAGATAAATAAAAGACTTACTGAGGCTGCTGATGAGGAATTTGCTGAAACAAATAATTCTGACGTATACACTAACTTACAAAGAGATGTAGATGCTAACATAGGGAGTATAGATGCAAGACTTAGGAGGTT
>Ga0116141_10003701_pt1 | contig 12923 bp, 9 predicted proteins | sample AD_UKC097_MetaG_FD_89744 | JGI IMG/M metagenome (GOLD analysis project Ga0116141, IMG submission 89744) | Active sludge microbial communities of municipal wastewater-treating anaerobic digesters from USA - AD_UKC097_MetaG | ecosystem: Engineered > Bioreactor > Anaerobic > Digestate | place: USA... | reverse complement strand
CCCTTCGACATCCTCCTCCTGGACATCCAGATGCCGGTGATGGACGGCATGACCTGCCTGGCGGAGATTCGCGCGGACCGGAACCTCGCCGGGACGCATGTTATCGCCCTGACCGCCCACGCCCTCACCGGGGACGCCGAGAAATTCCTGGACGCCGGATTCGACGACTACATCTCCAAGCCCATGGACATACAGATATTTTTCGCGAAAGTAAGGTCTCTCGCGGGGGCGCAGGGATAAGTGCATGATACCGGCCGCTCCGTAACCAGGCCATTTCCGGTTGAGGCCGCCGTCCATTATGCCGATATGATACATGAGCGCCCGCGTCCCTGCCGGAACGATACGCGCGCGCCACCCCTACACGAATGAAAAAGAAAAACCATGTCATGTCGGCGACCTTCTGGGGAGTCCGCGGATCCATCCCCACCCCCGGGAAGGAATTCATCAAGTACGGTGGCAACACCTCCTGCGTGGAGCTCCGCTGCGGCGATACCATACTGGTCTTCGACGCCGGGACCGGGATGCGGGGCCTGGGGCGCTCCCTCATGAAGGAGTTCCATGGCAAAAACCTGGAGCTACACGTCCTGTTCAGCCACACCCACTGGGACCACATCCAGGGCTTCCCGTTCCTGGAGCCCGCCTACCTGAAAGGAAACGTCATCAACCTCTACGGCGGCCACAGCGTATCGGATCTCGAAAAGCTCATCCTGGGGCAGATGGACCGCGAGTACTTTCCCGTAACGCTGATGGAGCTGGCGTCGGAAGTAAAGTTCCACCAGCTGTCCGACAATCCCTTCATCATCAACGACGTGAAGATCTACTACACATACCTCTTCCACCCGGGCCTGTCGCTCGGGTTCAGGGTGGAATACCGCGACCGCGTCTTCGTCTACGCCACGGACAACGAGATCCTCATCGAGCCCGAGATGGAGGGATACAACGAGCGGAACATGGAGAACCTCATCCGCAACGCCGATATCCTGGTGGCGGAGTGCCAGTACACCGAGGCGGAGTACCTGAAGAAGATCGGCTGGGGCCACTCCTCCATCGACCAGGTGGTGCGGATCAGCAGGATGTTTGGCGTGAAGAACCTGTTCACCTTCCACCACGATCCCATGCGCACGGACCGGGAGATCGACAGGATGATAAAGCACGCTTCCAGGATCGCCAGGAAGAAGCTCCGCGTCTACGCGGGCAGGGAATCCACGAGCTTTTCCGTGTAGCGCCCCATGAAAGGCACGGTCAGAACCGCCGTCCTCGCCGCGCTGGGGGCCCTCCTGCTCTTCCCCTTCCTGTATTTCTCCTACGTCTACTGGAAGGCCTACGACATCCTCAGCGGCATCCGGATATACGAACCCAACATCGCGACGAGGATCTACGACCTGAACGGCGAGCTCATATCCGAACTCTACGACGAGCACCGCACCGTGGTGAAAATCGACGCCATCCCCGCGCACGTCCGCGAGGCGTTCATCGCCATCGAGGACCAGAACTTCTACCGACATTTCGGCTTCGACATCCGTTCCATCATACGCGCGCTGGTGATAGACCTCGCCAGCGGCGAGTTCCGGCAGGGAGGAAGCACCATCACCCAGCAGCTGGTGAAGCGGCTTTACACGAAGGGCGAGAAAACCTTCCAACGGAAGATCATCGAGCTACTCATCGCCCGCGAGTTCGAGAAGCGCTATACCAAGGACCAGATCCTGGAGATGTACCTCAACCTGATCTACTTCGGCCACGGCGCCTACGGCATCAACTCCGCGGCGCGCTTCTACTTCGAGTGCGATGCAAAGGACCTCACGGTGATGCAGTCCTGCGTCCTGGCGTCGCTCACCACGGCGCCCAACTATCACTCCCCCCTGCGCCGCCCCGAGGAGACCTGCGACCGCAGCCGCCAGATCCTCTTCAGGCTGATATCGGCCGGCGTGATGGAACGCGGCGAGGCGGCGGCGCAGTTCACGCGCTTCTGGACCGGTTACCTCGAAACGCTCCGCACGCGCTATCCGACCCTTACCGTGCGCAACCGGAAGAACGACCGTGCCCCCTACTTCACGGAGCACGTCCGGCGCTTTCTCGTCAGGAAACTCGGCGCCGAGCAGGTCTACCGCGGCGGCCTCCAGGTGCACACCACGCTGGACCTGCGCTGCCAGGAAATCGGCCAGGAGATAATGATGAAGGGGATCGAGGCGCAGAACAAAATTTCCTCGGCCTACAACCGCAGGATGTTCCGCAACTTCGACAGGAACTACGCGGACAAATACGCCAGGCAGAACAAGCTCGGCCGCAGGGGCGCCGCCGCGCTGGCCCCGCTCTACGGTGCGCTGCAGGCCGACGTCATCGACGAGGCGGGCATGTTCTTTTCCCTCTTCGGACTGGACGACATGGCCGCCCCGGTCCAGGACTTCATCGACGAGTACGAGTGGTTCCGCGCCTCCGGCAAGGCGGAAGGCGCCCTGGTGGCCCTTGATCCCTTCACGGGCGGCATCGTCGTGATGGTCGGCGGAAGCGCCTTTCACCACGGCAACCAGGTCAACCGCGCGGTGCAGTCGCGCCGCCAGCCCGGTTCCGCATTCAAAATTTTCATATACGGCGCCGGCATCGCCTCGGGGATCATCACCGCCGCCACGTCGTTCTTCGACATCTCCACGGAGGACATGGAACCGGAGAAGGACTGGCACCCGAAGAACTACGACAAGAAATCGCGCGGCCTGGTCCTGGTGCGCAAGGCCCTGGCGCAGTCGCTCAACATCATCGCCGTGCGCGTGTACGAGAAGGTGGGCGGCGATCGGATCTGGCGCTTCGCCTCCAAGGTCACGGGCCTTCCCCGTGACAGGTTCCAGGTGGACCCCACTCTCGCCCTGGGCACCTCCGAGCTGACGCCGCTGGAAATGACGGGAGGCGTCGCCGCCGTCGCCAACGGGGGATTCGCGGTGGAGCCGTTCGCCATCCGCCACGTGACGGACCGCAACGGAAAGAAGATCTACGACCCGGAAACGGAACGGCGCGGGAAGGGAAAGACCAGGGTGATGTCGGAGGCAACGTCTTTCATCCTCACCGATCTTATGAAGGAAGTGATCACCAGCGGCACCGCGAGCTACGCGGTGCGCCGCGTCGCGGGCCTCAGGGTCCCCGCCGCCGGGAAGACCGGCACCAACACCGCCTTCCGCGACGCCTGGTTCACGGGCTTCACGCCGCACCTCGCCGCCACGGTCTGGGTGGGGTGCGACGTGCCGCGCTTCTCCCTGGGGTACGGTCAGAGCGGCGCGGCGGTGGCGGCGCCGCTCTGGGGCGAGTTCATGCGCCGGGCGGCTCCCTTCAGAAAATGGCGTGACTTTCCGCGGAAGCCCGGCGACGTTGTCAGGCACGGGATATGCTCCATCACGGGAAACCTTCCGGCGCCGGGCTGCCCCGTGCGCGACGAGTACTTTATAAGGGACACGGTGCCCCGCGAGACCTGCTCGAGCGGGCACGACCAGGACGATACGATCTGACAGATGAGCGGCGACGGCGGAAAAAAAATACTCTTCTCCTGCACGGGATGCAAAAGCTCCTACTCCCTGGCGCGCGCCGAGGTGGACAGGCTCCCCGGCTCGGTGGCGGTCTGTACAACATGTGGAAAAAATATCAAGATCGCCTTCTGCCCCGCCTGCGGGATATCGTACTCCATCACCTACTCGGTGCCCATGCGGAGCCGCTACACGCTTACCTGCCGCCGCTGCGCCGAGCCCTTCGCCATCGAGTTCCCTTCGATACGGGAGCCGGTGCGAATACAAGCGCTGCCGCCCGTTCCCGCGCACAGTGAAACCGCGCCAGCGAGGAGGCCCGCGCTAACGGAGGGACCAGCACATCAGGAAACCCGCGACGACATCGTCATAGAGGAGCGGGGGAAAAAGCCCCGAAAGGACAGGGAGGACGATATCATCCTCGCCCTGCCCGACCGCTCCTTCCTGCAGGGCGCGCTCTCGTTCCTGGCCGGGGTCTTCAATATCAGGAGGCTCGCGTTCGCGGCCGTCGCGGTGGCGGCGCTCTTCGCGCTCCTCGCCGTCACCGATCGCGCGGAGGCGGCGCTCCAGGGGATTGCCCTCGTGAAGGGAAGCGCCTTCCTGCTCCACCTTCTGAACTTCTTCTCCATTTTCGTGATCTGCTTCATCCTCACGCTTGCCAATTCCGTCACCGCGCGCTTCTGCATGGCCGAGATCGACCCGTCCATCGATACGGGCACACCCGCGACGCTCGCCTTCGCCGCGTCGCGGGCGCTTCCCGTCCTGGCGGGCAACGTGGCCATCCTCATCGCCGTCAACGCGCTCCTGGTCGTCTTCGGGGCGATTCCCCTGGTGGGGCCCATTCTCTACGCGGTCCTGTTCCTGCCGGTGTACGTGCTCTCGGTGGCAACGGTGATCCTGGGCGCGGTCGCGATCTGGTTCTACCCGCCGGTCCTCGCCAGGCACGGGGGCATAGCCGGCAGCCTGCGTGAGTTCTCCGCCTTCACGCGGCGCCACAACCTGGCCCTCGCCGTCGCAGTGCCGGTCCTGGTTATCATCACCGCGGTATTCACGGCGCTGCTCAACCTGGTCCACCAGGGCGCCATGTCGCTGATCATCCAGACCTCCCGGGGCATCCTGGGCGACGGCGCGGGGAGGATATTCTCCGCGGTGCCCGTGGGCCTCGAGCGGGCGGTGAACTTTCCCCAGATGCTCGCGAACCTCCGTTCCCTGGGCTCCTTCCTGGGCGATCTTCTCCTCGGCTACCGGGCCGGCGGCGCCATACTGGGCTTCACGCTGGGCGTCATCTCCGTGGCGCTACTCTCCATCATCTTCTCCTTCACGGGCTCCCTCGCCGCACGTGCCTACCTGCTGCTGGAAAACAGGAAACGCATGGACGGGCGCAGGACCGTCGAGCTGCTGGTGGTGATATTCCTGGTGCTGGCGGTGCTTTACCTCTTCAAGAAAGTCTTCCTGTAGCGGCGGCCCGTATCACCCCCCTCCCTTCCCGGGCCCGCGAAAAAATGTGTTTGACGATAAGGGCCATTTGCGTTCCACAGTTATTCCGATAAAACGACCATATATGAGAGGAACATATTAAACAATGAGATTCGAGGAATTCAACCTCCATGAGGCCCTGATGCGGGGGATCCAAGAAGCCGGATTCGATGAGGCCATGCCCGTCCAGGAGGCGGCCTTCGCCCACACCCTGAAACACAAGGACCTCTTCGTCCAGTCCCAGACCGGCTCCGGAAAGACCGCGGCCTTTCTTATCCCGATATTCCAGATCATGCTCGAGAACCCCGACCGGAAGATGCGCGCGCTTATCGTGGCACCCACGCGCGAGCTCGCCTCCCAGATCGAGAAAGAGGCGAAGATGCTGGGCAAGTACCTTCCCTTCGCGTCCGGGGTCTTCTACGGCGGCGTGGGTTACACGCACCAGGAAAAGCTCCTGAAGCAGGGCGTGGACATCATCATCGGCACGCCGGGCAGGCTCATCGACTTCAACCAGATGGGAAAGCTGGAGTTCGGCGACGTGAACATCCTGGTGATCGACGAGGCGGACCGCCTTTTCGACATGGGCTTCCTGCCCGATCTGAAAAAGATCATCCGCAAGATGCCGCCCAAGGAAGAGCGCCAGACCATGCTCTTCAGCGCCACACTGGATTACGAGGTGCGCCGCATAGCCTACGAGTACATGAACGAGCCCGAGCAGATAGAGCTCAGCCGCGACCACGTGGCGGTCGAGACCATCGCCCAGAAGCTCTACCACGTGGGAAGCCAGGAGAAGATGCGACTCCTCCTGGGCATCCTCAAGAGCGAAAACCCGGAAAACGCCATCATCTTCACCAACACCAAGCGCGCCGCCCACGAGGTGGCCAAGCGCCTGGAAGTCAACGGCATCCGCTGCGAGTACATCATGGGCGACCTGCCGCAGAACAAGCGCCTCCAGGTGATCGAGAGCATCAAGTCGGGAGAGCTCAAGTTCCTGGTCGCCACCGACGTGGCGTCGCGGGGACTCCATATCAACGACCTGGAGCTGGTCATCAACTACGACCTCCCGGAAAACACCGAGAGCTACGTACACCGCATAGGCCGCACGGGCCGCGTGGGCAAGGAAGGCAAGGCCATCACGCTGGTCTGCGAAAAATACGTCTACGGACTGGAGGCGGTCGAAGCGTACACGAAGGTTAAAATTCCCGTGGAGTGGGCCGACGAGAGCCTCTACGCCGAGGATGCGAGCAAGGGCATGCGCTTCTACCTGGACCGGGACGGCCGCGGCGATCGCGGGGACCGGGGCGGCAGGAGGGACGGACGCGGCGGGCGCGATCGCGGGGACCGGGGCGGCAGGAGAGACGGACGCGACGCGCGCGGCGACCGGGGACGGCGGCCGGGCGAACGCCACGGTGAAAGGGAAAAGCGCGAGGCACGCGAAGCCAGGCAGGCCCAGATGCAGAGAGAGGGAACTCCCGTCCAGGAGGGCCGCGAGCAAAGGGAGAAACCGCAGCACGTTCCCGCCGCCGCGCAGGCGGCGCACGCTCCTTCACACGCGCGCGGGCAGGCCGGCAACCAGGCACGGCCCGAAAGCGCTGAGAAGAAAAGGAGAAAGCGCCGCCGCGGGAAGAAGGCCGGCGAAGGCGAAAGGCCGGCCCAGGCGCCCCGCGTGGACCATTCCCAGAAGATGCCGAAGAAGGCTTCCATGGACCAGCGCCTCGAGTACTACAGCAACAAGTACGGCGACAACTTCTACAAGGACGGCGAAACAGCCCCGAAAAAGAAAGCGAAGAAAGATTCCCTGGTGAAGAAAGTCCTGGGCATCTTCAAGAAGAAAAAAGACTGAAGGCACGATGGACTTACAGTTTATCGGCATCATGGTGCTCCTGGCCGCGTTCATCGCGGCCAGGTTTATTTCCGAAAAGGCGACGCGCTTCCTGGACGACGCACAGAAGACCACGCTCATGGAGGGCTTTTCGAAATACCGTCTCTATTTCCTGCTGCCGATCGTCCTGGTCATCGTCCTCTACTACGCCGGCGTGAAGCTCTTTCCATACCTTCGGGCGCAGATCACGCTGGCGTGCGTCGCGCTCCTCGCAGTCTACGTAATCATCACCAACGCGCTGATGCTGAAGAAGCTCCGCGACCTCGCCATGCCCGTCGAATACACGCGCCGCTTTTTCCTTGCCCGGGCGATACTCTACGCATCGCTTGCCGCCTTCATCTACATCTTTGCCACGATGGCGCGGGTGGAGTAACTTTTATTCCTACATCAGCTTCCTGAACCTGTAGAAAAACCACTCCGCGAGAAACTCGAGCGGCGAGCGCCGCGCCCATGTATCCAGTGTCACCTCCGCGCTTTTCACCAGGTCGCGGGCGAACATCCTCTCCATCTCGCGGCCGAACTCCTGGTCCAGCACGATGGCGTTGATCTCCAGGTTCCGCGAAAAGCTCAGGTGGTCGATATTCGATGAGCCGATGGTGGACCATACGCCGTCGATGACCGCGGTCTTGGCGTGGAGCACCGAGGGCGCGTACTCGAATACGCGGATCCCGTTTTTCAGATAGCGCCTGTAAAGGTAGCGCCCGGCCTTTATCACGAACAGCAGGTCGCTCTTGCCGGGAAGTAGAAGCTTCACGTCTACTCCGCGCCGCGCCGCGCGAACCAGCGCGCGGTAGACGCTGCCGTCCGGAATAAAATATGCGCTGGTGATGCAGATCGATTCCCGCGCGTACCTGATCGCCGTGAGGTAGGACTGCCGTATGGGTTTCGAGTGCCGGCGCGCCCGTGAGCTCATCAGCATCACCAGCTTGGATCCGCCCTTCCGGTGCTCCGGGAAATGCCGGGCAAAATCGACCACCGCGCCGCCGTAGCGGAACCAGTTCTCCATGAAGAAGAACTGCACGTCTCCGGCCGCCGGCCCCTCGATGCGCAGGTGCGTATCGCGCCATCCCCCGCCGCCGCACCGCTTCCCGGCGTACTCGTTGCCGATGTTCATGCCGCCCACGAAGGCCACGCGCCCGTCCACCACGAGCACCTTGCGGTGGTCGCGGGACCCCAGGTTGAAGAATTTTTTCCACGGCAGGAGCGGATGATATTCCAGCAGTTCCACGCCGCTCTTCTCCAGGTACCGGAAGAGCTCCGGGTCCGTGCCGAGGCAGCCCACGGCGTCGTAAATGACGTTCACCTCGACGCCGCGCTTCGCCTTCTTCGCAAGCAGCTTCGCGATCATCCAGCCGACGTCGTCGCTGTTGAAGATGTAGGTCTCGAGGTTGACGCTCCGGCGCGCGGAGCGGATGGCGGAGGCGAACTCGCGGTAGCACTCGTCTCCGCCCACGATGAGGCGCAGCCTGTTCCCGCCCGAGAGCGCACCTATCTTCAGCTTCTTCATCTCCCGGACGAACCGCGGCAGGGGAAAATGCCCGGTGCGCGACACAAACCCGCCCACGAGCGCGCGTGCGCGCGCGAAACCGCCGGCGCCCTTCCCGCCGCGCCGCTTTCGGGTTTTGCCTCTTTTTTTCATGGAAGGATTTCCGTGTAATGCGCGCCGCCGGGGAGGCGGCGGTCAGGATTTCTGCCCCGCGGTCTCGACGGGCGCTTCGCCGCCCGTTCCCGGTTTTTCCGCGTCGGGAAGCGCCCTGAAGTAGATGCGCTTCGTCTTCACACCAACGAAGATCCGCGTGGCGCTCTCGAACTTGCCCTTGAGCATCTCCATCGCGAGCGGGTCCTCCACCTCGTTCTGCACCGCGCGCCGGAGGAACCGCGCCCCGAACTTCTCGTCGAAGCCGTGCTCGGCCAGGCAAAGCTTCGCCCCGCGCGAGAAGACGAGCTCAATTCCCTTCTCGCTCAGCCTCCTGTTCACGTCCTCCAGCATCAGGTCCACGATCTTTCGGATGTGCTTCCGGTCCAGCGCGTGGAAGTAGACCACCTCGTCCAGGCGGTTGATAAACTCCGGGCTGAAGAGGCGCTTCATCTCCCTGAAGTGCGTGTCCTTCCCGTCCTCCGGCTCCTCGCCCCCGCCGATGAACCCCATCCGGGAGGTGGCGGCCAGCTCGCGGCTGCCGATGTTCGACGTCAGGATGATGATCGTGTCGCGGAAGCTCACGGCGGTCCCGTTGTTGTCCGTCAGCTCCCCCTCCTCCAGTATCTGGAGCAGGATATTGAACACGTCCGGGTGCGCCTTCTCGATCTCGTCGAAGAGGACCACGGAGTAGGGCTTGCGCTTCACCTTCTCGGTGAGCTGCCCCCCCTCGTCGTAGCCGATGTACCCAGGAGGCGCCCCGATGATGCGCGACACGGAATGTTTCTCCATGTACTCCGACATGTCCAGGCGCACCAGCGCCGAATCGTCGTCGAAAAGGAACTCGGCCAGCGCCTTGGCAAGCTCGGTCTTCCCCACGCCCGTGGGCCCCAGGAACACGAAGGAGCCGATGGGCCGGTTCGCGGTTTTGAGTCCCGTGCGGGAGCGGCGTATCGCCCGGCTGATGCTGCCGATCGCTTCGTTCTGCCCTATGATACGCCTGTGAAGCTCCTCCTCCATCTTGAGGAGCTTTTCGGTCTCGGACTCCTCCATGCTCTCCACGGGAATGCCGGTCCACTGCGCCACGATGAGCGCTATCTGCTCGGGCCCCACGACGATCTCGTACTCGTTGACCTTCTGCTTCCAGTCGTTGCACTTCGCCGCCAGGGCCTGGCGTATCCCGTTGATCTGGTCGCGCACCGCCGCCGCCTGCTCGTACTCCTGCGTCTTCACCAGGGTGTTCTTCCTCTCGTTCAGGAGCTCCACCTGGCGCTCCATGTCCAGGATGTCCGCCGGCTTGTCGTGATTGTCGTAGCGTGCCTTGGAGCCCGCCTCGTCTATGATGTCGATGGCCTTGTCCGGAAGGAACCGGTCGTGGATGTACCGGTCCGAGAGGAATACCGCGCTGTAGATGGCGTCGTCGGTGAACTTCACCTTGTGGAAGCTCTCGTACCGGCCCTTGATCCCGTTGAGGATGCCCATCGCCTCGTCGAAGGTGGGCTCGTCCACGTACACCGTCTGGAAGCGCCGCTCCAGCGCCGCGTCCTTCTCGATGTACATCTTGTATTCGTTCAGCGTGGTGGCGCCCACGCACTGGAGCTCGCCGCGCGCGAGTGAAGGCTTCAGCATGTTCGCGGCGTCTATCGCCCCCTCGGCCGCGCCCGCGCCGATGATGGTGTGGAGCTCGTCGATGAAGATGATGACGTCATCGGCCTCCTTTATTTCCTTCATGATGCGCTTGAGGCGCTCCTCGAACTCGCCGCGGTACTTGGTCCCCGCCACGATGGACGCCATGTCCAGCGACATCACCCGCTTGTTCAGGATCGACTCCGGGACCTCGCCGGCGACAATCCGCTGCGCCAGCCCCTCCACGATGGCCGTCTTGCCCACACCCGCCTCGCCGATGAGGACCGGGTTGTTCTTCGTTTTCCGCGTGAGGATGCGGATGACGCGTTCGATCTCTTTCTGCCGGCCTATCACCGGGTCTATCTTCCCTTCCGCCGCCAGGTGGGTCAGGTTCTGGGAAAACTCCTCCAGGAGGGCCGTCTTGCCCTTCTCGGCCGCCTTGCCGCCGTAGACCGGCTGGGCGTTCAGCCCCAGTATCTTCACGATCTCGTTCTTGATCGCCTTGTAGTCGACGCCGCCCGATATCAACCCGTCGATGCCGGCGCAGGTCGCGTCGCGGAAGATCGACAGGAGCAGGTGCTCCGTGCCTATGTAGCCGTTCTTCAGCTTGCGCGCCTCGTCCTTGGCGATGTCGATGATCTTGGTGAAACGCGCGCTGATGGGCACGTTCCCAAGGATGATGGTGGAGCCGGGCCTGCGCACGGCTCCCTCGATGTTCTTTCGGAGCAGATCGAAGTTGATATTGAGCGATTTGAGTATGCGCGACGCGACGGAGTCTTCGTCCTTCAGCAGGGCGAGGAGGATGTGCTCAGGCCCCAGGGAATCCGAGCAGAGGCGCCGGCCCTCGGACTGGGCGTATATCTCCAGAACTTTTCGCGACCTTTTGGTAAACTCAAACATGGAACCCCTATCACGCAAGTTGTGACCGAAGATACTCGGCCCGGTACTCGTCGCATTCCGCCAGGTTCCGGAAGAACTCTCCCGCGATCCTCTGGAGGTGCGACCACTGTATGTTTACCATTAAATCATTAATCCTGTGTAAATCAATATTTTTTATCACCGAAAGGATCACCCCCAGGCGTATGTTCGAGAGGTGATCCACGGCCTCGATGTAGTTGACGCTCCTGCCGTATTTGAGGATTCCCATGGACCGCCAGATCCGGTCCTCCAGCATGGTCCTGTTCCGGTCGAGAAACTCGTCGCGCGCCTCGTTCTCGCCGTCTATGAGAAAGCGCGCGGTGCCGTCCATCATCTCGACGATATCGATCTCCGACGGTCCCAGGGAGGCGCCGTTGGATACCAGGTAGATGCTTCCCACCGTCTCCGCGCCCGCCCCGGTGATCCCCTTCAGAACCACCTTCTTCTCCTTCAGCGCGGCGCCCGTGACGGCGAGCTTTTTCGAAATCGTGGTCATGGGCAGATGCACCATGAGCGATATTTTCAGGCCCGTGCCCGTGTTCGAGGGGCACGCCGTCAGGTAGCCGGTCTCGTCGGACCAGGCGTATGGCGCGAAGGCGTTGAGCTCGTCGTCGATGCCGTCGGCGAGTTTCCAGCATTCCATGATCTGGAGGCCGGGACGCAGGACCTGGATGCGGAAGTGGTCCTCCTCGTTGACCATGACGACGAAGTCACCGTCGTCGCCTATGACCGCCAGGGAATTCCGGGCAATCTCGAGCTCGCTGGTGATGATGTTACGCTCCCTGAGGAAACGTTTATCGCCCTCCTCCACCCCGGAAAGCTCCACGAGGAAGGCGCGTCCCCGGAAACCGGAGTCGCTGGCGAAACGGCGGGTCACCGCCTCCAGGAGGGAAAACTCGCCGGCGTCCTGCCTGTGGGGAAACGCGATCGACGGCATGTTCCGCGCGAGGCGCACCCGCGTGGTCATGACCACGTCGGAAGAGGGGCCTGTGTCAGTCCAGGACCCGGTTTTTTTCAGGAGTTCGTCGAGCATGGGTTATTCCTTGGCCACCGCTTCGAGGTCGCGGATACGGTCCCGGAGGACGGCGGCGTCCTCGTAGCGCTCGTCGCCGATGGCCGACTCGAGCATCTTCCGGAGGTCCGCGAGATCTTTCCCGCTTTCAACCGCGGGGCTCCGGTCCTCGAGGTACACGCGCCTGCAGGAGTTCACCTCGACGCAGTTCGACGGCACCTTGCCGGTGTGCCTGTCGCCGCCGTGGTGGCCCCGGAGCACGGGGCCCAGGGGCTCCTTGAGGTAGCCGTAACACTGGGGGCATCCGAGTTTCCCCGACCGCTTGTACTCCAGGAAAGAAAGGCCGCAGTTGAGGCACATGTTGTTGTCCACGACATCGCCCACTTCCTCGAGGTCCAGGAAGGAGAGCATGTCGGGCACCGAGAGGGAAAAGCTGGACACGCCGGAGTTGATTCCCACCAGTCGCGCGCACTTCTCGCAGAGGTGGTACTCCGACTTGATGTTCTTTATTATTTCCGTGAGGTGAATCGTCGCCTCGCTCGTTCTGCACTTTTCACACTTCATAAATTCTCCGCGCATGAATTCCCCGTACATGCTCACTTCAAATATAGCAATCCCCGGGGACGACATGTAACATAATAATTAAGTACAGGTTAATTTTCCACAAAAATATTTGGTTGATATCCCCGTTTCCGGGCGGTCCCTTATTCCCACCAATACTGACAAAAAACAACATTTGTCCACATACAAAAATCACCGCCCCCGGCGGGCCCTGGAAAGGCATATGCCTGATAGTACCACCGGCCGCGCCCTCATCCCACTCCGGGGACTGAAAAAAAGTTGCAAATTGCTCCTTCATGATATCAGATG
>Ga0116141_10003700_pt1 | contig 12923 bp, 10 predicted proteins | sample AD_UKC097_MetaG_FD_89744 | JGI IMG/M metagenome (GOLD analysis project Ga0116141, IMG submission 89744) | Active sludge microbial communities of municipal wastewater-treating anaerobic digesters from USA - AD_UKC097_MetaG | ecosystem: Engineered > Bioreactor > Anaerobic > Digestate | place: USA... | reverse complement strand
TTTGTTATCGTTGTTTCAATCCCGAGAAGATATTTTGCCGCAACTTTTCCAAGAATTATTATCACTTTCGGGTTTATTATCTCTATCTGCCTTTTCAGAAATCGGATGCATTTCTCAGCTTCATCGGGAAGAGGATCCCTGTTTGACGGAGGCCTGCATTTTACTATGTTTGCGATATAGACTTCTTCCCGCGATATTTTCATTCCGTTTTCGATAATTTTTGTGAGGAGCTGTCCTGCTTTTCCGACAAAAGGTCTTCCCGTTCTGTCCTCATCTTCACCGGGTCCTTCACCAATGAACATGATATCTGCATCGATCCTGCCTTCACCGAAAACAACATTTTTTCTTGTCTGACCAAGACGGCAGCTAAGACATTTGGAAACCTCTCTTTTTATCCTTTCGACAGGTTTCAATTCATCTTTATCAATATTTATGATCTCAAGTTTTACATCTCTATTCTTTTGAGCAATTACTGACAAGATCTCTTTTGAAAAATCTTCTTTATAGAGAAACGGCTGGATGGAATTCTGCCAGATGAGCCAGGAACCGATCTTATCGTCCGCTGTTGTCATTTTTCTTTTTGCCGTATCTTAAAATGAAAAGATTATCTTCCATTGCATTTACAGCTGATTCTCTGATTTTCGGGTCCTGTTCGTTTTTAATGATCTCTTTTAAAAAGTCCTGTACAGATCTGTCAGGGATCTGTGCAAGCGAATCAATGGCGATAGACTTTGCAAGGATAGATTTTTCTTTTGTTATGAAATCATAAAGAGGTTTCGCTCCTCCGACCTGACTGAGCTGACCGATTGACATTGCTGCTGTAGTCCTTATTTCCTCTTTCGAGTCTTCATTGAGCGTTTTGATAAGGAAGGGGAGAGATTCCGCATACTGATATTTTCCTATGGTTGTAAGGATTATTTTTTTCCAGTAAAGGTCTTCATTCTTAGCAAAAAGCTCTGTCAGTATTTTAGCTGTTGCAGGGGTTTTTATTTTGTCAAAATAATTTGAGAATTCATATTTTCTCTCTGAAAGCCGTTCGACAGTTGCCGCTTTCAGAACAAGTTCGGTAAGATCTGCACCTTCGTATTCAGAAATGATAGCAAGAACAGAGGCAAGCCATGCCGCATCACCGCTTTCTATCTGGAGTTGAAGGATCTTCAATGTTTCAGGAGCATCAATTTCTATTACTGATCTTACAAAAAACTCCTTGTTCGTCGGGGGCTTCACATAAGGGAAGCACTCACTTGAAGAAGGGCGATACAATCCCACATTGTTCAGGATCTTTCCGATAACCCTTGCTCCCTGTTTTGAAGAAAGCTTCATTGCAGCAACTGCAAAAGCCGTCTGACTGTCAGGATTCATGTTTTCAGCTTTCGGAAGGATATTCTGGTTGAAATATATCTCTCCCATTATTCCTGCAGAAAATTTGACTGCGAGACATCCGAGCGTACCGGTGTCAGATACAAATTTATTGTAAGTCTCAAAATCGAGAGATATTTCAGTCAAGTTTGCAATAGCGAGAGCCGCCTTGAGATCGTTTACGCTGTTTTTGCCGACATATTCTTTAACAAGTTCAATAAAAGTTTCTCTTGTGTTATCAGAAAGCATTTTATCTTCTTTTTCTCTAATCGCAATTGCTGCAACTTCAAAAAGCTTAATGTCAAAAGGCTGCCAGAAATTTATCAGATAGGGTGTGTTGAACGAGAAATTTGCAAGGTTGTCTGAAACGGGTATTGAAACGCTGTATTCAAGCAGATCATATTCCGCTCCCTGTTTCTTGAGGATGAAAATATACTGATCTCCCTTTTTGTATTCGTCTCTTTTGAATCTCAATCGTATCTTTTCATTGTCCAGGTTGTTTACAATTATTTCATCTTTAGCTTCCCCGACGAAAGCATTTTCAACTCTGATTTTAGCTTTAGTCTTTCCGCCCTGAAGATATCTTCCAAGAACAATGTTATCTGCTTCGACAAGGGACTTTATGAAATCTTCATTATTAAGCTTTATCTTGTCGTCAAGAAGTGCGGCATACTGCGCAGAAACTTCCATGAATACCAAAATGATCGCCGCTATCAAAGAAAACCTTTTGAACATAACTGTCCTCCGTGCTGCAAGAGCTAAAAATTTTGTTCCGCTATAAATTTATACATAAAAATTAACTTTGTCAATATTAATGAACAAAACAAATGCAAATCAAACCTTGACTTTATGGTATCCAGAGAATAAAATTCCCCGCATTTTTGTAACTGCTTACTTAATCTGGAGTTATCAATGGATTATGGAAAAACACTGAATCTTCCCCAAACCGATTTCCCAATGAAAGCCAATCTTCCTGTTAAAGAGTTGGAAATTCTGAAAAAGTGGGAAGAACAGAAAATTTATTTTGAAATTTTACAAAAAAACGCTGACAAGCCCTCTTTTGTTTTTCATGATGGACCTCCTTATGCGAATGGTCACCTTCATGACGGCCATGTTCTGAACAAGATACTGAAAGATATTGTTGTCAAATATAAGAACATGTCGGGACATCTTGCCACATTCAGACCCGGATGGGATTGTCACGGTCTTCCGATAGAGCTGAAGGTTGCCGAAAAGCTTGGATCGAAGAAGAAGGAAATGTCTAAATCAGACTTTCTCAAGGAATGTAAGAATTTTGCAATAAATGCAATTGACATTCAAAGAAAAGAGTTTAAACGGCTGGGAGTTTTTGCAGACTGGGAAAAACCCTACACTACGCTTTCTCCTGAATACGAAGGATGCATAGCCCATCAATTTGCAAATGTTGTCGAGTCCGGTGCTCTTTTTAAATCAAAGAAACCCGTTCACTGGTGTCCGAGCTGTGAAACTGCACTTGCTGAAGCCGAGATAGAATATGAAGACCACACATCTCCTTCAATATATGTGAAATTTCCGTTGATAGACAAATTGACGGAGCTTGAAAATAAATCGGTGAATTTTGTGATCTGGACCACAACTCCGTGGACTCTTCCGGCAAATCTTGCCATTGCTCTTCATCCTGAAATTGAATACAGTGCCGTTAAATTTAACGAAGAGGTTTTTATCATTGCTTCTGCTTTGAAAGAAAAATTTCTTGCTGCAACGGGACATAGTGATGCTGAAACTGTAATGACTTTCAATGCAATGAGATTTGAGGGTATGAAAACCAAACATCCTTTCATAGACAGAGAATCGGTCATAGTTTATGCAGATTATGTTACGACAGATACAGGAACCGGTTGCGTTCATACTGCTCCGGGTCATGGAGCCGACGACTATCTGACAGGTCTTAAATACGGGCTTCCCGCTTATGCTCCGGTCGATGACAGAGGTGTTCTGACAGAAGATGTTCCATATTTTAGCGGTCTTCATGTTTTCAAAGCAAATCCCGTGATAGTGGAACATCTTTTCAAGGAAGGTTTTCTTCTGAATAAGCCGGGCGAAATGATAAGTCACAGCTATCCACACTGCTGGAGATGTCACAAGCCGGTGATTTTCAGGGCGACAGAGCAGTGGTTCATTTCTATGGACGAAACGAATTTGAGGAAAAGATGCCTTGAAGAGATAGAAAAAGTTGAACTTATTCCGGAATGGGGAAGAAAAAGGATAACACCGATGCTTGAGAATTCGCCGAACTGGTGTGTTTCGAGACAGCGGTTATGGGGTGTGCCGATTATTGCTTTTTCATGCAGTGACTGCGGGGAAAAGATAGTTGATGGAAAGATTGCCCATAAAGTTGCGGATGAAATATCTGTCAAAGGAGTATCTGTCTGGCATGAAAAAGAGCCGTCAGAATTTCTTCCTGAAGGTTTCACATGTCCGAAATGTTCCGGCAGGAATATAAAAAAGGAAAGCGACATCCTGGATGTCTGGTTTGACAGTGGAGTGAGCTGGGCGGCAGTACTTGACGGGAGCAAAGGTTATGAATATCCGTGCGATCTTTATCTTGAGGGAAGCGACCAGCACAGAGGATGGTTCCAGTCTTCATTGAAACTGAGCGTCCTTATTAAAGACAAGGCCCCCTACAAAAAAGTACTCACTCACGGTTTTGTTGTTGATGGAAAAGGGGAGAAGCTTTCAAAAAGCAAGGGCAATTTTGTTCCGCCCGACAAAAGGATAAACACTCTTGGTGCGGAAATTCTCAGACTATGGGTTGCCGCCGAAGATTATCGGGACGACATTAGAATAAGTGACAACATAATTGAAGGATTTGCAACTGCCTACAGGAAGATCAGAAACACAATGAGATTCATGTTCGGATTTATCAATGATTTTGATCCCGACACAATGAAATATGATATTAATGAACTGACTTCTCTTGATAAATGGGCTTATCTGACATGGAAAAGCAAGCTTGAACTTGTTCTCTCAAAATATGAAAATTTCGAGTTTCACAGGGTTTATCACGAAATTCTCGATTTTTTCACAGTTGCAATGAGCTCAGTCTATCTCGATATCATAAAAGACCGTTATACAATGAAAGCTGACGATCCAAGAAGGAGAAAGTCGCAGTTCACGGTCTATCAAATACTTAAAGATGTCATAACAGCCCTTGCTCCTATTCTGAGCTTCACTTCTGAAGAGGCATACGGTTTTCTTAAAGGTGACAAAAAAGAGAGTGTTTTTCTTGAAGATATGCCGGCTGTTTCTTTGAACGATGAGGAAAAAGGGTTTTTAAAAAAATGGGATGTGCTTCTCAAGGTTCGTGAAGCAGTTCAGAAACAGCTCGAAACACTTAGAATGCAGAAGACTATAGGTCATTCACTTGATGCGGCGGTTGATCTCTATTTTGAAAACATTCCTTTGCTGGATGAGGAGTTGAATTCTCTGGAATCCATATTCATAGTTTCCGGTGTTGACAAAGCGGCGTCAAGCGAAGGATTGCAGAAAGTTGAAGATATAAGTGTCTGGATGTCAGTCAGAGTCGCTCCGGGTGAGAAATGTCCGAGATGCTGGAAGAAAAGGGAGTTGAAGAATTTCTCAGATGAACTTCAGGGGATATGTGAATCCTGTTATGAGGCGGTCAGATGAATTTTAAAAAATTCGAATGGATGAATGCACTCTATCTTCTGATAATAACGCTTCCGGTAGTGGTACTTGATCAAGCCACAAAGTTCTGGGCCATAACGCTCAGGAACGGTGGACAGGTTGTTGTATTTGAAAGCTGGTGGAGTTTTATTTATGCTGAAAACCGCGGTGCATTATGGGGGATCGGAGGCAACTTTCCCGATTTTTACAGGAAACTGATCTTTCTTGGAATCTCAACTGTAATAACCCTTTTTATTGTCTATCTGCTCTTTACTTATGCAGAAAACAGACTGATAAAAGTAGTTTACGGTTTTGTTCTCGGGGGAGCGCTCGGGAATCTCTTTGACCGTTATTTCAGGGGCTATGTCATTGATTTTATAGACTGGCATGCAGGAGATTACTATCACTGGCCGACATTTAATATTGCTGACGCGGCAATAGTTGTTGCAGTTGCACTTCTTTTAATAGAGCTTCTTTTTTTCCAGAAAAAGAAGGACTCAAAATGAAACCGATTCTTTTTTCTATCGGACCGCTTGATGTTTCAAGCTACTATTTCATGGGAATTATCGGTCTGCTCGGCGGATTTTTCTTTAATTACTGGGAAACGAAAAGACGGAACCTTGATGTGAAACTTTCAATCTACGGAGCTGTCTGGGTCAGCATTTTCGGATATATCGGTGCAAGGGCAATGCACATTGTTTTTGACGGATTTCTTGAAATATATATTCAGAAGCCGCTTGCAATATTCGCATTCTGGAAAGGGGGTTTGGCTTTTTACGGAACTGTGATATTCGGTCTTCCCGCCGCCCTGTGGTGGTTCAGATATCACAAAGCCCCATTTCTGAAATATCTTGACAACTATACATACGGAATAGCTTTCGGTGTCGGCATAGGGAGGATCGGCTGTTATCTGAACGGATGCTGTTTCGGCGAAATTTCATCTTCATCAATCGCCAGTCAGTTCATAAAATACGGACTCAGCGCAAAAAATCAGTTTGCGCGGGACATTCTTCTGAATTTAAAGGAAATGCCCTATCCGGTTTTTCCTTCTCAACTCATATCTTTTTCTGCAAATATGGTCATATTTCTTTTTCTTTGGATATTTGTAAGAAAAAGATATAAAAAAGATGGTTCTGTATTTGGGATCTGGATGATACTTTACGGTATTTTCAGATTCATAATAGAGATTTTCAGAGCCGACGACAGAGGAATGTTCTTCAATGATCTTCTTTCCTCATCACAGATAATTGCTATAATTTCAATAATAGCGGGAATTTTGATAATCAAGCTCCCGGATAAGAAAGAAAAGTCAGTTTCTCAATCGCATTCATAATATTTTCCCGGAGTTCCTCCTTCCACAGATGAAGAACAGATGTTTCCGTATTTGTCAGAATTGAATGAATATCCTCTTTCGGTTTTCAGTCCGGACGGATCTGCATGTGCTTCAAGCACCATCAGGTCATTTCTGTTGCAGATTATCTGGATTGTTTCAGTTGAAGTGAGTCCCGCATCGGCAATGGTAGTGTCATCGACAATAAGCCATAAAGCACTGCCGGCAACATCAGAGAAAGCCGCTTCATTTCCTGTTATTACGGCAAGTTCCCCCGGTTGTAATATCAAATTTCTTTCAGGATCTTTAAGAATAAGCGGGTCAATTCCTTTTCCGTCATTTTTATCATCAATGAAGCAGTTTTCAAGGTCAAAATCAATGTTGCCGGAATTAAATATTTCAACAAATTCCCAGTTTTTTTCCGGCTCAAGTGACGGGGTGTGCATTACTTCAGAGATGATTACATGCGGTTTTTCTTCACCGGTAATAATTTCGGCAGTATCATGCTTTTTTCCTGTTGTTGTGTAAACATCGGTATTTACTGAATAATAAGTTTCAGGCAACAGGTCTTTAAGAACAGCCGAACATTTTTTTTCACACATGAAATTCACACCGTTCACTGAAACAGCTATTGCCGATTCGTCAGAAATAGTTACAATTATTTCAGTGTCTGAAGCCGAATATTCAACCGAAAGATCGCCCTTTTCAGGTTTTTTAGAAGGAAGCGTTACAGAAATATCTTCAAGTTCAGTGTCTCTTTCAACAGCTGTGGCCTTAGAAATGTTTATTTTCCCGACAGGTTCATCATAAACGATAACTATCCAGTCCTCTATCTTCATCATGTCTGAAGGCACTGGATCAACATCCTTAAACTTGATCTCAATATTTCCGTCAAATTTTATAGCAACGGTCGAGCTTTGGTTTTCAGAAGGGATGATCGTTTCAATTTCAGGAAGTTTTACGCCGGTTTCAAAAGTGATCTCGAAGAGCTCCTTGTTTTCAGAAAAACCGTCCCCTGTCATCAACGGTCGATTGTCGATCGATTTAAGTGCCGAGCTTATTGTAACTGAGAGTGAAGATTCCGCTGGAAGGGGAGGAAGTATCGAGACAGTATCACCTGAAATTTCCACAGGAATTTCATTTTCTGAAGAGATCTCTTTTACGGTAAACCCGGAAAGTGAATTCGGATTTACATCCATGTTGAACACAAAAGATATTTTTTCTTCCGGGAAAAAAACCCTGCTTTCTGGAAATTCTGAGCAGACGAACGGTTCATATTCAGATTTTTCGGGTTTCTCTATTTCACAAGATGCTGCGAAGACAAGAAATATAATAATTACAAATATTTTCATTTCTTCTCCCCGCATTCGTAAAGATCAATGCCGGCAAATGATTTAAGCCATCCATTGTGTTTCCTGTCTATTATTTCATATAGGATCATTTTTTCCTGAGGCACTTCTATTTTAAGGTTTTTTAAGGCATTAAGCATGGCATTGAAAAAATATACTGAACTGAGCTTTTCTATCATTTCTATTCTTAAGAAATAGAGTTTCTGCTGCTGATCGCTGAACTTTATGGTGTCAGAATTATAAAGGAGCTTTGTCAGATCGAATTTTATTCTTCCTCCAACCTCGAATGAAGTGAGATCGCCATAAGTTGTGTTGTTGTCATCAGGTCCGATAGTAATGTAATCTTTTCCTACAGCAATATTATTTCTCTGATATAAATAAAGTTTTTCGTCATTTTTATATTTGCTCCAGGCACTTATTTCCGGGAGTAATCCGGCTGCACGGGTATTCTTTCTTGCAGAAACCACGGCTTTTTCCAGATCGTTTATTCCCGCCAATCCTTTTTTAAGCAGTTGCTCAAGTGTCATGCAGCTATATTTCTTTTCGAGCATTTCAGCCGTTATCTTGAATCCTTTAAGATGTGAAGCAACTGATTCCAAAGCAGTTTCCTGAGCAGAAAGAACGCCTCCGCTATGGATCGTCAGGATCACCAGAGCCGTGAATCTCATTTTCTTCAGCAGGGTCGATAACTGTTTCATTTTCCTCCTCTTCTTCTTCAAGCATATAATTTATCTGATCTCTTATTTCATCCATTTCTTCTGAGGATATGAAAATATTTTCAAACTGCTCCTCCTGCAGTCGGGGCGTTCTTATGTTTGAGCCGTCCGGATGACCGAAATCGAATGAAAAAAGACAGAACCAGCCGTAATGATAGTTCCCCAGTTCTTTTGTTATCCGCATTTCGGTTGAAAACATTATCTGTAGACAGAAGCAAACTGAAATTAATTGTACGCTAACCATTAAGCACTGAAAAAAACAATAAATAAACAATGCAATAATACAAAGTAGATATAGTTGTGTCAAGAAAAAGCATGATTTTGACTCCATAAGAGTTTTGCAGTATATGTGAAGCTGAACGCAGGAGGTGAGCATGATCAGATTTCTTGATCTAAGGAGACAATATCTGCAACTGAAAAAAGAGATAGACGAAGCAGTTCTGAGAGTCATTGCAGAAGGATCATTTGTTAAAGGCAGTGATGTCAGAGAGTTCGAAAAAGAATTTGCGGACTATCTGAAAGCAGACCATTGCATAGCTTGCGCAAACGGGACAGATGCGCTGACGGCATTGATAAAATGTCTGGAACTTCCTTTCGGCAGCACAGTTGTTGTGCCTGCAAATACTTTTGTGGCGACTGCCGAATCGGTTATATCTAACGGATTGAAAGTGAAGTTCGCTGACATTGATGAAGATTATACTATTTCTCCTGAAAGTGTTGAAAGCGTAATGACCGAAGATGTCTCCGCTGTCATCGCAGTCCACCTTTACGGCCAGCCGGCAAAAATCCCGGAGTTGAAAAAGATCACAGCAAAATGGAATGTTCCTCTCATTGAAGATGCCGCACAGTCCCACGGTGCAATGATCGGGAATGTTAAAGCCGGCTCTCTTGGAGATGGTGCCGCTTTCAGTTTTTATCCTGGAAAAGTGCTGGGCGCAATGGGAGATGCAGGCGCAGTAGTTGTTAACGATGATATTCTGGCTAAGAAAGTAAGGCAGTACTGTGATCACGGCAGAACCGAAAAATACAGGCATGAAGTTGCCGGAATAAACTCAAGAATGGACACGATCCAGGCCGCTGTTCTTAATGTTAAACTTAAGTATCTTGAGAATTGGATAGGCATGCGTAACAACATTGCAGAAGCATATTTAAATCTTTTAAAAGATGTGGAGGGATTGAAACTTCCGTTGAAAAGAGAAGGTCTCCGCCATGCCTGGCACCTTTTTGTTGTAAGACATGTTCGGAGAGATGAGTTAAAAGAATATTTGAGAGAGAACGGGGTGGAATCAGGAATTCATTATCCGATCTCCCTTCCTGAGCAGCCGGTATTTAAGGACCATATGATTTATGCAGGGGAATATAAAGCGGTAAAATATTCCTCTGAACTCCTTTCTCTGCCCATGGGAGAGCATTTAAGCGTTGAAAATATTGAAAAAATTGCAGAGTTATTGAAAAAGTTTCACAAAAAAAACAACTTTTAACGAGTTATTTGCGTCAAATTATAGATTGTCAGTTCTTTTATAATGCAGAATATTGACAAAAATTTTGTGTAGATTTTTGTTGAAAAATATTAATAAGAGACTATAGTGGATTGTCGATTTGTTGGTGTAGACACTGATTTTTAATATTTTGGAGGTTTTTAAAATGAAGAAACTTATGATTGCAATGATTGCATTGTCGGTTCTTTTCGGTTTTGCAGCATGTGGTGATGACCCGGAACCTTATGTAAAAACGGATCAGGAAGCAAAAAGCGATGATGATTCAGGAAACACTGGTAACACAGGTGATACGGGAAACACAGGTGATACAGGTGATACAGGTGATACAGGAAACACAGGAGATAGCGGAAATACCGGAAATACCGGAAACACAGGTGATTCAGGTGACTGTGCCACAGATAATCTGGGCAAGAGCTGTACAACTGATACAGACTGCGGAAAATGTATGATCTGCATAACAAATGGAAAGTGTGCAAAAGGGTGTACGACAAATGAAGACTGTACAATGCACACAGGTCTTAAATGCAACAAGAAACTTGCAAGATGCACCAATGTTTTCGCATCTTTACAGGCATGCGGCGAAACAAAATGTCCGACCGGATGCTGCTATGGTGACAAAGGTCTTGCGGGTGTAAAATGTCTTACAACAGCTAAAGCATCAAAATGCGGACTCTGCCCTCAGGGTGAGATATATATTCCTGATGATTCTAAGTGCGTTCCGGCAGTATGTTCGACAACAACTGACAACTGCCCGACACTTAACAGCGGCTCAACAAGCCCTAAACCGGCATGTTTTGAATGTAAATCAGGTGAGTTCATCTGTCAGCCGGATACAACGACAAGCGGATGTTCAGCCGGCGTGATAATCAATGCGGCAAAATGTATTCCTGCAGGTCAGCAGTGTGTTGCAGGTGTTAGTGAGTGTTGTTCAGGAATGCCTTGTATTCAGGGATACTGCTACTAAGATCTTAATAATATCACAAAATCATTCAAATTAATGCCGGTATAACCACTTTTCAGGGTCATATTATATTTATTAAGAAAAGCTGCTGAGTCATAGTTCGCAAGTGAATTTTCAATTTCAGTGATATTAAACGAATTTCCGGATACATTTTCAATGACGGCTCCTGCAAAACCAGAGTTACCATCGATTCCGTCAGAGCTGAGGGCATATAGCTTCATGCTTTTTTCAATGAGGGGAAGAAGTTTTAAAGCGAGATGGGACATTCTTCCTCCGCTGCCAGGAGAGGGGTGATCAATTTTAAGAGTTGGCTCTCCGCTGATAACAAGATTGCCTGTTTTTTTATTTATGAACTCTTTAATGATGTCCGCCAATTCATTAACTGTTCCTGTAAAGTTTTTTATAGAATTAACATTTTCAAAAAATGAGCTGATTTGATCGTGGAGGGTGTTGGAATCAGCACACTTGAATAAAGCTGTGTTTTTCAGATCTTCTCTGAAAAAAGGCATGCTTCCGACGAGTTTCTCGCCATTTTTGAAAGGGATATCGCTCATAACGAAAATCTGCCAGATAATTTTGGGAAAAAGTGCCGCGAATTTACCGTTCTTTATAAGTGAGTTTTCGCTTCTTATCCGGTTCATTTCAAGTATGTTCAGTCCGCTTTTCACAAGAAGCTCGTTTGTTCTTACTGTTTTTTCAGGATCAGCACTTTTCTCAATTAAGGCAGAACTGCCGCCGCTTAAAAGCACTGTGATTTTCTCCGGGCGATTTTCTTTAATAAACTCAAATAATTTGCCACATGCATAAAAACTTTGCTCAGTTATATTCGGATGCGATGAAAAAATGATATCCGGTAATAGTTCCACATCGGCTTCTGTGGCTGAAGGAACTATTATCAATCGATGTAGATTTCTGACCTCAGGATGTTGCCCAATCAAGGAATTATACATAAAACAGCCGCTTTTACCGACACTTACAATTACTTCCCGGTTTGATGATGTTGAATATTGTGAAAAATCCAAAGAGACCGATCTAATTGTTTTTAAGTAATCAAACATCATGTTTCGTTCAAAGGATCAACATCAAAGGTCACTGAAACACCTTTAAAGTCGGGAAGACCGACAATTATCTTATTTAATTTTTTCAAATCGGCGGTATTTTTCGGTGCTATTAAAGTTATGTTCTTTCTGAAGCGGTTTTTTATTCTTGAAAGAGGAGGTTCCGATACAGGAAAAAGAATAAAATGACCGTTTCCGGTTTCTTCAAGAGATCTATTGATGTAAAAGTGAAGCGATTCTGCTGTATCATTTACTTTTTTCTCATTTTTCCCGGAAATATGTATGATCATCATTTTTGTGTATGGTGGAAGAGAAAGCTTTTTTCTCCAACGCAGTTCTTCGTTTATGAATCCTTCATAATCATTGTTCTTCAAATATTTCCAAAGATAGTGATCAGGATAAACCGCTTCTGCATAAACAATTCCTGCCGTATCAAATCTGCCTGCTCTTCCTGCGACTTGCGCTATCAGTTGAAAACATTTTTCAGCAGCCCTTGAATCCTGAAAGCTCAGAATATAGTCAGCATACTTTATGATTACATTTTTAAGTTTCGGGAAGTTATGCCCTTTTGATATCATTACTGTTCCGACAATAATATTTCCTTTGTTTTTTGAAATAGTTTCCACCGCTTTGTCAAAAAGAGACAGTGTTGTTAGATTATCCCTGTCAAAGGATACTATTTCCGCTCCCGGAAAATATTCAGAAACTGCTTCAACCAGCTTTTCTATGCCCATGCCTTCAAGTTTTAAGGATGATCCGCATTCAGGACAATTGAACTCTTTTCTGCTGAAGTTGCAGTGATGGCAAAGGAGAGAGTTCTTTTTTTTATGATAGATAAGGGCCGTGTTGCATCCGGGACATTTTACTGTTTTTCTGCATTCGGAACATAGTGCGAGTGTTGCAAATCCCCGTCTGTTAAGGAAAAACAGAGATTGATCACCTGACAAGATTGAATCTTTAACTTTGGAAATAATGTCACCGGGAA
>Ga0116141_10003699_pt1 | contig 12924 bp, 18 predicted proteins | sample AD_UKC097_MetaG_FD_89744 | JGI IMG/M metagenome (GOLD analysis project Ga0116141, IMG submission 89744) | Active sludge microbial communities of municipal wastewater-treating anaerobic digesters from USA - AD_UKC097_MetaG | ecosystem: Engineered > Bioreactor > Anaerobic > Digestate | place: USA... | reverse complement strand
GAGACGGTGAGTTTCAAACTGCCCCGGGTGCTGGCGGGTTAGGTGAACGGGCTTCTGGGCGCCGATTTCTGCTCTCTTCTTCCCCGCAAAGCCGAGAGAAGACGCACCACAATCGAGACCATACCAATGAGCCCTACTGCGCCGAAAATGGCCAGAGTGGTGGCGGTCCAAACCGGAACCCCCCTGGCGCTGTAGCCAAGAAACATCTGGCCTGAGCGCGCCGCCACAAGGGCGAGCGCCAGAGCGCCGGCAAAGGTGAGCCCTACCAGCGTGTACCCAACCGCCTTGATGATGGGATGCCGCATCAGGACGCGGCTCGCTGGGCGACACCACAGGCTGGAACAACGCTAAGGGCGATCATTCTGATGTCATTCGGCGTCCGCTGAGCGCGCCCTCAACCACTCCGCCAATTGGCCGACATCCCGTTGCCCAGCTGCGACGGCCAAGACCGTCAACGCGGCTTCCGCCTGATCCGCCACCAGGCGCCGACCATTGAGCGCGAGGAAGAGACCTGCGGCGAGGAAGGCCGTCCGCTTGTTGCCGTCCACGAAGGGGTGATTGCTGGCGAGCGCCACCAGATAGGTCGCGGCGAGTTCGCAGACGTCCGTCACACCCTCATAGTGGAAGCGGTTTGCTGCACGGGCCATGGCGGACTCCAGCAGCCCTTCATCCCGAAGACCCGGCGCGCCGCCATGCAGCGCGATGCTACGATCATGCAGGACCAGCAGCGCGTCCTTAAGGACCCACCTTGGCTCGCTGGAGCCTGTCATTTCGCGAGCACTCGGAAGGTGTCGCGATACTCATCCATGAAGGCTTCACCGAGCGACACCTGTTCCGCCACCGACGCGTCATAGGCTGAGAGCCGCAGGTCGCCGCCAGCGCTTTCGGTGAGATAGATCGTGTCGCCCTTTTCCACCCCCAACTTGATGAGGGCTTCCTTGGGCAGGACAACGCCGACGGAATTGCCGATCTGCGTGAGCTTGAGGGCGATCATAGGCAGGTCTCCTTCGTCACAGCGCGTTATAACAGATGTAAAATTGTTCGTCGCTGACCATCTAGGCGCCAGGGGCGTTGGACGCCTCGGACCGATCCAGACCTCCGCCCCGCAGCCGCCGCGCCACCGCGCGCAGGACCAGCCCACTGATCACCGCAGCGGCCATGGCCAGCCAGTTCTCCGGCTTCGACTGCAGGATCAGCCAACCGCAGAGCCCCGCGGCGGCGATGATCGCCGCCCATTCCAGGGTCAGGACGCCGAGCGCCCTGCGCCGCCGGACCATGGGCAAGGCCGCGACGCAGGCGAGATAAACCGCCAGCCGCGCCGCGACGCTGAGCACGGCCAGCACCACGAACCCGCCGCTCAAGGCCAGGCCCACGGTGAGGACGCCGACCAGGGCCACGGCGTTGATGGGGATGCTGAGGCCGGGATGCAGACGGCCGAGCCCGCGCGGCAGGTCGCCCTGCTGCTCCATCGCAAAGATGCGCCGGGAGTTGCCCAGCATGTTGATGGTCATGTTGCCCAGGATCGACCAGGCGACGGCGAACAGCACCAGGACGCCGCCCAGGTCGCCGAACAGGGCCTTGGCCAGGGTCGCCACCGGGGCGCTGTCGGCCTTGCCCGGCGAGAACACCGTGGCGCAGTAGGCGGCCGCCACCAGGGCGTAGATCAGGGTGCACAGCCCATAGACCAGGAACAGGGCGCGCGGCATGTCGCGCTCGGGATTGCGCGCCTCACCCGCCATGGTCAGGGCGTTCTCGAACCCGATCATGGCGTAGCAGGCCAGGAGCACCGCCTGCAGCGGCGCCCAGGTCTCGGCCGGCGTGCTGGCGGGCGCGACGCCCAGGTGCGGCCAGGCGAACAGGCCGATCAGCACCAGGGGCGCCAGCTTGCAGATCGAGGCCAGCACCAGAACCCCAGCCGTCCGCCGCGAGGGCATGACATTGAGGCCCACGGCTAGGGCGAGGCCCGCGAAGGTCGCGGCGGCGTGGATCAGGGTTGAGGTCCCCCCGGCCACGGAACCGAACAGATAGTCCGACAGGGCGTTGGCGTTAGCCGCCGTGGCCGAAGCCACCGACAGGATCTGCAGCCAGCCCACCACGAAGGCGGCGTTGCCGCCAAAGGCGTCCTGGACAAAGGCGACGGGTCCGCCCGTGCGGTCGAACATCGCGGCGAGCCGAGCCATCACAAAGACCAGCGGGATCAGGGCGACCCCCATGGCCAGCAGCACCACCGGGGTCCAGCCGCCCACCCGCTGGGCCAAGGCGTAAGGCAGGGCGAAAATCCCCGACCCGACCATCCCATTGATGACCAAGGCGCACAGGCCAAGGAAGCCCACCCCTCGGACCAGCCCGGACTCTGACCGCATACGCTCTCCCCCCGAAGGCGGGGCCAGCCTGAACGGCATGGGCCGAAACGCAAGCCATGGGGTGACTCTCACAATATGACAGTTGACATATATAGATCCAAGCTAACATATGACGAGTGTCATAGAAATGGAGCGGAGGTTCCGAAATGCCCCTTTGGACGATCTATCACCCGGCTGACGCCTTCTCGGACGCCGACAAGGCGGAGCTGGCGGAAAAGATCACCGACATCTACGGGGCGGTGATGCCCCGGTTCTATGTGGGCATCGTCTTCCAGGCGATCGAAGCCCGGAACTTCTATGTGGGCGGCAAGCCTGCCGAGCGCTTCGTGCGCATGGTGATGGAGCACATCGCCCGCTCCTTCCCGAACATCGAGTCCAGCCGGCGCTTCATCGACAGGGTCAATGCGATCCTGAAGCCCTACCTGGCTGACAAGGGCTACGACTGGGAGTTCCACATCGACGAGACCCCCATCGACTACTGGTCGATCAACGGTCACTACCCGCCCAAGCCCGACACCGAGGACGAGCGGCGCTGGCGGGCCGAGAACCGCCCCTCCCCCCGCACACACGCCTGAGGAGGATCAAGATGTCCAACCCTCAAGGTGTGGCGGTGGTCACCGGCGCCTCTTCCGGCATCGGGGCCACCTATGCGGATCGGCTGGCGGCGCAGGGCTACGACCTGCTGCTGGTCGCCCGGCGCGCGGACCGGCTGGCCGAACTCGCGGCGCGGCTGAGCGCCCAATATGGCGTCCAGGTCGAAACCCTGGTCCTCGACCTGGCGAACGCCTCAGACCTGGCCAGGCTCGAGGCCCGGCTGCAAGCCGAACCCGTCGCGGTCCTGATCAACAACGCCGGCGTCGGCGCGCTGGGCCCCACGGCGGCGACCGGCGCGGACGCCCAGGAGGCGCTGATCCGGCTCAACATCGTGGCCCTCACCCGCCTGTCGCTGGCCGCGCTCGCCGGGTTCCGCAAGTCCGGCGAGGGCGCCCTGGTGAACATCGCCTCGGTCCTGGCCTATGGCCCCTCGGCAGGCGGCGCCTCGTACAGTGGCTCCAAAGCCTATGTGCTGAACTTCACCCGCTCCCTGCAGCAGGAGTATGCGGACAGCCGCATCCGCATCCAGGCTGTCCTGCCCGGCCCGATCCGCACGGAGTTCTTCAAGGCCCAGGGCCTGCCCGACAGCATCTTCCCGGACACGGCCTATATCTCGGCCGACGCCCTGGTGGACGCCGCCCTGGCCGGCCTGGCGAAAGGCGAGCAGATCACCGTTCCGACCCTTGTCAGCCCGGCGCTTTGGGACGACATCGAGGGCAAGCGCCTCGCCTTCCTGGGCGAGGTGACAGGAGGTCGCGTGGCCGAGCGCTACCTCCAGACCTAGTCGAGAGGATCCCAAGGTGGCGCGGTACAAGGGCGACCAGAAGCAGATCTCCCGCGAGGAAATCCTGAAGCGCGCCGCCGAGCGGTTCCGCCGCGACGGTGTGGCGGCCGTCGGGGTGCGCCCGTTGATGGCCGACGCCGGCCTTACCCATGGCGGCTTCTACGCCCACTTCGCCTCCCGCGAGGACCTGATCGCAGCGGCGCTCGAGCACGCCGCGGAGTCCACCCTGGGCTACTTCCAGGAGGTGCTGGCGGCCGCGCCGGAGGCGGAGCGCCTGAAGGTGCTGATCCACAGCTATCTGCGCGTCCTGCACCGGGACCATATGGGCCTGGGCTGCGCCGTCTCCGCCCTGGGTCCGGAGATCGCCCGTCAGCCGGAAGAGACCCGCCAGCGCTTCGATGTGCGCGGCCGCGGCATGGTGCGGTTGATCGCAGACCAGCTGCCCGCTGGCGGCTCCGCCGAGGCCCGTCTCGATCGGGCGAGCCTGGTCTTCGCCCAGATGTTCGGCGTGCTGCAGCTGGCCCGCATCGAGACCGATCCCCAGGTCGTCGAGCGCCTGATCAAGGGCGGGCGCGCCGCCGCCCTCTCGCTGGCGACCCAGCCCTGGCCGGAGACGGCCTGACCAAGCCGTCTTGACCCGCGGCCCGACCTCGCCCATGCCCGCCCGGTCATGGCCGTCTACACCGACATCACCGATCAAGAACTCCAGGACCTGCTGAGCGGGTTCGACCTCGGCGCGCCGCTCGCCTTCAAGGGCATCGCCGAAGGCGTGGAGAACTCCAACTTCCTGCTGGAGACGGAAAAGGGCCGCTACATCCTGACCGTCTATGAGAAGCGGGTGCGGCGCGAGGAGCTGCCCTTCTTCCTCGACCTGATGATGTGGCTGGCCGATCACCACTATCCCAGCGCCGCGCCGATCCGCGACCGGCGGGGCGATATCCTGCAGACCGTGCGCGGCAAACCCGCCGCCTTGGTCGCCTTCCTGCCCGGCCTGTCCGTGCGCCGCCCCAACGCCCAGCATTGCCGCGAAGCCGGCGAGGGCCTCGCCCGCCTGCACCTCGCCTCGGAAGGCTTCACCGGGACCCGCGCCAACGACCTGGGCCAGGACGCCTGGGCGCCGCTGTTCGCCGGCCTTAAGGACGCCGCCGAGGGGCTGAAGCCCGGCCTCGCCGCCACCATCGACGCCGACCTCGCCCTGCTGGCGGCCAAGTGGCCTAAGGGGCTGCCCAGCGGCATCGTCCACGCCGACTACTTCCCGGATAACGTCTTCTTCCAAGGCGAGAAGTTCGCCGGGACCATCGACTTCTACTTCGCCTGCGTCGACGCCCTGGCCTACGACATCGCCGTCGCCCTGAACGCCTGGTGCTTCGAGCCTGACGGCAGTTTCAACATCACCTCCGCCCGCCAGATGCTGGCCGGCTATGAGAGCTACCGGCCCCTGAGCGACGCCGAGCGCGCCGCCCTACCGGTTCTGGCCCATGGCGCGGCGATGCGCTTCTTCCTGACTCGGCTCGCCGACTGGGGCGCGACGCCCGCCGGCGCCCTGGTGCGGCCCAAGGATCCCCTGGAGTACGAGCGCAAGCTCGCCGTCCACCGCGAGGCGCCGGACCTGGTGCTGATGGGGGCGCGGGCGTGACGCCCGACGTGGTGATCTATACCGACGGCGCGTGTTCCGGGAATCCCGGCCCCGGCGGCTGGGGCGCGATCCTGTTCTGGGGCGAGCACGTCAAGGAGATCTGCGGCGGCGAGGCCGCGACCACCAATAACCGCATGGAGCTGATGGCCGCCATCCAGGCGCTGGAGCTGCTCAAGCGCCCCTGCAAGGTCGAGCTGCACACCGACAGCCAGTACGTGATGCAGGGCATCACCGAGTGGATCCGCGGCTGGAAAGCCCGGGGCTGGAAGACCGCCGACAAGAAGCCGGTCAAGAACGACGACCTATGGCGGCGCCTGGATGAGGCGCGCCTGCGCCACGACGTCGCCTGGCGCTGGGTGAAGGGCCACGCGGGCCATGAGCACAACGAACGCGCCGACTTCCTCGCCCGCAAGGGCCTGAAGGACCACGCCAGCGCCTGATGGCCCCTTGAAAGCCACGGCGACGCTTCCCATCTCGTTCAAGCTTGAACGAATGGAGGCGCCGATGTCGGCCGCGACCGCCCAGCCCCTGGCTCACGACCTGCCGCACGTGGAAGTCTTCAACGAGATCGGCGCGGTCCAGTATCTGGTCCGCCAGAGCGTCATCCAGCACCTGCCGCCGGGCATGACCTACGCCCACTTCGAGCTGCTGAACCACCTGATGCGCTATGGCGACGGCCAGACTCCCGCCGAGCTGGCCCAGGTGCTGATGCTGACCAAGGGCGCCCTGACCAACATCCTGCAGAAGATGGAGACCCAGGGCTGGGTCGCCGTCCTGGCCGACGTCTCCGACCGCCGCAAGAAGCGCGTGCGCCTCACCCGCACCGGGCGCGAGACTCAATCCGATGTGCTCAAGGCCATGAAGGACCAGACCGGCTCCCTGCGCGAGAGCTTCACCGAAAACGAATTCCGCCAGGCCCTCCCGTTCCTGAAGGCCCTGCGGACCTTCCTGGTCGAGAGCGTCAGCGAACCGGTCGAACCCGCAGTCGCGAGCCGCTGACCCCGGTCACCTCCACCGAGGCGCCCGCCGCCAGGTCGTCACCCTCGTCCAGGTCGGCGGCCCACTCCTTGCCGTCGATGAACACCCGCCCCGCCCGGCCGGCGAAGGCGTGGCTGGCGCGGCCGTGATGGCCGATCAGCCGGGCGATATTGTCGTTGATGTCCTCGCCCTCATGGCTGTCCGGCGCCGGCCAGAAGCGCCGCGCCGCCAGGGTCGAGACGATGGTCAGGGCGGCGAAGATCGCCAGGTCCGCCGGCCAGTTCAGGTGCGGCAGGAGACTGATCACCGCCGTCGCCGCGGCGCTCGCTGAGGGCCAGAGCAGCCAGCCCGTGCCGCCCATGACCTCCACCGCCAGCAGCAGGGCGGCGATGGCCGTCCAGACCCAGAACGGATTGTCGAGCGCCAGGCCCATCAGGGTCACCATGTCGGTCAGCTCTTCTTTGCGATGCGCGGCGCCTCATCCGAGGCGGCCTTCACCAGTTCGCCGACGCCGGCGATGGAGCCGACCAGGCTGGCCAGGTCGGCCGGGACGATGACCGTGCGCTGCTGCGGGCTCTCGGCCAGCTTGCCAAAGGCCTCCACGTACTTCTGGGCGATGAAGTAGTTCACAGCGTTGACATCGCCCTTGGCGATGGCCTCCGACACCACCTCGGTCGCCTTGGCCTCGGCCTGGGCCGAGCGCTCGCGGGCTTCGGCGTCGCGGAAGGCGGCTTCCTTGCGGCCCTCGGCCTCCAGGATCGCCGACTGCTTGGAGCCCTCAGCGCGGGCGATGGCGGCCTGCTTCTCCCCGTCCGCCTCGGTGATCACCGCGCGGCGCTCGCGCTCGGCCTTCATCTGGCGGGCCATGGCGTTGGTGATGTCCGGCGGCGGCTGCAGGTCCTTGATCTCGATACGCGCCACCTTCACGCCCCAGGGACTGGTGGCCTGGTCGATCACGTCCAGCAGCCGGGTGTTGATCTGGTCCCGCTGGGACAGGACCTCGTCCAACTCCAGATTGCCGACCACGGTGCGCAGGTTGGTCATGGTCAGCTGGGTGATCGCATAGTCGAGGTTGGTCACCCGATAGGCCGCCTGGGCCGCGTCCATCACCTGGATAAAGACGATGGCGTCCACCTGGACCATCACGTTGTCCTTGGTGATCACCTCCTGGCGCGGCACGTCCAGCACCTGCTCCATCATGTTGATGCGCCGGCCGACGCCTTCGACGAAGGGGGTCAGGAAGCTGATGCCGGGCTTGAGGGTGCGGGTGTAGCGGCCGAAGCGCTCGACCGTGTATTCGCGCCCCTGGGGCACGATCTTGATCGCCCCCAGAACAATGGACAGGGCCAGCACCAGGAAGGCCACGGAAACGATCAGGGACATGACAACCTCTCCGAGAACGGAGAGGCAGTCTAGCGCGTCGCGGGCCTTGGCGTCACCTGACCTCGGGCTGGATCGGCGTCGATCTCGGCCTGGGTCGGCAGGGCGTCGAGCTTGACGGTGTTCATCACCTTGGACAGCTGGCCGGCCAGGTTCTGCCCCTTGTTCAGGGCGGCGATCTCCGCACGGCGCGCCGGGCCGGTGCATTCCGGAAACTCGCTCTGACGCGAGGCGTATCCGGTGTTGAAGGCTTCCTTCAGTCGCCGGTCCAAAGCGGTGTCAGGCTGCTCGACCTCCACCATGCGGATCATGCGCGCTCGCCAGAACTGGTCCTCGGCCCCCAGGCACGCCTGGCGCAGGGCGTGGACCTCGCCCAGCACATAGGCCAGGTCCACCAACGTCTGACGGACCCCCGGCGACCGATCCTGGGCCGACGCCGGCGCGGCCGCCCCAAGGGCGACGAGAGCTGCGGCGATCAGGAGCTTGGAACGCATGGTCTAATTTTAGCGCCTGGGCGACCCGACCGCCACTGGGGAGCGCCTTGCAGGCGAGCGGGCCTCGCGTGCGGGCGCAGGCTTTGCTAGCCAGGAGGCCATGCGCAGACCGGCCCTCATCCTCGTCCTTGCCGCCCTCGTGACCTCGCAGGCCCTGGCCGCTTCCAAGCCCGCGCCCACGACGACCGTCGCAGACGCTCGCGATCCCGCCACGCTGATCGCGGTGCTGGCCGGGCTGGGCGCCAAGGCCGAGATCGCCAAGCCGCCGACACCCGGCAAGGTTCAGGTCGATGTCCAGACCCCTGGCGGCGGCTTCGGCCTGCAGTTCGTGGAATGCGACGCCACGGGCAAGGTCTGTCGCGGCGTGGTCTTCTCCACCGCCTTCGACCGCAAGGGCGCGACCCTGACCCAGGTCAACGCCTTCAACCGCCGCTCGGCGGTCTGCCGCGGCTACCTGGGCGACGACTTCCGCCCAAGCCTGGTCTATTCGGCCCTCTTGTCGCCCCGGCTCAACGCCGACGACCTGAAGCAGCATGTGGGCGTCTGGCAGGGCTGTCTGGGGGACTTCAGCGCCTTCACCACCGATCCCACCGCCTACCTGCTGGCCGGCGAGCGCTAAAGACTGATCGCCCAAGGCGCCGTCGCCAGCCGCGACGCCAGGAAGTCGTAGAGCACCCGGACCCGCGCGGGTCGCAGCCGTCCCGGCGGGCTGACCAGGTGCAGGGCGATGTCCGACGTGATCCAGTCGCACATCACCGCCTCCAAGGCGCCGTCGCCCAGCTCGGACCAGACGATGAACTCGGGCTGCAAGGCCAGGCCGACGCCGGCCTTCAGCGCCGGCACCACCGCGTCGGCGTTGTTCACCCGCAAGGGGCCTGAGACCGTGACCGCCTGCTCGCCGTGCTCGGCGTGGCGGAACCGCCAGACCTCCGGGGTCAGGGCGTAGGCGTAGGTGAGCGCGCTGTGCCAGACGAGGTCCTTGGGATGCTCGGGCCGCCCGTGGGTCGCGAAATAGGCGGGCGAGCCCACCAGCACCAACCGCACCCCGCACAGACGACGCGCCAACAGCGATGAATCCGGCAAGGCGCCGATCCTCAGGCCCAGGTCGAAGCCGCCCGCCACCAGGTCGACCTTCTGGTCCGACATGGACAGGTCCACCTGCACCTCCGGATAGGCGGCGAGAAACTCCGGCAGCAGGGGCGCCACATGCCGAATGCCGAAGGACATCGGCGCCGCCAGCCGCACCAGCCCGCGCGGCGTCGTCGACTGGGCTGCGGCCTCGGCCTCCACCGCCTCGCCCTCGGCCAGGATCCGCTGGGCCCGCTCCAAGGCCGCCCGCCCGCTCTCGGTCAAGGACAGCTTGCGCGAGGTTCGGTGGAACAGTTGCGACCCCAGGCGCGCTTCCAGACGGCTGACCGCCTTGGAGACCGTGGCCTTGGACAGCTCCAGCTCATCGGCGGCGCGGGCGAAGGCGCCGGTCTCGGCCACCTTGGCGAACACCGCCCAGGCCTCGAAGTCGGGGAGCTTTGGCATATCGATTCCAGAAACGATCTATTTCCATCGTTTCTATTTCGAAATGCCGGGGCGTGGCTATCTTTCCTTCAACAGCGGCGGCCGACCCGGTCGCCCTCAAGGAGGACAGTCACATGATCGAAGTCCGCACCTTCGACAGCCTCGGCGGCGCCAACCACGGCTGGCTCGACGCCAAGCACCACTTCTCGTTCGCCGACTACCATGATCCCAAGCGTATGGGCTGGGGCCCGCTGCGCGTCTGGAACGATGACACCATCGCCCCGAACTCCGGCTTCCCGCCGCACCCGCACGCGAACATGGAAATCATCACCTATGTCCGCAAAGGCGCGATCACCCACCAGGACAGCCTGGGCAACAAGGGCCGCACCGAAGCCGGCGACGTCCAGGTGATGAGCGCGGGCTCCGGCATCCGCCACGCCGAGTACAATCTGGAGGACGGGGAGACGACCCTGTTCCAGATCTGGATCATGCCCAACAAGGCCGGCGGCCAGCCCTCCTGGGGCGCCAAGCCGTTCCCCAAGGGCGACCGGGCGGGCAAGTTCGTGACCCTGGCCAGCGGCTTTGACAACGACAACGACGCCCTGCCGATCCGCACCCAAGGCCGGGTCGTGGCCGCCACGCTGAAGGCCGGCGAGACCGCCGAGTACGAGCTGGGCGACCGCTACGGCTATCTGGTTCCGGCCACCGGCCGCGTCGAGGTCAATGGCGTGACCGTCAACACCCGCGATGGCGCCGCCATCCGTGACGTCCAGACCCTGCGCGTCACCGCCCTGGAAGACGCCGAACTGGTCCTGGTCGACGCCGCCTAAGGCGACACCAGCCCTTCCCTTTCCTCCCCTGCCCCGGGGCCGCACCTCGCGGTCCCGGCGGCCCCTTGCACCCCCGCCCAAGGAGACGCCCCATGGCGAAAGTTCTCGTTCTCTATCACTCCACCTACGGCCACCTGGAGACCATGGCTGAGGCCGTGGCAGAAGGCGCCCGCGCCGCCGGCGCGACCGTCGACATCAAGCGCGTGCCGGAAACCGTGCCGGAGGAGCTTGCGAAGAAGTCCGGCTACAAGCTCCACCAGGCCGCTCCGATAGCCACGCCCGCCGACCTCGCCAACTACGACGCCATCATCGTCGGCGTCGGCACCCGCTTCGGGCGCATGTCCTCGCAGATGGCGGCCTTCTGGGACCAGGCCGGCGGCCTGTGGGCCCAGGGCGCCCTGAACGGCAAGGTGGGCGCGGTCTTCACCTCCACCGCCACCCAGCACGGCGGCCAGGAGACCACGATCATCTCGACCATCGTCCAGCTGATGCACTTCGGCCTGGTGATCGTCGGCCTTCCCTACGCCTTCCAGGGCCAGATGCGCCTGGACGAGGTGACCGGCGGCACGCCCTATGGCGCCTCCACCATCACCGGCGGCGACGGCTCGCGCCTGCCCAGCGGCAACGAACTCGACGGCGCCCGCTTCCAGGGCAAGCACGTGGCGGAGATCGCCGCGAAGCTTTCCGCCTAGCTCCAAACATGCGTCATCCTCCGGTCGGCCGACAGGCCGATCCGGGGGACCCAAGCGGCTTTGCTCCATCTTGGAGTTCAGCTTGGGTCCCCCGGACCCCGCTCGCGCGAGGCCGGAGGATGACGTTCGTTTGAGGGCCTAGGCGTTCACCGCGCCGCGCAGCTTGGCCACGCGATCAATGCTCGCTTCCGCCTCGCTCATGATCCGCGCGACGATCTCAGCCGCCGGCAGGACATCGTGGACGCCGCCCGCCGACTGGCCCATGGCGAAGCAGGAACTGTCGGCGTCCAGGCCTTCGATCTGGCCGCCGATGCCGCCCATGACCCCGGCGTTGGTCGAATGGATCGCCTGCATCGGGAAGGGCTGGATATCGCCCGGACGGCTTTCCCAGTCATCCACATAGGGGTTCTTGCGCACCCGCATCGGCTTGCCGGAATAGCAGCGGGTGCGGACCGTATCCTCGTCCGAGGACTCCACGATGGTCTGGCGATAGAGCTCGCCCGCATGGGCCTCGGCCGAGGCGATGAAGCGGGTGCCCATCCAGACGCCAGTGGCGCCCAGCGCCAGGGCCGCCGCCAGGCCACGGCCATCATAAATGCCCCCGGCCGCCACCACCGGAACCTTCACGGCCTCCACCGCCTGGGCCACCAGGGGCATGGTGCCGACGAGGCCGGTGTGGCCGCCGCCCTCGCCGCCCTGGCAGATGACGGCGTCGCAGCCGGCCTGCTCGGCCTTAACCGCGTGCTTCACGGCCCCGCAGACCACCATGACCTTCAGGCCGGCCTTCTTCAGCTTCTCCATGATCGGCATGGGCACGCCCAGGCCGGCGACGAAGCTCGACGCGCCTTCCTCGATGATCACGTCCACCGAGGCCGTCAGGCTCTCGGGGCTGGCGGCCAGCAGGTCGACGCCGAACGGACCGTCGGTCAGCTTGCGCACCAGGCGCATCTGTTCGCGGATGAAGTCGGGACCGCGGCCGGCCATGCCCAGCACGCCATAGCCCCCGGCGTTGGTCACCGCCGCCGCCAGCTCGGCATAGGACACGCCGCCCATCCCGGCCAGCATGATCGGGCGCTTCACGCCCAGGAGATCGCAAAGGGGCGTATGCAGGCTCATCAAATTCCTCCCGACGACAATGGTCGAATTCTTATGCCGGGAAGGATGGCGCCGGGGCGGGCGAATGAAAACCGTGACGCTGGGGAACGCCCACCCACTCAACAGCGCGTCATCCTCCGGGCCGCCGCCCGGAGGATGACGATTGTGGTGGGGCTGGATCAGAAGATCCCGTAGCCGCCGTCGATCAGGACATTGTCGCCGGTGTGGAAGCTGGAGGCGTCCGAGGCGAAATAGACCGCCATGCCGCCAAAGTCCGCCGGCTGGCCCCAGCGGCGCATGGGCACGCGCTTGATGACGTTGTCGTTGAACTTGTCATTGCCTTGCGCGCCCGCCGTCATGTCGGTGGCGATCCAGCCGGGCAGGATGCAGTTGGCGCGAACGCCATAGCGGGCGTGCTCCACGGCGATGGCGCGGACCATGGGGATCAGGGCGCCCTTGGTGGCCGCATAGGCCTCGTTGCGCGGCGCGCCGTCCAGGGCCGAGAGCGAGGAGATGGCCACCAGTGAGCCGCCGGCCCGGTCGCCCTGGCCCGCGCGCTCGACCAT
>Ga0116141_10003698_pt1 | contig 12925 bp, 12 predicted proteins | sample AD_UKC097_MetaG_FD_89744 | JGI IMG/M metagenome (GOLD analysis project Ga0116141, IMG submission 89744) | Active sludge microbial communities of municipal wastewater-treating anaerobic digesters from USA - AD_UKC097_MetaG | ecosystem: Engineered > Bioreactor > Anaerobic > Digestate | place: USA... | reverse complement strand
TGCTGGAGCCGGGGGTCGAGCACGTCGCGCACCGCGTCTCCGAGCAGATTCGCGGCGAGGACGATGATGAAGATGGCCAGGCTCGGGATGGTGGCGATGTGCGGTGCCATGAACAGGTAGTCGCGCCCCTGGGCGGCCATCATGCCGAGCTCGGCGACCGGCGGCTGCGCACCCAGCCCGAGGAAGCCGAGCGCCGAGCCGAGCAGGATCACCTGACCGAAGCGCAGCGTCAGCGACACCGAGATCGTGGAGATGCAGTTCAGCGTCAGGTACCGCCACATCAGCGTGTGGTTGGACACGCCGACGGCGCGGCCGGCTTCGATGAACTCCTGTCCCATCACGCCGATCGCGGCGCCGCGCGACACGCGGGCCGTGCCGGGGATGGTCTCGATGACCAGCGCGATCAGGACGGCAGTGAGCCCGGCGCCGAAGACGGCCGCCACGGCGAGACCGATCAGGATGGCGGGGAAGGCGAGCAGGATGTCGACCGTGCGCATGATCCACGGGTCGAGCTTGCGGTAGAACGCTGCCAGGATGCCGAGCGCGCCGCCGATGGCGCCGCCGAACACGACGCCCACCACGCCCATGGCGAGGGTGTTTCGGGTGCCGTACAGCACGCGGCTGAGGATGTCGCGCCCGGTGTTGTCGGTGCCGAACCAGTGGGTGCCGTCGGGCGGCGCCATCACGTTCGCCATGTCGGTGTAGTAGGGATCGTACGGCGCGATCCAGGGCGCGAAGAGGGCACCGAGCGCGGCGATCAGCAGCACGATCGCCGCGCCCGCGGCGATGCGGTCGCGCGCCAGCCGTGCGATGAATCCCGCGCGGCGGGACAGGGGCGCGGCCGGCGCCGCCGGGGCGAGCTGGGCACTCATGCGCGTTGCACCCTCGGGTCGAGGTAGACGTACAGGACGTCCACGATCAGGTTGATCACCAGGAACGCGATCGCGAGGATCATGATGGCGCCCTGTGCGGTGGGGAAGTCGCTCGAGATGATCGCGCCGACCGCCAGGCGGCCCACGCCCGGCCAGGAGAACATCGTCTCAGTCACGACGGCGCCGCCGAGCAGGAACGCGGCCTGGAGCCCGATCAGCGTGACCACGGGAATCAGCGCATTGCGCAGCGCGTGGTGCACGATCACCGCACGCTCGCGCAGACCCTTGGCGCGCGCGGTGCGCACGAAGTCGGCGCCCAGCACTTCGAGCACGGCCGTGCGCGTGAGCCGGGCGATCGGACCGATCAGCACGCTGCCGAGCGTGAGCGCCGGCAGGATCAGCGCCGGCAGCCCGCCGGCCCACACCGGGCCGACCCGGCCCGTGAACGGCAGCAGGTCCCACTTGTAGCCGACGAACTGGATGAGCAGCAGTCCGATGAAGAACACCGGCATCGAGACCCCGGCCACCGAGACCGCCATGATGATGCGGTCCGTGGTGCTGCCACGGCGCACCGCCGCGACCGTGCCGAGCAGCAGCCCGATCGGCACGGCGAGGATCATCGCGCCGATCATCAGCTCGACGGTGGGCCCGATCGTCTCGGCGAGTTCCTCGCCGACGGACTTGTTGGAGATGATCGAGCGGCCGAGGTCGCCCTGCAGCACGCGTCCGATGTAGTCGATGAACTGCACCGGGATCGGGCGGTCCAGTCCCAGGTCGCGACGGATCGCCTCCACCATCTCGGGCCGCGCATCCGGCCCGGCGATGATGGCGGCCGGGTCGGCGGGCATCACCTGCAGCAGGCAGAAACAGAGGAACAGCACTCCGATGAGCGCCGGCACCGATACGATCAGTCAGCGAATGATCTGTGGACCCACCTCGTCGTCTCCAATGCTCTTGTGATGTTTTCGTGAGGCTGTCGCGGCGGAGGATGACAGTCGCGTCCCGGAGCGTCCATCGTCGGAAACGCTGATCCCGGGCGACTAGGTGTTTGTCCTGATTCGGCCCGCGCAGAGGGTTTCGCGGTTCGAATCCCGGGGCCGGCAGGCTGCCGTGACGTACGCCGTAGGGGTACGATTGGGCACGAACGAACGGGACGAAGCGCGCGAACGACACGGCGCACGGACGACACGGCGCACAGACAGGACGACGGCATGGATGGAGGAATCGTGATCGTGGGGGCAGGCCATGCCGGTGGTTCGGCGGCGGCGCTGCTGCGGCAGAACGGCTACGGTGGCGCCATCACGCTGCTGGGCGAGGAGCCGCTTCCGCCCTACCAGCGTCCTCCGCTGTCCAAGGCCTGGCTGAAGGGCGAGGTGGGGTCGGACGACCTGCTGCTGCGTCCTGCCGCCTTCTATGCCGACAAGCAGATCGACCTCAGGGTGTCTGCGCGCGTGACATCGATCGACCCGCAGGCGCGCAGCGTCATGCTCGCCGACGGCACCGCCATCGGCTACGACGCCCTGATCCTCGCCACCGGCTCGCGTCTGCGCAAGCTCGCGGTGCCCGGCGCCGATCTGCCGGGCGTCCTCGAGCTGCGCACCGCCGCCGACGGCGACCGCATCCGCGCCGCGCTGCGCCCGGGCGCGCGGCTGGCGGTCGTGGGCGGCGGCTACGTCGGGCTCGAGGTTGCGGCGTCGGCGCGTGCGCTCGGCGCCGAGGTCGTGGTGCTCGAGCGTGAGCCGCGCCTGCTGGCCCGCGTGGCCAGCGTCGAGCTGTCGACGTACTTCGCGCAGCTGCACCGCGCGCATGGTGTGCAGGTGGAACTGGGCGCGGATCTGGCCGCGTTCGAAGCGCGCGACGGCCGCGTCGCCGGCGCCCTGCTGCGCGACGGACGTCGGTTCGAATGCGACGTGGCCGTGGTCGGGATCGGGGCCCTCGCCAACGACACGCTGGCGTCGGCGGCCGGCCTCGCGTGCCAGGACGGCATCGTGGTCGACGAGAACGCGCGCACGTCGCACGAACGCATCCACGCGGTCGGCGACTGCACGCGCCGTCCGGTGCCGCGGTACGGGCGCGCGCTGCGTCTCGAGAGCGTGCCCAATGCGCTGGAGCAGGCCAAGCAGGCGGCGGCTTACCTGTGCGGCAAGCCGGTGCCGAAGGCCGAGGTGCCGTGGTTCTGGTCCGACCAGTACGACGTGCGCCTGCAGATCGTCGGCATGGCCTTCGACGTGGCGCGCACGGTGGTACGCGGCGACGTCGCCGCCGGCCGCTTCGCGGTCTTCCACCTGGCGGCGGACGGCGCACTGCAGGCGGTCGAGGCGGTGAACTCGCCGCCCGAGTTCGTCGCCGGCAAGATGCTGGTGGCCGCGGGCAAGGTGATCGATCCGGCGCGCCTGGCCGATGCGTCGATCTCGATGAAGGAACTCGCGGCCTGAAGGCCGCGGCTGGCAAACCGATCGCGGCCTCGGCCGCGGGCAGCACTCACACCACAGGAGACAGGGACCGATGCCCAAGATCACGTTTTTCGAACACGACGGAACGCGCCACGATGTCGAGGCCGTTGCCGGTCAGTCGCTGATGCGCGCCGCGGTCGACAACGGCGTACCGGGCATCGACGCCGACTGCGGCGGCGAGTGCGCGTGTGCGACCTGCCACGTGTATGTCGACCCCGCGTGGTTCGACAAGACCGGTGCGCGCAGCGACATGGAGCAGAGCATGCTCAGCTTCGCCGCCGTCACGCAGGACAACTCGCGGCTGTCGTGCCAGATCGTCGTGGACGACGCGCTCGACGGCCTGGTCGTGCGCCTGCCCGACGGACAGCACTGAGCCGGGCACGGCCCGTCGCGCGCCGCCGGGCGTCATCGGATCCGGCGACCCTTCCACCCCCCGGCGGGCGGCATGCGCCGCCCCGCGCAGGACTGCACGAGGAGACATCATGAGCACAGCCACCCTGGACGACGTGAGCAGCGCGGTGAACGACATCCCGCTCGACCAGATCGACGTCAGCAACCCCAAGCTGTTCCAGGACGACACGATCCACCCGTACTTCGCACGCCTGCGTCGCGAGGATCCGGTGCACTACTGCAAGGACAGCCGCTTCGGTCCGTACTGGTCGGTGACGAAGTACAAGGACATCATGCAGGTGGAGGTCAACCACCAGACGTACTCGTCGGACATCTTCCTGGGCGGCATCAACATCCGCGACGTGCCGATGGAGCACCGCCGTCCGATGTTCATCGCGATGGATCCGCCCAAGCACGACGACCAGCGCAAGACGGTCAGCCCGATCGTCGCGCCGGCCAACCTGGCCGCGATGGAGGCGACGATCCGCGAGCGCACGCAGCAGGTGCTCGACAGCCTGCCGCGCAACGAGACCTTCAACTGGGTGGAGCTGGTGTCGATCGAGCTCACCACCCGCATGCTGGCCACGCTGTTCGACTTCCCGTTCGAGGACCGCCGTCTGCTCACCTACTGGTCCGACGTCGCGACGGCCGACCTCACCGCGGGCGGTCCGATCGACACCGACGAGAAGCGCACGGCCGAGCTGCTCAAGTGCCTTCAGTACTTCAAGCGTCTGTTCGACGAGCGTGCCGCGCAGCCGCCGCGCACCGACCTGATCTCGATGCTGGCGCACGGCGAGGCGACGAAGAACATGCCTCCGATGGAGTTCCTGGGCAACCTGGTGCTGCTGATCGTCGGGGGCAACGACACGACGCGCAACTCGATGTCCGGCGGCCTGCACGCGATGATGACGAACCCGCGCGAGTGGCAGAAGCTGCGCGACAACCCGGCGCTGATCGCCAGCCTCGTGCCCGAGATCATCCGCTGGCAGACGCCGCTGTCGCACATGCGGCGCACCGCCACCTGCGACACCGTGCTCGCGGGCAAGCAGATCCGGAAGGGCGACAAGGTCGTGATGTGGTACCTGTCGGGCAACCGCGACGAGGAGGCGATCGAGCGCCCCGACGAGTTCATCATCGACCGCGCGCGTCCGCGCCAGCACATCTCGTTCGGCTTCGGCATCCACCGCTGCGTGGGCAACCGACTGGCCGAGCTGCAGCTGAAGATCCTGTGGGAGGAGATCCTCAAGCGCTTCCCGGTGATCGAGCTGGTCGGCAAGCCCGAGCGCGCGTTCTCCAACTTCGTGCACGGCTGGACCTCGCTGCCGGTGCGCATCCCCGGCTGACCCCCCCACGACCGCCCATCCGCGAACGCATCCTGGAGATTCCATGAAGGCCGCCGTATTCCACGCACCCAACCAGCCGCAGACGATCGAGGACGTCGAGATCGACAACCCCGGCCCGCGCGAGGTCCTGATCCGCACCGCCGCCGCCGGTCTGTGCCACAGCGACCTGCACTTCATCGAAGGCAAGTACCCCACGCCGGTGCCGACCGTGCTGGGGCACGAGTCGGCCGGCATCGTCGAGGCGGTCGGCCGAGACGTCACGTACGTGAAGCCCGGCGATCACGTGATCACGTGCCTGTCGGTGTTCTGCGGGCACTGCGAGTTCTGCCTCACCGGTCACATGTCGATCTGCCAGACCCCGGAAGTGAAGATGCTGCCGGGCAAGGCCAGGCGCATGCGCTGGAAGGGCGCGCACCTGAACCAGTACCTGAACCTGTCGTCGTTCGCCGAGCAGATGCTGGTGCACGAGCATGCGCTGGTGAAGGTGACGCCCGACATGCCGCTCGACCTGGCGTCGCTGATCGGCTGCGGCGTGATGACCGGCTACGGCGCCATCGTGCACACCGCCAAGGTCGAGCCCGGGTCGACCGTGGCGGTGGTCGGCTGCGGCGGCATCGGGCTGGCGGCGGTGAACGGCGCCGAGATCGCGGGCGCGGGGCGCATCATCGCGATCGACAAGGACCCGGGCAAGCTCGAGCTGGCGAAGAAGTTCGGCGCCACCGACGGCATCGTCGCCGACGAGGACACCGCCAAGCGCGTGCTCGAGATGACCGGCGGCGGCGTGCACTACTCGTTCGAATGCATCGGCCTGAAGCAGACGACCGAGCTGTGCTTCGCGATGCTGCGCCCGGGCGGCACCGCCACCGTGATCGGGATGATCCCGGTCGGCACGAAGATCGAGTTGCACGGCCCCGACTTCCTGCGTGAACGGCGCATCCAGGGGTCGATGATGGGGTCGAACCGGTTCCGCGTCGACATGCCGCGGCTGATCGACTTCTACCAGAAGGGACGGCTGCACCTCGACGACCTGGTCTCGGGGCGCCTGAAGCTCGAGCAGATCAACGAGGGCTTCGACGCGCTGAAGAAGGGCGGCGTCGCGCGTAACGTGATCGTGTTCGACCAGTAACAGGGATCCCGAGATGACGACGGCCGAAACGACCACCCCACGCATTCCGGCCGACGTCATCGCGCTGGACCGTATCGACGTCAGCGACCCGCGTCTGTACCGGGACCACGCGCACGGGCCGTACTTCGCACGGCTGCGCCGCGAGGACCCGGTGCACTACTGTGCCGACAGCCGCTTCGGCCCGTACTGGTCGGTCACGCGGTACAAGGACATCATGCAGGTCGACGTCGACTGGCAGACGTTCTCGTCCGACTACACGATGGGCGGCATCCAGATCCGCGATGCGCCCAAAGAGAACGTCACGGTCAACTTCATCCGCATGGATCCGCCGCGGCACGATGCGCAGCGCAAGATCGTCAGCCCGATCGTCGCGCCGGCCAATCTGGTCGAGATGGAGACGCTGATCCGGTCGCGCACGCGCGAGGTGCTCGACGGCCTGCCCCGGGGCGAGGTGTTCGACTGGGTGCCGCGGGTGTCCGTCGAACTGACGACGCGCATGCTCGCCACGCTGTTCGACTTCCCGTTCGAGGACCGGCACCTGCTGCCGTACTGGTCGGATGCGGCCACCGCCGACCTCGAGTCGGGCGGTCCCATCGACACCGAGGAGAAGCGCTACGCGATCCTGCTGCAGGGTGGGGCGTACTTCAAGCGGCTGTTCGACGAGCGCGCCGCACTGCCGCCGCGCAACGACCTGGTGTCGATGCTCGCGCACGGCGAGGCCACGCGCAACATGTCGCCGCAGGAGTTCCTGGGCAACGTGTTCCTGCTGATCGTCGGCGGCAACGACACGACGCGCAATTCGATGTCGGGCGGGCTGCACGCGATGATCACGCATCCCGGCGAGTGGCAGAAGCTGCGCGACGACCCGTCGCTGATCTCCAGCCTGGTGCCCGAGATCATCCGCTGGCAGACGCCGGTGCTGCACATGCGGCGCACCGCCACGCGCGACACCGAGCTGGGCGGCAAGACGATCCGCAAGGGCGAGAAGGTGGTGATGTGGTACGTGTCGGGCAACCGAGACGAGGAGGCGATCGAACGGCCGGACACGTTCATCATCGACCGCGCGCGTCCGCGTCAGCACCTGTCGTTCGGATTCGGCGTGCACCGGTGCGTGGGCAACCGGCTGGCCGAACTGCAGCTGAAGATCCTGTGGGAGGAGATCCTGCAGCGCTTCCCGGCGATCGAGCTCGCGGGCACGCCGCAGCGCACGTTCTCCAACTTCATCCACGGCTACACGTCGCTGCCGGTGCGCATCCCCGCGTGACCGGGGGCAGGCGTGCCGGGCCGGCCGGTACGCCGTGCGGCGCCATTCCGGACCGTCCGGTGCGGTCCGATCCCCTTCCTGGCCGTCCCGTTACTCCGGCACCAGCGTGAACGTCAGCCGCGTCTCGCGCGTGATGATGCCGCCGCGCTGTCCGGGCGTCAGGTCGCCATAGCGGGCCGCAAACGCCTCGGGCAGCGGCCGGCCCGCGCGCGGGGCCAGCCACAGGCGCAGCAGGTGACGGCGGCGCTCCGGCTCCGGCCAGTCCTCGAAGTCGGTGCGCGCGTGCAGCACCTGGTGGTTGTGCAGGAACTGCATGTCGCCCGGGCGGAACTCCATCTGCAGGTTCAGTGACGGATCGTTGGTCAGGGCGTCGAAGGTGTCGAGCGCCTCGATCTCCAGCGGCGTCAGGCGCCGCGCCTGCGGAAAGTTCTGCTGCGCCGACCGGATGTACTGGCCGACGTAGATCGTCGTCAGGCGCTGCGCGTGCCAGTTGAACACCGGCACGTCGAACCACGGCAGCTGGCCTTCGGGAATCTCGCCCCGCCGGTCGGTGGGGAACGCGTGGAACAGCTGTTCGCACAGCTGCGGGTGGCGTGCGCGCATCGTGTTGTACAGGGTGACCGAGCTGACGATTCGGCTCTCGCCGCCGGACTTCGACGTGCGCAGGCAGATCAGGCCGACGATGTCGCAGGAGTCGGTGTGGAACTCCAGGCCGCGGTTGGTCTGGTAGTAGCGCGTCGTCGGCCGGGTGATGTCGGCGCCGAGGTCGGTCACGTGTCCGAGCAGGTGGCCTTTGGCGTTCTGCGAGCGGAAGCTGCCGAGATGCGCACCGATGCCGAGGTAGGCGATCGCGGTCTGCTCCAGTGTGTAGTGCTCGACCGGGAAGCCACGCACCAGCGCGAACCCGCAGCCCTCGAGCAGCTGATCGAGCAGGCGCGACAGCGTGCCCGACAGACGCGGCAGCGCGAACGTCGCGGGCGTGATGTCGGCCAGCGCGAGGCCGCTGGCCTGCACGGTGCGGATCGCGGCGTCGAGCTCGTGCAGGTCGTCGGCCTGCAGCTGCAGGCACCAGCGCTCGGGGTGCGCGCCGATGTCCGGGCCCGTCCAGGCCGACGGGCCCTCGATGCGCGCGGGCGGGCGTTGAGCGGTGGCGGTGGCGGTAGAGGTGTCGTCGGCGGGCAGGGTCATGGCGGTGGTCGGTGTCGGTCGGTCGTTCGGTGGGTCGGTCCTTCGGTCAGGGACGGAGTGCCGCTTCGGGTCGACGGCGGGCGTCAGAGCGGCTCGTGCCACTTCTTCCAGTCGGCCGGCAGGGCGGGCTGGATGTAGTCGCGGCTCTTCCACTCGGGGGGCGGCGCGGCGCGGCCCGGTGCCGGCGCGTACTTCGACGGTGCGACGGTCTGCATGTCGGGCACGTAGCGCGGACAGTTCGGGTAGATGTGCTGCGCGGTCACCCGCACCACCAGCTTCGCCCCAGGATGCGCGGCGACCACGGCAGGGTCGTCGACGATCTCGGCGCGTCCGTTGATACGCAGCTTGGTGGAGCTGCCGTCGAAGCGCACGAACAGCAGGCCGACGGCCGGGCTGCGCAGGATGTTGCCGAGGCTGCGGAACATCGAGTTGCCGTCGTAGTCGGGGAACTCGAGGGTGCCGGGGCCGGTGATGCGCACGAACCCGGGGTTGCCGCCCTTGATCGAGCAGTCGACCGAATCGCCGTGCGCGGTGGCCAGGAAGAAGAACGGCGCCGAACGGATCATCTCCGCATCGGCGTCGGTGAAGGTGTCGTGACGCCGGTGCGCCTCGAGCACGTCCGACAGGCGGCGGCCGTCGAAGCGGTCCTGCAGCACGCGCTGGCCTTCGTGGTACATCGACATGGAGGTCTCCTCTGTTCGTGGGGGCGGGCCGCGTGGGCTTCTTTGCATCGGGATGCGTCCGGTGGCAGGCTGTTGCCCTCTGCGCACGTGCGCCGGCTGCGTCACGTTCGTCGCGTGCGTCGTGGTCGTCGCGTCCGACGCCTTCGTCGCCGTTCGTGCCTGCCGCCAAGGAGCTGCCGATGATCACCCTGCACCATCTTAACGATTCGCGCTCGCAGCGCGTGCTCTGGCTCCTCGAGGAGCTGGGCGTGCCGTACGAGATCGCGGCGTACCGTCGCGACGCCGTCACGAACCTGGCGCCGCCTGCGCTGAAGGCGGTGCATCCGCTGGGCAAGTCGCCGGTGATCACCGACCGCGGGCACACGATCGCGGAGTCCGGCGCCATCGTCGAGTACCTGGTGCGTGTGTACGGCAACGGGCGCTTCGCGCCGGCCCCCGATGTCGACGGCGACGACTACCTGCAGTACCTGCACTGGATGCACTTCGCCGAAGGCTCGGCGATGCTGCCGCTGATGCTCAAGCTCTACGTGGGCCGGCTGGGCGAGGGGGGTGCACCGCTCGCGCCGCGCATCGACAGCGAGCTGCACAACCACTTCGCGTACATGAACGCCGCCCTGGAAGGGCGGTCGTTCTTCGTCGGCAACGACCTGACCGGCGCCGACATCCAGATGTCGTTCGTGGTCGAGGCCGGCGCGACCCGCGGACCGGTCGCGCAGTATCCGAACCTGCTCTCGTACATGGACCGCATCCAGGCCCGCCCGGCCTATCGGCGCGCCATCGAGCGCGGCGGACCGTACCGGTTCGACCAGGCACGTCGACCCGGATGACGCAGTCCGGTCCGGCGGGGCAGCGAGACGGTTCGGTCCGGCGGGGCAGCGAGGCGGTTCGGTCCGGCGGGGCAGCGAGACGGTTCGATCCGGCTGGGCAGCGAGACGGGCAGGATGGTGCGGCAGACCGCCCACCGACGAGGGCCTTGCCGCTGTCGGGCGCTTCGGGTCAGCGCCCTGATTTCGCGAGCTGACGCACCTTCTGCTGGGCCGGACGCTTCATGCACCGATCGAGCCAGTCTGCGACGCGCGGGAACCGCTCGGCCAGCAGACGGGAAGACTGCGCCCAGCCGAGCACCGATGCGACGTTCACGTCGACCACCGTGAAGCGGTCGCCCGCGATGTAGGGGCGCGTTGCCAGGTGCGCGTCGAGCACGGCGAACGGCACCGCCAGCCGCTTCTCGGCCTGGTCCGCCAGTGCCGCGTCGCGCTTGTCGGCCGGCATGCCGACGCGATGCATCAGCACGGTGAGCGCGTCTTTCTCGCACTCGGTCACCGCCCAGAACGTCCAACGCAGCACCTCGGCCTCTTCGGCCAGGTTCGCCGGCGCGAGCGGGCCGCCCACCTTGCGCGCCAGATACAGGTTGATGGCCATCGACTCCCAGACGACGACGCCGTCGTCCTCGAGCACCGGCACATGGCCGTTCGGGTTCAGGGCGAGGAACTCCGGGGTGCGCGTGGCGCCGTCGCGGTAGCTCTGCGACACGTGTTCGTAGGGCACGCCGAGTTCTTCGAGCAGCCAGAGGGGGCGTGCGGCGCGCGACGCGCCGATGCCGTGGATCTTCAGGGCCATGAGGTCTCCGTTGCGAATGGGATCGGCCGCGCACGGGGCTGGTCGCCCTGGGGCGCCGGGTCGGAACGCGCCAACTGCCGCGCGTGTCGGCACGAAGATTCTGCCTCAACGCGCGGCGGCGGCCGCGAGCATGAGGACGACGTGCGGGCGGCCATCCGAGGCCCATGCCGCCGAGCGAGGGGCCGCGCGGCGTAGCGAATGTCCGGCGTGCCGCGCGTGCATGCCCCCCGGGCGGTTCAGAGGTCGATGTCGCCGCTCAGCATCTCCTTGGCGATCGTGCGGCGCAGGATCTCGTTCGACCCGTCGGCGATGTTGACCTTGCGCAGCGACTTGTACGCCTCGGTCAGGCCCAGCTCGTTGGTCATGCCGATCGCGCCGTGCACCTGGATCGCGCGGTCGAGGGCGAGCGCGCCGGCCTGCGTGGCGAAGGCCTTCATCATCGACACCTCCTTGCGCGCCGGCAGGCCGCTGTCGAGCAGCTGCGCCGCGTTCAGGCACATCAGGTGCGCGGCGTGGATCTGCATCGCCGACTCGGCGAGCGGGAAGGTCACGCCCTGGTACTCGGCGATCGGCCCGCCGAAGGCCTCGCGGATCTTGCTGTACTCGAGCGCCTTCTCGATCGCCCAGCGGCCGGTGCCGACCGAGCGCGCCGAGTTGTACAGCCGGCCGAGGTTCACGCCGATCATCGCAATCGAGAACCCTTCGTTCAACCGACCCACGAGCTGGTGCGGTTCGACGCGCACGTTGTCGAAGCGCAGCTCGGCCTCGTTGCCGCCGACGCTGCCCCACATGCGGATCACGCGCTCGACGACGAAGCCCGGCGAGCGCGTGGGCACCAGGAACGCGCTGATGCCGCCGCGGCGCTGCGCCGCGCGCTCGGGGTCGGTGATCGCGAACACGATGCAGTAGTCGGCGTACGGACTGTTGGTCGTCCAGATCTTGCTGCCGCTGAGCCGCCAGCCGTCGCCGTCGGGCACGGCGCGCGTCTTCATCATCATCGCGTCGGAGCCGGCGCCCGGCTCGGACATGCCGAAGCACATGCTCTCGTGGCCCGACATCATGCCGGGCAGCAGCGTCTCGCGCGCCTGCGGCGTGAGCTGGCGCAGCACCGCGCTCGGCCCGAACGCCCAGTGGCTGAGCACGTAATGGCCGAGCCAGTAGTGGTCGGCGCAGGTGTGGAAGATGCGCTCCCAGGCGCCGAACCAGGCGACGTTGCCCAGGCCCTGGCCGCCAAGGTCGGTGGGCACGCACATGGTGTAGTAGCCCGCGCGTGCGGCCGCGATGCGCACCTCGGTGATCAGCGCAAGCGCGTCGGGGTGATAACGGCCGTCGTCGGTGAACAGGTTGCGCTCGTTGTCGAGCAGCGCCGCGTGCCGTTCGTGGCGGGCGATGACTTCGGTCTTCAGGAAGCGGTCGAGTCCTTCGCGGATGGCGCGGACCTCGTCGGGGTACTGGTAGGCGATGGCGGGCATGGTCTGTTCCGTTCCGTTCAGCGTGATGGTGGGTGCGATCGGATGTGCTCCGACCGGCGGGTCTGACAAGGTGACGGTCGCGTCACCCGGAGATCATTGGATCCGGGTGCCAAGCGTCTTCAGGATCGGATCCCAGGTCGCGACGTCGCGCGCGAGCCGGTCGCTCGGCCCGCCGGCCGCGAACGGAACGATGATCCTGATCGGCTTGGGCGGCTGCGCGCTGTGGTTCATCGAGGGTGTCTCCTGTTGGTGGTCTGGTTGGTCTGGTTGGTCTGGTGGTGCTGCCGGCGGTGTGCGCCCGCTCAGCCGCGTTCGGGCCCGACCTGCAGCCGCACCGAGCTCACGTACGCGAAGCGGTCCGCCGGATACAGATTGACCGCGACTTCGATCAGCTGGTTTCGTTCGCTCAGATAGCGGCGCGTGAGCAGAAGGCCCGCCGATCCGGGCTCGACCGTCAGGCGCTTCGCGTCGGCCGGTCCGATCGTGGTGGCGCGGATCTCCTGCTGCACCTCGA
>Ga0116141_10003695_pt1 | contig 12927 bp, 13 predicted proteins | sample AD_UKC097_MetaG_FD_89744 | JGI IMG/M metagenome (GOLD analysis project Ga0116141, IMG submission 89744) | Active sludge microbial communities of municipal wastewater-treating anaerobic digesters from USA - AD_UKC097_MetaG | ecosystem: Engineered > Bioreactor > Anaerobic > Digestate | place: USA... | reverse complement strand
GGGGCAGATGTACGTCGCCCTGTCGCGTTGCACGACCTTGGAAGGCATTGTCCTGCGCAAACCCATCCAGAAACGGCACATCATGGTGGACTGGCAGGTGATGAAGTTCCTTACGGGCTGCCAGTACCGCATTGCGGAGAAGAAACTCTCCCGGGAAGACAAGATGGATATGCTCGACCGGGCTATCCGGGAGGAGCGGGATATTGACATCGTCTATCTCAAGGCCAGGGACGAAAAAACCAAGCGGACGGTCCTCCCGGTTTCGGTGCGGGAAATGGAGTACAGCGGCCACCCCTTCCTGGGCCTGGAGGCACACTGCCGGATGCGCGGAGAGCGCCGGGTCTTCAATGTGGACCGGATTCTGGATATCTGTGATATTTTTTAGCGGTCTCAAAAAATCGGGAACAAAATCGGGGAATCCCTTGTCTAAGTAATCAAAAGTTCGCTCTGCGGTGGATGAGACAACTATTTCGGTTGTCATTCCGGGCAAGCGCAGCGTGACCCGGAATCCATTGCCAGTACTTGACGCCCTGCAAATGGATGCCGGATCAGGTCCGGCATGACAATAGGTTAATGATGCGGGCGAATATCAAGCTTTATAATCAGGATGATTGAGGAGACGAAAATGAAAAAAACAAGAAATCAGCGGGGGTGGTTTGGGGTTGTTCTGTTGGTCGGGTTGGTCTGGCTTTTCCCGGCGATGGTGTCGGCGGCGTTCAGCACGTCCGGGGTGGCTCAGCAGATTGCCGTCGAGGTGACGGCCTACAACGAGGACCTGGGGCTGATCAAGGACCAGCGGCGCATCCAGTTGCCGAAGGGGACGACAGAATTGCGCTTCATGGATGTGGCCGCGAAAATCAACCCGGCGACGGTCCACATGCAGTCGCTCACGGACCCCAAGAGCCTGTCCGTTCTCGAACAGAATTATGAATACGACCTGTTAAGCCCCAACCGCCTGTTGGATAAGTATGTGGGCAAGGACGTGAAACTTTATTCGAAGAATCCCTACACGGAGCGGGAGGAGATCGTCGCGGCGAAAGTGCTGTCCAACAACGATAACAACCCCGTTTTCCAGATCGGCAACGACGTGACCTTCGGCTATCCAGGCCGGATCATCTTTCCCCAGGTGCCGGACAACCTCATTGCCCAGCCGACCCTGGTGTGGCTGCTGAGAAACGAGGCGCCGAAAAGCCAGGACATCGAGGTGGCCTACTTAACCGGCGGCATCGGCTGGCGGGCGGATTATGTCCTGGTGCTGGATGAAAAAGACCAGGTGGGCGGCCTTTCGGGCTGGGTGACGCTCAATAACCAGAGCGGCGCTTCCTATCCCAATGCGAAACTGAAACTCGTGGCCGGTGATGTGAACCGGGTTCGGGAAGAACTCGCCGGACGGCGGGATGTCGTGTACAAAGCGCAGATGATGGAAGCGGCGGCGCCTCAGTTCAAGGAGCAGGCCTTTTTCGAGTACCACATCTACACCCTGGAGCGTCCGACGACCCTGAAGGACAACTCCACGAAGCAGATCAGCCTGCTGAATGCACCCGAAGTGAAACTCAAAAAGGAATACCGCCTCTACGGTGAGGACTACTATTACCGCAGTCGCTACGGCGACCCGGAACAGAAGAAAAAAGTAAGTGTATTCATTGAGTTCGAGAATGCCAAGGCGAATAGTATGGGCATGCCCCTGCCCAAGGGCATTGTCCGGGTGTACAAGCACGACGCGGACAAGAGTCTCCAGTTTACCGGTGAGGATACGATCGACCACACGCCGAAGGATGAAAAGGTCAAAATTAAACTCGGCGAGGCCTTCGACGTGACGGCCACCCGCAAGCAGACCGACTGGAAGAAGATCGCCTTCGACACTTACGAGGCGGCTTTCGAAATCGTCCTGCGGAACCACAAGGCGGAAAACATTACCGTCCGGATTATGGAGCCGGTGCCCGGGGACTGGCAGGTCCTCAGCGCTTCCCACAAGGCTCTGAAAGCCAGTTCATCCCAACTGGAGATGAACGTTCCGGTTCAGAAAGACGGGGAGACCGTCGTGACCTACCGGGTCCGGATGCGGTTTTAGGGGTTTTTCACCTCATGATATCGATGTGTTGAGTGTGTCTTTGGAGATTGTGGCATGGACGTTTACGACAAAGGTCTGGTCACCGTTCTGGTCTGCAGTGCCGTTTATTGCCTGGTGTCGGTTCCGCTTATTTTACGCAAAGTTCCCCGGAATCCGGTTTATGGTTATCGTACGCGGCGGACGCTCAGCAACGACGAAATCTGGTATGAGGCCAACGCCTATTTTTCCTGGCGCTTTCTTGTCGCCGGTGTGCTGTCGGCCTGCGCCGCGCTCCTGCTATATGACTGGCGCAGCCTGCCGCCTGAGACATTCATGAAAGTATCCATCGCGTTACTGGTGGCGCCGGTGGCTTTTGCCTGGCCGTTGACGGTTCGCTTCGTTCATGAGATGGTAAACAGGGACAAATTCAAAAACGGACATCGCTGAGGGTTGCGCCAAATTTGGCCGGTGTCCGGGAAAAAAGGGTCTCTGTCGGTTGTTGAAACTCAAACGGGAGAAAGGAGGAACAAATGGGAGAAATGCAGGAGAAAAAGGGTTGGAGCCCGTATCTTGCCGGCGCCCTGACGGGGCTCCTCATTGTGTTTTCCGTCTGGTTTACCGGGAAATATGTCGGCGCATCCACCACATTTGTGCGGTCGGCCGGATTTATCGAACAGGTTTTTGATGCGGACCGTGTGGCGCAAATGCCTTATTTCATGAAGGAAGTTCCTAAAATCGACTGGCAGTTCATGTTCGTGATCGGGATCTTCTTCGGCGCCCTCATTGCATCCACCACTTCAAAAACCTTTAAGTTGCAGGCCGTACCGCCCATGTGGGAACGGCGGTTCGGACCGAGCCGTGCCAAGCGAGCGATGGTCGCTTTTGTAGGCGGCGCTGTTGCCATGTACGGCGCCCGCCTGGCGGACGGGTGACCGAGCGGTCATGGACTGAGCGGGTCGCTTCAGTTAGCCGTCAGCGGGTATATCGCGTTGATCTGTTTCTTCATCGGTGGGGTCATTGTCGCCATGGCGCTTTACAGGGGAGGTGAGAAATCATGAATGAGCTCATTTACGGTCTGGTGACGGGCGTCATTTTCGGATTTCTCCTCCAGCAGGCGAGGGTGATCCGGTACGATAAACAACTTGGCGCCCTGCGCCTCATGGACATGACGATCGTGAAATTCATGCTGAGCACGGTGCTGGTCGCCATGGTCGGGGTTTATCTGTTGAATGATCTGGGCCTGGTCAAGATGTCCATCAAATCCACTATTTTGGGCGGCAATATTCTTGGCGGGCTGATTTTCGGCCTGGGCTGGGGGCTTCTGGGATATTGCCCCGGGACGCAATTGGGCGCCCTGGGTGAGGGACGCAGGGATGCCCTCTGGGGGATCCTGGGAATGCTCCTGGGCGCGGCTGTTTTTGCCGAAAGTTATCCTTTCCTCAAGGCGACGGTCCTGACCTGGGGAGACTTCGGAAAAATCACCATTCCCGAGGTGCTGGGGATCAATCACTGGGTTGTCATCGCCGTTTTTATTGTGGCGGGGCTGGCCCTGTTCCGCTGGTTCGAGAAGAAGAAGCTGTGACGGATAGGAGGTGACTTGTCCATTTGGACAAGTCATCTCCGTTTTTCAGCGGTGCAGCACTTCGACTCCCTCAAAGCCAACAACGACAACGTTCCGGGGGATGATCAGCTTCTTCTTCCCTAAGCTCTGTAATAAACTCCTTTGATTGCACTCCAGCAGGCTTCGATGAAAGTCAGCAAGCCATTATACATGCGAATTTTAACGTATTTATTGAGGAGGGATGATCGGTCAAACACCGGGAAGCCATCGATGGATGACGACGAATGATTTTCTTGACAAAGAGTCACGATTTCAGTAAGCCCGCATGGGTAAGGGGGAGTAGCAACCGGTTGACCCATGGCCGGCCCGCATCCCGTCAGGACGGTGGCAACGCCACCCGGGTGCGGCTCCACGCGGAAAATCTTGGATTTGCAAGACCTTTACTCAAAGCATGAACCATCATGCCGCGGGCAAAGGTCTTTTTTTCCCGAGGCATTAACTGGAATGAGGACAACATGATCGACCTGGGTTGGTTTGGACATATCACATTTTCATGGGAATTCTTTGTGGCGGTGATGAGCATTGTCTTAATCGACCTGGTGCTGGCTGGGGACAACGCTGTCGTCATCGCCATGGCAGTCAAACAACTACAGGGCAGGAATCGTCAGATTGGGATCATTTGCGGGGCCGGCGGTGCGGTCGGCATCCGGATAATCTGCACCTTCCTGGTGGCGCAACTTCTGATTTTGCCGCTTGTCAAATTGCTCGGCGGTGCGGTCATTATCTGGATCGGCATCAAGCTGCTTACCGAAGGAACCAGGGCGGAATGCCGCGACAGGGAATGCGGTACCCTCTGGCACGCCATCTGGATCATCATTGTAGCGGACCTGAGCATGGGCATCGACAACATGCTGGCTGTCGGCGCCGCCAGCCACGGCAACCTGATGCTTCTGATCTTCGGTCTGCTGCTTTCCATTCCGATGGTGGTGTTCATGAGCACCTGGCTGTCCCGGCTCATGGATCGTTTCCCGATCATTCTGTGGATCGGCGCTGCGGTGCTGGGGAAGGTGGGCGGCGCCATGATCATTACCGACCCCTGGGTGCATGCACTGCTCAGACCGCCCCAGTGGGCCGATTACGCGGCGATGACAATCTTCGTCATTTTCGTTTGTGCCGTGAGTAAATGGCTAATCGTCAGGCGAAACGGCCAGCTTGTACGGGAAAGGGTTCCTGTCGAGCCGCCGGTCGATTATCGCCGCCCAAACGCTCAATGAACATTTCCCTGTGGGCTGAAATGATACCGCCATCCTATCTGTTTTAAGATATTGACCGTTCCGGTAAAATTTCATATGCCCATCATCAAATTGCAGCTTTCTGGTGGGGAATATGGTAAATGTGCCGCGGAACGTATGAATCGATTGAACGGTTTGTGGGTATCGTCGGACTTTCTGTAAGGGATCATGAAAGCGCATCGGTTTGAAAAACAAACAAAACTTGGCAGGTATTTGCATCTTTCTCTTGCTTGCATCATCACACTGACACTCATCTGCGGGTGCAGCTCGCTTCAGATCGGCTCATCTTTAAAGGAAGCGAATGAATATTCGAGTCAGGGGAGCTACATTGCATCTCTCAGTAAATACGAGAAGCTTCTGGAAAAATACCCCGGAGCAGCAGATCGGGTTCTGTTTGAAATGGGACTGATCTATGCCCATCCCGGAAACTGGCAAAGGAATGATCAAAAGTCCCGTGAGAGTTTTCAGAAGCTCCTCCAGGATTATCCGAAAAGCGATTACCGTCAGGCCGCTGAAGTGATGATCGCTCATATCAATACGATCGCTGCGAAGAATAAGGCGATTGTGTCACAGCAGACGCAGATTCAGACGCTCAAAAAAGAGGTGAAACGTCAGGGCGAGGAGATGGCTTCCCTGCGCAAAAGAATCGAAGCGCTTGAGCAGGAAGTTAAGAGCAAGGTTTATCCCGTGCAGGATGGACCGGCGGACAGAGTTGTGATCGAAAAGCAGGCGCGACGACTCACCTTGATGACCAAAGGTCAGGTCTTAAGGCAGTACAAAATTGCCCTGGGCGGGAACCCGGTTGGTCCCAAAGAAAAGCAAGGGGATAACAAGACCCCTGAGGGGACCTACATCATCGATTCCAGAAACCATGGCAGCCGTTTCCATCGTTCCCTGCATATTTCCTACCCTAACGAGAAGGACAAGAAACGGGCTCAGGAGCTTGGTGTTTGTCCGGGAGGGGACATCATGATCCATGGTATCAAAAATGGACTCTCCCAGGTCGGCGAAGCGCACACAACGATTGACTGGACGAAAGGCTGTATCGCCGTCACCGACGAAGAGATCGAAGAAATCGACAATCTGGTGCCCAATGGTACGGTTGTTGAAATAAGACCATAATAATCTTAGATAATTGAGCCATGCGCCGAATAACTGATTATTCCATCCTGTCCCGGAGACTTTATAGCATAGCTTTATTGCTGGTCGTCATGGCACTCCATGGATGTGCGGGAATGAGACCCGTCGAGGTCGAAACCTTACCCTATTCCCTCCATCCACCGGAATCAATCGAACGCAATGAATTTTCCGTCACGAAAGATGAGGACGTTGTGGGCCGGTTGGTCATGATCCGGCTGGAAAAAGGGGACACCCTGCCGGATGTTGCCAGACATTTCAGCCTGGGGGTTAATGAAATGAGTCTGGCGAATCCCGGTGTCGATATCTGGTTGCCCGAAGCCGGGACTCAAGTTGTGTTGCCGCTGAACTTCATTTTACCGGATGTGCCCAGAAAAGGCATTGTGATCAATCTGGCTTCCATGAGACTCTTTCATTTCAAAGGAGATAAGAAGTCCTTCATGCTGTCAACCTATCCGGTCGGTATCGGCATGGAAGAAAAACCCACACCCATGGGGCAGGCGTATGTGGATCGCAAAGTCGTCCGTCCCACCTGGCATGTTCCAGCCTCCATTGCGGCGGCTCATCGTAAAAAAGGGGATATTCTGCCGTCGTCCGTTCCTCCGGGGCCTGATAATCCCCTGGGAGAATATGCGCTGTATTTAAGCAAGTCGAGCTATCTGATTCATGGAACGAATAAACCGGCCAGCATCGGCCTGAGGGCAACAAACGGCTGCATCAGACTCTATCCGGAGGACATCAAAAAATTATACGAAAAAACCCCGGTGAAAACCCCGGTGTCCATTATTTACCAGCCGTATCTCATCGGTCAGCGCAATGGTGTGGTTTATCTGGAAGTGCATGCACCCGTAGCGGAGCAGAAAGTCACCGATGTGAAGAAGGTATTTGCGAAATTAAAAGATATTGAAAAAAAATCAAAGCGTACGGTGGATTGGGAAAAAGTGGATAAGACCCTGGCCGAGGCACGGGGTATTCCCGTGGCCGTACTGGATATCCGTGGAGGCAGTGAAAAGGGGGAAGAGCAAATCATCGCGGTCCGTCATCCGGAAAAATTGTACGGCCGCCCGGAAATCCCGGAACTAAAGTTGGGTGCATGGTACATTCTGGCTGCCGAACTGCGTGATGCGACGGATGCGGCCAGGATGGCCGCCATGATCAACCACCAGGGTCCGCCGATCCCGGCAAGGGTTCTGGCCAAAAAAGACAGCTTCCGCGTCGTGGCCGGCCCATTCGAGAGTAACCGCAAGGCCAGGGAAGCGGCAAATCGCCTGAAATTTGATCTGGATATAGACGGCACGGTAATTGAACTGGGCAGCGATGAATAAGGCGATGCATGTTTTTTCGGTCGCAATCATGGAACAGGTGGTGTACACTCCCGGCGATTTGAATGGAACGAGGATGTTTCATTAAAAAAAGGCAGCAAACCTTTTCAGCGCGTGGGAAGGGAGCGGGAAGGTCAGGTGAAGAAAAGTCAAGGAACCTGACGCCCAAAATTATTCCCGATGCTGGAAATATTCGAAGTGCAGATTAGTGAGTCGTTATTAAGAAAAGGCATTTGAATGGAAAGGAGGTGAATGGAGCATGAAGAAGAGTTTTCTGATGATTTCATTAATGGTTGTTTTCGCTTTGGTTCTGGCGGGTTGTGCAACCACCGGCGACCTCGAAAAAGTGCAGGCTCAGGGACAGGAGAGCAATGCGAAGGCTGATCAGGCATTAAAGGCGTCGCAGGATGCCAATGCGAATGCGGCGAAGGCAGCCGACGCCGCAGCACGCGCCGAAGCAGCGCTGAAGGCGGCCGAAGAGAGAGCGCAGGCGGCTGAAGCGAAAGCGGCGGCGGCCGAGGAAAGGGCAACCAAGGCTGAATCTTCTTTCGAGAAATCGATGAGAAAGTAATTCGGTTTTAAGGGATTGTGCCCCGTATCTTTACTGCATTAAAAAATGAAAAAGAGCCTCTCCTTTGTAAGTGAGGAGAGGCTCTTTTGCCTCCAAAGATCTTTTCTGTTCTGAAGAATTCTTAGCGTTGTTCCATTCAGGATCAAGGCAGCATGGGGGCGCTGTCGTCCTTTGTCCATTCCTGCATCGATCCGTCGTAAAGTTTCACGTTTTTATAACCAAGCACTTCAGCGAGAATGAACCACCATGTTGAGGCCACCCGTCCCGTATCGCAGTAGACGATGATCTCCCGGTTCGTCTCCACTCCCACAACTCCTGTTGCCATATTCTTCAGGGTTTCTGTGTCCTTGAATGTCCAGCAGCACGTTTCCATATGATCACCCGGCGGGTATTTTTCGAATACCTGTATTGACGGCAGATTCACGGCGCCGGCAATTCTTCCCATTTTTGCGACCATGGGCAGCTTCTGCTTGCCCTCAAAGAAATCCGGTTCCCGGACATCGACAATCAGGGTTTTATTCAAGCTGTTCTTTACGTAATCCTTGTTGACGAAAATCGCTTTATTGAATTTCCCCTTATAGGACACCGCTTTCGGCTTGGCCATGTCCGCGGATACAGCGCGCTTTTCACGGATCGACCATTTTTCGAAGCCGCCGTTCATTACGGAAACTTTGGCCACACCAGCGTATTTGAGCGTCCAGGCGACTCGGGTGATGTTAACGCGGTCGGCAGGTGTGTCGGTTTTTCCGTATACAATAATGGTTGATTCGGGTTTAATGCCGGCGGATCCCAGAAGGTCAACAAGCTCGTCATCGGGCGTCAATTCGTTATCGCTGTCCCCTCTTTTAATTGCCAGATTACCATAGAACATGCTGATTGCGCCGGGAATATGCCCCGCCTTGTACTCTTCGATCTTCCGGATGTCCAGGATGATCAGGTCCTGATTGGACAGGGCCGCGGCTGTTTCTTCGGTGCTGATAATGGGGGGCAGGGTTGATGCCATGGCCGAAAGCGGCAGCAGGCATAAGAGCATCGCGAACAGAATGAGTAACTTCCTTTTTTTCATCGTCTTATCCTCCTTATTCCGTGATGGGTATGGGGTTGATGGGGTAAATTAAACGCTCGTTTGCCTTCGATCCATTTTCGATAAGCGCCTCTTTGGTGAGGAATCCGGCCTTGTCCGTATGACAGGCGTCACATGAACGGGTCCGGTCCGTCCGTTTTCGGATGTTGTGGGCAGGGGTATTCCAGTAGTTAGGTAACGCGTCGAAATGTGACATGGTTACGCCCGCTGCGGCGAAAGTATCCCGGACGGTGGGAATGACCCGCAGCGTGGTCAGTGTTTTCCCGTCACGAGGGTTCAAACCGAGGATGAATCCGGGCTTTGATTCGGACTCCTTGTGACAGTTGTAACAATTTCGGTATTCGGCGGAGGCATGACATCCGTAACAGGTCACCTTGTCGCGGTGCTGGGTGTGGGCGGTTCGTGTGGTCAGCCGGGCTTCCTGGCCCAGTTTGTTGTGACAGTTCGTGCAAACCGGCCGGTCTTTCACATCCTGTTTGGACAGGTAGGTATTGCCGTCGCCGTGCATATCGGACTTCTGGTGGCAATCCATGCAGAGCATACCCTTCTGGTAATGCACGTCGGGCTTCCCGCCGTATTCACCGGTATATTCGGGATAAACCCTGCCGCCGTGGCAGAAAGCGCAGGTTTTGCCTTCATCCTTCTTGATGAATTTGTGGCCCTTGATGAGGCCGATGCTGATCCCGCCGACCGCCGCCGCTTTGACATGGCAACTGCCGCAGGAGGCATGGCAGCTCCGGCAGGACTGCTCAAAAATCTTTTCGTCGAACTGTTTCAACTCCGTTTCCGAAAAACGCTTCATCACGCCGTGGCGTTGTCCCGCACTGGTGTAGTGCAGTGCTTTCTCATAAGTGCTCGTGATTTTCTGGTGGCACGTGGCGCAGGTCTGCAAATTGTCGGAAGGCCTTTTTACAAGCCCCTGGTGGGCTTCTTCCCGGGTGGCGCCTTCGAGATTACCCTTGTGACAGCCTTCGCAGCCCATGGCGAAATGGGGATCCGTGTCGAGCAAGGTTTGATCGACGAGATACCCTTTATACATGTCTTCCGGCCGGACCGGCGGAGGAGCACCCGCTCACCCCTCTCCGGCATGTGTGTCGATGACGGGTGGTTTGTACAGCGCCTTTATGGCTGAATCGCTGGTGTGGCAAGTCATGCAGTTGCTTTTATCCACGGCAACGGTAGAGGAAGATAGTGAAGCCAGGAAGAGAATCAGGACCAGGAAAACAGTAATTTTCGTCTTCATTCCACCCTCCGAATAGCGGTTGGATGTGTGCAGAAGATTAGAGCACGCCTTTAGGTGATCGTGATTAAGACAAATCTTGGAAATTAAGTAAATCAGAAGCATTTATTCGTCAAGGGGAAAAGATGGGCACCATCGGAATAAAAGCTTTTGACATAAAAAGGCAGAGGGAGTTAGATTACCGCGGGTTTGTAAATTCCCTTTGCGATGTTAAATCCACGCTTGCGAGATTTATTGTGATGCCTGCTGCTGATATGCAACACCAAAACGATGAGCGCGCCTTTTTCGAGGCTGTGAATGACGCTGTTGCCGTCCACGATCTCCATTCATTTCAATTCATTGATATAAATTGTAAATTTACAGAGATGCTTGGATACACCCTTGAAGAAATGGAAAAGGGGGGCATCGGTCTCATTGCTGCCGGAGATTGCAATTTTCGGGAAGAAGTTGTGCGACAAAGGCTCCATGAAGCAAGAACCGGTCTATCCCAAATCTTTGAAATTCAGGCATCCAAGAAAACGGGCGAACAAATATGGATGGAAGTGAGCCTCAAGCGTGGAAAAATCGGCAGCCAAGATTGTCTTCTGGCCCTCATGCGGGATATTACTGACCGGAAAAAAGCGGAAGAAAATTTAAGAGAATCAGAGCGCAAATTCCGAACCCTTTTTGATTCTTCCTACGATGCCGTCCTTATGCTGGATGAAAGGGGAATTTTTGACTGTAATCAAAAAACCATCGAAATGTTTGGTTTATCATCAAAGGAAGAACTTCTGGGACGAAACCCGGGAGAGTTTTCGCCGACGTTTCAGACGGATGGTAGTCGGTCAATTATGGCGGCGACGGAACGCCTTGAAAAAGCGCTGAAGGAAGGGCAATGCCAGTTTGAGTGGGTTCACCACCGATCCGATGGCATGAAAATCGTTTCCGAGATCCTGCTCAACCGGGTGGAGATCGACGGGAAAAAAGTCATCCAGGCCCTCATCCGGGACATCGGGGAGCGCAAAAGGGCGGATAAAAAAATCCATGAATATCAAAAGCGCCTGAGAACACTGGCTCTTGAGATATCCTTGTTGCAGGAACGAGAGCGTCGGCAGATCGCAATTGATCTTCACGACCATATCGGTCAGAATCTGGCTTTTGCCAAAATGAAACTGGGTGCCCTGTTGGAAACAGCTGGAGACCGTGTTGACCGGGAATCGCTGCGTGAAGTTTTTAGCCTGGTCGATCAGACAATCCGCGATGCCCGGTCTCTGGTTTTTGAGTTGAGTCCGCCGGTTTTGTATGAACTGGGTTTTGAAGCGGGGATTGACTGGTTGGTGGAGTGCTTCCAGAAGGAGCACGGGATCAAAGTCGAGTGTGAACAAGATCCGGAGCCGATTCCTTTGGCGGAAGATATGGGAATCGTGCTGTTCCAGATCGTCCGGGAATTACTGGTAAACGTTGCCAAGCATGCCCGGGCCGATCATGTCAGAGTAACCGTCAGGCGGGCAGGCGGCCATATCAGAATCGGCGTCATGGATAACGGCGTGGGATTTAACCCGTCACTTTTGGGTACGGCCAGGGGAGAACGTGGCGGATTTGGTCTCTTCAGCATCCGTGAACGGATGAATTACCTGGGGGGAGAACTCCATATCGACTCTGATGCCCGGTCCGGGACGAGGATTATCCTGCGGGCGCCTTTGAAGAAAAAAAGAAAGCTTAAAGGGAGGAAAATATCTTATGAGCATCCGCGTCCTGGTGGCAGACGACCATAAGATCATGCGGGAAGGGTTGCGCGCGCTTCTCGACAAACAAACGGATATGCAGGTGGTCGCGGAAGCGGAAAACGGCTTGAGCGCGGTCCGTCTGGCACGGGATCTGGCACCGGATGTCGTGATCATGGATATTGCCATGCCTGACTTAAATGGTATTGGAGCTACAAAGAAGATCAGGAACGAGTCGCCGGAAGTGAAGATTATCGCCCTTTCCATGCATTCGGATCGGCGCTTTATCGCTGAGATGTTTCGATCCGGCGCTTCCGGCTATCTGCTGAAAGACCATTCCTTTGAGGAACTCATTACGGCGATCCGTATTGTGGCGGCAAACCGGATTTACCTAAGTTCCAGTATCGCCGGGATCGTGATTGAGGATTACGTTCGTCAGCTCCAGAAGGATGAAACGTCTGATGTGACCAACATCCTCACAGATCGTGAAATCGAGGTGTTACAACTGATTGCGGAGGGTCGTTCGACCAAAGACATTGCCGTTTGTCTTCATGTAAGCGGAAAAACCGTGGAAACACACCGCCGCCAGATTATGGAAAAATTGAAAGTGTACAGTGTGGCCGAGCTGACGAAATACGCCATCCAGCAGGGGCTCACTACGCTGGAAGGCTTCAAAGGTTGTGATCTTTCCGGATGAAATTGCAGTTCTAAAAAAATGAATCACTCTCCCCTCCTTCCACTTATCGTCTTATAAATCCGGAGCAGCTTTCTGATGGACGCCCCTGTACAAAGGGGCGTCCATTTTTGCGGCCGGAAATCTTTTATTCTTAATCAGCATTTTTCATCCCTTCTTTCAGGATTTTCGAATCCAACAATCAGGGATAGCCCGATGGACAGGGAAAAGCGAAAGTTCTAGCCTGCAAACTCCATTAAGTTTGTTTGGAATGGTAGTGGCGGATAGCAGACT
>Ga0116141_10003687_pt1 | contig 12937 bp, 9 predicted proteins | sample AD_UKC097_MetaG_FD_89744 | JGI IMG/M metagenome (GOLD analysis project Ga0116141, IMG submission 89744) | Active sludge microbial communities of municipal wastewater-treating anaerobic digesters from USA - AD_UKC097_MetaG | ecosystem: Engineered > Bioreactor > Anaerobic > Digestate | place: USA... | reverse complement strand
GCCGAGACCGGGGTGCTGCTGGTGCACGCGGTCAACCCCTGGGGTTTTGCGAACGGGCGGCGCTTCACCGAGAACAACGTGGACCTGAACCGCAATGCCTCCACCGGGGAGGCGCTCTACCGTTCGGTGAACGCGGGCTACCCCACGGTCAGCCCGATGATCAACCCGGTGGGGCCGGCGGACACGGGCGCGCTGGGCAATGTGTTCTTCCCGCTGCGGGCGGCGGCGCTGATTGCCGAGCACGGCATGCCCACGCTGCGCCAGGCGGTGCTGCAGGGGCAATACCAGGAGCCCAGGGGCATCTATTTCGGCGGCCGCGCGCTGGAGCCGGCATTGCAGGCGCTGGCGCCGGTGCTGCGGCCCATCCTGGCCGCCTACCCGCTGGCGATGACGGTGGACCTGCACACCGGCTATGGCGCGCGCGGCACCTTGCACCTGTTGTTCGACCCGCCCAAGGACGCCGGCCGGCGCGCCCTGCTGGAGCAGGCGTTTGCCGGCCAGCGCATCGACTGGACCACCGGCAGCGACTTCTACACCGTGACCGGCGACGTGGTCGGTTGGGTGGGCGCGATGAAAGAGGCCGCTGGCGGTGTGCACCTGCCGGCGGTGTTCGAGTACGGCACCATGGACAGCCAGACGACCCTGGGCGCCATCAAGTCGTTGCACGTGACGCTGATGGAAAACCAGGGCTTCCAGCACGGCTATGCCAGCGCCGCGGACGAGGCCCGCATCAAGCACGACTACCGCGAGATGTTCTACCCCTCTTCGCCCGACTGGCGGCTGAAGGTGATGCGCGACAGCCGCGCCATGTTCACCACGGTCATGGCGAACTTCCCCAAGCTCAACGCGCCCTGAGCCTGCGGCCGGGTGGCGGCCGGGGCCGCACTCAGCGCTTGACGGCGCGGCAGCGCATCGCCGGCGCCTGGTAACCCCAGGTGACCAGCGATTCGGCGCCTTGCTGCACCAGGGTTTCGTTGCGGCCCTGGTAGCGCTCGCCCTCGCCGGCTTGGCGCACCATCAGCGAGCTCTGGTCGCCGCGCTCGGCGATCAGCGTGGGCGGCTGCGTGCGGAAGGTCGTCACCACCACTTCGTTGGCCGGATTGCCGTCGCAGGCCAGGAACACCGGGCCTTCAGCGGCCACCAGGCGGTAGCGGGCCTGCAGTTCAACGATGCGGTCAACGTAGGCACCGCGAATGCAGGCGGCCTGCCCGCCTTGCTGGGCCTTCCAGCAGTCGTCACGGCCCTTGACCCAGCCGCGTTGCTCGGCCTGGAGCACAGGCGGTTTTTGATTGGCGGCCTTCTTGCGGGCGGCTGCATAGACGTCGGCCAGCTGGCGGTCCAGCGCGGACAGGGCCGGATCGGCGCAGATGAGGGCTTCGCTGCTGCCGGGCCGGGCCTTGGCGCAGTCGAAAGAGGGTTTGGCGGCGGGCGTGGTCTTGGCCGCTGAGGGCGCGACCGCGTCATTGGCAAATCCGGCCTTGGCATTCTCCTCGCGGGTCTTGTTGATGTCGCACCCTTGCGATTCCGAGATCTGCGTGCAGCCCGAGCGTTCGAGCTTCTGGCGGTACTTGGCGTCGGTGGCGTGAGCGGCGGTGAGTGTCACCAGCCAGAGGCTGGCGGCCAGCAGAGCGATGGGTTTCATGTTGATGGGATGGGATGGCACAGGCAGGGTTTTGCGGATGTTAGCCATTTCGCGCTGCAGGTACGGCTGAAAGCCTGCTGCCGTCGTCTTTATGAACAAAATAGGCCTTATCCCATCGCCAAATGGTCGCTTTGCGCTATGTTTATTGAAGTTTGTCACGCTGCCGCCCATCCTTGGCCATCCGAGCCGTGAAGCGTGCGCGGCGGCCAACGACAATCGGGCCTGCGCCAACGCCGCCCGTCCAGGCCCTGAACCCCGTGAACCTGCCCAGCCCGCCCTTGTCCGCGCCGCTCGCGCCCCTGTCGCGCGGCGCGCTTGCGGCCATGGGATTGGGCGTGACGGTGGACGGCGCGCTCACGCTGGCGCTGCTGGCCCAGGGCTGGACGCAGGGTGGCGCGAACATCGCCGGCTGGCTGGCGGGCGCGCTGCTCTGGCTGCCGCTGGCGGGCCGGGGCGCGCCGACTGCGGCGCTGCCGTGGGCATCGCGCTGGGGTTGGCAGGCGGTAGCGATGGCGCTGGCGCTGGGCCTTCGCGGCGGCACGCTGGCCAGCGCGCTGGCCTGGGGCGCGCCGCCTTGGCTGGCCGTGGCGCTGGGGCTGGCGCTGGCCTGGACGGTGCTGGTGGCGACCGGGCCCCGGGGCTTGGCGCGCGGGATGGCCCTGCCGTCGGCACGGCGTTGGCCCGCGGCCGCCGGCGCGCTGGCGCTGGCCGTGGCGCTGCTGCACCTGGCCACCCTGAAGGTGTTTCCGCTGCTGCCCGAGGAGGCCTACTACTGGAACTACGCCGCCCGCCCCGCGCTGGGCTACCTGGACCACCCGCCGATGGTGGCCTGGCTGATCGCGGCGGCGGAGGCGCTGCTGGGCCATGGCGAGGCCGTGGTGCGTCTGCCGGCGCTGGCCGCCGGCGCGGTAATGGCGTTGTTCGTCTGGCGGCTGGCGCGCCGGCTGGTGGACCCCGGCGCGTCGGCGCTGGCGGCGGCGCTGTCGGTGACGCTGCCCTATGGATTTTTCCTGGCCAGCGGCTTCGTCACGCCCGATGCGCCGCTGGCAGCAAGCTGGGCGGCGGCGCTGTTCTACCTGCACCGCGCGCTGGTCGGTGGCGAGGCCCGCGCCTGGGTGGGCGTGGGGGTGGCGCTGGGCGTGGGCATGCTGTCGAAGTACACCATCGCGCTGCTCGGGCCGGCGGCGCTGCTGTTCTGCCTGGCCGATGCGCGCGCGCGCGCCTGGTTCCGCCGGCCGCAGCCGTATGCGGCGGTGCTGCTGGCGGCGCTGCTGTTTGCGCCGGTGGTCTGGTGGAACCACACGCACGACTGGGCCTCGTTCCGCTTCCAGGGCGGCGAACGGTTTGAGGAGCCCGCGAGCTTTCAGTGGCACGTGATGCTGCTGAACATGCTGCTGGTGGCCACACCGCTGCCGCTGCTGGCGCTGCCGCTGCTGTGGACCCGGCGCTGGGTGGCGGAGCCGGCCCTTGAGCCCGTTCCCGAGCCCGCGCACGCCGAGCCGCGCAACCGCCTGTTCGTGGCCTGCTTCATCGGCGTGCCGCTGGCGGTGTTTGCCTGGAGCGCGCTCAAGCACGAGCCGCGCCTGAACTGGACCGGCCCGATCTGGCTGGCCACGCTGCCGATGCTGGGCTGGGCCATCGTGCACGGCCCGGCGATGGCGCGGGCGCGCTTGGGGCGGGCGCTGCGGGGGCTGGCAGGCCCGGTGATCGGCGTGCTGCTGGTGGCGTTTTCGGCGGCCAGCTACCACCTGGTGCTCGGTGTGCCGGGGCTGCCGTACACCGGCGGGTTTGCCCGTTTCATGGGCTGGCAGCAGGCCGCCGCCGAACTGCACGCGGTGACCGCCCGCGTGCGGCGCGAGACCGGCCTGGAGCCGGTGGTGGTGGGGCTGGACAAGTACAACATCGCCGCCCAGGTGGCGTTCTACGGGGCCGCGCCGTTCGTGCCGCCGGGGCAGCCGGCGCTGAGGGCCACGTCACTGGAAACCTTCAGCGGCAACGCGCTGATGTTCGGCTTCTGGGACCCGCCCGCCAGCCTGGCCGGGCGGCCGATGATCCTGGTGGCGCGCGAGCGCGGCGACCTGGCCGACCACCGGCTGGCCGGGCATTTCCGTGCGCTCGAGCCGGACATCCGTCCGCTGGTGCTGGGCAACACCGGCCCCGGCGGCAACCGGCGGGCGATCGATACCTACTACGTGCGCATCGGTCTTGGCTTCAAACCATAATCAGGATCCACATTCATCGGGGGTCGTGACATGGGCGTGCTGATACTGGGACTGGTGCTGTTTCTGGGCGCGCATTCGGCGCGCATCGTGGCCGAGGGCTGGCGTGCGGGGGTGATTGCGCAGCGCGGAGAAAACGCGTGGAAGGGCCTGTATTCGCTGGTCTCGCTGATCGGCCTGGTGCTGGTGGTCTGGGGCTACGGCCTGGCGCGCCAGCAGCCGGTGGTGCTGTGGGTGCCGCCGGTGGCCACGCGCCACGTGGCCGCGCTGCTGATGCTGGTCTCGTTCATCCTGCTCACGGCCACCTACGTGCCGCGCAACGGCATCAAGGCCTGGCTGCACCACCCGATGGTGCTGGGCGTGAAGGTCTGGGCCCTGGCCCACCTGCTGTCCAACGGCAACCTGGCCGACGTGGTGCTGTTCGGCGCGTTCCTGCTCTGGTCAGTGCTGAGCTTTCGCGCCGCGCGTGCGCGCGACCGCGCCGCCGGCACCGTCTACCCGCGCGGCGACGCCTTCGCCACGGGCATCACGGCGGTGGTGGGCACGGTGCTGTGGCTGGTGTTTTCGATGTGGCTGCACGTCTGGCTGATCGGGGTGCGGCCGTTCGGGGGGTGAGAGGGGGGGAAATGGCCATGGGAGGCTCGTTTCACATGCTGAATCCGAATCGATGGGCCGGTCTGCTTCTCGCTGGCGCTGCGCTGCTCGCAGGGTGCGGCGGGGATTCTTCCGGGCCGGTCCCCGGCCCCGTGCTGCCCCCGACGCCCGTACCAGACCCGGACCCGCCGGCGCTGACCGCGTGGGCCTTGCAGCGGGCCACCGACAGCAGCCTGACGGCATGGCTGCGCGAGGCGCTCGGCCCTGAGAGCAAGAACTACCTGCGTTCGGTCTGGGCGACCGATGTGGCGTTTGCCACCGCGGCCACGGCGCCAGCCGCCGGCGCCTCCGAAGCGGGCGCGGCCGCCGTGTTTTCCGGCACCACACTGCAGGAAACTGGTGTGGACGAGGCCGACCGGATCAAGAGCGACGGGACGTTCGTGTTCGACATTTCGACCGGCTCCACCGGCGCGGGGACGCTGCGGCGCCAGCGGCTGGACGGCACCGCGGTGGCTGCCACGATGCTGCCGGCGGGCACCTTGACCTTGCCTTTCGCGGCGGGTCAACAGGCCAGCGGACTGTTCCTGGACACCGACCGCGCCCAGCTCGCGGTGCTGGCCGAGGGCCAGACCGCCGGCATCTACGACAACTGGTTCGCGCCGCAGTGGTGGGGCCAGGGCCAGACCGGACTGGCCCTGGTGAACACGCCCGCGTCGGGCGCCATGACGCTGCGCCGCACGCTGCGCTTCGACGCCACCCTGATCGGCTCGCGGCGCATCGGCGCCATGCTGTATCTGGTGCTGCGCAGCTACCCCCAGGTCCCCGGCATCGACCCGCTGTGGTCCGCCGAGAAAGCCGCCGCCAACCAGGCGGCGCTGGACAAGATTCAGGCCACGCAACTGCTGCCCACGCTGTCCATCGACGGCGGCGCGGCGCAGCCGCTGGTGCAGCCCTCCGACTGCTACACGCAGCCGCTGAACGCCCAGCGCAGCGCCGACATGATCACCGTGGTCGCGGTGGACCTGGCCGCAAGCACCCACCGACACGCCGCCCGCTGCTTCACCGGCGGCACCGAGGCCTTCTACATGTCGGAGCAGAGCCTGTACCTGGCCACGACCCGCAACACCTACAGCTACAGCGGCGCCTTCCCGGTCTACGAACAGCAGACCAGCACCGACATCCACAAGTTCGCGTTGAACGGGCTGGACATCGCCTACCGCGGCTCCGGCAACGTCACGGGGCACCTGGGCTTCGACCAGAATCGCAAGTCGTTCCGCATGGGCGAGCACAACGGCGCGCTGCGCGTGATCACGCAGACACAGCCAACCTGGCTCGGCTGGGTGGCACTGCCAGCGGTCACGGTGAGCGCTGCAACGACTGCCACCACCACGCCCACATCCACGTCCACAACCGCCCCCATCGAGTCACCAGGGCGCCTGACGATCCTGAAGGAGGGCGCCAGCGGCCTGGTGGTGACCGGCGAACTGCCCAACGCGGCGCGACCCCAGCCACTGGGCAAGCCCGGCGAGCAGTTGTACGCCTCGCGCTTCATCGGGACCCGGGGCTACCTCGTCACTTACAGGCTGATCGACCCGCTGTATGTGCTGGACCTCTCCAACCCGGCCGACCCGAAGGTGGCGGGCGAGCTGGAAGTCAGCGGCTATTCGGACTACCTGTTCCCGCTCAGCGACCGCCTGCTGCTGGGCGTAGGCAAGGACGCCATCGCTGACGGCTCTGCCGGCGATGGTCGTTTTGCCTGGTACCAGGGCGTGAAGGTGTCGGTGATCGACGTCGCCAACCCGGCAGCCCCGCGCGAGGCCGCGCGTCAGGTGATCGGGCGCCGGGGCACCGACGCCACCGTGCTGCGCGACCACCACGGCATTGCGCTGCAGACTGTCGGCAACACGGTGCGCATTGGGCTCCCGGTGCGCCTGAACGACACGCCGCCCTCCTGGATGACCGGCGCGCCCAGCGATTACTATGGCTTCACCCGCACCGAACTGCAGCGGCTGGAGGTCAACCTGGAAACGTCCACGCTGACCGCGCGCAAACCGATTCCGTCCAAGCTGGCGGAGGAGCGCGACATCGGCAACGACCGCGCGCTGCTTTGGTCCAACCAGTCACACTGGTTCCAGAACAGCACCTGGTTGTCGGCACCGTGGTGATTTGATTTGACCCGCATCGCCGTCATCGACTTCGAGACCACCGGCATCTCGCCAGCGATGGGCGACCGCGCCACCGAGGTGGCCATCGTGATGCTGGAGGGCGACCGCGTGGTGGACCGCTTCCAGAGCCTGATGAATGCCGGCGTGCGCGTGCCCGGTTTCATCACCCAGCTGACCGGCATCACCAACGCGATGGTGGCGGCCGCGCCGCCAGCCGCGCAGGTGATGGCCGAGGCCAGCCGCTTTGTGGGCGATGCGCCCATGGTGGCGCACAACGCGTCGTTCGACCGCAAGTTCTGGGAAGCCGAGCTGGCCCGCGCGGGGCTGGACGCACCCCAGCCCTTTGCCTGCACCGTGCTGCTGTCGCGCCGGCTGTACCCGCAGGCACCGAGCCACCGCCTGGGCGCGCTGGCCGACTGGCACCGTCTGCCGCGCACCGGGCAGGCGCACCGGGCGCTGGCCGATGCCGAGATGGCCGCCGCGCTGCTGGCGCGCATCCGGGCCGATCTGCGCGAGCGCTATGCGGTGCCCGCGCCCACGCACGCGCTGCTGATGGCGCTGCAGACCTGGCCGCGCGCGGCATTGGAAAAGCGGCTCAGCCGGTACATCGAAGACGCGCCGGCCTGAAGTGAAACATCCCCCTGAGGCGCTTCGCGGCGGCCCTGGCCCGGCGCGCGCTCGCGCCGCGGGCTCGCCGGGGAATCAGGTGCGGCGCACCACCACGCTGCCGATCGAGTAACCCGCGCCGAAGGAGCAGATCACGCCGAGGTCGCCGGCCTGAAAGTCGGCGTTGTGGCGGTGGAAGGCGATGATGGAGCCGGCCGACGCGGTGTTGGCGAATTCGTCCAGAATCACCGGCGCCTCTTCGGGCGTGGCATCGCGGCCCAGCAGCTTGCGCGCGATGAGCTGGTTCATCGACAGGTTGGCCTGGTGCAGCCAGAAGCGGCGCACCTGCATGGGCGTGAAGCCCAAATCGGCCAGGTGGCTGGTCATGTGCTGCGCGGCCAGCGGGCAGACTTCCTTGAACACGCGCCGGCCTTCCTGGTAGAAGAGCTGGTCGCGCTCGTCGGGGTCACGGTCTTCGGCGCGCGACATGAAACCGGCGTTGTTGCGAATGGCGTTCGAGAACGTGGTGAGCAGCCGCGTGCCCAGCACCTCGAAGGCGCCGGGGGGCGCGTTCTCCAACCGCTCCACCAGGATGGCGGTGCAGACGTCACCGAAGATGAAGTGGCAGTCGCGGTCTTTCCAGGCCAGGTGGGCCGAGGTGATCTCGGGGTCCACCACCAGCACCGCGCGGGCCGCGCCCGATTTGACGGCGTTGACCGCCATCTCGATGCCGAAGGTGGCCGAGGAGCAGGCCACGTTCATGTCGAAGCCGAAGCCCTGGATGCCCAGCGCGGTCTGGATCTCGACCGCCATCGCCGGGTAGGCACGCTGCATGTTGGCCGCCGCGCAGATCACGCCATCGACATCGGCGGCGGTCTTGCCGGCGCGCTCCAGCGCTTGCTTGGCCGCGGCGACGGCGATCTCGGCCATCATGGACAGTTCGGTGTCGGGCCGGGCCTTGAAGCGCGGGCGCATGCGCTTCGGATCGAGCACGCCGTCTTTTTCCATCACGTAGCGGCGCTTGATGCCCGAGGCCTTTTCGATGAACTCGACGCTGGACAGCGGCACCGGCTGGCGCGTGCCGGCGGCGATCTCGGCGGCGTGCGCGGCGTTTTCCTGCTCGGCGTAGGCGTTGAACGCCACCACCAGTTCTTCGTTGGTGATGACGTGCGGCGGGACGAACAGCCCGGTGCTGCTGATGGCGACTGAATACATGGCGAGCTTCCGAAAAAGGGGTGAGGACGGCGATCCGACAATCCCGCGATTATCGGATCAAGCGTCGCGGCCCGCCATGAGGGCCGCCCCCGGCGGTGTCACGCCGCTTTGGCGACGGCCTTCACGCGCGCGCGCCGCGGCGCGTCCTTGGCCGGCGCAGCGGCTTTCTGCGGCGCCTTCCCGGGCTTGGTGGCAACCGCGCGCAAGACGGGCTTGCGCGCCTTGCCGGCGGCTTTGGCCCGCGCTTCGAGCGCAAGCTCGCGCACGCGCTCGATGTCTTCATCGCTGAACGGGCCGTTGACGCCGGAAATGGCGGCCAGCTTCATGCCGTGCTTGAGGCCGAGCTTGTAGATCTCGCGCACCTTTTCCCACTCGATGCCGCGGCCGACGGTGAAGTTCTCGAACCGGCCTTCGAGCGCGAGCACGATGGTCTCGGCAAGGCAGGCGTAGGCCACGCCCTTGGGCAGGCCGATGTTCTTCATGTGTACCTCGCCCGGCAGCTGGATTTCGCCGGACTCGATGACCAGCACGTCGGGGCGCTTGGCCACTTCCTCGGGCGGCAGGTCCAGCGGGCGCGCCACGTCGGTGATCACGCAGCCGGGCTTGACCTTCATGATGTCGAGCACCTTCTTGCCGGCGCCGGAGGTGGCGGTGACGATCATGTCCATCTCGGCGATGTCCTTGTCGGCCTGCGCCGACAGGAACAGCTTGGCGTCGGGCGTTTCCTTGAGGATGGATTCCTTGAGCGCGAGCAGCTTGGCGGTCTCGGGCGAGACCATGTAGACCTCTTCGGCCGCCTTGGCCATGAGCCGCGCGCAGACCGAGCCGATGGCGCCGGTGGCGCCGACGATCATGGCCTTGAAGCGGCCGCGCTCCTTGCCCTTGGGGGCGGGGATCAGGCGCATGCGCAACAGCGCGTCGTGCGCGGCCCACAGTGCGCCGGAGGCGCTGTAGCTGTTGCCGGTGGTGATGGGCAGCGGCGCGCGCTTGGCCACGGTCAGGCCGGCATCGCCCACCACCTTGGTGAATGCACCCAGCCCCATGATCTGCGCACCCAGGCGCCGTGCCATGGCGGCGGCGTCGAGCAGGCGACGGTAGGTGAACTCGGGGCTGTGCGACATGATCTCGCGCGGCGTGCCGCCCACGGAGATCAGCCAGCCCTCGGTCTCCACGCCGGTCGGGGACTGGATGCCGGTGACCTTCGAGTACACGAAGGGCGGCGCGTAGGCCATGATCTTCTCGAGCGAGTTCATGAACATCGGCGGCGAGACGTGTGACAGCAGTTCGATTGGTTTGACCTTCTTGAAGTACTCCTGCGACAGCGGGTGGATCACGAAGGCGAAGCGGTTCACGCGCTTGAAGCCGTTGGGGTAGACGATGCGCGGCTCCAAGCCCATCGCGGTGATGATCTCAAGATAGTCGTCTTCCAGCAGTTCCTGCGGGAACTTGCCGGTGGCGGCGACGATCATCGCGTCGAGCAGGCTCGGGCTGAGCACGTGGCCGTGCATCAGCGGCGCCGCGTCGATCACCAGGTGCACGCCTTTGTCCCGGAGCTGGGCGATGCGCTCGTCGTTGACGGTGGTGGAGATGATGGTCTTGCCCGCGAGTTCCTCCAGGCCGAACTGGTCGAGCTCGTGCGGCGCGGCCACGAGCACCGTGGCCTTCTGCACCGCCTTGCGCAGCACGAAGCGCGTCCATTCCTTGATCGGGCCGGTGGCCAGGTCGACCGGCAGCGACCAGTCCTTCACGTAGTGTGCGCCCGTGCTGTAGAGCTGCAGCGCCTCGATGGAGGTCAGGAACTTGGGCACGCCGAGCTGCAGCAGCGGATCGGCGAACAGCAGGTTCTCGGTGTATTCCGCCATGGACATCGCAAGCTTGTAGTTGGTCATGCCCGACAGAAAAACCACCCGCGCGTTGTTGAAGTAGCTGCCGAGTTCGATCTGCGCGTGGCGCACCGACCATTCCTGAAGGATGTCACCGAGTGTTCCGCCCACGGTGGTCAGCGCCTGCTTGGCCACGGCCTTGAGCTTGGCGCTGTCCTTTTCGACGAAGCGGTGGGTGCCGGCGCGGTAACGGTCCTTGAGCACGCCCAGGCCGATGGCGTCGGCCTCGGCGTCCCAATGACGGATCAGGGCAACGGCGCGGGCCACGCTGCCATCGGTGCCGACGCGCTTGACGTGCAGTTTTTCACCGAGGAATTCGGTGGTAAACGAGAAATCCTGGGCGGCAGACCCCAAGCTGATGCCGACGACTGTTTTCATGATCGATCCATCCGGGTAGATACACAAGGGATTATTCTTTGATCTGGTCAAGAAAGACCCCGATCAGGTCAAGAAACGCCGACAAAGGCTGGGGCGAATGCCCGTTCGCAAACGTCAAACAGGCCTGCAAATACTCCTGATTTGATAGCTGCTCGTGGCCATCCTACGCTGGGGTGTGGCCAAAAATGCCGATAATTCGGGCCATGACCACCCATGTACACCCCGTGGCGGTGCCGCTGAGCACCCACGACACCACCCGCATCGACGACACCCGCATCGGCGCGGTGCGCCCGCTGATCACCCCGGCCTTGCTCAATGAATGGCTGCCCACCCCACCCGAGGCGCAGGCGCTGGTGGAGCGCAGCCGCGCCGCGCTCTCGCGCGTGCTGCACGGCACCGACGACCGGCTCATCGTGGTGGTGGGGCCCTGCTCCATCCACGACCACGACCAGGCCATCGAATATGCCCGCGCGCTGAAGGAGCAGGCCGACGCGCTGCAGGACGACCTGCTGATCGTGATGCGCGTGTACTTCGAGAAGCCCCGCACCACGGTGGGCTGGAAGGGCTACATCAACGACCCGCACTTGGACGGCAGCTTTGCCATCAACGAAGGCCTGGAACTGGCTCGCCAGCTGCTGCTGGACGTGCTGGCGATCGGCCTGCCGGTGGGCACCGAGTTCCTGGACCTGCTCTCGCCGCAGTTCATCAGCGAGCTGGTGAGCTGGGGCGCCATCGGCGCGCGCACCACCGAGAGCCAGAGCCACCGCCAGCTGGCCAGCGGCTTGAGTTGCCCGGTGGGCTTCAAGAACGGCACCGACGGCGGCGTGAAGGTGGCCTGCGACGCGATCCAGGCCGCCCGGGCCCCCCACGCCTTCATGGGCATGACCAAAATGGGCCAGGCGGCGATCTTCGAGACCCGCGGCAACGACGACTGCCACGTCATCCTGCGCGGCGGCAAGGCGCCCAACTACTCGCGCGCTGACGTGGACGCGGCCTGCGCCTTGCTCCAGGCCGCCGGGCTGCGCGAGCAGGTGATGATCGACGTCTCACACGCCAACAGCAGCAAGCAGCACCAGCGCCAGGTCGCCGTGGCGGCCGAGGTGGCCGCGCAGATTGCCGCCGGCGACGCGCGCATCACCGGCGTGATGATCGAAAGCCACCTCGAAGAAGGCCGCCAGGACATCGTGCCGGGGCAGCCACTGCAACCGGGCGTGTCGGTGACCGACGCCTGCATCAGCCTGGCGCAGACGGTGCCGGTGCTGCAGGGGCTGGCGGCCGCGGTACAACTGCGGCGCAGCCACGCCAACCCGCACACCAAGGATTGACGGCCCCCACGCTCACCACTGCGTGTGTTTCGCTGCCCCCCGAGGGGGCCGCAGCCGGCTTGGGGCGGCCCGGCGCCGGCTGATTCTGTTAGGGCGGTGGCCGGCAGGTCCGGCTCAGCCCAGCGGCGTGCAGCGCAGCGTGCGCCGCGCGGCCTCCACCGCCTCGCGCTCGGCGGCATCGTCGCCCACCAGCACGCGCATCAGCAGCAGGCCGCGCCCGCCCGGCGAGCGGACCAGGCGCGCGCCGGGTGGCACGTTGGCCGGCTCCGGCGTGTCGGGGCCGATGAGCACCAGGTCCACCGGCACGCCGGCGGCCTTGCGGTCATTGAGCACGAAGAAGTTGTCGGAATTGGCGGCGTACAACGCGATCGACCAGTAGCCCGGCAGCCGGGGGTCGGCCTGGATGCGCAGGGCCTGCTGGCGCACGTCGAACGAGCAGGTGGCATAGAGCAGGTCGGGGCTGGGCATGACCACCCGGCGCTGGGTGTGGTCGGTCATGGGCGGGAAATAGGCCACGCCCGGCCCGCGCCCCTCGGCCGGCGCAGCGGCCGACAGCGCCGCCATGATGGCGTAGGGGATGGCCCAGATCACGGCCAGGTGGGTGAGCAGCGCGATGGCCGCCAGCACCTCGATGCGCACGTACCAGGGGCTGCGCAGGGTCAGGCAACGCAAGGGGTTCATGGGGTCACCTCCATGCTTCGCATTGCGGTGCGAGCTTGCTTGGGGCGGCCCGTCGCGGCGCTCATTGTGAAACCTCCATGCTGCGCATTGCGGTGCGAGCTTGCTTGGGGCGGCCCGTCGCGGCGCTCATTCGCAGGCTCCCAGGCGTTCGATGCGCGGCGCGGCCAGCGAGGCCGGGTTGGCCACCAGTTCGGGCGCGGGGTTGTACAGGCGCAGCGTGAAGCTCAGG
>Ga0116141_10003686_pt1 | contig 12937 bp, 13 predicted proteins | sample AD_UKC097_MetaG_FD_89744 | JGI IMG/M metagenome (GOLD analysis project Ga0116141, IMG submission 89744) | Active sludge microbial communities of municipal wastewater-treating anaerobic digesters from USA - AD_UKC097_MetaG | ecosystem: Engineered > Bioreactor > Anaerobic > Digestate | place: USA... | reverse complement strand
TCCTCCTATGGTTTCTCCGGCGGCCGGCTTGCCGCTTCGGCTCGCCTCGCCTGATATAACCCGCGAATCGGAGGGAAGTTTCAACCGACACCCCGACGACTCTTCGGTCAGTCGCCGCAAGGTCTGGTTGAAAACAAACGGGCCTGCGTGCGCAGGCCCGTGAAGGGAATATTGGGGTGGGTAATGGGATTTGAACCCACGACACCTGGAGCCACAATCCAGTTGACAGGTTTTTTATCTTCCGCCAACAAATCAAAGGGTTGCGGATTAATACCCTTATTTATCATGTACATAAAACACTTTTACCTCTATCCCTGTTGACCCTATCTAACCCAAAAAAATCATCAGAAAACATACTGAATTGGAGAAAAAATGGAGAAATTTATCGATCGTAAACTCTTATTTATGAAAAAAAACGCCGGGATGGAGATTCCCGGCGCCGGAACAACGAAGTGAATGAAGTTACGTTGTTCTCAGGGGGAACGCTCAATCCAGAGCACGATTATTCCTCTCTTGAAAGGGCCGCCTTCGAGTTGCATGCCACCTTCCCGCTGTAATCAATGACAGTCCCTTATCCGCCTATCACTAATCTCCTGCGAAGTCTGCTGCGGCCCTTTTGCCAACGCGGCATGCGCCTGGAGATACGCATCGAACAGCTCCTTCCCGTCTGGACACAGCTCGACGACCTCGCCCTCCTCAATCGCGCAGAACAGACACTCCCGAACGTGCGCGCGGTATTTGGCCGCGAGCTCGTCCTGCAACTCTTCAGGCCGAGAGACCATTTTTTCCTTATACTCCTCCCCCCTCTTTCTATCCTTATCCGCTACATAACAATTATTAAAGGAGTTAGCCTCATTTTTCTTCCGCAACAGATCCGCTACAGTAGCGGATAAATCCGCCACGGAAGTCATTTGTTGTGAATCGTGTAGCGGATGTAGCGGATAAATATTTGCTTTTCGCGATTTTTCGAGGTACCGCTCGAAAGCATCTTGAAAATCCGCCTTCTTATACCCCTTGAGTGTCTTTTGATCATCAGTTCGAATATCCTGGCTACTTATTTCGAAACTTTTCAACAATTTGGCGAGTAGGCGAGGATTGATTATCTTCCCATGGTCGAACGTCGCCCAGGGGTGCTCCTGAATTTCGCCTAATCTCTCGATTAATGTCGCAGTGGTGACTCGATCAGTTTGGAGCTCGTCAAAAATCTGGCGAATATCGGCCAGAAGCAGCACACTTACCGAAATATCTTCATCCGTCTCTTCGACTCCAGAAAGCGCCAACGCAGCCGAGCGAGCCCGGGCCGGCCATTCCCCACATGCCAGATCAGCAATAGCCAAGAGTGGTTCCCAATTGTCCGCCTGCCGATCATCCAGACCGGGTGGCTCAATCGGCTCAGCCCCGCTTAAAGTCTCAAGAGCGTCGAGAGCCCATCGAGCACACTTGCGAGCCAGAGCTCCAAACTCCGACACGTCTGTTCGCTCTCTCAGTTTTGCGACTGTTTCGTCCGGCCGGCGCCGGCGCATTCTGATCTCAATGCTTCGATCATGAATTGTGCCCGCCTGCCGGCCAATGCCGGCGATCGCCTTCGGACACCAAGTTGAGAAACAACGGGGCTCATGATTCTCGCCCTCTACCCGAGTCACATACGCTGATTTCTTCGTGTGTCCAGAATTTACAATCCCTCGCAGCTCCTCATTGTCCTTCATGAAGCTGTCTGCTTCGTCAATCAACAGCGTGGGTTTCCACAATTCGACACTCCTGAACAGCGCTGCAGCAGTTATATTCGAAACCGACATCGGTTTGGAAGTCAGCCGTTGCAGGAGTGAAATCACCGTTGTTTTTCCACAGCGTTTTTCCGGACTTGTCAGCAGGAGCAGGGGGGAGAAAGTTGCACTCTCAAAAGTATGTGTGTGGAGTACCCATAATGCCAAAGTCTCCGCTGCATGGTCGGGTAGAATGACATGTTTCCTGAATCTATTCGCGAGAGCAGCCAACAAGTCTGCTCCATTCACCGGTTCCGGCCAAGGTTCCACTGTGCGAGGTTCCGCAGAGGAGCCACCGATGTTCCCCTTTTGTGCATGCTGCCGGACCGCGCGGACATCCGCATCCAAGGCGGTCACGTTGACCCCTAACCGCTCTGCTTCGGATTTTCTGACACGATCATATTCGACGTGGGACAGAGCAGCCAAGCGAGTGATCATCTGATGAAGACTCTCGCCAAAACAGGGATCCGTTGAAGCAGTGATTGTTTCCGCCGGGATCGGATCCTCCGCCGGATACCGCCCGATCGAGCGCGCGATGACCTGGACCTCCTCCTCCGGGAGCGGCGGCACACAGCGGATCCGATTCGTCTCCCGGAGCGCCGCCAGGATTTCCGCCTCCTGGAGACCTTTCCGCCGGAGCGACCCCGCCACGCGCGCGAGAAAGTCATTCCGCCCGCCTTCTATGATCTTCTCGGGCATCGTTTGAGTTCTTTTCTCGGTCGTGGTTTTGGTTCTCAGCCTCATGATGAGTGCGGGAGGTAAGAGCGCTATGGGAACACCACCCTCATGATGGGGGAGCAGGGGGCGTTGATCCCAAGCATAATCTCTCGGGCCTTCCGCCAATTGTATCTGCGATGGAGGAGCCACTACATAAGCACCTTCCGCCTGAAAATCCACTCCCCGCCCTAAGCAGCCATCATGCCTTGTTTGCAACTCTTCATTTATTGGCAGTTTGAAATACACATGGAGACCACCGGAAGGTGTGCAGGCAATCGGTGTCTCGAAATTCCCGAACTCAGAACGGAAATCGTGAAAGTCTCCACCGTTTTTCGGATCAATATCGACCACCACGAGACCTGAGCGCTGCCCGGTCACAATGCCAATATTCGCCTCGGGAAATTTCCTCCACCACGAACGGATCTGTTTAGGATCCGCCGTGGCTTTTTCGCGCCACGCTTTAATCTGTGGTGTCTTCTCTAATGGTCGAACAGGAAACACGGGCCAGCCGAGGCTTGCATAGGCCAGGGCCGCCCTCGCCAGTCGTATTTCCGCCATCGTTCACCCCTGAGAACAGAACGATCTGTCAACGTCCGTCTCCAACGGACGAGGTTCCGGTTCCTGCAGCCTCTTCTTCGTGCGCCGCTTGATAGACCATCAGGAATCGCATCGGCTTCCAGTCTGCCGGGATTCGTCCCCCTGGAATTCTTGAATTCGCAACGGTTGGATTGAAGACTCTGGAAAACTCCACTGGGATCTGACAGCGCAAGTTCCCCAGTTGGTTTGCAATCTCGCGGAGCTGAACCAGGATCTCCGCATACGCGAATTCCGCCGCCTGGGCACAGCGCATCAGCTCTTCATACTTGACGTCATCGAGTTCCTCAGCGGAAAGTTGCATTCTTTGCGCACAAGCTCGTTCAAACCATTCTTCCATACGAGACCTCCTGAAATAGAATTTCAGACTTCAATCGATCGATTGACTCTCAGCCGAGAAGAGCAGTTGCACGACTGGAAATCCCGGCTGAGACTGGTTGTCGATTCTGATGTCGAACGGCGTCCACTCCGGCGGCACCTGAGCGGGGCCGTTGGTGATTCCAGCAGCCAAATAGAGGACGCTCTGAATCGTGATTGTGTCGGTCCGGATGTTGAGCGCCTGAAGCTGGGCCCGGGCGCTGTTCAGGATCTTCGCCAACTTTTGAAATTGTTCGCGGTCCCGTGAGCTTTGATTAAACTGTGTGATCGTCATCTTCCTCCTCCTTGTGAGTAGCATGTATCGGATCGAGCGGATACCCATTCAAAAAACACTGCCCGTTGACAATAAATCGCCCTGGAAAAATCATCCGGAAATGGGAGCACGCCGGAGAATCGTATGGCGGAATCGGATCACCACGGAGAAAGAGAACCGGCATGCTCTCCAACGCTGATCGATCCCATCCTCCCCCTCGCACACTGGTATCGCATCCGCCATGAAAGTGCGATTCCAAGAGTCGCCCCCGTCTGGTGTAAATCTCAGCCACCACCGGAGCCAATTCGCCAGCTAAGTGGTTGTACTTCGCCACAGCCTCTTTCAGTCGCTCAAACTCCCCCTGATCGATTGCTTCGCGCAGCCCGGCTTCCGCCGCTTCGCGCTCCTGATACAACCGCGCCAACTTCAAGCCAAGCCCTTTCACCGTGTCCTCGCTCAGCTCGAGGTCGTCCTTGAGCTTCTTGATCGTTCGCGTGATGGATCCTAAATCCAAATTCCGCGCGATCGCCTCTCCGCGCTGCTCCCGCGCCTCCTCGATCGCAGCTCGAATCCGATCCGGCTCCGCCTCAGCCCGGGTGCATTCCTCCTGGGTCTCCTGAATCTGCCGTTCCAGCACCAGCAGTTCCTCCCGCTTCGCCGCGATCGGCTGATCACTAATCTTCGCCATGATCGGTCTCCCGACCTTCCAGCACCCAGCGCTCGAACGCATCGACATCCAGCAGGAGTCGGCGGCCGAATCGCACCAGGCAATGACGGATATTCCGGCGGTTTTGGAAGATGAACCGGCGTAAAGTTCCCATTCTGAATTGAGGGTTTTCCCGGCAAAAGTCATCCAGTGGGACCAGGCGGGAAACCAGTTGAGCCCTACTCATTTCATTCATACCCCCTTTGAATAGTGTCTGTTTACTTAATACCATACGAATATGTCCCCGTCAAACAATCATTACACCTTGATTTGGGGTAATATTTGATATTCTAGAGCGTTTTTTCATCTCTGAATCTTGAGTTCAGATATCAATCTATGGCAGAATGGAACCGTGGATCCTTTCGACTTTCGTTCGATTTTTCTGGATGCTTCTGAGTTCCGCGACCGCTATCGGATGGGCAATAACCGGGATCGCCCCATGTCGCGGCGGGTATGTCTCGCCCTCGCTGGTATCCTGGAGAAAGAGGAAAACACTCGGCTCCTTGGACTCGTCAGCGACGAGCACTATGAGCAGCGTCTCGCCGCCCTTGGTCAGACATGGGGAAATCAGCTTCGGCACTTGACCAGCGAGCTTCTGAGCTTTCTCGAAACGCTTCAACAATCGAGCACGTTGCCTGAACGTCAGGTCAGGCGATGGTTGCAGATCGGATTTCTAAAGGGAGACTATCAAGGGGATCAAACGGGGCTCGAAGCAGCCGATTACGAGAAGTACTTCGATCGATCGATCGCGACTATTAAACCGATAATAAAACGCTTGAATCAGGCGACCAAATTTGAATTGACCGTCTCACGCATCGCAGAAGATATCAGGATCTCAGATGGATCTGTTTCAACCGAAAGAACAGAAGCCGTATCCCTGCTTTCTGATCCCCTGCTCTACGTTGCCTATACGCAGCTTTATTTCCTTCGCAGATCTCCTACATTATCGCGTGAGCTGACAGGCTTCCTGGAGGATGTTTTTACTCTGTGCGGAATTAAAATACCCACTCCCCTGTTGCTGGAAGCCTCTATCACGTTCTGTCAAAAAATGAGGCCGAAAAAGCACCGAAAAAAGCAGCAAACAGGAATTGATATTGAGGACTGTTCAGCAAAATAAGCGATCTCAGTAAACAGAATATGTCTATATGACCCAGAACTTTGAGAGGTCACCGAGTAATGGATATTGATCGGTTAAAAAGCTTTGTTGATTGGGTTAGACAACACATCAGGGGAGATGAAAAGAGCGAGGCTCAGATTTTTCTCGATCATCTCTTCAAGGCCTTTGGCCATCCCGGATGTTTGGAAATCGGGGGCCAGACAGAATGTCGCCTTCGCAAAGCTGCAAAAGACGGTGGCGGGATAGCCTTTGCAGATTACATCTGGAAGCCCATCGTCTTGATTGAAATGAAGAAGCGTGGGGCTGAACTTCACAAGCACTTTCGTCAAGCTTTTGATTACTGGGTCCGGTCAGTTCCCAACCGTCCGCGATATGTGATCCTGTGCAATTTTGATGAGTTTCAGATCTTTGATTTTGAAACTCAGATGGATTCTCCAGTCGATACAATTCGTCTTGAAAACTTGCCTGAGCAATACGAAGCGCTTCAATTTATCGCCCCGAATCACCCTGAGCCAATTTTTAATAACAACCGCGTCGCTGTGACAAGACAGGCCGCCGACTGTCTAGCGGACTGCTTCAATCATCTAGTCGATCGCAAGATTGATCGAGGAATCGCTCAGCGTTTCATCTTGCAGATGCTTTTATCACTCTTCGCGGAAGACATTGGTCTTCTTCCTAAATATATAGTCACCCAATTACTCGACGATTGTCAGAAACCAGAGGATTCTTATGATCTGATTGGGGGATTGTTCCGGGCGATGAACACCAATCCTCCGGTAACAGGGGGTCGATATAAAGGAGTCCAATTCTTTAATGGCGGACTGTTCGCAAACCCCGCCAGTCTCGAACTGACCTATGAAGAACTTCATTTTCTTCGTTTAGCCAGTCAGGAAGATTGGTCTAAAGTTCAGCCAGAGATATTCGGTACGCTCTTTCAACATTCGTTAGACGTCAAGCACAGGCATGCTTTCGGAGCACACTTCACGCACCCGGTCGACATCATGAAAATCGTCGGGCCAACAATCGTGGAGCCGTGGCGAGAGCAAGTCGAAGAAGCAAAAACAAGGCGGCAGTTGAACGAGCTTCTGGATCGCCTCCAGAATTATCGTGTCCTGGATCCTGCATGCGGTTCTGGGAATTTTCTTTATATCGCGTACCGAGAGCTCAAGCGAATTGAAGCACGACTCTTTGAGCGCCTTGATGAATTTAAAAGTGAGGCTAAATTAGGACCACGCCTCAGCTATTTCAGCGTTCAAAACTTCTATGGCTTGGATATCATCCCTTTCGCCATTGAAATCGCGAAAGTCACCATGATGATCGCCCGCCAACTGGCAGTAAATGAAATTCACTTCAATGAGAACACGCTTCCCCTGGATAATTTGGACTCTCACTTTCTTTCGACTGACGCTCTTATTACCCACGAAGGAGCTCCTACCTCATGGCCACGTGTTGATGTGATTATCGGAAACCCTCCATTCCTGAGCGCTAAAAAATTAAAACCCGAACACGGCCCTGATTATGTGAATCGCTTACGCAAAGCTTATCCCCACGTTCCCGGTATGGCAGATTACTGTGTCTACTGGCTCCGCAAGACACACGACCACCTTCCGCCCTGCACACCTGAGGATCCCATCGCTGGTCGCGCTGGTTTGGTAGGAACTCAAAACATCCGGAACAATCAGTCCCGGGTAGGTGGCCTGGATCACATCGTAAAGTCGGGAACCATCGTTGAGGCTGTCGAGAATCAGCCTTGGTCTGGTGAAGCCAACGTTCACGTGTCTATCGTGAATTGGGTGAAAACACAAGATAGCACGATATCCCCCGCTACTCGCCGCCTCTGGTTCACAGTGGAACCTTCAGGTGGTGTAAAAAAAATGAGGATGAAGAGTCCAGGCCCCGCTCACAAGGAATATGAGCTTTCATTCCGTGAATGCAGTTTCATCAATTCTGCGCTTTCGGATCAAATTGACGTTTCTCGGGCTTCAATTTTACGGTGCAACACGATCCCTCAACGTGTTTTCCAAGGCCAGGTGCCCGGCCACAGTGCGTTTGTTTTGCCATCCAAACAGGCGCGGGAATTTATTCAGACTGATCCCAGGAATTCAGAGATCATCCACCCATTTTTAATTGGCCGTGATCTGGTCACTGGCGATGGGAGACCAACACGCTGGGTAATCGATTTTCAAGGAAAAGATCAAATAGAAGCCTCATCATTCTCTGGTCCGTTCCAGTGGATCCAGAAAAATGTACTCCCTGATCGCCGGCAAAAAGCCAATGAAGGCAAGTCAGAAGACGGAAAACTTCGCCCGCATCATCAGCAATTTCTCCGCTACTGGTGGCGACAATCGTATGATCGGCCGGAGATGATCAGCGTGATAAAGTCTCTCCCCCGATATATTGCCTGTTCTGGAGTCACCAAACGGCCTATTTTTAACTTCATCAGTTCCGCTATTCGGCCGGACCATTCTCTATTTGTTTTTGCATTCCCGGATGACTACAGCTTTGGCATCCTTCAATCTTCCATTCATTGGTTGTGGTTCATCACAAAATGTTCGAAGCAGACCGTACGGCCCAGATACACTCCGCCCTCTGTATTTAATACTCTTCCTTGGCCTCAAGCCCCAACCAATGCACAGGTAATTGATGTCGCTGAAGCAGGAAGAGAAATTAGAAGATTCCGAAAAGAAAAGCTCTGTCGAATCAAAGGTGGATTACGCACTCTCTATCGGACTCTCGAATCACCCGGAGAAAATCCGTTGAAGGATGTCCACGCTGATTTAGATAAAGCGGTTCTCGTGGCATACGGTTTCTCATCTAAAAAAGATCTCTTGGCGCAAGTTTTGGATCTCAATCAAGACTTAAACACACGGATACAGAGAGGCGAACCAGTCACGCCTCCTGGAATTCCTAATTCTTTCAATAATATAGCAACTGTTTTTTCAGATGACTGTATTCAATCTCAATAAGATATTCAGAAACTATCTCAGTGATGATCATTTCCTCATTGGGCACTGATTCTCTTTTAAATTTTTGAATCCTTGCCACTAATGAAGGACTTTTTCCCAACCGCTGATTATCGAGAAAGTCGATCCTACAAGATTCACCACATTAAATAATGATCCGATAATATTCACCAAGAGACTATTCTCTAAACTGGAAAATTGCTTATCAGAAATCAGATTCATTTTCTGAACTATTGAGATGGGAGATGTTATTAGCTTTTTTGCACCTCGCCCAAACCAGAGCCATGGTCTTGTCAAGGTTTTCCTTAACAATTGTGATTGATGCGACAACTCACCACCAACCAGCAACAATGCTTCGTCTGCTCGATGGAACAACACATCATCAACTCCAAATTCTGTAAAACGTGGAATGATATTTGGTAGGAGCTGAAAATTAGGGATGGGATTGTGATAGGGAGGTTTATAGTAAGCCAATGCTCCATACGGCCCCAACTCCGAATGAGCCCTTGTCTGATTTTTTATCAGCCAATCATGCAGCGTGTCTCTCGAATCAGCACTCAGTTTCTCCCAACAGTATCTTCGAAATTTATTCCTGTAATCTTCTAAGAATTTTATTTTTTCTTCACAATCATTTATTTCTATATATAGTGAGATAAAGCCAACAATACCCGCAAGTAGAAAAAGTACGATGAAAATCATTGAGATTCTCTCATCAAAATGTGTCTCTATAATTTACTTCTCAAATTTAACCTCAGTCACTTCAGCGCGAACCTCTCCCTTCCAGTCGGAGGGAGCATTGTCCGCTTTCACGCCGAACTTACGGCTATACCCTGGTTTTAACGGCTTGTTGGTATCTGGATTAAATGAATATTCGGATACCCAAACCGGCATGAAATCCTCTTCGTGAATAGGCTGGCCGGCTCCATCCAAGAAGTAGATCTTGATCCGTACTTCATTCAACGTCCGCTGACCACCATTGTGCACTTCACCAAAGACTCCCTTTCCCCGAAATACCGTTGGAGCCACCTTCAGATCCTTAATGGTTACCTGAGAGCGGTATTGTTCTTCTTCTGTCGGTGCAGGAGTAGCCGATCCTTCTTCAATCCGAGCCGAACCGACCGATGCTTTTTCTCCAGTTCCAGGCTTCATCGATTCCATGCTGATCACACCTATCACGGACAGAACGGCAACTCCCACTCCAATCACCAGTAAGGCAGGAAGATAGATCTTGTATGCGAGGTTCTTTTTCTTCGTGCCGTACTCAATCAACGCACACACCGGTGCTAGCACGCCGGCCGCGCCTGTCACTACCATCACCACCATGAGCACCGAGGCCAGAATCAAGATGGTGGAACCCCCGGCACCGGACATGCCCGCACCGACCGCAACAAACATGTACAGAAAAATTTCTGCGACCAGAGCGACCATCGACAGAAAGAAAATGATGATCGAAGTTGAAATTTTCATGCTTCTCTCCTGTATTGGAACCTGTTGTGTTTAAATGAATAGACGCAAGGACAACAAGCCCGCTGATCTTGTCTCCGATCAACGGACTTGCCGATATTATGATCCTGAAAAACCTGAAGATTATTTCCGAAATAGAGATGACTCATCGCACCCCTTGTCGATGAAGAGTCTCCCTACTCATTCCAGATAATCGAGTCGACTTATTATACCCTAAGACGCATTTTCCGAGTTCTGTTAGATACTGAAAAAAGACGCGCTTCTGCCTTTTCATTTCATACAGTCAGATAATCACATCTCGATCAGTCAGTGACCGCTTGAGCTCTTCATCTTGGATCCGATTCAAGTATTTCCGGGCGCGACGCTCGTCGCGGCGGAGCGAGAAAAGATCCCAGAGATCCGCGAGGATCGCGTCGGCGCCGGCGGTGACGGCGAGGTACTGCTCGCGGGTCAGCGTGGGATCCCCGACGACTTCCTCCAGCTCCTCCGCGGTCGGCGCGTGATCGAAGATCGTCTCTCCCATCAAGGTTCCACTCCTCGTTCCTTCAACGTTCCGTTTTGTCATAATCCCTTTCTCATCTTGTTCCCTAACTTAAAAACACGCGAGAATCACAAGAAATCCGCCCGCCGATCCGCTACACCGCTACATAATAGAATTTAAAAGATTTACATTCAAATTTTGCCGCTACATGACGGATTGTGTAGCGGATCGATTTTCGAGTTATTATTTTTATAATCAATCGCGTAGCGGATAAGACCCTAAAACCCAGCGGAGGCTTAAAGAGGGTCTATCTACCCGCAAGAAAAGCTCCGCTCATTTTCTCCAAATCGCCCCGGACGTGATCCGCACTCAGATGCGCGTATCGCTTAGTTTGCTGCAGCGTCTTGTGACCGAGGATCTCTGCGATCGTCAACAGAGCGGCTCCGCTCATGGCAAGATAGGAAGCACACGTATGCCTCATGTCGTGCCATTTGAAATCCTTGATCTTGGCCGCCTGCAACGCCTCATGCCAAGGGCGGTTCAGATAGATTCCCTTTTTCCCGCTCGCCCCAGGAAACACAAGGTTGGTGTCGATGCGACGGATCTTTTTGAACTCCCGGAGAACCTGGATTGCCTCTTTGGTCAGCGGGACTCCACGGTCCGTCTTGTTCTTGGTATTGAGGAGCGTGATGTGACCGCGCTCCAAATCCACCTGATCCCAAGTGAGCGACAGGAGTTCGCCCCGCCGTACGCCGGTACAGAGGCTCAAATACACGGCGGGCGCCAGCATGGGATTTCGGGACTGATTCACCGCCTTCAATAACCTGGCGTACTCCTCTTTGGTGAGGTAGCGAAGGCGTCCCTTCGGCTCCTTGGGAAGCCGTACCTCTCGTGCCGGATTCGTATTGATCCACCTCCATTCTCTGGCCGTCTGGAGCGCCGCCGAGAGTACGGCGACGTGCCGGCGGATGGACGTGGGACCATTCCCCCGCCCGCTGGCGGCGATCTTAGGAAGAGTCTCCTGGATGATTTCCGGCGTCAGATACTTCATCACGACATGGCCGAGATTCTCCCGCCACCACACCAGACGCCCCCGATCGGACTCCTGGGTAGACTTCGCCTTACTGGGGAGGATCTCGCGCGCGTACCGATCGATCAGATCCGCCAGGGTGTACCGCCCGCTCGAGGGCTGGGGAAGATACCGCCCTTGGCGAATTTCGCTCTCCGTCTTCGCTTCAAACTCTTTGGCGTGCGTTTTCGTGTCGAATACCGCGCTAATGGTGGGACAGCCTTTCATCCGGATTGTGACGTACCATCGTTTGCGACCCGATCGGGAGATTTTGCATTGAATCCTGGCCATGATTTACCTCTCAATCACCGCCACTTTTTGATTGAATCATACCACGGTTTTCTGAACGAACTGGAGAAAAAGTGGAGAAAACGGGGGAAAAGAAAAAGGGCCTACTCGCGTAGACCCTTGATAATATTGGGGTGGGTAATGGGATTTGAACCCACGACACCTGGAGCCACAATCCAGTGCTCTGCCAGCTGAGCTATACCCACCGTGGATATCGATGTCAATCGCGCGTGCCGTCGCCGGCATCAGAATACCGCTCAGGCGGAAGCGCCGCCCGGCTAACGGAAAACCACGCACCGGCCGCCCCGTGGAGCGGTGCGTATCTTACCAGCAGACCCTCCGACTGGCAACTTTTTTTTCGGACCGCCCTCAGCCTCTGCATCACACCCGAGGGGGTCCCACGGACGGCCCCGGCCACAGCGCCCGTCGCCGAGCGCCCCGCGGGGCGGATCGCGCACTCTTGTACTATAATAGGATCACCATGTGGAGGTGCCCCATGATCGCATCCTGCGTCCGCGGCATGGTGCTGGGGATTCTGGCGATCGCCGCCCTGGCCGGCTGCACGTAGCAGCGCATCGCGCTGGCCGAAAAATTCGGCTACGCCAAACGCGAGCAGCTCGTGGATCGCGTGGAGGACGCCCGCGACGGGCAGGAAGCGGCCAAGCAGCAGTTCGAGTCGGCGCTCAAGGAGTTCCTGGCGGTGACCGAGGTCTCCGGCGCAGAGCTGCGCGAGTTGGAGGCGCAGTACGACAAGCTGAACCGCGAGTACGAGCGCAGCGAAAGCCGCGCCAAGGACGTGCACAACCGCATCGGGAAAGTGCGGCAGGTCGCCGACGCGCTGTTCAAGGAGTGGCGGCAGGAGCTCGACCAGTACACCAGCGCCGAACTGCGCCGCCACAGCGAGCGGCAGCCCGCGGACACCCGCCGCCAGTACGACCGGCTCATCGAGGTGATGGAGACGGCCGAGTCACGGATGACTCCGGTGCTGGGCGCCTTCAAGGACCAGGTGCTGTTCCTGAAGCACAACCTGAACGCCCGCGCCATCTCGTCGCTGCAGCAGAACGCCGACCGGATCCAGAGCGACGTGGGGAGCCTGGTGCGCGACATGGAAGCGTCCATCGCCGAGGCGAACGCCTTCATCCGG